>Ga0163199_1000143_pt1 | contig 44843 bp, 44 predicted proteins | sample PL_2010_150m_FD_113537 | JGI IMG/M metagenome (GOLD analysis project Ga0163199, IMG submission 113537) | Freshwater microbial communities from Powell Lake, British Columbia, Canada to study Microbial Dark Matter (Phase II) - PL_2010_150m | ecosystem: Environmental > Aquatic > Freshwater > Lake ...
CAGTACCTCGGCATCAAGGCGGAATACCCCGACATGCTGCTGTTCTATCGCATGGGGGATTTCTACGAACTGTTCTTCGAGGACGCCGAGAAGGCCGCGCGACTGCTGGGCATTACGCTGACGCGGCGCGGCGCTACCGCCGGCGAGCCGATCAAGATGGCGGGCGTGCCGTATCACGCGGTCGAACAGTACCTGGCGAAGCTGGTCAAGCTGGGCGAGGCGGTCGCCATCTGCGAGCAGATCGGCGACCCTGCCACCAGCAAAGGGCCGGTGGAACGCAAGGTGGCGCGCATCCTGACGCCGGGCACGCTCACCGACAGCGCGCTGCTGGACGATGCGCGCGACAACCTTTTGCTGGCGCTATGCGCACACGACGACCGGATCGGTCTGGCGCGCCTCAACCTGGCTTCCGGCCAGTTCGTGCTGGAGGAAATCGAACCCCAGACGCTGGCGCAGGAGCTGGAACGCATCGCCCCGGCCGAACTGCTGGTGGCGGAAGGCTACTCCCATCCCGCCATCGAAACCGCAACATGCCCGAAAAAGCGGCTTGCGTCCTGGCAGTTCGATGGAGATTCGGCGCAGCAAGCGCTGTGCAGGCAGTTCAACACCCTCGATCTGGCCGGCTTCGGCTGCGCCGACATGGCGGCAGCAGTGGCCGCTGCCGGCGCATTGCTGGATTATGTCAAGCACACCCAGCGCAGCGCGCTGCCGCACATACTCGGCATCACGGTGGAGCTGCCGGGCGCATACATCCAGCTCGATGCCGCCACCCGGCGCAACTTGGAAATCGACCAGACCCTGCGAGGCGAACCAGCACCAACCCTGTTCTCCCTGCTCGACACCACCTGCACCGCGATGGGCGCGCGCTGCCTGCGCCGCTGGCTGCATCACCCCCTGCGTGATCAATCGGCTGCCGGCGCGCGCCATCTGGCCATTGCCGAGCTGCTGGAGCGCAGGCTGGCGGACGACTTGCGCAAGCTGTTGCGGCCCATAGCCGATATCGAACGCATCACCGCTCGCGTGGCGCTGAAAACGGCACGGCCGCGGGATTTGTCCGGGCTGCGCGAAAGCCTGCAGCAGTTGCCGCTGCTGCGTGCCGGTTTGCAGGCTGCCGAGGCAAGCCAATTGCAGGCGCTGGCCTCCGCGCTGCAGGCGCCGGTGGCGGCGCTCAGTCTGCTAGAGCGCGCCATACGCGCCGAGCCGGCGGCGGTGCTGCGCGAAGGCGGCGTCATTGCCAATGGTTACGATGCCGAACTGGACGAACTACGAGGACTGCAGGCCAACTGCGGCGAGTTCCTGCTCAAATTCGAAGCGCAGGAGCGCGAACGCACCGGATTGGGCAACCTCAAGGTCGAATACAACAGCGTGCACGGCTTCTACATCGAGCTGAGCCGCGCCCAGGCCGAACTTGCGCCGGCGGAATACCGTCGCCGGCAGACGCTGAAAAATGCGGAGCGCTACATCACGCCGGAACTGAAAACCTTCGAGGACAAGGTGCTGTCCGCCAACGAGCGCGCGCTGGCGCGGGAAAAAGCGCTGTACGACGCGGTGCTGGAACAGCTTGCGCCACATATCGCCGCGCTGCAGTTGAATGCCGCTGCCGTGGCGGAGCTGGATACGCTGGGCGCGCTGGCGGAACGCGCCGAGTCGCTGAACTACGTCGCGCCCGAATTCACCGCTGAGCCCGGCATAGCCATTCGCAGCGGGCGCCACCCGGTGGTGGAACAACTGGCGCAGCCGTTCATCGCCAACGACGCCACGCTCGCCCCGCAGCGGCAACTGCTGCTGATCACCGGCCCCAACATGGGCGGCAAATCCACTTACATGCGCCAGACCGCGCTCATCGTGCTGCTGGCGCATTGCGGCAGCTTCGTGCCGGCAACTTCGGCGCGCATCGGGCCGGTGGATCGCATTTTCACCCGCATCGGCGCATCCGACGACCTGGCCGGCGGGCGGTCCACCTTCATGGTGGAAATGACGGAAACCGCCAACATCCTGCACAACGCCACAGAACACAGCCTGGTGCTGCTGGACGAGATCGGCCGCGGCACTTCCACTTTCGATGGCCTCGCGCTGGCTTGGGCGTGCGCAAGGCATCTGCTGGAACGCAACCGCGCCTTGACCTTGTTCGCCACGCATTATTTCGAACTCACCAGGCTGGCGGAAGACTACAAGCAGGTCGCCAATGTGCATCTGGACGCGGTGGAGCACGGCGACGGCATCGTCTTTCTGCACAGCGTGGAGGAAGGGCCAGCCAGCCAGAGCTATGGCCTGCAGGTAGCGCAGCTGGCGGGGATCCCAAAATCCGTCATCGCCGCTGCCAAGCGCAGGCTGGCGCAACTGGAGCAGCAGAGCATTGCCGCCGGCCCGCAGGCCGACCTGTTCGCCGGCGCCGAGCCCGCCGCCGCACAACCTACGCCGCTGGAAGAAATGCTGCTCGACATGGAACCAGACGACATGAGCCCCAAGCAGGCGCTGGAGGCGCTGTATAAGCTGAAGGGAGTGTTATGAACACAAGGGTTTCAAGAAGATAGTCTATATCAGTCGGTTCCCGACCAAATCCCCACCTAAAATAAAGTTATGCCACCCCTAGGCACCGTTATCATGCGAAGCATTTTTCAAATGAAATCTTGGAACGCAGGATCGCGCCGAGGCATTCAAGGTCAGGCGACCATCTGCAACGGCCGCACATCCTGTTCAATCTTGCCGCCACTCTCGATCTCCTCTTTCTTCAAGTCGTAAGAGCTTTGCAGATTGATCCAGAATTGTGCAGTCGTGCCGAAGAAGCGCGCCAGCCGCAGCGCCGTATCCGGCGTAACGGCGCGTCTCTCGCGCACAATGTCATTGATCCTGGGCGCTGGCACGCGTAGCTCCATCGCCAAGGCATGCGCGCTCATCTCAAGCGGCACAAGATATTCCTCGCGGAGTATCTCGCCGGGGTGGATCGGCCTCATCTTGTTCGTTGCCATGTCATAACCTCTCAGTGGTAATCGACGATCTCGACGCGATCAGGGCCAGCCTCAGTCCAGACAAAGCAAATGCGCCACTGTCGATTGATGCGGATGCTGTACTGTCCCGCGCGATCCCCGCTCAGTAGCTCCAGCTTGTTACCCGGGGGAGAAGTCAAGTCTCGCAGTTCGACCGCATCATCCAGCATCTGCAGTTTTCGCTCCGCAACTGATTCAATGTTCCGAAATCTCTTCGGCCTCCTGCCTTCATAGAGAGACTCAGTATCCGGGCAAAGGAAAGAGCGTATCGTCATGCCTAATTATTTATCGTTACGCGTTAAACGTCAAGAGAATTTTCTCTTGACGCTTCGAGTCTGGGCCGTAAGAAAGGTCACCCGCTGGCAATCTCCAGGCAGCCACCGCAGGCATGTCTAGTTTGAATGAAAGTGTGCAGAGGGTATGCGAAAAAAAACGGCACCCGAAGGTGCCGTTTTCAAGCTTGCAAGTTTTTCTAAAGAAATCTTAGAAGAACAGGATCGCGCCCAAATCGAATATGTCAGACTTGTTAGTTGCACCAGCTTGGTTCTCAGACTCAACCCTGGAGTACTCAGCCACCAGGTTCACGTTAGAGGTCAGCGGATGGTAAACACCAGCAGTCCACATTTGGTTCGACTTCAAGAGCGTTGTGGCGGCAAGATCACCAGCACTGCCTGAACGATCAAGATTGGACTCACCCCAGCTTACAGCCAGCTTGGTACCTACGTTAGGAATCTTGTAGGAAGCCTGAACGTAGCCACCATCGCTGTCGCGACGGTTACCTTGAGAATCCCAGCCGCCATCAAGAAGCAGCGTGGAACCTACGCCTTCACCGTTGTAGTAATAACCAACCAGTTCAGCGCCGGCAAAGCCAACTTTACCACCGATACCGTAGACATTGCCACGGTCACGCTTCAGAGCGCCGCCGGTAGCAATGTTGTCAACCTTTTGGGTGAAACCTTCCAGCCAAATCTTACCGGAAACGTCGCCAGCCCATGAGTAGTTTACGTTACCTTCAAATGCTGGTTCCCGATTGCCAACGAGCGAAGCGGTAGTATTGGCATAGCCCATAGTGTTGGCATTAATCCAAGGCTGAGCAATTTCAGCGGTGAATTGGAAGCCGTTCCAGTTCGGGGAGGTATAGGCAATCTGGCCAGTGAAGTCAGCATACAGGAAGCCGGTACCGATACGACCGTATGTCGTCGTGCCACTAGCACCACCACCCGTAGCACCAACACCCAGCAGAGTCTGGTCGTTCAGGATGGCATCAGCACCGAACAGGCCGAGATCCTTACCCAGCTTGATGGTACCCCAGGATTTGTCACCGATAGTCATGTTGGCTTGACGGAACTCAGCGCCAGCACCACCGCCAACGGCTGGGTTATTAGCCAGACCATTCTTGGTAGAAGCGCCCGGCTGGTAGCTGATGGTCCAGCTGATGTCCAGGTCGTTTTCACGCTTCTTGCCGGTGACGCCGAACCAGGAAGGCAGCAGGCCGGTGTTGATGTTGCTGGTATTGGCACCGTTGGTGTTTGCCGCTGTTCTCTTGCGAGCCAAGCCGCCGGCAACAGTGTTGGTGTCGCTACCGTTTTCGTGAATGTAGAAAGCGTTGACGTTACCGTTGATGTCAACGGTCCAGTCACCGGCCGGGATGATGATACCGGCGTTTGCTGCAGAGCTCATCGCCAGTACGGCGCCGGCAACTGCCAGTTTGAGAGTCTTGTTCATTATGTGTATCTCCAGATTTAGTTTCTAAAGTTTCGGGGCCCGATGCCTCGAACCCCGGTGCTACCTTAACTCCCTCCCCCCCATCCTGCCTCGCCTACTAGAAGCGAGTAGGGCTGAAAGATCGGGAGAGTTCGCGAACTCCCCTTGCGAGAAGTTAAGGCCATCATGCCAAACCGGCAGCGGTGCTTGCAAGTATTTTGTGTGATTTATGCATAAAACTTCACGGGGGTGTTGCTTTTATGCAACACATGGCCGGTTAAAGGCTTTGGCATGGGTTCCGATTCATTTCCTGAATGGCAATACTGACCGCTGGGGCGAGATGAAACTTGATAGAATAGTGCCGGATAGAATAGTACTGGTGCCGGGAGGGGGACTCGAACCCCCACACCTTGCGGCGGCGGATTTTGAGTCCGCTGCGTCTACCAATTCCGCCATCCCGGCCAGGGAGGCGCAATTATTCATGAAAACCCCCAACTCGGCAAGATTGGCCGGCAAGATAGACCGTTAAATTTATGCACACCAGCGATTTCGATTTCGAACTGCCCGAGGAACTCGTCGCGCAGCTTCCCGCCAGGCACCGCAGCGCCAGCCGCCTGTTGTGGCTGGACGGCGCGAGTGGCGCCATGCGCGATGCGCTGTTCGTCAACCTGCCGTCATTTCTTGCCGCCGGCGACCTGCTGGTGTTCAACGATACGCGGGTGATCAAGGCGCGCCTGAGCGGGCGGAAGGAAAGCGGGGGCAAGGTGGAAGTGCTGATTGAGCGCATTCTGGGCGAGCAGCAGGCGCTGGCGCACATCCGCGCCTCGCACGCCCCCAAGCCTGGCGGGAGGCTGATGCTCGCCGACGCCATCGAGGTGGAGGTGCTGCAACGCCAGGGCGACTTGACCCTGCTGCGCTTCCTCGGTGCGAAGCCGGTCGCCGCACTGCTGGAAAAACACGGCGCGCTGCCGCTGCCGCCCTACATCACGCACGCCCCCGGCAGCCTCGACGAGGAGCGCTACCAGACCATCTACGCGCGCGAAGCCGGCGCAGTCGCCGCGCCCACCGCCGGGCTGCACTTCGACGCGCCCATGCTGGAAGCGCTGCGCGAGAAAGGCGTGGACACCGCGTTCGTCACCCTGCACGTCGGCGCGGGAACCTTTCAGCCGGTGCGGGTGGACCGTATTGCGCAGCACCAGATGCACAGCGAGCGCTACAGCGTGCCGGAATCCACGGTGGCGGCGATCCATGCAGCCCGTGCGCGCGGCGGCAAAGTCACGGCGGTGGGCACCACCGCGCTGCGCGCGCTGGAAAGCGCCGCGCGGGGCGGCGAGCTGCAGGCCGGCAGCGGAGAAACCGATATTTTCATCACCCCCGGCTACCGCTTCAACGTGGCGGAGCGCCTGCTCACCAACTTCCACCTGCCGCGCAGCACGCTGCTGATGCTGGTGGCGGCGTTCGCCGGGCTGGATAATATTCGGCGCGCTTACCAGCACGCCATCGAACAGCACTACCGTTTTTTCAGCTACGGCGATGCCATGCTGATCGAGCGCCGCGATGCCGATTAAAAGCCTGCCCCAGTAAACCTCAGCAGCATGTGTAGGAGCGCCGCCTCGGGCGACGCCCAAAAGGAAGTCCCCTTGGGAGCTGCTTATGCAAAGCCATCGCGGCGAGTCGCCGCTCCCACCCCAGAAATGCAAGACTCTAAGCTAAACGGCTCGCCAGATAATCTGCCGCCTCCGCGATGCCACTTGGGATGGCAGGTGCCGGCTTGGGCGGCGCGAGCAAGGCGTCCAATACAGGGCCAATAACTCCGAGTTCCAACTCGGCACGCCCGACTTCCAGGCAGCGCCCATGGGTTGTCAGCCAATCGACCAGATACGGCTGTTCCGGCCAGTCGGGGCGACTGGCATAAAGCACCGGCACGCCGTTGCAGGCGGCCTCGACGAAAGACCCATAGCCGGGCTTGCACAGCAGCGCGTCGCAGCTTGCCAGCACATCGGTAAAATCCATGGCGAGCGATTCCACAGTAAAAACGTCGGGGTGAGCGACGCCCCAGTCCGCCTGCACCAGCCAGCGCACGCCGGGCAGACGCGGCCAGCGTTCCAGCGGCAGACGGGTGGCGATGCCGCCCAAAGTCACCAGCACCAGCCGCTCGACGCCATGCAGCCCCAGCTTGGCGTCGATCTCCGCGCGCCGGCTCCGGCCGATGCGCGCGACTGGGCCGATGGTGCGCAGGTTGGGCAAATCCGCCATCGGCATGCCGGGCGTGAGGCGCAGGAAGGCATCCGCCGCCGCGTAAGCCTGCAGCATCTGGCGGTGGATTTGCGCGGCTCCCGGCAGGGTACCGCAATAGTGGTGGAAAATATCCGCCCAGTTGAGCGAACACATGGCGGCACAGGGAACGCCGGCCTGCTTCGCCGCGGCAAGCGGCAGGCAGGCAATGTTGGAAAGCACGAAATCCGGCGCGAGCCGGGCGATTCGCTGCGCCTCCCGCTCCAGTTGTGCCGCCCAGCCCTGGTGAGCCGTGGCATAAGCCTGCATGCTGGGTTCGACCAGGACGTCCATGGCTGAGGCCATCACCATGCCGAAATCCAGCGCTTCCGGCACCAAATGAAACTCTCCGGCGAACCGCGACTCCAACTGCGCTGATGGCGCTGCCGTGCATAGCGTCAGGCGCAGTCCGGGCAAGCGCTCGCGCAGCGCGTTGAGCACCGGCGCGGTTTGCGCCACATGCCCGAAGCCGTGGGCGGAAATATAGACCAGCAGGTGCGGCAATGTTTTCATCAGGTTAGAATGGCGTGCCGTTTTTATCCATCATTTTCATCAATCCGAGAAACTTTCATGACCATGCAATTTTTCAAGAAACTGGCCGTCGCTTCATTGCTCAGCACTGGCGCGATGGCGCAGGCGGGAGTGCTGCCGGAAGTCGCGGATGCCATCACCATCCCGCTCGTCGCCAAGCCCACGTCGCGTCCAATGACTGTGGCCTACGTGCCGGATTATAACCGCTACTATATCGCCGACGGCGGCCTCGGCCCGGTGCCGGACGGCTTCAGCATCCCCATGGCAAGGTCAGAAGTGCATGTTTACAGCGCGCAGGGCAAGCACCTGCAGTCGGTGAAGGCGGGATTGGATAACCGTTCGATCTATTTCAACCCGAACACGCACCACCTGGAATCCGTGACCTACAACGTTTCCAGCGGTGCCGGATTTCTCCCCGGCTGCGGCATCTTTGCGCTGGAACTGGATGCCCAGGGAAACCTAAGCAGCAACACCACGGAATTGTCCACCTTCAACCCGGCATTCGGCGATGCCGCCACCATGCCCAGCTTCGACCCGGCGGAAAGTCGTTATTTCGCCAAACAGAAGCGCAGCGACAAGGTCTGGATCGCCAAGCAGGAAAACCGCGAGCAAATTGCCGAAATCACGCTAGATCTGGCCGCCGCCAAGGTGCAGTTCGACGACATCAGCGACAATTACGTCGCCTATACCGGGCTGCCGGGGGAAGAGCTGATGTTGCTGGATGTGGACCACAAGAGCGTGCTGGTATTCAATCTGGCGGGGAAATTTGTCGGCCGCAGCGCGCTGCCGGCCAGCCTCAAGCTGCGCGCCAACAACCACTACAACGGCCTGGGCTATGCCAATGGCTTGATGTTTGTCTACCACGAAACGGAAGGCGAATTCGGCACCTATCACGGCTACCGCGTTTCGGATCAGGCAGTCACCCGCTAGACCCAATAAAACCGGCAACTGCAATAAAAAACGGCAGGAAAATCTCCTGCCGTTCTTAATATATCTTGATCCCTTTGCTAGCTGGCGCCCGCCATCTTCTTGCCAACCACCTCGGAGGCATAGCCCAGCACGGCTCCAGCCACCAGCGAGACGCAAATCATCAGGTTAGGCGCATCCAGCCCGCCGCCACTGGCGCCAACCCAGGTACCGGCACCGAGAAATGCTCCGGGAATAAAGCTGAGTATCGCCACCTTGGCCTGCACGCACATCACCACGGAAATGACGCCCACCAGCGCTGCCAGTACCGCGACATTGCCGCCGCCCACTTTGGCAAATACCAATAGCGCTACTGCTGCCCAAAGGTTACCGGAAAGGTTGGAAGCTATCGCCTTCTGCAGGCCAGCCATGCCGCCGCCGGTTGCATAGAAAGTACCCCAAGCAATGACCCCGGCCCATACCACCAGATGCAGATCCGGCATAGCCAACGCCACATAGACCCAACCAGCAATCAGTACACCAATGCTAATACCTAACGCCACGAGTAAATCCATTGTATTTCCTCCCTCAAGATAGGTTGTAGTTTCAACGCAACGCGGAAACAACAAGCAGCAGCGGGACATGGATCTTGGTGCCCACTTGACCAACTTCCCGGTTTCTCATCAAGTCCGCTGAGGGCGATAGTAGTATGGATTTTGTGCGAGGGCAATTGAAAAAAAAAGGGTGGACGGAGATTAATTCCGCAGGCTTTCAGGAACCGCCGTGGTAGGGCCAGTTGCGGTGCCATGCGCCCACCACCATGCTGGGATACTCGGCCTGTCCGAGACTGCCGTTGTAGCGCCCCAGCGCGCGGAACAGGTCGCCGTGTTCCATATCCAGGTAATGCCGCAGGATGGTGCAGCCATAGCGCAGATTGACGCGCAGGTGGAACAGGTCATGCTCCGGCGCGCCGATCTCCTTGACCCAGAACGGCATGACCTGCATGAAGCCGCGCGCACCGGCCGTGGAAACCGCGTATTTCTTGAAGCCGCTTTCCACCTGAATCAGGCCCAGCACCAACTGCGGATCAAGACCGGCGCGGCTGGCCTCGTAGTGCACCGTTCGGAGGAAATCGAGACGAAACTCCTTGTCCGGGATGCTTTTTTCCAGGCGCTGCGACATTTTCCCCAGCCAGACATAGCCCGCCTGTTCGCTGCTGAAGGCGAGCCGGGGCGCTGCGTGATCGCTGATCGATTTCTGCATCATGGCCTTGACGCTGGCGGCAAGCGGCTCATACGCCTGCGCCCCGGCATGGGACAGCGCCGGGAACAGCAACAGCATCAATACCATCAGCTTGCGCATAACGCCTATTTTACGAAATCCGCGATTTCATGCACGATTTTATCCAAAGGGATGGTGCGCGCCTCCTGGTCGGCACGCGCCTGGTATTCGACCAGGCCATCTTTCAAGCCGCGCTCGCCGATGACGATGCGATGCGGGATGCCGATCAGCTCCAGATCGGCGAACATCACGCCCGGCCGCTCGCCGCGGTCGTCCAGCAGCACATCCATGCCGGCGGCTTCCAACTCGTCGTGCAGCTTGAGCGCCGCTGCCTGCACCGCCTCGCTGCGGTCGAAGCCGATGGGCGCAATTGCCACCTGAAAAGGCGCAATCGCCAGCGGGAAGATAATGCCGCGTTCGTCGTTGCCCTGTTCGATGGCCGCGCCGACGATGCGTGACACGCCGATACCGTAGCAGCCCATTTCCATGATTTGGCTCTGGCCGTTTTCGTCCAGGTAGCTCGCATTCATGGCCTGGGAATATTTGTTGCCGAGCTGGAAAATGTGGCCGACTTCGATGCCGCGGCAGATTTCCAGCTTACCCTTGCCGTCGGGCGCAGGGTCGCCGGCGGCGACGTTGCGGATATCGGCGACCAGGTCCGGCTCCGGCAGGTCGCGTCCCCAGTTGACGCCGGCGGTATGGAATTTTGGCTTGTTGGCGCCGCACACGAAATCGCTCATGGCGGCTACCGTGCGGTCAGCGATGACGCGAATCTTGCCGCGGTCCAGCCCCAGCGGGCCGAGGAAGCCGGGCGGGCAATTGAACGCCTCGCGGATTTCCGCCTCGGTGGCAAAGCGGAAATCGGCCAGCCCTGCCAGCTTCGCCGCCTTGACTTCATTCAGGCTGTGGTCGCCACGTATCAGCAATACGTGCAGCTTCTCGTCGGCCAGCACGGCAATCAGCTTGACCGTGCGTTGCAGCGGTATGCCGAGCAACTCCGCCACATCCTCGCAGGTGGTCTGCTTGGGCGTATCCACGTCGCGCATGGCCTCAGCGGACGCCTGGCGCGGGCTAGCCGGCGCCAGCGCCTCGGCCATTTCCACGTTGGCGGCGTAATCCGAATCCGGGCAGAAGGCGATGGCGTCTTCGCCGGAATCCGCCAGCACATGGAACTCGTGCGAGCCGGTGCCGCCGATGGCGCCGGTGTCGGCGCGCACCGCGCGGAACTTCAGGCCGAGCCGGGTGAAGATGTTGCTGTAGGTCTGGTACATCACCTCGTAAGTCTGCTCCAGGCTGGCCTGGCTGGCGTGGAAGGAATAGGCGTCTTTCATCATGAACTCGCGCGCGCGCATCACGCCGAAACGCGGACGTATCTCGTCACGGAACTTGGTCTGGATCTGGTAGAAATTCAGCGGCAGCTGTTTGTAAGAGCGTATCTCGCGGCGCGCGATATCCGTGATGACTTCCTCGTGCGTCGGACCGAAGCAGAATTCGCGCTGGTGCCTGTCCTTGATGCGCAGCATCTGCGGGCCGAACACGTCCCAGCGCCCGGTTTCCTGCCACAACTCCGCCGGCTGCACCGCCGGCATCAGCAGCTCCAGCGCGCCGGCCTTGTCCATTTCATCGCGCACGATGGCTTCCACCTTGCGCAGCACGCGCAGGCCCAGCGGCATCCAGCTGTACAGGCCGCTGCCCAGGCGCTTGATCAGCCCGGCGCGCAGCATCAGGTTGTGGCTGATCAATTCCGCTTCAGCAGGGGCTTCTTTCAGGGTAGAGAGGAAAAACCGGGAAACGCGCATGTGGTGTTCTTTCGGAAACGAAATAAGGTGCGGATTTTATAGGGAAACCGGGGGAAAGTCAGCCCGCCATGACAAGCTCAAAGAATAACGGGGGTGTCGGACAGCTCGTTACGGTTCGCCCCCTGCGCCGGGAAATGCTGCGCCAGCAGCGCGCCTATGCGGGCCACGCCGGCTACCGCGCCCGGTCCGAAATTGCCGGCGCGGAAGGCCTGCTCCATCTCGCGGCAGATCGCCTGCCAGCCCGGCTCGCCCACACGTGCATGGATGCCGCGATCGGCGACGATTTCCACGCGGCGCTCGGCCAGCAGCAGGTAGACCAGCACGCCGGAATTATGCTCGGTATCCCAGATGCGCAACTGCGAAAACACTTCGATGGCGCGTTCGCGCGGCGTGATGCCGCGCAGCAGGTCGGGCCAGTCCAGCGCGGCTTCCACCACAAAGCGCAGCTCGCCCATATGGCTGGCCTCGGACTGGGCGATGGCCGCCTGGATGGCTGCCATGCTGGGGGCGGGAAAGCAGCGCAGCACGTGCAGCCGGCCATAGAGCAGATGTTTCAGGATGCGGGTCATTGACATGTCACCAAGCCTCCTATCACCAATCGCCGGAGGCACCGCCCCCGCCAAAGCCGCCACCGCCCCCGGAGAATCCGCCGCCGCCGAGGCCACCGAATCCCCCTGTGCCGAAGCCGCCGGGAAAGCCGCGCCCGCCGCCCAGCGTCATCATGAACGCCATCAATGCCAGCGCCAGCGCGAATATCAACCCGCCGCCCAGCAGCCAGATGACGAGTCCCACCAGCCCGCCATTCAGCGCCCCGCCGACGAATTTGCCCAGCACCGCGCGCAGCAGTGCGCCCACCACCAAGGCCCCGATCAGCACCACGGGGATGAAGTTCTCCACCGACCTGCCGCGCGCCGCGCGCTGGCGCGGCTCCGGCAATGCCTCGCCCTCGACCACGGCGATCATGCGGTCGACGCCGACGGCAATGCCGCCATAAAAGTCGCCCTGCCGGAAATGCGGCGCCATGACGTCAGCCACGATGCGTTTGGCGATGACGTCCGGCAACGCGCCTTCCAGACCGTAACCGACTTCGATGCGCATTTTGCGGTCATTCTTCGCCACCAGCAGCAGCGCGCCGTCGTCCACGCCTTTGCGGCCCAGCTTCCAGGCTTCGACCACGCGCATGGAATACTGCGCGATATCTTCCGGCTGGGTGGTGGGCACCATCAGCACGGCGATCTGGCTGCCTTTTTTCGCCTCGAAATCGACGAGGCGCGCTTCCAGTGCCGCCTGCTGTTCCACCGTCAGCGTAGAGGTGAGGTCGGTGACGTGCGCCTTGAGCGGCGGGACGGCGATCTCAGCCGGCACCGCCGCCGCTACCGCAAACGGCAGCAGGCAAAGCAGGCACAACAGGAGCCGGCGCCGCATCGAATGCTCTTACTTGCCGAAATCGACTTTGGGCGCGGCCGAAATGGCCTTTTCGTTTTCCACGCTGAACGAAGGCTTGGTCTTGTAGCCGAACAGCATCGCCGTCAGGTTGCTGGGGAAGGAGCGCACCGTGACGTTGTAGTCCTGCACCGCCTGGATATAGCGGTTGCGCGCCACGGTGATGCGATTCTCCGTGCCTTCCAGTTGCGCCTGCAAGTCGCGGAACGAGCCGTCGGCCTTCAGGTTGGGGTAGTTTTCCGACACCACCAGCAAGCGCGACAAGGCCGAGGACAGCTCACCCTGCGCCGCCTGGAATCTGGCAAAGGCTTTTTCGTCGTTCACCAGTTCCGGCGTCGCCTGGATGGAGCCGACCTTGGAGCGCGCCGCCGTCACCGCTTCCAGCACTTCCTTCTCGTGCGCGGCGTAACCCTTGACCACGTTGACCAGATTGGGCACCAGGTCGGCGCGGCGCTGGTACTGGTTGAGGACTTCCGCCCAGCTTGCGTTGATCTGCTCGTCGGTGGTCTGAAACCTGTTGTAGCCGCAGCCGGACAATGCCAGCGTCGCCATCAGAATAAATGCCGTGATCCAGTTGCGCATGATTCGCTCCTTGAGAAAATTCGTGCCATAAAATCGTATCAGCTAGATGCGGCCGCGGCGGCCGATTGCAAGTCGCGCATGGTGGCGCGGGCAAAGCACAGGTCTTCCCAGGCTTTTGCCTTGTCCGGCAGATTGCGCAGCAGATAGGCGGGGTGGTAGGTGACGACCACCGGCACGCCGTGGTAATCGTGCAGCTTGCCGCGCATGGCGGCAATGGATTGCTCGCCGCCCAGCAGCGACAGCGCCGCGAACTTGCCCAGCGCCACGATCAGTTTGGGTTTGATCAGCTCCACCTGGCGCTTGAGGAAAGGATCGCAGCGGGCGACTTCCTCGCCGTGTGGATCGCGGTTCTCCGGCGGGCGGCACTTGAGCACGTTGGCGATGTACACGTTTTTTCCGCGCTGCAGCGCAATCGCCGCCAGCATGTTGTCCAGCAGCTTGCCGGCAGCGCCGACGAAAGGCTCGCCCTGGCGGTCTTCCTCCGCGCCCGGCGCTTCGCCCACGAACAGCCATTCGGCATGCTCGTCGCCGACGCCGAACACCGTCTGCGTGCGGGTCTGCGACAATGAGCACGAGCGGCAATGGCTGACGCACTCGCGCAAGTCCTGCCAGTCCATCTGCATGATGGCGGCGCGGCGCTCCTGCCCCAAGGTCACGGTTGGTACTGCGTCGGGGATAGTCTCAACGGAAACATCAGCCGTGGCCACCGCTTGCGATTCCATGGCTGGCGCTTCGACAGCGGCACCAGCCTCGGCGGCAGGTATTTCCCGCAGCCGCCACGCCGGCAGCAGTTCCAGTTCGCGCAGCATGTCGTCGCGCGTCAGGCTCACAATGCCAGCCCCATCAGAATGGCATCTTCGCGCCCGTTTGCCGTCGGGTAATAGCCGCGGCGGACGGAAAACTCGTTGAAGCCCATGCTTTCGTAAAGCCGCATGGCGGCAACATTGGAAGGCCGCGCTTCGAGGAACATGGTATGCCCGCCATGGCCTCGCGCCACCTCCATCAGGTGTACCAGCAGATCGCGCCCCAGCCCGCGCCCCTGAAACTCCTTGGCAATGCTGATGTTGAGCAGGTGCGCTTCGTCCAGCACCAGCATCATCACCGCGTAGCCCGCCATTTCACCCTCGCACTCGGCCACCCAGCAACTGTAGCCAGCCTGCAGCGAATCGACAAAGTTGCCGCGCGTCCACGGATGCGGGTAAATCTGCGGCTCGATCACCATGATGGCGTCGATATCCTCCGCGCGCATGGGGCGCAAGGCAAGTTCGGCGGGTTTCAGGACAGCGCTCATCAGGTTGATCTCTCGCTCATTTTAAGCGCCACCTTGTTACGAATATACAGCGGCGCCGCTTCGGCCGCAGCCTGACCTTCGCCGCGGACAAACAGCGGGGCGGCCAGCGCGGCGATTTCCCGCGCGTGGGGAAAAACATCGGGCATGACCTGCCGCAGCTTGCCGTCATAGCGCAGCGGCAGCACTTCGGGATAGGCCAGCCAGCCGCTGCCGGCGCCTATCCAACCCGCGCCATCCACCAGCGGAGCGTCCTGCGGCGCATACAGGCCGGGGACATGGATCACTTGCCATGCTGCGCCCTCCCGCACATAAGCCGCATGGTAAACCTCCCCCATGCGCGCATCGATGCAGGCGATGACCTTGTCGTGGCCGCTCGACGCCGCCAGCGCCAGCAGCGTGCCAACCCCGACCACCGGCAGGCCCGCGCCAAACGCCAGCCCCTGCGCCACACCGCAGCCAATGCGCAGCCCGGTGAACGATCCCGGCCCCGCGCCAAATGCCACGCCATCCATGTCCTTCAGCACCAGCCCGGCCTCGGCCAGCATCTCCCCCAGCAACGGCAGCATCAGCTCCGCATGGCGCTGCCCGGCGTGCAGGTCGCGCGCCAGCACAGTACCGTCCTGCCACAGGGCAAGCGAGAGATATTCGGTGGAGGTATCGAGGGCGAGGATTTTCATTAAGCGTTCCGGGAAAACGACATTTTGCCACCAAACCGGCAAAACACCTTACTCATCGACCTTGCCGCGCAGTGCCTTGACCTGCCCGCGCTGTATCTTGCCTTCCACGCGCTTCTTCTGCGAACTGCGCGTGGGCCTGGTCGGCCTGCGCACCCGCGGCGGCTTCGCCACGCTGTTGACCAGCTCATGCAACCGCGCCAACGCATCCTGCCGGTTCAGCTCATGGCTGCGATGCTGCTGCGCCTTGATGACAATCACGCCATCGGCGGTGATGCGCTGGTCGCTCAAAGCCAGCAGCCGCTCCTTCACCGCCTCCGGCAACGATGAAGCACGAATGTCGAAACGCAGATGTATCACACTGGAAACCTTGTTGACGTTCTGCCCGCCCGCTCCCTGCGCACGCACCGCGGTGATTTCAATTTCGCTGTCAGGGATGATGATTTTGGTGGGCATATTGAGTATCAATTATGTACTTGATTGCTTCATAGGGAAATTATGCGATGATTGTGCCGTCTATTTCGCGTTAGGCTGCAATACGAAAATGGAATTTCTGTTAGACCGCCCTCGCGCCAATCAGTACCCAACCGAGGCGATTCTCGACGAACTGCGCCGGGTTGCTGCTGTATTTGAAAATCGCAGGTTCACACGCCGCGAGTTCGACGCCAAATCCAAATACTGCAAGGGCTCGGTAGTTCTCGCAAGATTTGGTTCTTGGCAAGCGGCTCTTGATGCTACAGATATTGAGTTGGCGCCTCCAGTTAAGAAAGATCGCTTTTCCATTTCAAACGAAGAACTTTTTTCAGAGCTGGGGCGAATTTGGCGCCTGATTGGTCATCGACCATCGAAAGATGAATGGGAACTTTCAGAGCCACGCTATTCATACACTACTTACAAAACGCGTTTCGGTGGCTGGGTCAACGCCTGCGCGGCATTTATTGAGCACGCTCAAGAATCCGCTAGCCTGTCACTCGAAGGCTCTGTTTCAACGCAGCTTCACCCATTATCCAAACCCACGGTTAGGCCTATCGAAACTTCAGAGAAACGCAACATTCCAATGAAACTTAGGTATCAAGTACTCGCCCGAGATTGCTTTAAATGTGTAGCTTGCGGGCGAAGTCCGGCCACACATGCTGGTGTTGTTCTGCACATTGACCATATCACTCCGTTCTCAAAAGGCGGCAAAACAGAGCTAGAGAATCTGCGCTCACTTTGTCAGAACTGCAATTGGGGTAAAGGCGATGAACACGAACCACAGCAAGCGTAGGCTGAGCTGACTTCGCCTGCCTACGCAGTTGAATGGTGGACACGCTACGCCCCCTGCAGCCCAAAGTTTACACCCCCTCAATCCCCTGCTGCCACGCCGAGCAGCACAGCCAAGACGGGGGCTTTCGGCAATCACCTACTCGAGCTCCGCGGCAGGCTACGCTTTTTGTAACCTGCCAGGGCGAGTTTGATTGCCGCCTGGCTTGGCGAACTGCGCAGGGGAGCCGAAGGCCGTGGTGCAGGGTGCCCTTTGCTTTGGCTACTTTCCTTTGGGCAAGCAAAGGAAAGTAGCTCGCCAGTCGGGCGAGACCGACGGTTTTGACTTACCCTTCAAGCGCCGAGGGACCAGCAGCGAAAAACGCCTCCACCTCCCCCAATTCCCGCGTCCTCCTGAACGGCGGCAAACTCTGCCAGATGCGCCTCCCATACGGCTTGCCCACCAGCCGCGGGTCGCAGATCATCAACACCCCCCGGTCAGTTTCATCCCGAATCAAACGCCCCGCTCCCTGTTTGAGAGTGATGGCGGCATACGGCAACTGGTATTCCATGAAGGCATTTTTGCCCTCGGCGTTCATCTTGTCGATGCGCGCGGCCAGCACCGGGTCGTCCGGCGGAGCAAACGGCAGCTTGTCGATGATGACCAGCGACAGCGCCTCGCCTTTCACGTCCACCCCTTCCCAGAACGACTGGCTGCCCACCAGCACCGCGTTGCCTAGCTTGCGGAAACGCTCCAGCAGCTCCGGGCGCGTGGCTTCGCCCTGCAGCAATAGCGGATAGTCCAGCCCGTCGCGCTCGAAGGCGCTTTGCAGCAGGCCGTGGAGTTCGCGCATGGCGCGCAGCGAGGTGCACAGCAGGAAGGCACGCCCGCGGCTGGCCATGAGCACCGGCAAGGCGGCTGCGGCGACGGCCGATGTGTAGTCCGAATGCTTGGGGTCCGGCAGGCCCTGCGGGGCATAAAACAGCGCCTGCGTTTCGTAATCGAACGGGCTTTCCCAGCGCGCGGTGACGGCTTCCAGCAGGCCCATCTGGCCGAGGTAGTGGCTGAAATCGTTTTTCACCGCGAGCGTGGCGGAGGTGAATATCCAGGCGCGCGGGTGGCCGGCGATCTGCTTGCCGAACACGTCGGCAACGGAAAGCGGCGTGGCGTGCAGCAGCACCGACTGGCTGAACACCTCGACCCAGCGCACCAGGTTGTCGTTTTGCCCGGCCTGCCAGCTCGCCAGCGAGGCCTGCAGCGCGAGCGCGCGTTGCCAGCAGTTCTGCAAGCCGGGGCCGCGCTCGGCTTGGCTTTCCAGCACTTTGGCAAGGGCCTGCATTTTTTCGCGCACGGTATCCAGCGCCGAGGCAAAGTCTTTCAGCGCCAGCGCCTTCTGCACCGGCATGCGCATAGTGTCCAGCCCGAACACCAGGCGAAAATCGCGCAGCGCCTTTTCCAGCGCGGCGGTGGCTTCCGGCAGGGCGGCGCAGTCCTTGGCGTCGGTGAGATATTCGGCGTGCGCGTCGCGCGCCAGTTCCATCAACTGGCTGGTGGAGATATCCTCGCCGAAGAACAGGCCGGCGGTTTCCGGCAATTGGTGGGCTTCGTCGAAGATCACCGTGTTGGAGGCGGGCAGCAATTCAGATACGCCTTCGTCGCGCAGCATCACATCGGCGAAGAACAGGTGATGGTTGACCACCACCACTTCCGCCGCCAGCGCCCGCTTGCGCGCTTCCATGACGTAGCATTCCTTGTAGTGCGCGCACTCCTGGCCGATGCAGTTGTCGCGGGTGGAAGTGACGAACGGCCAGATGGTGGCGTTTTCCGGCACCTGCGGCAGATCGCTCTTGTCGCCGCTGCCGCCGGATTCGGCGAAGCGCTGGATAAGGTGCACGTATTTGGCATCCTCGCGGTTCATGAAGCGGCCTTCGCTCGCCGCGCGCTCCAGATGAAAATGGCAGATATAGTTGGCGCGGCCTTTGAGGATTGCCACCGTGACCGGTATTTTCAGGGCGTCGCGCACCGCCGGCAGGTCGCGGCCAAACAGCTGATCCTGCAAGGTCTTGGTGCCGGTGGAAATGATCACCTTGCCGCCGGAAAGCAGCGCCGGCACCAGGTAGGCAAAGGTCTTGCCGGTGCCGGTACCGGCTTCCGTCACCAGCACCTGGTTTTGCGCGATGGCCCGGCCGATGGCCTGCGCCATTTCCTGCTGCTGCGCGCGCAGCCGGTAGCCGGGGATGGCTTGCGCCAGTGGGCCGTCAGCAGCGAAGATGCGGGAAAGGTCGGTCATGCGTTAAGTGGCAGGGTTGCGCCCTGTCGGGCGCAACCGGCGATCAATCCCGCCCTGACCTCCAGATGGCGATCATCAACAGAAAACCGTTGACGAAAGCGAGGAAGAAGCCCAGCAGGCCGAATGCCGGCAGGCCGAACAGCATGGGGCCGCCTTTCACCGTCATGACGATGGAGGAGCCGATGATGAGCGCGGAGGTGATCAGCCCCATGGTGAGACGGTTGGTGCTGTGATCGAGTTGGTGGCCGAAATGGTCGAGGCGCTTGAGGTCGAGGTCTATCTTGAGCCGGCCACGCCGTGCATCGCGCAGCACGCGCGACACTTCGCGCGGCAGCCCGGTCAGCACGTCCAGCACATTGGCGATGTTGCGTCGGCTGCGCTTGAACAGGGCCTGCGGGCGGTAGCGGTCGATGATGACCTTTTTCACGAACGGCGTCAGGTGGTGCACGATCTGGAAATCCGGATCGAGCTGGCGCCCCAGCCCCTCCAGCGTGATCAACGCCTTGAACAGCATGGTGAGGTCGGGCGGCACGGCCAAATGATTTTCGCGCATGATGCTGGTGAGGTCGTTGAGCAGCACACTGAATTGCACCTGCTTGAGCGGCGCGCTTTCGTAGTTGAAGATCAGTTCGTCCACGTCCGCGCCCAGCTTGCTTTCGTCCACGGCGGCATCGCCCGCCCACAGGATCAGGATGTCGCGCAGGGCATCGATGTCCTTGGCCACCAGCGCCGCCAGCAGATCGGCGATCTGGTCGCGGCGCTCGACGGAAACGCGGCCCACCATGCCGCAATCGATGACGGCGAGGCGGTTGCCGGGCAGATAGAACACATTGCCGGGATGCGGATCGGCGTGGAAGAAGCCATCCATCAGCACCATCTTCAGCACGGCATCGGCGCCGCGCGCGCCCAGCAATTTGAGGTCGTAGTTTTCGGCGCGCAGGCGCGCGAGGTCGTTGCCGGGGACGCCCTCGATGCGCTCCATCACCAGCAGGCTCTCGCTGGTGTATTCCCAGTGCACCTTGGCGAAAACGATATTAGGATCATCCTCGAAGTTTTGCGCGAAACGGTCGGTGTTGCGGCCTTCCAGCGCCAGATCGAGTTCGCGGCCCAGCGACTTGGCGAACTGGCCGATGATTTTGCCGGGCTGGAAACGGCGCGACTCCGGGATTTCGGACTCTAGCAGCCGCCCGAGGTGCGACAGCAGGCGCAAGTCGGCATCGATTCTGGCGCGTATATTAGGGCGGCGCACCTTGAGCACCACCTTGGTGCCGTCCTGCAATTCGGCTAGGTGCACCTGGGCGATGGAAGCGCCGGCGATGGCCTCGCGCTGCAAATCCTTGAACACCTCGAACGGCGAACTCCCCAGCGCCTTCTCCAATTCCGGCAGCAGCTCGTCGAACGGCACCGGCGGCACCTGATCCTGCAGCTTGGAGAACTCCGCAATCCACTGCGGCGGGAAGATATCCGCCCGCGTTGCCAGCACCTGGCCGAGCTTGACGAAAGTAGGCCCCAGATCCTGCATCGCCAGCCGCACCCGCACCGCCGGGGCGAGGTGGGCGACATCCTCCGATTCCTTCGGATGCAGCATGGAGCCGGCGCGCTCGAACAGGTTGATCAGGCCGATGCGCTTGACGACATCGCCCCAGCCGTAATGGACCAGAATGCCGGCAATTTCGCGCAAACGCCCGAAATCGCGCATTACGGAAATGGTTTCGCGGATCATGCGCGGGCTATTTGTTCTGCTTCAAAGCCTCGGCCTTCTGCCGGAGTTTCGCGGCGATATCGGCCAGCTTGCTGCTGGCCATGGTCGCCACCCGCGCGCCAACCTCGTGCGCCGCGCGTTTGCCGGCGTCGCCCGCCACCTGCGCGGTAGCGCGCAGCCGGTTGGTCAGATCTTCCGTTACGGCTTTTACCCGCCCGCCGGTACTTGTGCCGGTGCGGCGTGCGTGTTCGGTGAGTGCGGAAAACTCCTGTTTGACCAGGCCGCTGGCGCTTTCGGAAACGCGGCTGACGGTTTCCAGAAACATCTGCTCCAGTTTCTTCAACTCCTCCAGCCCTTGCTTCAAGTCCTGTTCAGCGAAGTCCTTGGCATGCGAACTCGCCTCCCCCAGCGCGAGCTGCATGGCTTCTGCGGCATTGGTCAGCGCATCGTCTATGCCGTTCAGGGCATCACCCATGGCAGCCCGCACTTCTTCCGCGCGTTCCGTCGTTCCCAGGCTCACGCCTTCGGTAATCGCGCCCAGAACCTGCTTGATTTCCTGCTCCGCCAATTGGCGCTGCGTCAGCGCACGCACCGTCAGTTCATGCAACTGGGCGCGCACATCCTGCCCTGCGCGCACCAGCTTGCGTGCGCTCTCCTTGATTTGCTCCATAGAAAGTTGGTTAGGTCTGTTTTCGTCGTTCATGACACACCTCCTTCGTGGGTTTGGCCGCCCGAATAGGCTAGCCTGTTGGCTATATGTAATTCTACACCAAGCCCCTGTTCGCATCGATGTTCGGCATGATTGTGGAATGCAGTCAATGGTTTACAAAAACATGGGTTTGCTCTTACAATCCACGCCATGAAGTTTATCAACCTTGTCCTCATCATCTGCCTGGCGTGCGCCAGCGCGCTCTGCCGCGCGGACGAACCCTCGGCGGAAGCACCAGCGGCGCCCGCACAGGCGCAGCCGGACTGGCAGAGCATCGCTCAGGAAGTGCTGCTGAACGCGCTCAGCCTGACCGGCGTGAAATACAAATATGGCGGGACTTCGCCGGAAACCGGCTTCGATTGCAGCGGTTTTGTGCGCTACGTGTTCCAGCAGGCCAGCAATCTCACTCTGCCGCACGGCGCACGCGCCATCAGCCAACTGGGGCAGGCAATCACGGTCGATCAGTTGCAGCCGGGCGATCTGGTGTTTTTCCACACCCTGAAAACAGCGTTCTCGCACGTCGGCATCTATGTCGGCGACAACCGCTTCATCCACGCACCGACCAACGGCGGCGGCGTGCACATCGTCAGCATGGACGACGCCTACTGGGCCAAGCGCTTCAACGGGGCGCGGCGGGTGGCGCAGCCTTCGACGCTGCTGCCTGCTGCAGTTTCTGCCGAATAAGCGGCAGCGCGGCTTGCGCCGCTTTTTCCCCTTCCAGAATGGCCAGGTGCTTCTGCGTAAAATCAGATGAGCCGAATGTTCCGGTTGCCGGCCTGATCAGCACGTCGGCATCCGGCAACTCCTGATTGCGTATGGATTGGCCCATGATGCCGAAAGTCTGCAGCAGGATATCCGTCAGTCCTTCGATGCGTGCGTATTTTGGCTTGGCCGAGATATCCACCGCAATCACGATGTCCGCGCCCAGGCTGCGCGCCACCCTGATCGGTACCGGGCTGACCAGTCCCCCATCCACATAATCGTGGCCGCTGATGGTCACCGGCTGGAATATGCCCGGCACGCTGCTGGACGCGCGCACCGCCATGCCGGTATTGCCGCGGCTGAATACCATCATGTCGCCGCTTTGCAAATCCGTCGCGACTGCGGCAAACGGTTTGCGCAGTTTCTCGATCGGCTTGTTCTGTACCGCCTTGTTGATGAAATTCTGCAGCGCTTCGCCCTTGATGAAACCGCGGTCAGGAATTACCCAATCGCCAACGCTCTCTTCTTCCAGCCTGAAGGCGATCTTCTGCAACTCGAAGCCGGAATAACCGGCCGCGTAAAGCGCGCCCACCACGCTACCGGCGCTGGTGCCGACTATCATGTCGGGAACGATGCCCTGCGCCTCCAGCACCTTGATCACGCCGATATGGGCGAAGCCGCGCACCGCACCGCCACCCAGCACCAGCGCCACCTTGAGTGGTATCGGTTTCGCTGGCGTGGGCTTCGCCACCGCCGCCGGAGCAGCCGGGGGAATGACGGCTTCCTGGCCCGGTTGTGGGGTCGGCTGTGCAGCCGGCAGCAATACCTCACCCACCTTGGGCTGCGCAGCGCACCCCGCCAGCAGCAGCATCAATATATAGACCCAGGGTTTGGCTTTCATCGCGTTCTATGGCTTTCGTTCATGGTTAGGCAGGGTGCGAGCATAAATCCAGACGCACTGAAACACCAGCACCACCCATATCTACACAAAAAACCTGTTGCAATTGCAAATGAGAATGGATATCATTACCGAAACTCAACTGAGGATTACTCATGAAAAAGCTGTTGCTCATTTCCTTGTTTCTCCCGCTGGCGACGCTTGCCGCCGATGCGGACTTCACACTGGTGATCAAGGATCATCGTTTCCAGCCGATGGAGCTGACGGTTCCGGCAGGCAAAAAAATCAAGCTGCTGGTGGAAAACCAGGATGCCACGCCGGAGGAATTCGATAGCCACCCGCTGAACCGGGAAAAAGTGATCGCCGGTCACAGCTCCGCCACCATTTACATCGGCCCGCTCTCCCCCGGTCGTTACACGTTCATCGGCGAGTTCTTCGCAGATACCGCCCAGGGCGTCATCATCGCCCAATAGGAGAGCCCCATGTTCGGAACCGCCGTTATTGTTTTTCGCGAAGTGCTGGAAGCCGCCATCATCATCGGCATCGTCGCTGCCGCGACGCGCGACGTCCCTGGCCGCAAACGCTGGCTGAGCGCCGGGCTGCTGGCCGGCCTTGTCGGCTCCGGCATCGTCGCCGCATCCACCGATGCGATCGGCGCCATGGCCAGCGGCATCGGCCAGGAACTGTTCAATGCCATCGTGCTAGGCATCGCGGTACTGATGCTGGCATGGCACAACATCTGGATGGCTTCGCACGGCAAGGAACTGGCAGCCCACGCGCACAGCGTCGGGGGTGACATCCGCGAGGGGCGCAGCGAGTGCTCCATTCTGCTGGTAGTGGTCGGGCTGGCGGTGCTGCGCGAAGGATCGGAAACCGTGCTGTTTCTCTATGGCATCGCGGCCTCGGACGGCGGCGGACTGCCCTCAATGATGCTGGGTGGCCTGATCGGAATACTGGCTGGTGTCGCAGTCGGCTACACGATATACGCCGGCCTGCTGCGGGTGCCGATGCGCTGGTTCTTCGCCGCAACCGGGGTGCTGGTGTTGCTGCTGGCCGCCGGCATGGCCTCGCAGGCAGCACGCTTCCTGATCCAGGCCGACCTGCTGCCTAGTCTCGCCGCACCCCTGTGGGATACCTCGGCGGTACTGCCGGAACACTCATTGCCCGGCATGCTGCTGCACAGTCTGATGGGCTATGACTCCCGTCCGGCAGGCATGCAGGTGATTTTTTACATCGCCGTGCTGGCCGCCATAGGCAGCGGTATGAAGTGGGCAAATCGCCCGCGCAAATCAACCAACTCAACAGGAACTGCCTGACATGAAATACCGTGCTTTAATGCTCTGCCTGGGCGTACTACACACCGCCATTGCCACTGCCGGCCCGGCAGATTACGTCTACACCCCCACCGTCGAACAGGGCGAAAAGGAAATCGACTTCAAATTTGGCACTGCCAAGCAGCAAGATGGCACGCGCGATCAGACCGTCAGCCTGGGCTTGGGCTACGGCGCCACGGAATACTGGTTCACCGAGCTGTACCTGAAACGCGAACGCGAAGGCAGCGAAAGACTGACGCTGGCCGAATGGGAAAGCAAGTTCCAGCTCACTGAGACCGGCAAATACCCGGTGGATGCCGGCCTCATCGTCGAAGTGGAAGCCCCGCTCAGCAGCGGGCATGAGCCTTACGAACTCAAGATCGGGCCGCTGCTCCAGACCGAATTCGGCAAGATGCAGCTGAACGGCAACCTGCTGTTCGAGCGCAAGTTCGGCCATGAAGATACAGATGATGACGGCAACGCCCTGCACCATCACACCGAGATTGGCTACCAATGGCAAATCAAGTATCGCTGGCAGCCGGCACTGGAGTTTGGCGCCCAAGGCTTAGGAGAAATGGGCAAATGGGACAACTGGGATAAGGCGAACAACCAGAACCACCGTTTCGGCCCCGCGGTATTCGGCAAGCTCGCGCTCGGCAGCCGGCAGGCCGTCAGATACAATGCGGCGTGGCTGTTTGGGATCAGCGATGCCGCCCCAGACAACACGTTCAGAATGCAGGTCGAATACGAGTTCTGAACAGCCCAAAACGCTGTGCCTGTGCAGCCACCAATGCAATATTCGGATTTTCAGGCCGTGCTACAGCGCGGCCTGATTTTCCCTGCTTGAGCGTTTAACGCATTCTTCACTTTGCAAGGCCCATGTAAATAGCGGAAAATAAACGTTTTGGATTTTCCGTTGTCCATTCCCGGTAGTATCACTGCTGGCACATAACCGAACAGGGGCATTTTAAAAGTCATGCGTACAAAATTCGAGAAGTTTGGCCTGATCGCGCTTGGCGCGCTGCTCGGCATCATGTTGAGCCTGAACTACCCGGCCATAGCCGACAAGAACGCGAAAGCACAGTTACCGCTGGACGAGTTGCGCGCCTTTGCCGAAGTGTTCGGCAAAATCAAGAGCGACTACGTCGAGCCGGTGGAAGACAAAAAGCTCATCGACCAGGCTATCAACGGCATGCTGTCCGGGCTCGATCCCCACTCCGCCTATCTCAATCAGGAGGATTTCAAAGAACTGCAGGTCGGCACGCAGGGCGAATTCGGCGGACTGGGCATAGAGGTCGGCATGGAGGATGGCTTCGTCAAGGTGGTATCGCCCATCGAGGACACACCAGCCTATAAGGCGGGCCTCAAGAGCGGCGACCTCATCATCAAGCTGGACGAAACGCCGGTGAAAGGCATGTCGCTCAACGATGCGGTCAAACGCATGCGCGGCAAACCCGATACGCCGATCACCCTCACCGTCCTGCGCAAAGGCGAAAACAAGCCGCTGATCGTGACGCTAATACGCGCCGTGATCAAGGTGCAAAGCGTCAAATCCAAGGTACCGGAACCGGGCTACGCTTACGTGCGCATCACCCAGTTCCAGGAACATACCGGCGAAAACCTCGGCACCGCTCTGAAGACGCTGTATGAGCAGAATAACGGCAACGTCAAGGGCCTGGTGCTCGACCTGCGCAACAATCCAGGGGGGCTACTCAACATGGCAGTGGCGGTTTCCGCCGCCTTCCTGCCCAAGGGTGATCTGGTGGTGTATACCGAAGGCCGTATCGAAGAATCGCGCATGAAGCTCAACGCAACCCCTGACAACTACGCCAAGAATGGCAGCAAGGGGGATTTCCTCAAAGGCTTGCCGGCCGAACTGAAGACCGTGCCCATGGTGGTGCTGGTGAACGGCGGCTCCGCTTCGGCATCCGAGATCGTCGCCGGGGCATTGCAGGATCACAAGCGCGCCATCGTGCTGGGTACGCAGACCTTCGGCAAGGGCTCGGTGCAGACCATTCTGCCGATGAACAACGGCACGGCGATCAAGCTCACCACGGCGCGCTACTTCACGCCTAACGGGCGCTCCATCCAGGCCAAGGGCATTGTGCCGGACATCATCGTGGAAGATGCCGCCGACCAAGGCTTGAACCTGCGCGAAGCCGATCTGACGCATCACTTGTCCAACCCGAGGGACGGCACCAAGGATGGGGAAACACCGGCCAACGTCGCCCAGCCGATCAAGGCTCCGGAAACGGACGGCGACAAGGAAAAAGGCGGCGAAAACGGCAAACCCGGAAAAGCCGTGCTGATGGAACCCGGCACCAAGAGCGATTTCCAGTTCACGCAGGCGATCAATCTGCTGAAGGGCCTGCAGATACTGCAAAAGAAGTAGCGTGAAGCAGTTGCACCTCTCTGCCGCCGCGCCGTTACAACGATGTGGCGGCATTGCTTTGCTGGGACTGCTGCTGGCGTGCGGCGCAGCTGCCGCGCAAGCCGATCCCGCCCAGGGGCCGCGACTCGCCATCATCATCGACGATCTCGGCAATAATGCAGCGCTGGACCAGCGCGCGCTGCAATTGCCTGGACCAGTCACCGCTTCCATCCTGCCGCTCTGCCCGCACACGGCGGAAGAAGCAAAAGCAGCCAGAGCAAAAGGCTTGCTCATCATCGCCCACCTGCCGATGCAGTCCGAAGATGGCGGTAAACTGGGACCGGGTGGACTGACCGAGCGGATGACAAAACCCGAATTCAGCAAACAGCTGGCGCAAGACCTCGACAGCATCCCCGGCATCAGCGGTGCCAGCAACCACATGGGCAGCCGCCTCACATGCAACCGGCGGGCGATGCAATGGCTAATGCAGGGGATGAAGACCAGACCGTCGCTGTTCTTTCTCGACAGCCGTACCACCGTTAACACCGTCGCCGCCGATAGCGCCCACCGCGCCGGCATCCCCACACTGGAACGCGACGTATTCTTTGACCATGCCCGCAATCCCGCCGACATCGAGAAACAGTTCGACCGCTTGCTGCTGGTGGCCCAACAAAAGGGCAGCGCCATCGGCATCGGCCATCCTTACCCGGAAACCCTGGCGATGCTGGAAAGACGCATGCCGCAGCTCGCCAAGCAGGGCTTCCGGCTGGTGCGTCTGAATGAGCTGCTGCCCGCTGCGGCGAAACTCCCATGAAGCCTGCCGACCTGATCGCAGAAGCCGAGCGCTGCGTTGCCTGCGGCTTGTGCCTGCCGTATTGCCCGACCTATCGCCTGACCCAGTCCGAGGCCGACTCGCCGCGCGGACGCATCCATCTGGCGAGCGCCGTGGCACAGGGGAAATTGCCGGCCAGCCCGCGCTTCATCGAACATATCGACCGCTGCCTTTCCTGCCGCGCCTGCGAACGCGCCTGCCCCAACGGCGTGCGTTATGGCCTGCTGGCGGACGGCGCACGCGACCTGATCGCCCAAGCCGTGCCGCGCCCCTGGCGACACCGCCTGGTGCAGCAAGTCGCCGGTCGGATTTTGGGCAGCCGGATACTCACTGCGGCTGCCGGCTGGATTCTGCGGCTGATCCAGCTTACCGGCTTGCGCCAACTGGCGCGCCTCGTGCCAGGACTGCAAGCAATGAATGCCCTGCTGCCCAGCGTGCCCGCGCAACAACGCTGGCGCGAATGTTACCCGGCAACGACGCCGCGCGGCGAGGTCTGCCTGTTTCTCGGCTGCGTCTCAGACATGCTGGATACCGATACCCTGCGTGCGGCGGTATTCGTGCTCAATCGCCTGGGCTATACCGTGCACGTCCCGCCGCAACAAACCTGCTGCGGCGCGCTGTCCCGCAGCGCAGGTAATGAGGCGCAAGCCGATGCGCTGGTGGCGCGCAACGCGGCCGCATTCTCCCGTCATGCCGGCCTGCCGCTGCTCAGCGTCGCCAGCGGCTGCGGCGCCAGCCTGCATGATTACCTGGAGCGCCCGATACAGGACATCAGCACCTTTCTGGCGCAGGCCGATGGCTGGGAAGCCGCTGCCATTGCGCCCATGGACGGGCCCATTCTGGTGCAGGACCCTTGCACGCTGCGCAATGTGCTGCGCCAGCCACAGCCGGTTTACGAGCTGCTGCGCCGCATCCCCGCGGCGCAGGTGCTGCCGCTGGCAGGCAACGGCCAATGCTGCGGCGGAGCCGGAGCGTATATGCTGACGCAGCCAGTCCTGGCGCGCCAGCTGCGCGACTATAAAATCACCGCTTGCCGCGAGGCGGGCGGCACGCTGCTGGCAACCTCCAACATCGGCTGCGCGCTGCATATTGCGGCAGGCTTGCGCGAAGCCGGCATGGCCGTCGAAGTGGCACATCCGGTGCTGATTCTGGCGCGCCAGATGGGATACAGCGGCAATATCTGACGAGGCCAACATGACCCTGCTTGACCGTTTCATCATCGAATTCGACAAAGGCCTGCGCACCGTGCTGGCCGAGGCGCAATCCGTGCGACCGTTCCCTGACCGCGACTGCAATGAGACTCCGCTCGACGCAGCGGAGAAACGCCGCACCGCCGCGCTGATGCGCATCAACCATAGCGGCGAGGTCTGCGCCCAGGCGCTCTACAACGGCCAGGCCATCACCGCGCGCAATCCAGCAACGGAAGCCGCGCTGCGCCAGGCGTCGCAGGAAGAAACCGAACACCTGGCTTGGTGCGAGAAGCGCATCCGCGAACTGGGCGGGCGCAAGAGCCTGCTCAATCCGCTGTGGTATGCCGGATCTTTTACCCTAGGCGCGCTGGCCGGCGCCATCGGTGACAAATGGAACCTCGGTTTCCTGGCCGAGACCGAGCACCAAGTCGGCCGCCACCTGCAAAGCCATCTGGATCAACTGCCGGCGCAGGACGAAAAAAGCCGGGCGATTCTTGAGCAAATGCAGCAGGACGAAGCCAGGCACGCGACTACAGCGCTCGACCATGGCGGCGCGGAATTGCCGCTGCCGGTGAAACTCCTGATGAAGCTGTCATCCAAAGCGATGACCAAGACCACTTACTACTTATGAAAACTTTCAGCGAAACTCTCGCCGGCCTGGAAAGCGCCGACCATCTGCAGCGCATCGAATTGCTCGATGCCGGCGGCAACCTCGTCGGACTGATCGAAAATAAGTCCGGCAGCCAAGGCTCGCTCAAGCTGTATCACCATCTGTGGAAGAAATACGGCGCAATCAATGCCGATGCGGCGCACGAAGGGCTGGAACTTTACGCCGAGCACGCTGCAGACGCGCGCGCCAATCCCGGCAAGCATCCCAATATTGACCGTCTGGCAGGCATCATCGACAGCGGCAGCGTGCTGAATGTGCGTTGCCACAACAAGTAATCGCAGTAACCTCAAGGGAAAATCATGGCGGTCAAGGACAGCAACGGCAACGAACTCAACGATGGCGACTCCGTGATGGTCATCAAGGACTTGAAGGTAAAGGGCACGTCCGTCACCCTAAAAAGGGGCACGGTCGTCAAAAACATCCGCCTCACCGGGGATGAAGAAGAAATTGAATGCAATGCCGAGAAAGTGAAGGGACTGGTACTCAAGACCTGCTTTTTGAAGAAGGCCTGAAGTTTTGCGCCCGTGGTGCAAAGGGGCCAACCATAAGGATGCAGCCGGCCTCAGGTCCGCATTACGTCACGCGCAATGTCTGGTTTGAGGCCTTCTGCGGGAAGATGTGCGGGCAGAAAAATTGGTGTTGGTTAAACCGCTTAATCCGGCCAGCGTCATGGATAGGATATCGATGTGCCTCAAGGGAATGAATAAGGAGTAGCCGGCAGACAAACTGCGGATATCAAGAGCCTTCATCCGCTCTTGATTCTAGAACGGCAGCAGCGCGCGAATGCGGCGCCCAATCTGGCCAAGCTTGGAGCCATCCAGATGGTAGTGCTTATGCAGCGGTTGGCGCACTTCCCAGTTGCACTTCATCCCTGCGGGGAATGTCACCAGATCGCCCTTGCCGAACGTCACTGGCGCCCCGCCTTGCGGCGTTACCACGCACTCGCCCTCAAGTATCCAGGCGACTTCCTGCTCATGAAAATGCCAGGGAAAGGCCGAGACTTCCTTAGACCAGGTCAGCCACTTGGAAACCCCAAGGCTTTCCAGGCGTGCGCTATCCGGATTATGTTCGACGATGATGTTGCTCATGCGGTTGTCCTTTGGGCTGGAAATTCAGGCAGGCCCCGATATTACCAGCTGGAGCAGGTTTAGCGTAGCAGGCGAGGGGTTTTAGCGCCTCAAGAGTCGGCTTCACTAGTATTGTCGCGCTTTACCCATTCATGCTCGACTTCCATGCTGGTATCCGCCAGCCAGCCATTGAGCCTTTCAATCGCCTGCTCAGACCACTTATCGAGCGGGCCTATCAATTCATTAAACTTGACCAGCAAGGCTGACATTTCTTTTTCGGTGCGCGACGTCATTTCAAGCTCCATGCTAAATGAAGATATTTAGGTATACTTTAACCGAAGATTGATATGCGTGGGAAGACTGGAGATGCGGGAAAAGAAAAAGGCCGAACGTAATGCCGGCCTTCAAGCTAGTCCGCCACAAATGATTAGGGGCTAGCTTGGTAAGCGCCAAATTCATCACATATCGACTTGTCCGGTAATATTCCCCATATGAACGTCAGCTTCTGGAAATGACGAACTACCGCTATCGACCCATGGCAGACACTCAGGAAGGTTTGATTAAGGAACAATTTCACAATCACGCTCACTACCATCAAAATGCCATCCCTCAATCACACGCGTCTGGGGGTTAAATTCGAAGTAATAGTTACACGTTCCACGAAATCGGTATTTATTCTCAATATTGCCATTTGGCAGAGCATTACTTTCAATTAAATGCTTAGGTTCAGCCCAGCATCTAGGATCATCTATGGTCATCCCTACGTTATGACTCATGTGATCCTTGAAGTTCTCATGAGGAGTAAGAGAAGCACATGAAAAGAGCGAGGGAAGAAAGCACCCCAATATGACCACTTTTTTCATAGCACGCTTAGTTCTCCCAATAAATGCCTGACCGTCCGTTGTTGGCCGATTCCAACCGTTCTGAAATAGCTGGTTTAGCGGCATGCGTCCCTATTCCGTCTCGCGGATTTCGATGTCATGCGTGATCTCGGCGACCTTGCCGAGCATGATGGAGGCCGAGCAGTACTTCTCCGCGGAAAGGTTCACGGCGCGCTCGACCTGTGTCGGGTTGAGGCCCTTGCCGGTGACGACGAAGTGCACGTGAATTTTGGTGAACACCTTGGGCACGCTGTCGGCGCGCTCGGCGCTGATCTCGGCCACGCAATCGGTGATGTGCTGGCGCGCTTTTTTGAGGATGGTCACCACGTCGAACGAAGTGCAACTGCCCATGCCGATCAGCAGCAACTCCATCGGCCGCATGCCGAGGTTGCGCCCGCCGGCATCGGGCGCGCCATCCAGCACGATGGCATGGCCGGTCTCGGATTCGCCCAGAAAACAGACATTCTCGATCCATTTGATGCGTGCGCGCATGGCTACCCTTCAATGAAAAATGTAAATTCTAGCGGAAACGGGGCGCGGCCGAAAATTGCCGTTAGGGGCGGGACTGCAGCTTGCCATCGGCCACCAGCTGTTCATGCGACAGCACCTGGTTGCGGCCATGGCTCTTGGCATAATAGAGTGCCGCGTCGGCACGATCGATGAGAGTTGGCGGAGTATCCGTGGCGAGCACTTGCGTCACACCGATGCTGACCGTGATCTGCCCTACTTGGGGGAAGTTGTACTCCTTCACCTTCTCACGGAAGCGGTCGAGCACGTGCAACGCCTGCTGCAGCCCTACGTCCCGCAACAGCACCACGAACTCCTCGCCGCCGTAACGATACAACTGGTCGGATTCGCGGAAGATGTCGGTCATCAGCGTCGCCAGCAGCAGCAACACCTCGTCACCGTACAAATGGCCAAACTTGTCGTTCACGCGCTTGAAGTGGTCGATGTCAAGAATTGCCACGCAGTATTCGCGCCGGGCGGCATCTCCGGCACGATGTCCGAGACGCATCACCTCGGCGATGGCCTTGTTGGTTTTGGCATCGAAGGTCTTGCGGTTAAGCAGGCCGGTGAGGGCGTCGCGCTCGTTGTCGTTGATCAGCGCCAGGAAGTTCTGGTAAATCTCCAGCACCATATCCACGGCTTTGGACAAGTGCCCATCCTCGCGCGCCGCCTCGATCACGATCAGCGCCACCACGTTGTTCTTTACGCCTAGCAAGGGGTAAACCATGCCTTTTTCGCCTTCCAGCGGCACCGTCACCGCCTGGCGTGATTTGAAGCAACCCTGCATGGCAGTGCTTAGGCTTTGTGGAATCTGTTCTTCTTCGGCACTGACATCATTTTCGCCGCGCAGAATTTTCGCGACGGGCACGAAAGCAGGGCCATCCTCCGCCTCGCGCACCCGGTAGAGCCGCACAATGCCGGGCGCCGCCACATCGAACAGCACCTGTGCCAGACAGACTTCCAGAGCGTGCCGATCCCGCTGTCTGGTCAACTCGATGAGGGAGCCGAGAATGGAATCAAAGTCTGCTACAGACATGGCGGAATGTATTGGTTTTAATCAGGTTGGCTGTGTCCATTATCCTTTGTAGGCGGGTTTTAGTAAACTGTAGGCTCCATCCAGAAAGGCGGCCATCCTCATGAAATATCGCGACCTGCGAGACTTCATCGCGCAACTCGAAGCACTCGGCGAACTCAAGCGCGTCAGCGCCGAGGTCGACCCGCGCCTGGAAATGACGGAGATCTGCGACCGCGTACTCAAATCCGGCGGGCCGGCCATCCTGTTCGAAAACCCCAGCGGCCACAGCATGCCGGTGCTCGGCAACCTGTTCGGCACGCCTCGACGGGTGGCGCTGGGCATGGGCGAGGAGAGCGTCGAAGCGTTGCGCGAAGTCGGCAAACTTCTGGCTTTCCTGAAAGAGCCGGAACCGCCCAAGGGGCTGAAGGATGCTTGGGACAAGTGGCCCAAGTTCAAGAAGGTGCTGGATATGGCGCCCAAAGTGGTCAAGGGTGCGTCGTGCCAGGAAGTGGTGTGGGAAGGCGACGAGGTGGATTTGTCGCGCCTGCCGATCCAGACCTGCTGGCCGGGCGATGTGGCGCCGCTTATCACCTGGGGACTGACAGTCACCAAGGGGCCGCACAAGGAACGGCAGAATCTCGGCATATACCGGCAGCAGGTGATCGCCAGAAACAAGCTCATCATGCGCTGGCTGCCCCATCGCGGCGGCGCGCTGGATTTCCGCGACTGGTGTGCGGCGCATCCGGGCGAGAACTTTCCGGTGGCCGTCGCGCTGGGCGCTGATCCGGCCACCATACTGGGCGCGGTGACGCCGGTGCCGGATACGCTGTCGGAATATCAGTTCGCCGGGCTGCTGCGCGGCGGCAAGACGGAAATCGTGAAATGCCTAGGCAGCGACCTGCATGTGCCGGCAGGGGCGGAAATCGTGCTGGAAGGCTACATCGCGCCGGGAGAAACTGCGCAGGAAGGGCCGTTCGGCGACCACACCGGCTATTACAACGAAGTCGGACAGTTCCCGGTATTCACCATCACCCGCATCACCATGCGCCGCGACCCCATCTACCACAGCACCTACACCGGCAAGCCGCCGGACGAGCCGTCAGTGCTGGGCGTAGCGCTGAATGAAGTGTTCGTGCCGCTGCTGCAAAAGCAGTTCCCGGAAATCGCCGATTTCTACCTGCCGCCGGAAGGTTGCAGCTACCGGCTGGCGGTGGTGAGCATGAAGAAGCAGTACCCCGGCCACGCCAAGCGCGTGATGATGGGCGTGTGGAGCTTTCTGCGCCAGTTCATGTATACCAAATTCATCATCGTCACCGATGACGACATCGACATCCGCGACTGGAAGGAGGTCGTTTGGGCACTGACGACAAGAGTGGACGCCGCACGCGATACCCTGATCGTGGACAACACGCCGATCGACTATCTGGATTTTGCCAGCCCGGTGGCCGGACTCGGCAGCAAGATGGGCATAGACGCCACCCATAAATGGCCAGGCGAAACCAGCCGCGAATGGGGAACGCCTATCGCCATGTCGGCGGAAGTGAAGCAGCGCGTAGATGCGCTATGGGACAACCTCGGACTGGACTGACTCAGACAGCCAAAACGCTGTCCGTCATGATTTTTCTTATTCCAATTCGCAATAGAAGCGAGAACTAGGCGCCCCGACGCAGACAGTGCTGTAGCACGGCAAGGAGGGGCAACAACGTTATCGTTTTTATTGCGGATTGGAATTACATGACGTCGAGCAACTCCACGTCGAACAGCAACGTAGCATAAGGCGGAATCACGCCGCCGGCGCCGCGCGAGCCATAGCCCATGTGCGACGGAATAATGAGGGTGCGCTTGCCGCCCACCTTCATGCCGGCCACACCTTCATCCCAACCCTGGATCACCATGCCGCCGCCCAGCGAGAAACTGAACGGATCACCGCGATCCACCGAGCTGTCGAACTTTTGGCCTTTGCCTTCGGGCTTCTTGGGGTCGTACAGCCAGCCGGTATAGTGCACCTTCACCGTGGCGCCAGGCTGCGCTTCCTTGCCCTCGCCCACTTTCTGATCGATTTTTTCCAGGTCGGTAATGCTCTTTTTCATGGCAGGCTTGTCCTTGGTTGCGGTTTCGGCAATGGCGTTATAGCCGACGGTGCCGGCTGCCATGACGAGCAGGCAGCCCACCACGGCGAGAGTCGTTTTCTTCATCTCTGGCTCCAAAAAAGTCAAAGTGCGCATGATACCGCAAACAGCCACTTCGCTGCACCGGCAACGGAGCTGTCACTGGCGGTCATGCAGCCATTCCAGCAAGGCATCCTGCGCCGCCCCGGCGGCAGCGGCGCGCGGATGATTCACCACAAACACCACCGCCCAGCGCCTGCCCTTGGCATCCAGCAGGTAGCCGGCAATGGCGCGCGCGCCTTCCAGCGAGCCGGTTTTCACATGCGCCTGTCCCGCAACGGCGCTGCCGTTGAGTCTGTGCTCCAGCGTGCCGTCGACGGCAGCCAGCGGCAGCGACGACATCAGTTCCGGCATCACCGGGCTGCGCCAGGCGGCGAGCAGCAATTCGCCGAGATGGCGCGCACTGATGCGCTCGTTGCGCGACAGCCCGGCGCCGTTCTCGATCACCAGCTCGGGGAAATCCAGCCCCTGTTTGGCCAGCCAGTCACGCACCGCCTTGCCGCCGTTCTCCGCGCTGCCCGGCGCGATGCCGCTCTCCGCGCCCATGGTCAGCAGCAACTGCCGCGCCATGACGTTGTTGCTGTATTTGTTGACCAGACGGATGACGTCGGCCAGCGGCGGCGAGTTCGCCTGGGCTAGGCGTTTTGCGCCCTCCGGCACGGTGCCGAGTTTGAGCGCACCGCGAAATATTCCGCCCTGTTCCTGCCACAATTGCCGGAAAAGCTGATGTACATACACGGCATCGTCGAACAGGCTCAAGTCGAGGGATTTTTCGCCGCAGGCCACGGAATAGTTGCCGCTGAACACCACGGTGACGCTCTCGCCCTCGCGCTGCACCCGGTAGCCCAGCCTGTCCTTCCAGTCGGCGCAAGGCACCTGCCGCAATTCGATCTGGTTGATCACCTTGAGTTGTGGCAGCTCCGGGTCGGTTGCGATGGCAACCTTGCTCTGCTGCACATCACCGCGGAATGTAAAACGCGTCGCCTTGAAGTTCACCAGCAGCGCATCCGGCCCGGCGTTGTAGGCCCGATAAGGCTCGCCGTCGAACTGCCCGGGGTCGTGCGGCGCGGTGTCGAAATAGCCGCGATCCAGCACCAGGTCGCCTTTGATTTCCCGCACACCGGATTTGCGCAGCGCGCGCAGCAAGTCCCAGAAATTCTCCAGCGTCAGCGCCGGGTCGCCGTAGCCTTTGAGAATCAAGTCGCCGTTGAGCACATCCCCCTGTTGCGGCGCGGCGCTGTAGATTTCGGTGCGCCAGGTATAGGCCGGGCCGAGTACGCCGAGTGCGGCATAAGTCGTCACCAGCTTCATGGTGGAAGCCGGGCTGACGGCCTGCTCGGCATGATGGCTGATCAGCGGCCTGGGCTTGTCCACCTGCTGCACGAATACCGCCGCGCTATCCGGCGGCAAGCCGCCGGCGCGCAGCGCCCTGGCGACCGGCGCGGGCAGGTCGGCCAGCGCCAATGCCGGCAGCAGCAGCCAACCCCACAGCAAGGCCGGAAAGAAAAGTCTTCGTTTGTAATGTCTCATAACGCCATTAAACCATCCGCCACCATGCGGGGGAACTGCATGAATTGAAAAGCAAGACCATTCGTCGCCTGATTTTTACCGTTTATCGTTAAAGCTTTGACCAAAAGCGTAGCGTGCGCATAAGCTGACAACTAATCTGACAAGGGCAAACCCGGCCGAAAGGCGGGGACGCAAAGTCGCCGGTCTAAAGAAAGTTTCCTTTAAGGAGCTTTCCAGGACAGCGGGACTACCAGATGCAGCGTTCATCTCCAGCTTCATGCCATTGGTCGGCTGTGGCGTTTTCAGAGTTGCGCACCCCTGCATGCTGTTGCGGTTTGTCCTTGCCTTTTCTACAAAGCAAGGAGCGCATCATGGAAAATTCCATTAGCGGTTTTGCCAAACTGATGGCAAGCCTGTTCGTGTTCATCACCGTCTGTCTGGCCATCGGCGGCATCGCCTACCAGTTCTTCGCCGCAGACGGCCAATTGTTCCTGCTGGGCAAACATCTGTGGGAGACGCATCCGCTGCAGCTCGTGATGCTGGGCACATGCGCTAGCCTGATCAAGCGCTGGCTGGACGGGCTGGAGCGCAGCGCAAAGATTGCCGATGCCATGATTTATCTCGCGGTGCTGATCGGCATGTTTTTCGGCTACAACTTGCTGGCCGCCAGCTTGGGAATGGCGAGCCTGGCATAGCGCTTCCTTCTAGGAGGTTGTTTCAAGCACCTCCAGCGTTGCCCGCGCCAGCAGTGCCATGTGCTCGTCATTGAGCACATAGGGCGGCATGAAATACACGGTGTTGCCGATCGGCCGCAACAGCAGTTCGCGTGCCAACGCCGCCTGGTAGAAGTTGCGCGCAAACTGCGGGTCGGACGTTTCCACCTCGAACGCCCAGATCATGCCGGTGTGGCGGAAGTTCTTCACCTTAGGATGCGCCGCCACCCCTGCCAGCGCTGTCATCATGCGCGCGGCCTTGCCCTGATTTACCGCCAGCACATCATCCTGCTCGAAAATATCCAGCGTCGCCAACGCGGCGCGGCAGGCCAGCGCATTGCCGGTGTAGCTGTGGGAATGCAGAAAGCCGCGCGTGACGCTGTCGTCATAAAACGCCTGATAGACGGTGTCGGTCGTCAGCACCACGGATAGCGGCAGGTAGCCGCCGGTGATGCCTTTCGACAAACAGATGAAATCCGGCCTGATGCCGGCCTGCTCGCAGGCGAACATGGTGCCGGTGCGCCCCATGCCCACGGCGATTTCGTCGGCGATCAAATGCACCTGATAGCGCTCGCAAATCTCCCGCACCCGCTTCAAATACGCCGGGTGGTACATCGCCATGCCTGCCGCGCCCTGCACCAGCGGCTCCACGATCAGCGCGGCGGTTTCTGCATGATGCGCCTGCAGATGTAGTTCCAGCGCCGCCGCACAGCGCAGCGCAAAAGTTTCGGCAGACTCTCCCGGTTCGGCCAGCCGCCAGTCAGGGCTGGGCACCTGCACGCTTTGCCGCAGCAACGGCGCATAGGTATCCTTGACCAGGGCCACATCCGTCACCGACAGCGCGCCTACCGTCTCGCCGTGATAACTGTTCTGCAGGCTGATGAAGCCGGTCTTGCCCGGCTGCCCGACGTTGCGCCAATAGTGGAAGCTCATCTTCAGCGCAATTTCCGTCGCCGACGCCCCATCCGAAGCATAGAAGCAATGCCCCAGGCCGGTCAGCGCAGCCAGCCGCTCGGAAAGCCGGACCACCGGCTCATGCGTAAAGCCGGCCAGCATCACATGCTCCAGCTTGTCCAGTTGGTCGCGCAGCGCAGCATTGATGCGCGGATTGCAGTGGCCGAACAAATTCACCCACCAGGAACTCACCGCATCCAGATAACGTTTGCCGTCGAAATCGTACAGCCAGACCCCCTCGCCGCGCGCAATGGGGATCAGCGGCAGCGACTCGTGCTGCTTCATCTGCGTGCAGGGGTGCCACACGGCGGCGAGGCTGCGTGCGAGCAGGTCGGCGTTGCGGCTCACGCGCACGGCCTCAGACTTGGCGCCATGCTCATATTAAAGAGACCTTGAAAACATTGCGTTAGTCTAACCGCTTCCAGATTGGACGGCGACAGAATCAAACCAGACTTCATGTGCAAAACTGAATACTTTCAAATCAGCTCTTGAAATTTGAGGCGTCAGCCCCTATTATTAGCACTCGACGGACATGAGTGCTAACAGCCTTGTGTCCCAACTCAGAAAATCCCGAATTCGTTTTAATTTTAGGAGAGGTAACCCATGAAGATTCGTCCTTTGCATGACCGCGTTATTGTCAAACGCATGGAAGAGGAGCGCAAGACCGCTTCCGGCATCGTGATCCCCGATTCCGCCACGGAAAAGCCGGATCAAGGCGAAATCAAGGCCATCGGCAACGGCAAGGTGCTGGAAGACGGTTCCGTGCGCAAGCTGGATGTGAAGGTGGGCGACAGGGTGTTATTCGGCAAATATTCCGGCCAGACCGTCAAGGTCGATGGCGAAGAACTGCTGGTGATGCGTGAAGAAGACATCATGGGCGTTGTCGAAGCCTAATTCGCTCACACTCAATTCTAAAGATTTCAGGAGAAACAAATGGCTGCTAAAGACGTAAGATTCGGCGACGATGTTCGCCAAAAAATGGTTAACGGCGTGAACGTACTCGCCAACGCTGTGAAGGTAACGCTCGGCCCCAAGGGCCGCAATGTGGTGCTGGAGCGCTCCTACGGCGCCCCGACCATCACCAAGGATGGCGTATCCGTCGCCAAGGAAATCGAACTGAAAGACAAGTTCGAGAACATGGGCGCACAGATGGTGAAGGAAGTCGCAAGCAAGACTTCAGACGTGGCCGGTGACGGCACCACCACCGCCACCGTACTGGCCCAGGCCATCATCCGCGAAGGCATGAAGTCTGTTGCCGCCGGCATGAACCCGATGGATCTGAAGCGCGGTATCGACAAGGCTGTAATCGTGGCGGTTGAAGAACTGAAGCGCCTGTCCAAGCCTTGCACCACCAGCAAGGAAATCGCCCAGGTCGGCAGCATTTCCGCCAACGCCGATGCGAATATTGGTGAAATCATCGCCAATGCCATGGACAAGGTCGGCAAGGAAGGCGTGATCACCGTGGAAGACGGTTCCGGCCTGCAAAACGAGCTGGACGTGGTAGAAGGCATGCAGTTCGACCGCGGCTATCTGTCCCCGTATTTCATCAACAATGCCGACAAGCAAATCGCGCTGCTGGAAAATCCGCTGGTTCTGCTCTACGACAAGAAGATTTCAAATATCCGCGACCTGCTACCGGTGCTGGAACAGGTGGCCAAGGCTGGCCGCCCATTGCTGATTATCGCTGAAGACGTGGATGGCGAAGCGCTGGCCACTCTGGTGGTGAACAACATCCGCGGCATCCTCAAGACCACCGCCGTCAAGGCGCCTGGTTTCGGCGACCGCCGCAAGGCCATGCTGGAAGATATCGCTGTTCTCACCGGCGGCACCGTGATCGCTGAAGAACTCGGCCTGAAGCTGGAAAACGTCAAGCTGGAAGACATGGGCCAGGCCAAGCGCATAGAAGTGGGCAAGGAAAACACCATCATCATCGACGGCGCCGGCAAGGAAGCTGACATCAAGGCGCGTGTTGAAATGGTACGCAAGCAGATCGAAGATGCCACCAGCGACTACGACAAGGAAAAGCTGCAGGAACGTGTCGCCAAGCTGGCCGGCGGCGTTGCCGTGATCAAGGTCGGTGCTGCTACCGAAGTCGAAATGAAGGAAAAGAAAGCACGCGTTGAAGATGCGCTGCACGCCACCCGCGCTGCGGTGGAAGAAGGCATCGTCGCCGGCGGCGGCGTAGCCCTGCTGCGTACGCGTGCCGCCATCGAGAAGCTCAAGGGCGACAACCACGATCAGGATGCAGGCATCAAGATCGTGCTGCGCGCACTGGAAGAGCCGCTGCGTCAGATCGTCGCCAACGCCGGTACGGAAGCATCCGTGGTGGTCAACAAGGTGGCCGAAGGCAAGGGCAACTTTGGCTTCAATGCTGCCAACGACACCTACGGCGACATGGTGGAAATGGGCGTGCTGGATCCGACCAAGGTGACCCGCTATGCGCTGCAAAACGCAGCCTCCATCGCCGGCCTGATGCTGACCACCGATTGCATGGTGGCCGAACTGCCGAAGGACGACTCCCCGATGTCGGGTGGTGGTATGGGTGGTGGCATGGGTGGCATGGGTGGTATGGACATGATGTAATCATGTCCAATTCAAGGGCAATCATGTAACAAGCCGCCCAGGCCGGCGAAAACCTGACATTCATGCGTTTTCGCTGAACCAAACAGGCTGTAATCTTCAGTTAGCCCCGCCATGTGCGGGGCTATTTTTTTGCGCATAAATTAACGGTTTACGCCTGAGGATTATTCGGCATATACTGCACCCACTTGAGTACCGGTGGCCTGCATACGGAACGTTCAGATACGTTTGCGACGGGCAAAAAGAACCCCGGCTAAAGGGGAGTAAAGCCGGGGTGAGAAAAGCCTTAAGGGGTTAAGGCTCCCGCTCAGGGAGGAGAAGCGGGAGACGAACAAGTCGTCTACAAATAAGACGGATATCAATAAAATTAGTTCCCGCTAATAAATACAAAATTTTCAAATGCGTGACACCTTGCGGTGCACGCATTTTTTGTTTCGGAATACCATGACAGACACCCTTCTCAAAGGTCTCAACGACAGACAACTGGCAGCGGTCACCTTGCCGCGCGCCTCCGCGCTGATCCTGGCCGGCGCCGGCAGCGGCAAGACGCGCGTGCTGACCACGCGCATCGCCTGGCTGATCCAGACCGGCCAGGTTTCGCCCGCCGGCATACTCGGCGTCACTTTCACCAACAAGGCGGCCAAGGAAATGCTGACGCGGCTTTCCGCCATGCTGCCGATCAACACGCGCGGCATGTGGGTGGGTACCTTCCACGGCCTGTGCAACCGCTTCCTGCGCATGCATCACCGCGAATCCGCCCTGCCGGCGACGTTCCAGATCCTCGACAGCGCCGACCAGCTGGCTGCCATCAAGCGCCTGATGAAGCTGATGAACGTGGACGACGAGAAATTCCCGCCGCGCCAGGTGCAGGCCTACATCAACAACAGCAAGGAAGAGGGGCTGCGCGCCAGCCAGGTGGAAGCCTATGACCGTCACTCGGAGCGGCTGCGCGAGATTTACGCTGAATACGACGCCCAGTGCCAGCGCGAAGGCGTGGTGGATTTTGCCGAACTGCTGCTGCGCTGCTACGAAGTGCTGTCGCGCGATGCCGCGCTGCGGGCGCATTATCAGGAGCGTTTCAAATACATCCTGGTGGACGAGTTTCAGGACACCAACCGCCTGCAATACCTGTGGCTCAAACTGCTGGCGGGCAAGGAAAACACCATGTTTGCCGTGGGCGACGACGACCAGTCGATCTACGCCTTCCGCGGCGCGCGCCCCGGCAACATGCGCGATTTCGAGCAGGATTTCGACGTGCGCCACGTCATCAAGCTGGAGCAGAACTACCGTTCGCACAGCAATATCCTCGATGCCGCCAATGCCATCATCACCCACAACCGCAACCGCCTCGGCAAGAACCTGTGGACGGCGGCAGGCGAGGGCGAGCCGGTGCGCCTGTTCGATGCCTACAATGACCAGGAGGAGGCTGGCTTCATCGTCGATGAAGTGAAAATGCTGCACGCCGAAGGCATGGCGCTGTCCGACATGGCGTTGCTGTATCGCTCCAACGCCCAGTCGCGCGTGCTGGAGCATGCCCTGTTTTCCGCCGGCATCGCCTACCGCGTTTATGGCGGCCTGCGCTTTTTCGAGCGCGCCGAAATCAAGCATGCGCTGGCCTACCTGCGGCTGGTAGCCAACCCGGACGACGATACGGCGCTGCTGCGCGTCATCAACTTCCCCACCCGCGGTATCGGCGCACGCAGCCTGGAACAGTTGCAGGAGGCGGCACGCCGGGATAACAGCAGCCTGTGGCAGGCCGCGCTGGGGGCCAGCGGGAAAATCGCGGGCTTCGTCGCGCTGATCAAAGCCATGCAGGAAGCCTGCCACGGCCTCGCTTTGCCGGAAATGATGGACGTTGTCACCCAGACCAGCGGACTGCGCGCGCACTATCTGGCGGACAAGGAAGGCGAAGACCGCATCGCCAACCTGGACGAACTGGTCAACGCCGCGGTCGCCTTCGTCAACGAACGCGACGACAACAGCCTGGTGGATTTTTTGACTTTCGCCAGCCTGGAAGCCGGCGAGCACCAGGCCGATCCGGGCCGCGACGCACTGCAACTGATGACGGTGCATGCGGCCAAGGGCCTGGAATTCCACGCCGTGTTCATCAGCGGGCTGGAAGAAGGCTTGTTCCCGCACGAGCAGAGCATGTTCGAAGCCAACGGGCTGGAAGAGGAGCGCCGCCTGATGTACGTGGCGGTGACGCGCGCACGGCAGCGGCTGTATTTAAGCCATGCGCAAAGCCGCATGCTGCACGGCCAGGTGCGCTACGGCATGGCGTCAAGATTTCTGGACGAAATCCCGGAGAGTCTCTTGAAGCGCCTCAACGCACGGCCGGCGGCGAAATTCTCAGCAGAGCCGGCGGCCGCCAGCCATCCGCAACAGGCTTCGGCACCATGGCGCATCGGCCAGAGCGTGCAACACGCCAAGTTCGGCCAGGGCGTGATTCTGGCCTATGAAGGCGGATCGGATGCCCGCGTGCAGGTCAATTTCCGCGATGCGGGAGTGAAATGGCTGGCGCTGGAGTACGCAAAACTGACGCCGGTGTAAGCCGGGCTAGAGCGCGATCTCACCGCCACCGATCGGCGGTGGATTGAAAATATCCTTGTAGCTGACATACAGCGATGCCGTCATGGTCGGGATCATCGCCAGCAAACCGAGGCCCAGCGGGATTGCGGCAATCACCAGCAACGCCATGGAAATCAGGATGTACACGGTGAAAGGCCAGATGTTGCGCAGGCAGGCGGTGAAACTCAGCTTCATCGCCTCGACGGCCTTCACGTCGTGGAATACCACCAGGGTTGGCGCAAACCAATAGGCCATGATCAACGGCACCAATGCCGCCAGGCCAACCAGCGCTGCCAGCAGCAAGCCGCTATCGACAGCAGCGGCCGCTGCCTCCTTTCCGGGCATATGCCCGGCCGACATGGCGCTGAGCGCCGCCGAGCCGCCGGCCATCACAAACACCATGCCGACAATGACGATCATGCCGGCAAGGTAGAGCCCGCCGACGGTGATCAGTTGCGAGGTGTTCTGCTTGAAGCCGGCAAACAGGTGATTGATTTCCAGTTCCTCACCGTTTTCAATAGCCCGACATCCCAGCATGAAACCGGCCATGAATACCGGCGCCAGCAGATTGAGCACTATCGGCCCGACGACGGGAATAACCGTCAGCACCATGCCTATCAGCAGATAGACAATGAACAGCGTAATCCAGATGACGGGGCTTTGCCGGAACAGGCCAAAGCCGTCCACGATCCATTGCCAGCCGTTTGCGGCGCTTACCGAACGTATTTCCATGATGCCCCCTTAGCCTGTTCCAGCAGCCTTGCCTTAGCTGCGTTTAGTTATTATGACGACAGTTATCAACCCGATGATAGCTGTCGTTCAGCGTAAACTCTGCGCACGGCGCTCAGCAGAATACTCGCATCCTGCGGCGTCATATTGGGATATTTTTCGCGCAGTGCTATCTGTGCAAACCAGATGAGCGGTTTGTTGCCCCAACTGTTGGCGGTATCGAGAAAGGGCGAAACCAGCACGTATGCTTCTTCAAAAATCGCCCGCAAGCCGGGCTGGGCACGGCGGTCTTCCTGATGATCTTGGCCATCGCTCATCGCGTTCGCTCTCAATGATTACAAAAACAGCGGTTTCATCCTTGCGCCACTATCATATGACCTCATCATCATATTTGCCACAAAAAATCTGCCCGCTATGCCCATAAGGCTTGGAGTTCATCCCGCTCCCGGATGCGCGCTTCGAGTACTCGCCGGAAGTGAGCCGGGTCCTTGGCGTAGGTGAGTTCACCCGCTTGCGGAAAATGCAGGTCGTGCAACCGTGAAAGCCAGAAGCGCAGGGCAGCGGCGCGCAACAAGGCGGGCCATGCCTCGCGTTCCGCAGGCGACAGCGGGCGTACTTGCTGATAGGCCGCTGCCATCGCGCGCGCGCGCGCCTCGTCCAGGCTGCCATCCTCGTTCACGCACCAGTCGTTGGCGGTGATGGCGAGGTCGTACGCCAGCACATCGTTGCAGGCGTAGTAGAAATCGATCAGGCCTCCCAA
>Ga0163199_1000144_pt1 | contig 44506 bp, 37 predicted proteins | sample PL_2010_150m_FD_113537 | JGI IMG/M metagenome (GOLD analysis project Ga0163199, IMG submission 113537) | Freshwater microbial communities from Powell Lake, British Columbia, Canada to study Microbial Dark Matter (Phase II) - PL_2010_150m | ecosystem: Environmental > Aquatic > Freshwater > Lake ...
GGGCGGCACGATCGTGGATGCCACGCTGATTGCCGCCCCTCCCTCGACCAAGAACCAGGACAAGACCCGCGATCCGGAGATGCATCAAGCCAAGAAAGGCAACGAGTGGCACTTCGGCATGAAACTGCACATTGGGACGGACAGCGCGACTGGTCTTGTCCATAGCGCGAGCGTCACTGCCGCGAACGTGCATGACAGTCACCAAGTGCCGAACTTGCTGCATGGAGCGGAAACCCGTTTCTACGGCGACAGTGCCTATCGGGGCAAGGATCAACGGGAACGGCTCAGTGTCATTGCCCCGAAAGCAAAAGACTTCACCAACAAACGCGCCTACAGGAACAGCCCTCTGACTGAGGCCGACAAGGCAACGAATCGCCGCAAGTCCAGCGTGCGATCCAAGGTTGAGCATCCATTCCTGACCATCAAGCGCCTGTGGGGCTTTGCCAAGGTTCGCTATCGTGGTTTGGCAAAGAACGCCAACCGCGCCTTCGCCATGCTGGCGATGCTCAACGTCAGCAAATGGGGACGACCTCTGACGGGAGAGGTGCGTCCGGCATGAGCAGAATGCAGCGAAATTCCTCGCTAACAGGTCAGAATAAGGTCGCATATCCGATGAGAATCCCTCTTGTGTCACGATTTGCGGTCAATTTGAGTTTTCTGCCGCCTTCTGCGGTGGCTTGTTCAGCGCTTCCCTAGAGGTTTTCAGACAGCTGCCGTTCAAACGAGGATCGGTGACTCGCCGCCACGTAGTTGTCGGTGACCGCGGTTGGAGGTAGACCGGCCTCACGGAATCGCGACGTCAATGACGGATCTGTGGCGTGAACCGCCATTGACCATGAAGACGTCATCGGTCCCCTGTGGGTCGAGGGCCGTCCTTGAGGTTTTCAAAGAGCTGCCGTTCGCCCAACATGCGGTGCCCTCCTCCGGCCAATGACTGCAACCGGAGGCGAAGCCGCCCTACGTTTTCAAGCCCTCAATGCCCGCTTGATGGCGTCAACGGACCGCCACCCTCGTGATCTCGCCGCCGAATAACTGCCACTCAAAGCTTGCACCAATCGAACCGAACATTCCTACCAATCCTTACTCTCTTCCGATCCGCAATCCCTTTCCCACCCTAAGTCGCGGCACATCAAGGCCGGGTTGATGTGACAGCGGCATTGCGCACCCCATGGGGTTTGGCTTAGATTGGTCGCACTCCCGAACGACAGGAACGATAGGCTATATGCTAAAGCAATCGACGGATATGGAAGATCTGCACATGTACCGCAGCCTGCTTGCCACGGTCGTGCAATCTCGCTTGACGATGGAGACTGCATCTGCACGCGCCGATATCTTGCTCAGCATTTTCCTCATCACCGTAGAACCCTTGGGCACCGAAGAGCACTTCGTTGACCGAGTCGTGAGAAACCTCGAACTTGATATGCTGGATGCCCGCGATACTCCTGAACAACTACGAGACGCAACCGCTGACTTGGCAAGTACCCTCTGGGCTTACCGAATGAATCCCAACAGCCGGACAGATCAAGACGCTCGCCATGAATTCGATCGTTGGGAGGTGATCTTCCAGCAATCAATCGGGGAGACGCCGGCAGAGTCCTACATGGATATCGAGAACGCGCGCTGCCGGAGCGAACCAGACTTCTACAGCGAACCGCCGCTTCCGTACATCACCCGGGCACGCCTCCAAAAAATCGGCAGCCAGAACTAAGACCGCACTCGGCAGATATTCTTGGCCCGACTTCACAGGGTTTTGAGCCACATCTTGATCTTGGTCCCATCCCCAAGTTCAACCAGATCTCCCTTCAGGTCGCGAATGGCGTGCTGAACGCCGACGATTTCACTAGTGTCCTGGCATTGTTGCCCACGCGTCTCAACTTGCCTGTTTGCGGATTCATTCTGAACTATACATAGCGCCCTAAATATTGGCGCATAGTCTTGCCAGCTGTTTATTCGATTTTACCCAGAGGTTGAAGCGCTCTTGCACAGCTTCGACGACATGGACGAGGGTTGGGAAGTGGCCAGCCATTGGCCACTTTGCGACGGGTACTTGATGAATCCGTATCTGGACGTATCCATAATGGGGACGAGTCAATAGAAGCATGATCGTCAGTTGGATCTCGGCAACGCTCCGTGCGATTCAAGGAACTTTCGAGCAGCTTCCAGTGCATCGGCCAGGTTCGGGACTTGGGACGGAAGTTCCGGGTGTTCCACTAACATGGTCTGCAATTGGAGCCAGGCCGTCTTGCCATTTGGTCCCTTCAAGGTCGCCGTGAGGAGGGCCCAAGCAGCCTCTTTATGCTTGCCAAGCGCCCTGCAGGAATTCCAAATAGATTGTATGCGTGGGGCCAATCTTGATTCACGGCGATGGCGGACTGGGCATATATCCCGGCATCCATGAGTCGACCCAGCTGGATCATTGAATAGGCGATGTTATGCGGTGCGAAATAACGCAACACCGGATCGGTCGGGTTGATCCCAACAACGACCTTGTAGTACTCAATCGCACCCTCCCAGTTCTCCTTCCCTTCGGCTTCGACACCTAGAAGGAAGAACCCTTTGGCCAGGCTCTCAGGTTTGCCAGAGTCCGAGAGAAGATTCCGGATATCCGGGTTGGTGATCTTGGTGAGGTCGATCTCCATGGCAGATTTGCTCAATACGTGGGTTTGCAATCGACCGACTCACCATCTTAAATGGCGAACGCTTTACGCCTTCTATGAGTGACACAACAGGGATGAAATGGTTGCTCCGAACCTGCGGACGGTTCCGCTGGTTGCGGCAAGCCCGCGTGCGCCGGGGCGACATCTCACGCCTGTTATAACAAACCGCCGCCCATAATTCAAATGACGCACCGCACCGCCGCGGATCCCGCCGGGGCCGCCTCGTCGTGCGCGGGCTGCGCGTCCTCAGGCACCAGCGCTCTCGGCCGGGGTTTGCGTGGGCGCCCCGCCGGCGGCGGGCGCAGGCCGCGCGCCACTTCGTAGGCGACGCGCAGGCGAATTACGGTGTCGTCTAGGGCGAGCCCCAGGTACTCGATGATGAGCGCGTCCGTGGCGCCGTCGTCGATCAGCAGCGCGACGTAGGTGTTGCGCAGGGTCTGGGCGCACATGCGCGGAATGGGCTTGGCGCACGCCGGCGCCACCGCTTCGTCCCACACCACCTGCACGCCGGCGTCGGCGATGGCCCTCTGCGAACGGCGGTAGATCGATGTGGCGTGCATCGGGGTGTTCTTCTTCGTGATTCGTCGCGCGCCGGTCTCCATGGCCGGGAACACCAAGTCGGCTTCGATGTCCTCCAGGTCGCGCCCTTTCTGCATCGCCTGCCACAGCGCTGTCCATTCGGCGATCGCACGGTGCGCGAACGGCAACAGTCGCGTGTGATGCGGGAATCCGCCGCGGTAGGCGGTCACCCGATCTCCCTTGATGCAATTAAACGTCATGCGTCTTGCCTCGGACACCTTCACCCCTGCGCCGAGTATCATCCCCAACAGCGCCCGGTCCCGAACTACCGTCCAATCCTCACTAATGCCCTCGGCTGTTCCGCCGGACAAATACCGGACGAGCTTCGCGCGGTCCGACTCGGAGAGGAACTTGGTCAGGTCATCCGGCCCTGCCTGGTCGGTGAACTCCGCCTCCCGCGCGGGATTGTTAGCCATGCGCACGCCAACCTTCCTCATATAGGCGTAGGCCCGTTCGATCAAGCGACGGTAGCGCACGCGCTGATGCTTGGTCTGCTTTCCATGCTTCTCCTTCTTCTCTTTACTGTCTCGTCTGCCATCGCCGTCGAGAAAGCGGATCAGGTCCCGCGCCTCGCACCGATCGACGGGAATCCCTTCGTGCCTCAGCCAGTCGGTGAAGTTTGTCCACATCGCCAGATAGACCTTGACACTGGAGGGTTTTAGGGGCGGCCCGAACCCCGGATACTTCGGGTCACCCCGGCGCTTCAACCAGGACACAAATGCGTCTACAGGTGCCGCAACCCAACCCTCGGGGGTATCGAAGAGGTCGGCGGAAGGGCCACGAACGGAAGTCTGTAGAGAAGGCATATTCATGATGTGGTCCTTCGGTAAAGTGAGCGGCGTTTAATTGCATTAGGTAGCGTTTTGGATGCGTCCCTGCGAGTCTGTCAAAGCACGGGCGGCGCGTTTGAAGTAATCGAGGGGTGATTCTCCGGTTGCCGGTGGCTCGCCAGGTGAGCCTGTTGGCGTGTCTCATTGCGCGGGAAGGAAACGAGAGTACAAAAGCGACATTTGGAAATCGTGATCATCAAGACATGCGGTTGGGCACAGGGCCCGGCCCCCTAGACGAAAAGGGACCCGACATGAGCGAGACGCTCGTTTTTGAATCGCGCACCCTGATCGGCGCTACGGTGCGCGTGGGGTCGTGCTACCTTGGCGAAGGCCGGGGCGGCGATTGCGATCCGCAAGACCCCGACGACGAACCCCTGCTGCGCTTCGATGTGGAACGACAGGGCGCGCATGGGCAATGGCACCCGGTCGCCGACGCGAGCTACTGCACGCAACTCAACGCCCGCCAGCCCGAAGCGGTGCTGGATCGAGCGCTGGCCTACCTGATCCAGGGAGTCGGCCCGGAAGTGGCCGCCGGCGATTCGATCAAACATCTGGGCGAGAAACTCTCCTGGCTCGACGAGACGGTGTTCGGCACGGCCGGGACCCCGGCGCCCTGCCCCCCGACCCCGGTTGTAGTGGTCGCGCCATGAGCACGGCGCAACTCAAGGCGGCGCTCGCGGCCGTGCCCGCCGGGCGGTAGGACTACGTGGTGGCCGACAACGCGGAGCCGCCGTTTTGCGCGGTGGTGCGACAGGAGGCGGAGGGTGACGAGCGTCCCGCTGGCTCTCGTTGTGGGGGGCGAGTTCCTGATCGAGCAGTGCCGGAATGCTTCTGCCGGCCATGGACGAACCAGTGGACGCTTACGCGGCCTGAGCCAGTTGTGTCATGTCCTCCTGCATGCCGCCCAGCGTGCGTGCCTGCAATTCCTTCGCTTCGCGGTTCTGAGCCTTGGCGCGCTCGGACTGTGCCTTCCGCGCTACCAGGCGCTGTTCCATGACGCCCGAGCAGATGTGGCGGATGATGTTGAACTGCGAGGTGGTCTTGCGCGGCAGCAGGAGCAGTTGGTTGCGCGCTTCCCGCTCGCTGTTCAGCTTCACCCTGATCGCTTCCTCCGGTGTATGGGAGAGAAGTTGGGCGGTATGCAAACTGTCCAGTAGCACCAGGTAGATGTCCGCCTTGGTGAGGATCGAGAGGTAATCGGTGGCGTCCGGCGTCGGGCAGAAAGCCTGGTAGGGCACTGTGGGGCGTTTGACGTTGTCTGGGTCCTTGCCGCCGTCGATGAACTTCTGCTCGGCCTGCTTGAGGCGCTTGTCGAAGAACTCGTTGATGCCTGCCCGTACGGCGATGAGTACTTGCTCCGCCCGCCACACCTCGTCTTCCTGGTAGAGTTTGCCGCTCACGTGGTCGCGGAGGATGATGCGGGACGCCTTGCTGATGTAGTGGGTATCGCGCGATACCACTTCGAAGGTCTTCCTGAGGACGTGAACCACCGACTCGTTGGATAGATGCACCACTTCCTCGTTCATGATGGCGTTGGGGTTGCGCTTCAGGAAGTTCAGCGTGCTGCGGGCTTGCCAGGCTTTCTGCGGGATCGGATCGCCGCCTTGTTTGTGGGCTGTGACGTTTGGGTCCATGTTCATTCCTCGCCGAGGTGATTAAGGTGGGATGATGATGGCACGCGAGGAATGCGCTTCGCCTTCACTATTCCCCCCAAAAAAAGGGGTAGATGCGACGGTTTTGGATTGGCTGTGTTGTTTATTGGACCCGTTCGCTGTAATTTCTCACCACGATGACTTCGCTTCAGATTCCCCTGCGTCCCGGGCCGACGGCAGAAGAAGTTCTGTCGGACCCGGCGGCGTCGATGTGGCTACAGATGGCCTTGAAAGGCGCGCTGCTGCGCGATCCGGTCGATAGCGCTAATGACGCGGCGGTACTGGCCGCGGTACTGAATGAACGTGTCGATGCGTGCCTGCGCGACGCGCAGTCGGCCACGGCGCCCACTCAAGACCGAGCCCGTCACGCGGACGCGGCGTTCCCAGGAGGCATGGATTGATGCTGATCATGAGGACCGAAGGCTTCGCGGGCGGTGTGGCGGCTGACGAAACGCCGCTGGCGATCCGGACCGAACAGCACGAGGTAATCGCCCGTTTGCTCCGGCAGATGTCCTTCGATCTCGTATTCGCGATGCCAACCGCGAACCAGGACGAGTATTCGGTGATGCTGTGTGCCAGCGGGCAGTATGCCGTCTGCACAGTGCGCCCGAATGTCGCCACCGCCGCCACGCCGAACTACCAGGAGGACCCGAGCTTCGTGCTGAACGGCGTGCTAACCCACCGGGGGCTGTCCGAGGTGCTCGACTGGACGGATCGAGAGACGGCGCTGTCGCGCTTTGGCCGGCTGAGCGGCAGCGAGATGCGCCTGCCGACGCTCCGCCTCGTATCGTGATTCCGCTCGCGCTCTAGGCGGTTCCGGAACAACGGATTTCGGTCGGCGGGCGGGCCTACCCGAGCGACTGGCTGCGCGATTCGAGCGTCGGCCAGCGAACCCTGGTGGCCGCCGTGGCGGCCAACGAATCCTCGCGCTGCCTGTACGCGCCAGTCGGCATCGTGATGTATGTGGCGCGCCTGCCCGGAATCGGCCCGCTGCACACCGCCGCCTGTCCCTCGAACGCGGAGGACAACATACTCTTCGGCGCCCACTGCTATGCGTCCGCGGCGATGCGGGAGGAGGAGAACAGGCGGCTCGTGCTCTCCTTCGACCGCGCCATGCCCGCCGGGATTGGGTTGCCCCATGACCGTGATCGCAAAGTGAGGCTTGCCATCGAGGCCGGTGATGACGCTGCTTGAACACAATTTCATGTGTCTTCCTTTCCTGAAAAATGAAAGGAGTCCAGCCCGCGAGGGCTTGAACTCCCCGCGGGTTGTGTGGCTAGATGCCGAGTGCGGCGCGCACCGCCTTCTTGCGTTGTGGATACGGCAACCCGGTGATGCCGGTCATGCCGTAGTCGCGACAGACCAGGATCCGCAGGCAGGCCAGGCGTGATAGGACGTCGAAGCCCCCCTGGTTCCGTGAGGGATCATTGAGAACAGCCAACAGCCAGTCCGATGGCCGGTCGTTCGCTTCCCGGACCAGCCGGTAGAACTTGGCGCGCCGGTTGGAGAGTAGGGTCCTCATGACGGCGCGCCCTCCATTTCGAGGGTCACTGCGTTCATGCGTTCCAACATCTCCGTGAAGCTCAAGTTGCCTTGGTTGAACAGCAGTCGTAGGTCCATGTGCCTGACGCCGAGCGCCCACCGCAAGGTGGCCGAACAGCGGTCGAGCGCGCCCGGGTCCGGGATGCGGTACCCGTCTCCGATCATGGTTTCGACTGCGTCTTGTAGCGCCTGATAGCAGCTATGGCCGAAGCATCCGTCCGCATCGAAGTTCTGAATGCGGAAGGGCGCTTCACCCGCCGCGTCCGGCAGAATGAATCCCCAGACGTCGCCTGACTCGCTCCTGCACTCGATGCCGACCGGGTTGCCGTCCGACATCGACATCAACCGCTGGTAGGCGATCTGACGGGGACGGGCGCATTGGCGCAGGTACTTGGCAAACTGGGGGTCCAACACTCGGTTGTTCTCGGCGAGCTGCTGCCAGTACCTGGTGCGATATCGCTTCATCATTTGCTCCTTACGTGAAACGCGGAGCACACTGATCCCATGTCGGGATCAAAATGTCCCGCATGGGTTGTGGGTATTGCTACCCGGTGTCCGTCCAACGAGGACGGTGTGAGTGCCTTTCGGCGGTTGCAAAACCGTGTTTTATTGAGAATTCTCGCGGTCGAGAACGCACAAGAAAACACCGGATCGGCGTTTCCTCCTCAGGGTTGGTTAAATGGGCAAGGTGTCGTCCTGGCGACTCGCTTTCGCGGCGGCCTCCAGTTCGTCCTCGGTGAAGATCTCCGCGGCGTCTGCTGCGCTGCGGACCCAGCGGGCAAGATTGGCCGCAGAGGCGTCGTCGACTGCTGTGCCGTCGATGAATTTCATAGTGAACATGGTGATGGTTTCCTTTCTGGTGCGTTGGTAACGGCTGCTGCCAGGGACGACTTCAATCGCGGCGCAAGATTCGCATCGCGCTCCGCTTGAAGCAGTTCCCGCCAGAGACGGGTTTGCTCCCCTTTGGGCAACTCCTTGAGCCTCGGGGTTTGCACGAGCTTTGCCTGAACCTTTGCGATCCAGACGAAGAACTCGACGTTGTTCTCGATCCGTTCCGGATGCTCTACGGTATCGAGAAACGCCTGATAGTTCGGGTTGCCGCAGCGGCCGGCGTGGAATTCCGCCTTCGCCGCAGCATTCCGAGCCTGATTGGCCTCGACGGCGTGGCGCTTGTGCTCCGCCGCCTGGCGTTCCTCCGCCAGGAGATCGTCGTACCAGTCCTGCGCCCACTTGACCGCGTCCGGCCGGCCGTATTCGGCGGCGACCATGCGTCGGGCAAACATGTCGTAACGAAAGGCGTCCATGCCGTCCGCCCAACTCTTTAGGACTGCAAAGAGCTTGGCCAGGACGTCTTGAGGAAGGGCTAATGCGTCCATCCCGCCTCCTTGGCGATGCCGGACAATGGGGGAAGTCCAAAACGGCAGAACTTCCTCGGCACGTAGAACCGGGTGAACATCAACCCGGTTTTCAGTTCCTCCTCGGTGCCCTGCAGGCGTACCTTGGCGAACATCTGATCGAGCGACTTCGAGTACCGATCGGCGATGCGCCGCCAGCGTTGAAACTCCATGTGTGCGAGCTTCTCGAAGACGATGCCGTAGAACTTGGCCACCGATTGCTTTTCCTCGAACTGATAAATCGCCTGACATGCCTTCAACTGAGCCTTGAGCATGTGCAAGTACGCGAGGTGTTGAGCATAGGTGCTCATTGTTGACCTTTCTCCCATCTGTCACCCGGAAGGGTGAGTTCCGGGTGTTGATGGAGGGTGCCCTGCCACCTTGCGGTCGCGGGGCGTTGATGAAAGCGGTGGGAGTTACATCCGTCGCCTTCTAGTTGCGTTGAAACGCGGGAATGACGTCGCCTTCCTTGCAGGGTGGCAGCGAATCGGCAAATGCCTCCGCTGCCTCCTGGTCGTCGAACTCGGCAAACCAGTTGGGTGGGCCGTCAAAGGCTGTGCAGTCCCATCCGGTCGCGCCGGCAGGCAGCTCCATCGGCGGTGCGTCAAACAAAGCTTCGCACTCGTCGTTGTATGCGTCCCAGCCAACCCACACCCGGAATTGCTCCGTGATGTCCGCCGGATAACCGCCCAGCGCGTCGAACGGGCCGGGGTAGAACGTCGTGAGCGACACCGTCTGACCGTTCGGGAGTGTCTTGCGGCTGTATTCCGTGCAAGAGAACCCACGGCCCGGCCGGACATGCTCGACCTCGTAGCCCATCCCGCTGACCTTACCCTCTCGGGACATGACGGCCAGCATCGGTTGCGCATGCGAATTGGTCCGCAGCACCTGGGCAATGCCTGTGTTTCGTGTGTGCATGTGATGTTCCTTCGTTTGAAAACGCGGCGCACAGTGATCCCTTGCGGGAACAGCAGGCCCGCCAGGGTTATGGTGCGTGCTGCACCGATGTCCGTCCGGTTAGGACGATGTGATTTGCCTCAAGGAGGCGAAATTCGTTTTGTCCGGGACTCTGTTGCCAGGGCGAGTGATATTGCCGGGCGTGCCGCTTTAGTGACGCGGCGATTTCTGGTGCCGAGTTACGGCGATCTTGGCGGCGCGCAAGGTTTTGCGCGTGCCCAGATGACTGTAATCGGACGATTGCACTTGGCACTCATCCTTCGCCCAGTCACCGTGTATCCAGTACCCCTTGTAAGGTATCGTCCACATGGTGCTTCTCCTGGTTGTGTCCGCGGGGGACATGACATCCCCGCGAGGGACATGACATCCCTCTTGGACGGTGGTTGGAATCAGTGGTGCGGTGTCGTCTCGCCATTGCTGACGGACTTCACCCGGTAATAGCAACTGGCAAGCGCGAGGACCGCCGGTAACACCGACAGTGCGCGAACACGACGACGTGGCTTTGCTGAACGCTCAGGTCGAATGCCCTGCCCGCCCTGGACGACATCGTTGCCTTGTAGAAGCGGCCGCCGTAGGTCCCGGTCATCTGGGTCAGCTCCACTTCAATCAAGTCAATAGCGAGGTCCGCCTTGCCGGCGAAGACGATGAGTACCTTCTGCCCCTGCGAGGTAGCGGCTCACCGCACTGCCAGGACTGGAACAGCTGTCCGATCTGGGCCTTGGTGTGGAAGTTGTGATGAGTTCTGCACTTAGTCCCTCCTACTGATACGTGGCGCCGAGGCGCTGCACCTTGGCAAGGATGATGTCTTCCAGTTCCTTCTCGGCGTAGTCGCTGCCGATAAAGCCCCAGCATTCATCGTCCTCGTCTTCCACGCGGCGGCCGGTTGCCCGGTCGATCACATAGACGACGACGCCGTACACCTCGCCGTTGCGCCAGTCGTTGTACGACTCGAGAATCGCCGCGCAGTATTTCTCTGCTTCGGCGACCATCAAGGCATTCAACTGTGCCGTCTCGATGGTTCGGCCCGATGCTGCGACCATGGCGTCCATCGCCTGTCGCCACTTCCAGGATTGGCCTTCGCCTACCCAGGTCGTTCCTCCATCCAGCGAGTAGCGCGCGTTGAGTGTGGATCCCTCGACGCTGAGTACGCCGAACCACTTGATCTCCCCGACACCCAATGTGCGCAGGACGTTGTAGCGGATGTTTTCCTCCAAGTCCGCGTCCGGCACCCAGACAGCACCGCCGCGGGTTGTATCCCAGCGGCACTGCATGCCGTGGCCTGCGACCGAATACACGATGCCGCCGTGCTCGTAGATGTCCAGCAGGACGGCCCGCGGGTTGCCGATGGTACCGGCTGCCACAGCGCGTTCCCAGGCCGCTTCCGCTTCGCTCTCGGTGAGGAGATCGACGAGCGGTCCGAGCTTGTGCTGCCACTCGTCGGTTGCGTCGCGGAAATAGGCAACGTCCAGAAAGTATTCGGCCACGTAGTCAATCGCGTATTCCCAGCCGTCCTGTTGGATGGCCTGGGCGATGCGCGCTTTGACCCCTGCCCAGTTGGCGGGTTGCCACTGGACAGCCAGGCGGGCGCTCAGCGCTGCCATGAGCGAACGATCCTTGCAGACTTCCGCGAGAACCCGTTTTGCGAGTTCCTCGGAGACCACCGCCGCCTGCAGATCCTTCTCACCGTATGAGTCGTAGCCAATGGCCTCATAGAAGTTGGCTTCCTCGCCCCCGTGCGCTCGTCTGCCGCGGTGATAAAGATTGCCGTTAGCGCTGCCTTCTTCCAGAGGATCTTGGCTGTCCTGGTCGTAGCATAGACCGCCGGCGACCACAAACTTCCCCACGGTGACCATGCGCTCCTGGGTGTCCGGATCCAGGCGAAGCTCGTGAGCGATATCGATCGTGCCGGCGCCTTCTTTTGCGCCAACAATCTCGACTTCGCCGATGCTTTCGCGTGCGTCCGTCACGCCGGGCAATCCTCTGGCTCGGGTGATGAATCCGACGCCTTCGAGGTCAATGATGGTCTCGGGGCGCAGGTTGGACAAGACTGCGATTTGTTGCTGTTGCCGTGTTGTCATTGCTCCTTGCTCCTTGTCAAAAAAACGCGGAGCTTCCCCCGACAGCGGGAAAACTTTCCCGCGTGGGGTGAGTGGATCCTTGCGGATCAATGTCAGTCCGAGTATCCGAACTGTGGGATTTGCCTCAGAGAGGCGGTGAAATGGGCTGTACCCGGGCGCCTGGGTTGAGGTGCCCTGGCAGAGCGTACTTTCGGGAGCGATCCTGGCAGTCGTGTAGCGCGGAGAATGTGGTGCTAGGGGAACGAGAGCGGGTCGATCACGTCTTTGTTCGGGGCACTGTGTCCAATGCCTCGAAGAAAGCCCTCCTTGTTCCGGAGGGACGACAGCCGCACGCTGCTCTTGATGCTCGATGGGAACCGCCGGAGGGTGGTTGCTCCCTCCGGAGGTGGTTGAATCCAATCCTCGCGGATTGATCTAGGCGGCTGCCTGATGCTGCGGCAGCCAGAAGTCCTTCAAGGTATCGTTGAGGTCACCATCGATCGGCGGTCTCTCAATCTCGTTCGGAATTCCGGCGGCCAGGAGCCGTTTGGCCAGCTCGGCGCCGCATTTGATGCCGGCCACGTCAGGATCGAACAGACTGATCACCTTCGCGTTCAGTTTCTCGTGCAGCGGCAGGAACCATTGGTCGAACTTCTGTACCCAGGTGCCGGTACCCGGCAGGGCCAGGATGCATGCCGGCGAGCCCATGGCGACGAGACTCAGCATGTCGATCCAGCCTTCCACGGTGACAACGGTGGTCGGGCGCGTGCCCTGCCACCACCACGGATATTTCTTCGGTCCGTAGTGTAGAGCCTTCTTCTCATCACCCTTTGGCTCACGGATGATGCGGAACTCGGCCGAAGTGTCGCGTGGCATGAGGGCCACCAACGGGCGGAACACGATCCCCGGCACCTTCTTTCCCGGTTTCCATAGTTCCGCTTCCCTGAGCAGTTGCTCGCCGACATGCTCCTTGAGCCAACTTGCCGCCAGATTGGTGTCGGACGGCAGGAAACGCAGGATGTCGCGGTCAACGGCTTCATTGACCACGACAAGTGGCAACTTGCGAACGTCGGTGAGGTAACGGACGCAAGCGCGTTCGTTCCTCAACCCCCGCTCGCGTATTGCCTGGCAGACGCGGCCTACGGCGTCATGGATGGCTTGTTGCTCTGCCTGGGCCGTGAGCTGGCGACTGGGATCCGGTTTGGCGACGACAATCCGTTCGCCATCACCTTCGCCCAACAATTCCTTGGCCGCGTCGAACGGCGACTTGCCCCAGTGATGCGCGGCGTAGTCGGATACATCGCCGCGATTTCCGCATGCGAAGCAGTGCCACTTCGGTCCGCGTACAGAAAAGCGGTTGCTTGAGGCGGTGCCTTCACCACAGCCAGGTAAGGGACAGTAGTTGTAAGCCATGCCTCGCCCCTGCTTCTTTCCGGTGCGGCCGACAACGTCCTCGATGAACGAGACGAGGTCCACTTCCGCCCTTGCCCGTTCAAACACATCTTGGGCATCGTGCATAACGGTGCTCCTTCCATCGAGTGTCAGGGGCATCCGCGTCCCCCTTCCGGGAAAGCGAATGTCCCGGTTGGGAACCGCCATTGCTGGCGGACGTTTAGACTCATTTTTGAACTGTCCGAGTCAGTGAGGACAGGGGAAACCGTGTGCCGCCGGCATACGCGGCGCGGCAGGTGCGCTGGCTCGAATTCGTCCGTCGAGAGCGGGCTCAGTGGGGCGCGAGAATTCCGACGACGAGCCCCACCATCGGGGTTGTTGGGATTTTGAACAGAAGCACCGCAAATGCGATGCAGCGGGCCAAGGTAACTCTCATGATGTTCTCCAAGGTGAATTGGAAATACCATGAGCCCCTTCGAGTGGTGTTCCCGAGAGGGGTCGGACCGACGCCCCGAGACGGCGGATCTCGATGCCGAGAGATCCGTAAAGGACGGGGCAGTAACACTGCCAGAAAGAACGATTGCGATGCTGTAGTGGCCTGCATCGCAGTTCCCCGCAGCACACCGATGATGCGCTCTGGGCAACCGGCGTTGCGTGATCCCGGGGAGGAGTGGCCTGCTGCAGGGGAAGGAGCGAATGCGCTAGGCGCATTTCTCCTTCCCCCGAGAGGTGGCCCATGTGGCGAGCATGGGCCTTACACCGCCCTCGACGTGGCCAGACGTCTAACGTTTCATCTCGGCGAGGAGACCGAAACGGAGGGGCACCCTGGGCTTGCGCTCACGAGGGTCCAGTGACAACTGGGGGTTTGCCAAACATCGGCAGATCGACTGGGGAATTCCCTTCCCAGTGGTTGACTCAGGGCAAGGTGCGCCAACTGGCCAAGTTTCCGCGCGAGGCGGAGTCGTCTAGCGACGGGAGGCAGATTCTTTGATAACGATGCGAATCCGTAAGATCATCGAGCCGTTACGCGGCTAGCCGTGAGATCCGGGGCGGTGCTGTGCCGTTGTGCGAAACATTATCAGGACGGGTATCCCAATGTCAACCGAAATTTCGTCTTTTGGCGCTCTGGATCAGGGTTTGCGCCCTCAGCATTTGCGTAGGGCTTCTCCGAACCATCTGAGGCACCCTCAGGATGGCACGATCCCAAAATCAGCAATAACCGACGGCAAAATCAGGCTTACGCGATGTTCAGGCGCGTCGCGCTTTGGAAGAATAAGGCAACTCCTGGTGCGGAGGCGACCCAGCATGCATATTTCTGTCCGGCAATGAGGAGGTATGGGTGCATGTGAGGTGATTTGAGGAGGTCCCGTCTGTCAGATTTTCAATAGATCGACAAACATCACGGGAGTTTCGCTGGATCGGTTGTCATCAGTATCGAGCATGGTAAATCCCATTTTCTCGTAGAAAGCGACAGCGGGCTGTTTTGCATCTGCCACCAGGAACCGGCAACCGACGTGAGGGGCGACGTTTTCCATGACTAGCGCCAGGGAAAAATCGACCAATGACTCCCCAATTCGGCATATCCGGAAACGGCTATCGACCGCAAGCCGCGCCATTTTCACCGCCGGCAACGATGTGTACCGATTGGCATGCGCAGGATCGTCGACCATGTAGCCGCCGCGAATATCGATTTCGCTGGCAATCAGCGTAACAAAACCAAGAATTTTCCCGGCAGCATCTCCAGAGCATCCCTCGGCGATGTAGGTCTTGGCAATGCCGTGCAGGTGAAATTCTTGTGCTTGGTTCCGGAAAAAACTCTTCAGTGGCTGAGTAGAAGCATCCCCAGCCTTGAAGCCAGAAGTTGAGTCAGCAGGTTCGAGCGGTCGAAGCAGGTAGTCTTCGCCGAAAATCATTTTGCTCGGCAAGAATCAACGCTTGTTAGTCGATTTGCCCTGGCGCGCAGTCGCAATCCGCGTAAGCATCTCTTGCCCGCGGGCTAGCGATGCCTTTGCCGCGAGATTCGGCTTGTCTTCAGTCATATGGCGCTGGAAACGCTCCGCTTCCTTGCCAGAGAGTTCGACGCGACCAAAGGTGGTTGATTGGATAGCCATAAGCAATTTTCCTGTTAGGAAATTATAGCATCTCAGTGAATCTGTTTGATCTCCGTTTTCGCTGCTCGAAAGCGGACGCTGGCCAACGATGATTTTTTACCACAAAACACTCTTACAGAGCCTATGTAAATGGGATACCGAGCATCGAGTTCCAGCAAGGAAGAGACACTGAAGAAACTGGCGCGAGCGACTGCAGTCGCTTGTACAGCGGACTACCGCAACCTTCAGCGGAAGAACTTAGCGTCGCCCACGTCTCCATATATGCAAGCAGTTGATTGATCTCAGCACGATTGAAGGCGGGTCGTGCGACTGATTTTTCGCCCTTCGTCGTCATTTTCGGCGTTGCTTGTTTGTCGCTCAGCCAGTCCCGCACTTTTGCAAGTTCCATCACCCGATTGAACGCTGATGCGTGGTTGATCATTATGCTCGCTTTGGACACACAGTCGCGGTAACCGCTGCGGCAACAGCAACGGTGGCGTCTTTGATCAGGGTGACAGCTTCAACGATTGTCATTTGAGCAGGATTAACGTAGAGGTGGCCAGCGCGGAGCCAGCCTTATCGGCGGAGCATCCGTGTTGCCTGTCGGGTTAAACGTCCTTCCGTCCAATAATTGGCAATTTCGCATGTCTAAGCCAAAAAGAGTGCAGGCGGCAGCGGCGCGAAGGGTAGGACAAGATTTGGAAAAGCTGGGCGCCCCGTTATCTTGTTTGCCTCTTGTAGAACCCAAATGAGCAAGTCGGACGCGTAGTCAAAGTACAAGAACTGAGCTTTGAGATGTGCGGTAGAGACATGATGCACGTTCATACCCCTAAGATCGAGCACGACGTCATTCAGTTTGGCGATCTCCTCAAGGTTGGCAAAGGCGAGCGTTCCTGAATTGTCGTTCCACCAGATACAGTGGGCGTACTGGTTTCGAATCCTCATACAATGGCGAACGGCACCGACCGCCATCTCGAACTGTGTTCCAAGTCCCAGTTTTCTGTAGGTCTGACGGCCAAACGAATCCGCTATGTCAATACGTTGAGTCTCACCGCGCGCGCGGTACATTGCCTTTAGTACCGTGTCGAGATCTTCGCGGGCTGACTTCACGCAATGCATGAGGTCTAGTTCAAGGTCGGTGTATCCAGCAAGCATGCGCCCAATAAGCGCGGCTTCATCTGGAAAGTCATCAAAGGCCTTTGCAATGTTCATGGCAGATGGGTGCCCTCAATACGGACGTCTAACGAATTGAATAGCACAGGTGTCTATTCGCTCATGAAGGTCGGTTGTTGAGTGCGGATCGTGCTCCAACAGGGACCTCCTGCATACCAGTCATTACCCCACTCCCACAATCCAGCCTTCCACCTCCGCTACCGCGCGCTGTTGCGCTGGCAAATCCGGCTTCAAAGCCGCCAGCAGACGACCGTCTTGATCAGCCTGCCTCAACCAGGTAGCGACGGTGTATGCATCGTGCTGGTCCGGCGTGCGCCCTTCGGGTGCGGAGGCATGCTTCCAAAATGAGGGATAGACTTCCGCGACCACTGAACGTCCAGCGGGATTATCCCAGCCGTCGAAGGGCCAGAAATGTAGTCGCTCACCCAATTGTCGGCGCAGATACCCAACTGGTCGTGCTCGGTTACGACCGCGCCGAAGTGCCGCCAAGCATGGAACGTCAACCGCCTGGAGGTTTCGTCACCGGGCGCGTTTTCAGATATTGATCGTACTCGGCTTGGATGCGCGCAGTCTCCTCGGGACTCTTCGAGCCGCGGAATCGCGCTTCCCACTGTTTGTCCTCGGGCGTGAGGAGGGCCTCGCGTTCCTCCGGCGTTAGGACCTTCGGCGGTGGAAGCTGAGCTTGCGTAGACGTTTGTTCCGGCAGAGCGGCTTGATCGGCAGCGGCATGGGCGCCGGCGAAGAGAACGACGCCCATGATCGCGAAGAACTTGATGACGTGTCCAGTATTCAATTGACGATCCTTTCAAGCAGGTGGATTCGTGTGGGATCAACTGCAGCCGTAGGGATTGATGAAGGTGTTGATCATGTCGTTGGACCAGTAGGAGGTGTCGATCCAGCCCGTGCCATAGGTGTAGACCCATCCGGACGTATCGACATAAGTGTTCGGCCCGTAGGTATACACCCATCCGGACGTGTCGACCCAACGGTTGGGGCCGTAGACCGGATCGCACTGCGTAACCGCCTGGCAGGTTTGCCCGGTGGGGTGTTGATAGACGCCCCAGGTCCAAACGTACCAACCACCGGTGCAATAGGAGACAATGGTTGCAGTCGGAGTATACGGGTACCACTCGCCGTTGCAATACTGTTCGAAGTTCTGATTCAGCCCTCCCAAACAGTTGTACACTGTGCCGCCGCTGCAATAGGTGGTGACACAATTCCCCTGAGTCTGATAACAATTTTGCCCAATCACGTCCTGAGTCCAATAGCCGCTGGACTGCCAGTACTGCCCGGTGACGGGGGTGTACCAGTTACCACTTGACTGCCAATACTGCCCGCTGACCACTTGTCCGTAATAGCCCTGCGAGTGATAGACGGGGGTGGAAACCATCTGCCAGTATCCCGGGGCGCCGGTCGTGGCCGTGAACGTCTTGGTGGCACCGCTGGCGGTGAAGGTGGCAGTCTTGGCGATACTGCCGGACAACGAGGTGGTCAGGCGAGCCCGAACATAGGTGTTGGCGCCGATGCTGCCGGGGCTGCTGGTCCAGGTGCTCCAGTTGCTGTTGTCGGTGCTGGTCGTGTATTCCCCGTTGGTAATGGAGACGGCGGTGCCGGCCGAGACATAGGGGATGACCTCGCCGACGGTGGTCGCCGTCGCACTGCAATTCTGGTTGGTCACGCTCGCCCATGGTGTGAAGGACGGCAGGAAGGTCGTCACCGAGAAGGTCGCCGTGAAGCTGCCGACAGTCACCGTCATATCGGTCTGCGTGAGGCCGACAGCGGAAGCGGTCTGCCGCACCTGCAGCGTCTGGCCATTGGCCACGGTGCCCGAACACGGAGCCCACGCCCCCCCATTGACACTGCATTGCTGTGCGGCAGCCGCACCTGAGGATGAGAGTGCCGCGCTTGCACAATCCATGCTGATCGAAACAGTGTTCGACGGCGTGACCGCGTTCATGCTGACGTTGGTTGGGGCCGTGAAGGTGAAGGCATTCGGGGTACCGGGACCGGTGGTGGTCTGCCATGTCTTGATGGTGCCGCCGATGGTGAGTGTGACGGATGCCGAACTGTTGGCGGAACCCGACGACGCGCCCTGCACCTTCACCCATGTGCCGGGATTGATGATGCCCGGGGACGTGGTCCAGCTTCCGTAGGTAACGTTGTCGCTACTCGTGGCGTAACTTCCGCCCGATACGGAGATCGAAGTGCCATTGGCGATACCGTTGATCTGCACGCCATTCGATGCGAGCGTGGCGCGGCAGCTCTGCGCAGTGAGGTTGGCGAAGACCGCCGCGGCGGTGCCTGAGAGCGTCACGACCTCGGCACCGAGTGTAGAGGCCAGCGTGAGATTTGCGGTGCCGGTGCCGGCGGTCGATGGCGTATAGGTCGCGGTGGCGGCGCAGGTGGCCCCCGGTGACAGGAGGGCACCAGGGGTGCACGCGCCGGCGCTCGCGGTCCAGCCGGCGCCGGAGATCGACAGCGAACCGAGCGTGATCGACTGGGCTGCGGCATTGGTGAAGGTCACCGACTTGGTGACGGCGACGGTGGGTTCGGTGAGGTTGGTGAGGAGCGTGGCGCTCCAGGTGTCAGTGGTAGTCGCACCGGTGCCGCCGGTGCCGGCGACGCCGCCGGTACCCACCGGGATCACGCTGGGCGAATAGTTCTGTCCGGCGCCGCCGCCCGGAGCACAGTCGGCGCCGAAACAGCTCTCGCCGCCGAAAGTTCCCGCCGAGACCGCTGCCGTGCCAATGGTTATGGCCACCGTGCCGGAGACACTCTGATTGAGCTTCTGCACGGCCGTACCGGCGGCGCCGCTGCCGGCATTCTTCCCGGCCGGGCCTCCTGCCCCCCAACCTGTACCGGCCGCGCCGCCGCCGGGGGCATTCTTTCCAGCCGCACCAAAGCTCGCATCCGCGGCCGCACCGCCGGCGCCGCCGGCGCCGATTACGGCGTATTCATTGACCATCGTGACCCCGACGGGGACTGTCCAAGTGCCATTCGAGGTGAAGACCTTCTCGGCCGGCTGGGGTGACGGAATCTGGGCGAGCGCGGAGAGAGCCAGCGTACTGGCTAGCGCGAGGAGGCTGTAGCGTGTGACCGTGCGTTCGATGAGGCGATGGAGGATCGTTTGCATGACTTGATCAACCGGTGGGGAGTCGCGTCGAGAATAGCCCGGTCTTTTGCATCGCGGGGAGGCAAATTAGATGCAAAACGATGCTAATTCGCCGTCGCATCAGAACTCCTAGTATCTGGATGGAAGCGCCATCATCGCGAGAAGTGGGTGCCTGCGGGCCCACTATTCGCCCAAAAAACAGGGGCAATGCGACGGTTTTGGATCGACCTACAGTTTGAAGGCCAGTTGCTGCTGGTTTTTCTCTTCGGGACGGACTAGGGCGTCCGGGACCTTCGGGGCAACCAGCCGCCGCAGTTTCGCCGCAAAGGCGAGGTTGTTCTTGACGGCCTGCCCGTCCTTGATCGGAGATGCGGCGGCCAAATCAAACTCGCCCTGCACGGCCGGCCACAGCAGGGAGAGAAAGGACCCGCTTGCCACCGCGAGATCGCCGGTCGCTTTGACTTGGGTAGTGCCCACAAGGTACAGCGCGCGGATGGCGCGTGTCGCGGCCACATACAGCACCCGCGCCATCTCGTTGTCGGCGCGCCGGGTATCCAGCCGGCGCAGGTAATCGTAGGGCGAGACGTTGCGCGCGCCGACGCTGCGGCGCTTTTTGTACGGCGCCGCCACCAGGCATTCTTCCATCCCGTCGAGCGCCACTTCTTCCCAGAGGATCAGTTCGCCGTCCTCCCCGCGGCTGCGCCGATGGAGCCCCGGCAGAATGACGGTATCGAACTCGAGTCCCTTCGACTTGTGGATGGTCATGAGCTGCAGGGTCCCGTCGGCTGCCGCATCGGGCGCGGCATAGAGCGAGCTCATCTTCTTTTCCAGCGCGTCCGGGCTGAAACGCCCGGCGGAATCCAGCTTGTCGATTAGGTCGAAGAACACGCGCACGTCCGTGGCCTCGGCGTTGCTCTGTAAGGTCTGCGGCCCGCCCAGCATCAACCACACCCCTTCGATCCAGCGGCGCGGCCGTTGGCGGCCTTGGTGGTCGAAGGCCTCGCGCAGGTTGCGGCGGACATGGGACACGCGGCGTTGCCCATCGTCGCTGAGTCGGTCCTCGCGTTCGTTCATGAGCGCCCAGATCGTGGCGACGTGGTTGTTTCCGGCGAGCGCATAGAGGTCGCCCAACGTCAGCCCGCACCAAGGGGCGCGGAGGATCGCCAGCCAATTGACGCGATCGGCGCGGTGGTACAGGGCATGGGTAAGCGCCAGCAGATCCTGGATAGGCTGGCGTTCCGCCAAGGGGTCGATCTCAATCGCCTGGAAATGCAGGTCCGGGCGGCGGCGGCGAATTTCGGAGAACAGCGCCGAGAGATGGTTGCGGGCGCGCACCAGCACGGCGATCTTCCGGGCTGGGTCGTCATTGCGGACGGATTCGACGATGTCGATCACCAGGTTGGCCTCCAACCGGTCGGCTTCTTCGGGCGGCAGGAATTTCGACAACGCCAAGGGTTTCACGAAGACGCCAGCGTTCGCGAGCGGTGCCCGCGTGGCCACCGACGGGCGATAGCGGATCGCGCCTTCCGTAACATGGTCGAGCGGCGGGAAGACCCCGGCGAAGGCCTGATTCACCCACTCCACCACGTCGGGGCAGGAGCGGTTATTGCGGTACAGACGCAAACGCTTCAAGGCGACTTGGCCGATGCCGGCCTCACCGGCGCGCAGGAACAGGCCCACGTCCGCCTTGCGGAAACGGTAGATGGATTGCATCGGGTCGCCGACCAGGAACAGTGTTCGGCCGTCCGTGGGTTCCCACCCGGCGGTCAGCTTTTGCAGCAGGGCGACCTGCGTGGGGCTCGTGTCCTGAAACTCATCGACCAGCAGGTGCTGGATCCTGTAGTCGAGACGCAAGGCGAGATCGGTGATCGCGTCGTCATCGCCGAGCGCCTGCAAGGCGCGCTGCGCGACCTCGATGAAGTCCGCCTCGCCCGCCCGGTTGAAGACCGACCACAGGTTGCCGACCGCGAGCTTCAGCAGTTTGGTCAGTGCCGTGATGGTCCGGCCTTCGCCGTCGGTGTAGCCGGGCTCCGGCAGGTAGCGGGTCTGGTTGAGGGCCGTCGCGGCAACCCCGGGCAGGCGCTCCACGACATCGGCGACCGCCTTCTTGAACGGCGCGGATTCCTTGCCTGCGGGGAGGCCCTGATGCTTGGTGAATACCTTGCGCAGATCGCCGTCCTGCGTGAGCAGGAGGTCGCACAAGCCCAACCAATGATCGGATTCGGCCATCGTGCCGGACAGGGGCGTGTCCCAGTCGGCCAAAACGGCGATCGGCGTGTCGGGGGCCTGGACGGCCGCGTAGCGCGCGGCGGGCATCAAGGCATGCTGTAGTTCCGCCGGCAACGCCTGTGCGGCGAGTTGGTAGTCGCGCTCCACCATGACCTGCAGGCCCTGCGTCGCGAGCTCGGTGGTTTCCTCGTCGTGGGTCGCGGCGTGGCGCAGCCATTGGTCCCGGCGCGAGAGCATCTCGGCGAGCAGTTGACGCAGGCGCAGCGCGTCGTTGTTGAGGTATTTGAGGGCGTCGGCGACGGTCTGGCCGAACGCTCCGCACTCGTCGCTTTCAAGGAGCGCGAGCGTGCGCATTGCCGCTTCCTCATAATGGCGTGTCGCATCTTCGGTCATGCGCGGTTGCACCCCGAAGCGGGAGAGGAGCGGCATCTGGCGCGCGATCCCGGCGCACAGCGCGTCGATGGTGAGGATCCGCAGGCGCCCCGGATTGTTCATCAGGCCCCACCCGGCTTCATCGGACTTCGTAAGCACCTGACGCGCGAGGCGGTAGGTGGTCTTGCGGTGGCGCTCGGGCGGCTCGATGCCGCGGGCCGCCACAGCCAGACTGTCGGCAATCCGGTTCCTCATTTCCGAGGCGGCCTTGAGGGTGAACGTGATCGCGACGACCTCCTCGGGATCGGCGACATGGGCGAGCAGCTTCAGCACCCGCTGAGTGAGCAGCTCGGTTTTGCCGGCGCCCGCGGGGGCCTCGACAATGAACGAGCGCGGCTCCAGCGCGATCGCGCGGTTGCGTTGGTCTTCCAGAAGGAGGTCCGTGTCCATCGCCTACCTTATACAGAGTTGGGATTCATTGTTTTGAAAAATATCGCCGTCATGAGGTGTCCTCCGCCGCCACCCGGGCGCGCTGGGCGCGATACTCCGGCAGACGCAGAAGCGGCCGGACCTCGCAGTAGTAGGCATCGAGGTCCCCCTCCGCACCGAACGTGACAGCGGCATGCCCGTCCTTGATTTCGCGGGCGACGAGCGTGATCTGGTCGCGCCAGTAGTTGGTGAGGGACGCCCAGGTCGGGAAGGTCGCTTCGTCGAACTGGCGGCGCGAATCCTCGAGCGACGAGACGCCCGGGAGCATGCCGGCATCCGAGGTGACCCCGGAAAATTCCGGCTCGCCCGGCCGCACGCGGGCATACGCGATACCGGCGGCAGGCACGCCCGGCAACACGGCGGCATACATCGGCAGTTGGGGATCGCGGATGCGCTCTTCGCTCCACGATGCCTTGCTGACACGGCTGCCGGTCTTGTAGTCGAGGACGATGTGCTGCCCGCTGTCCAACTCGTCGATCCGATCGACCTGTAGGCGAATGACGATGCCCTCGATGTCGAGGATGAGCTCCTTCTCGCATTCAACGACGCGAAAGGGAACCCGGCGTTGGGCTTCGAGGTGCATCCAGTCCGCCAGGAGCAGCAGGAGACGATCCCGCTCCAGGACGAGGAGTTGCTTGGGCAGCGATTCCGCGGCATCCTTGCTGGCGGCGACAATGGCCAGATCGACGGCCGACTGGATCGCCGCCTGGCACTCAATGGGGCTCATTGCGAGGAGTTCCGCCTGCCCCCTCCCCTGCCAGAACGTCTGCATGGCGAGGTGTAGCAGCGTGCCGCGCAGGAGCGAATCGATGCCCTCCGCGGGCGTCGGCAAGGCTATTGCGCCCAAACGGAAGCGGTAGAACGCCCAGGCAGGACAGATGGCTTGCGCTTGGAGGAGGCTTACGCCGCCTGTGACCTTTTCGCCATCGGCGACCGGGGGAGCCTGCGTGTCGTCGATTTCCTCGATCGTCGCGCTCGCGACAGCGACATCGGGGAACGCTGGCGCGCGCGCCATGGCCTCTTCGGGAATCCCGGCGATCATCGGGCTGGGGCGCAGTTCGCGGCCGCCCTCCGCTTGCGCCCAGGAAAAGACCAGCGCATACGCCGTGTGGAGGAGCCGGTCGTGAATGGCCTGCGCGAATTCCGTCTGCACTTCCGAGCACGAATTCGGACTCTTCACCTTGCGCTGCAGGTCCGCCGGCAACAGCGGATTGGGGCGCGCCTGGGGCGGCCAGAGTTGGTCGTTCATGCCCATGACCCACAAGGCCTCAAGCGGCTCGCCCGCGGACTCGAGCATGCCCATGACTTCCACACGCGGCGTGCCGGGCGAGGATGGCTGGTGGATGGTGTCGTTGCACAATTGGGTCACGCGGCGCAGAACGTCCGAGAGCGTCACCTTGGCCAGTACCGCGTCAAGGTCCGGCAGTGCGTTCAGGACCTCGGTGAAGGCATGCCGGGCCTGGTGCTCGTGTGGCGACAGGGGGCGCTGGCCTGGCCACCGGGCGGCGTCGAGCAGCGTTCCGATATGCAACGTCCATTGCGAGGGCAGGTGGCGCCCGCCGCAGGAGGATTGCGCGTCGAGGAACCGCCGCAGGTCGCTGACGAGCCGCGAGACATGAAGGCCGTTACCCGAATAGCGGAAGGCGAACTGGTTCAGGCGATGGAGCGACGTGGTGTGCGGGAGATGCCGACGAATCAGGACATCCAACTGGGCGCGGCCGTCCGCTTCGCTGACATCCGCCGACCAGTAGGGCGACAACAGGAGGCCGCCAAAGTCAGCCTGCTCCACGCGGCGCGGATTGGCGGCGAGGTAGAGGAGTTGCAACGCCGTGCCGATGAGCGGCTGGCGCGACAACGGCAGCCCGAGGGAGAAGTTGTGCATCCGCGGCATCTGGGCCATCGAGGCGCGTGCCGATTCCGGGTGGAACGCATCATCGAGGACCGAGGAAAGGGTTTCGCGCATCGGCCCGAGGTCGGGGACCATGATGCCAATCTTTCCTTCCGGGTGGCGGGCAATGTATTCCGCGGCCCAGGCCGCCGCCGCACGGCATTCTGCCTCACGGTCGGGGAATCGCGTCGAGACGGCCGGACCGGGCGTAGGAAGCCCGAAGTCGTAGCGATAGACGTCGACGCCGCGGGCGACGAGCGCTTCCGCTAGGCGCGAGTCCTGTGGATTCATGTGGTCCTGTCCCGCAAACGCCACGCGTACCGGCAGGACGCCGGCACCGGCAACGATGCGATCGACCGACCAGACGCGGAATGAGGCATCATCCCGGGCTTTCAGCGACGCACAGCCCTCGAGGAATCCGGATTGCCACTCGCGGAACCGCTGGGTCTCCTCACTATAGGCCTGCCCGTGGAGATCAATCTCCCAAGTGAGCATGAGTTTGTGTGCTTCTGCGGCAGTGGATGCAAGGCCCTCCTGATCGAACAGGATGCCGTCCTCCTCCTTCGCGAGACCCTGCAAGGCGCGCTCCCACAAGATGCGCGACTGCATCGGGGAGAGGACCTTGGGTGTCTCCCCGGCCAGCGCCGGATCCCCGCAGGCGTGTGCGCCTTCCAGGATGCTGGCGAGCCATTGAGCGGGCGTGGAGGCGACGAGGCGTGGGGGCGCATTGGGGCCAGCGCTGGCGTGCCGCCGCGCATGGCTTGCCTGCAGTGCGTTCGCGAGGCGCAGGGACGGGCACAGCACCACGGTGTTGTCGTCGAGTTGGTCTTCAGGAATGAGGTCGAACATACGGAGCCCGGGTTAGGTTGCGGTTTATTGTCCGGATTTCGTAAGGCGCGTCTGAATTAGTTTTCGAAGGGGATGGCGCGGCGGAGAAGGCCTGCTGGCCTCGGATTGAGAGTGATTCGTGTGGCGCGCCGGCGCGGGGCTGCCGCCCGAAGGACGGGCGGCAGGCAGTGTCGTGGAGTTATTGAAAGATGTCGGCTGGCGAGCGGAAACTGCCAAGCAGTGATCCCCGGTCGTCCGTGAGGCGGACCGTCACGCTGCCCATCTGTTCCTCCGTCTCCAGCCGCGTGGCTTTGAATGCGGCGCCGGTCAAGAAGATACTTGGCGGGACCTGGGGCAGATGCTCAAGGAAGCTGTGAATTTCGGTGGGACCGGTGAGAATATGGTTCGGCATGGTAATGAGGCCTCCAAGGGAAGAATGGGATGGGACAACGGCAATGGGGGTTTGGCGCGGCTGAAGTGATGCGGTTCTGGTGGAACACCTCCTTTCATTCTGATGAAAAAGGTGATTTCGGAAAAAGGCCGGTGATGCGCCAGCAAGGATTTTGGTTCCCTCGCCTGCGGTGGTCGCACGGCGCCTTATTGGACCCTGGCCCCGACGCGCGTGCGTTCCACGCCGGGCCGTAGGGGTAGGTGTCGGTGCCTTCTTGCGGCTCCGCGTGGAAGTGGTCATGGTGCGCTGCCATGTGAGGCCTCCCGGGCGGGTGCTTGGGTATGGTTCCCAATGAGGGCGGGGACCGCGTTCGGGGCGCCCGTCAAAAGTTCGGCCTAGGTGTGCTCCGGACCCAGCAAGTCGGCCGGCGTCTTGGTGCCGCGCAGGGCGTGTCCGTAGCTTCCCGCATAGAGGCACACCACGTCTGGCCGACCATGTCCGGCGATCATTGATACGCGCTCCATGGCCATCCGGTGGGTCTGGGCATCGATCTTCCCAAGGGCGCCACCGGCGATGGGGGGCGGCAGGCCCGTCTGCTCGGTGTATTCCCTCTGCAGGAATCCGTGACGCAAGCCGTGCGCAGTGACGCCGAGGCACTTCTTGGTGACGCCGAGCTTGCGGGCGAACGTGTAGAAACGCTTCTGAGCCTGCTTCCAGGTTGTGCCTGGCCAGCGGATACGGCCGCCGGAGGCCAGGGCGACGCGACGCGCCCACTCGATCACCTCCTGTTGTTGCGGTTTTTTGAGGTGGGCCGTGCGCGCCTTGCCGCCCTTGGTTCCGCGGGCGATGACGAGCATGCCGGTCGCGGGGTCATAGTCCTGCAGCGGCCGCAATTCCATCGCCTCCTTGCCCCGCGTCCCGACGTGGTGCTCAAGGGCAAGGTACAGACCCATGCGTTCATCAAGCTCCTTGGCCTTGGCGATAACCACGAGCGGATCGATGCCATGCGCCTCCCATGCCTTGTTTTCGGTGGCAACGAGGTGGCGGTGGATACGGTCCGGATCGAAGTAGTCGTTGATGTCGCCCACGAGGTTCGGCTTGCCGATCCATGTACAGAAGACGCGCAGCATGGACATCTGCGTGTGGATGGTGCGCGGCGCAAGACCTTTCTGTTGCCACAACTCAGTCAGCGCTTTCACGTGCTTTTGGCGGATCGAGTTCGGTGAGCAGAGGCGGTAGCCCAACTCGCGGAGATCGGCAAAAAACGCGTGGATCCGGGCTCTGCGCTCGTCCCGCGTCGCCTGCGAGCAGTCGCGGATCGGTCGGCCGTCCTTGTAGGCCTTGCTGTTATGAACGTCGATGATGCGGTTTAGCGCCGCCTTGAAGGCGGGGGTCGCGGTACGGCTAAAGGTCATGGCGAGGGCTCCCGTGAAGTGGACGGATTTTGGCCGTTGGGCACAACGTCAACCCAGTGGTCGATGGGAAGGTCATGGACGACGACCGTGAAGTGGTCGGGGTCGGGAAGGAACTCCCGCAGCGGCCTCAACGGATTCGTGAAGATGGTGCTCGGGGACTGCGCTGACGTGCAACGCGTATGGTTCATGATGTTGGTCCTGGAAAGCATGCCGACGCTGCGACGCATTCAATCGCTTCGTAGGGATGCTGGTTGGGAATCAGGACCTCCGGCTGAGCCGGCCGGAAATCGGTGGAGGTGTTGCGTTGGCGGTAAGCGTTCTTGGTAAGAGAGATTTTTCAGGTGGGTCCGCCCGCTCCGCGTTTCCGGAAGCAAAGGGAGGTGCGCCGCTCTTAAACGGGCACTCATACGCTGGGGCCTCACAGGCGTGTTCAGCGCATCCACAGACCATCGGCTCACAGCCGATTGCGCATCGCTCACAGCGACGCACCGGTGTTTGTTAAGTGATCTTGACCGTTCCGCCAGGAAGATTTACGCAGCTGCTACCGCTGCCCGGTTTCTCTTTGCCCTGCCGCGCTGGTCAGCCATGGAGAGCTGGGGCGACGACAAAGTGCGCCACGTTAATTGGGCGCAAGGAGAAGTGGATCACTTCGAACTCGGGCCAAGACGAACCTCGGGACCATCGATGACACAGGTCCTCATGCTGCAATGGTTCGCGCTAGGCGATGGGAGTCCTCTTGAACTGCTGGCGAGGAAGTGGGAATCGCGTTCCCAAGTAGATGCCCTGGTGGGCAGTGTCGAGCGGCTCGGCTCGAGCAGGCGTGAAGTTTTCCTTTCGGTCGGGATCACGTCCCCAAGCGCCAGTGGCGCGAATGCGGTTGCTATTGAAAACCTTTTTTCAAAAAAACGCAAATTCTTTTTTTGGCAATTTTGCATCTCGCCTCTATTTCGTTTGCAAACATCCTTGGAACCATTTCAAACAGGGCTTTTCGAAAACTGTCTCGTTCGATCATGTTTTCCCGCGACGCAACTTACCTGCGGTCGGACTTTCCAACCCGACCAGACACCGATCACGCATGGGCGGGTTGTGTGTTGAACGAGCGCTACTCCAACGCTCAACGAGCACACTGTTGCAATCAGCAAGCCTACGTAGCACTGGAGCATCGTTCCTTTGACGTTCGTTCAGCACATTTTGAGCTGCATGGATCCTTTTCCGCTGCATCTGCCAAGTATTTGGGGGGAATAGTCAGGGCCTCAGCACACCCGAATTGCCAAAATGGGCTCCTCTCGGAGGACTCCTAATGAAGAACAACCTAATCGTTCGTGCAGTGGATGTCGGCTATGGCCATGTCAAATACTCTCTTGGCCGCAATGAGGCTGGTGCGATCCATTGCGATCGATTCCCGTCTCTGTCGCCAGCGGTCCAGGATGACGTCGACTTCGGAAATTACATGCTGAAGCGAAACACCTTCGTAGTCACTATTGAAGGACGCCACTACGAGGTCGGCAAGGACGTGATCAGCGCGTTGGACCCGAATTCGGAAGGCAGCGTGATGGACCTCGAGTTCGCCATGTCCGTCGCCTACCGGGCACGCCTTTACGGTGCGCTGAACTACATTTCGCAGGACCTGCCCGGCGATGTCCTTGATGTCCTGATCCTCGGCCTGCCCCTCAATACATTCACCAAATATCAGACGTCCCTTGCCGAACGCTTCACCGGCGAACACATTATCAACGCCAAGGGTACGAAACTGCAGGTGCGACATTGCGAGATCTACCCGCAGCCGTTCGGTTCCTACGCGCGGTACCTGGAAAACCAACGGATCGCCGATTTCCCGGTAGCGCTCGTGGTGGATATCGGCTACAACACCTTCGACTGGCTAGTTTGCAAGCACAAGACGCCTCGGTTGCACGGCACCTCCATGCGTGGCATGGCTTCGGTGATCAATGCCATGGCCAAGGAAGTGATTCGGGCGACCAACTCCAACTCCACCGAGTCAGCCGTCATGCGTCGCATCGACGAGGCGCTTATCACCGGAACCCCGTTTACGATGTACGGCAAGCCGGTGAAACTCGACAAAGCGCAAAAACTGGGCGAGGCGATCATCGAGGAAGCGGCCCAATCGGTGAAGAATGCGGTGCAAGATGCGGGCGAAATCGACTTGATCATCGTAGCTGGCGGGGGTGCGCCCTATTACAAGGACGCAATCCGCAAGAAGTTCAGGAGCCACGAAGTGCGCCTGCTCGATGACCCGTCTTTTGGGAACGTGCGGGGCTTCCACATCATCGGTGAGTCGCTGGCGAGATCCATGTCCCGGGCGGTTTCTCTGGTGGCGGCGGCGTAACGGCGACCACATCCGCAAAGGACGAACCATGGGTCACGAAAAGGGGACGCTTCGACTGACGCTCGTCATTCACGAGGATGAAGATCCTGAAATATTTACTGACTTGAGTGCTCGCGAGGGGACGAAACGCACGCGCCGCCTCGCCAGTCTGGTTCGTCGCGGAGCAATATCGCACGGCCTTATCCGGGACAAGACCACCGAGTACAGCAAGCCCTCACCCGAGGGTGGCGCCACGACCGCCGCAACTTCCGCGAAGCCGGCGCAATCTTCAGCTCCGGTAGCGCAGCCGCGACAAGGCGAAAGTGGCGGGTTCGAACTTGATTTTGGGCTTGTCCCCGGAGAATCGCTCGGTCTGGGTCGCCTTAGCGGCTAGGGAGAAATTGGTGCTGGCCAGCATGACTGTTGTCTGGCATCGCGGCCAAATTGCCGCAAAATCTAGCGGCGCAGACTGGCCACAACGCTTTCCGATTCGCGCATGATCGGGCCGTCCCACCGCAGCAGCAGAGAAGCGTCGTGATCGGTGCTGGCGCGGGCGCACAGTAGGTCGCGCAGGCATTCCAGCGGGGCGTCCTGGCACTCAAGCGAAACCATATAGGGAGCAGCGGCAGTCGTCACCGCCGCGAGGAAGGCGTCGACCGAGCGCAGTGGCCAACACCCCTCCTGGTAGCTGCCGACGGCATCGCTGGCGATGGTTCCGGCAAGCAGAACTTCAAGCAGAACACTGTTCGCGTTTTGACCTTCCCGATCGCAGACCTGCTTCGCCACGCAGTTGAGGATCGGCGCGACACGGGGCCACAGGACCAGCATCGCCATCGCCTTGTGCTTCACCACGGGCTTGTTGATGGCCCATCGCAGCGCCGTCAGTTGGATTTGCGGTTCCATGGGTTTCCTCGACCCGGGCCTACCCGGCCCGGGTCCCCTATTGATTACGGATGCGCCCACGTTGCGGAGCCGGTCTGACCCTTGTCCGTGACCGCCGTGACCGTCGCGGTCCAAATCCCCTTGTCGAGGTCGATCCGCGCGAACGAGACCATGTTACCGGTCATCGACAGGGATTGACCGTTGGCCGTCCATTGGTAGGTCGCGATGCTGCCCTGAATGACGCTGCACGAGGCCGTCAAGGTCAGGCTGGTGGTACCGTTGCCCGACTGGTTGATCCTGCAGACCGGCGCGTCCCCGGTGCCCAACGTGATCGACTGGGTGTCCGCGCCGATCTTCCCGCCGGCGGAAGTGACGACCGCCTTGACGTCGTGCGTACCGACCGTCGGGACGTCGATATAGGCAATCATCGATTTCCCGGTGGTGATCTCGGCATCGTCGAGCTTGAAGGTCGTTGTGGCCACCGTGTCGTTCTTCGGCAGAGACACGATGTTCACCCGGGCATACAGCTTGTTCGGCGCGCGGTTCCAGCGGTCGCCGGACTGCAGGATAAGCGCCGGCACGAGGTCCGGCGCCGGCGAGATGCGTACTACGTCGGAGGACACGAAGGTGACGTTGCCGCGGCTGTCTGAGACTGTTCCGGCCATCTGGAAATCGCCCGGCTCGTTCGCCTGGATCGTCACGGACGACCCCGAGCGCGACAGGGTCTGGAACGACGGTGGCGGCTGCCAATCGTAGAGCGGCTGTTCGCCGCCCATCCCCTGGATGCCCGTTCCCATTGCCGCCACTGCGAAGGAGAGCGTTGCGGGCACCTTGTTGTCGATAACGCGCGTCGTCATCTGCCATGCCGGCCAGGCATACTGCCAGGTCTTGAACACGAAGTCCGTCCCGGTCAGGGTGTTCGTCATGCCGTCGATCCACGCTTCGTAGCGCAGCGACTTATCTCCCTCGGTTACGGCGTAATCCACGGTGTCGCTGTCAATCAGGGTACCGTCGGGCATGACCCAATGGCCCTTCTGCACGAGCGTCGTCTTCAGGCCTTTGGTGAAGATCGGCGTGGTCGTCGCCTTGAACGTGTAGGTCTTGCCGGTCTCGATGTAGCTGGGTCCGGAGATGAGCGGCTTCTGGAGTTTTGCGCTGCCCACCACCAGCGTTGTCGTCGCCGTCGTGTTGCGCGCGCTGTTCCCGACCGGCGCCCCCTTCTCGCTGGCCACCACCTTGATGATCATGTTGTTGGCGGCCGTCGGCGTCACGGTGATGGTGTCGGTACCGGAAATGACATCGGGGTGCATGTCGGAGACGGACTTGCTCACGTACCAGGTGAAGTCCGCGTCGATGTTGGCCGTAGCATGCAGCGTGGCGCCGTAACCAACGATTGTCGCGCTATCGCCCGAGAGCGTGACTTTGGGCACGGCGAAGGCCTGCACTTCCACCGGGGCGAGTTCGGTCACCGCCGCCGGGTCGAAGCGGTTGGCGATGGTCGCCTTGAACCACGCGTAGCCGGAGGTCATGAGCTGCGGGCGGAGCGACGTGCCCGAACCGGCCACCGGGTTGTAGGTGCTGCCATCCGGGGAACTGAACCAAGTGATTGTGCCGAGATCGGACACGCGCGCCGGGTTGTCCAAGCCGATGCTGAGGGCCGGCGAGAACGGCACCGGGCCGTTGAGCGCGGAGACACTGATCTTTCCGCCCAGCGGCGATGCATCGGCGACTGCGAGGGTGACCTGCGTGCTCTGGATGGTCTGGTCTGCGACGCCGACGCTGGTGTTATTGGTGGTGGCCACTGCCATGAGCCGCCTCTGTCCCGGGGGCAGCTTGCCGAGGGGCACCGTGAACAGCCCGTCCGAACCGAACCCCGTGACCGGGTTGCCTAGCGCGGTCTTGGTGCCCGTGTTCGCCACGTCGTAAAGCTGCACGCTCCAGGTGCCCACCTTGGTTTCGTCATACACGAAGCCCTCTTTCCCCTGGTACAGGCCGATGTTCCCCTTCATCGTCGTGTCGCCAGTCGACAGCGACGAGACATTGGACAGGGTGATGATCGGGCTGAGGGCGACGGCCGTGAACGTCACGGTCTTGGTGAACTTGGTCGAGGGCGCGCGGGAAAACCAGCTGGTCACCACGAAATCCTGCGTCCCGAAGACGTCGCTGATATTGGTGGTGACAAAATCCGAAACGCTGTTCGAGTTCGACACCAGGGTCTTGGTGGCGAAGCCTGCCGGGGTGATCTCTACCGTCATGCCGGGATACTTTCCAAGGACGGTGAGACGTCCGGCGATGCTCGACCCGGTGAAGGTCAGGTGCTTCCCGGGGGATGCCTGCGTCAATGGGGTCAGCTTGTCGATGGGCGTCATCGTGATGTCGGGCTCCTGCGGAGTCATGCCGGCAATCTTCAGGGCGTGGGTGCTCGCCCGGTAGAAGGCGGTCGCACCGGTGGCATCCGTCCATAGGATGCCGGTGTCGTAATCGATGGATTGCTCGCCTTCCTGAGTCAAGTATCCCACCAGGTTGCGTTTCGTCGCCGTCTCGATGGATAGACCGGCGGGCAGAGGCTTGAAGCGCATAGCGCAGACCGGGGGCTCGTAGTTCCCGGCAGGCATGGACGCGCCCTCCAGAATGCTCACGATCTGGTTGCAATGGGAGGTGCCGACGGTGGTCGCGGTGATCTGCACCTGATCCACGTTCGTGGCGAAGAACGTGCTGGCCGGCTTGAGTTGCATGCTGGCGTCCGGATCCCAGGGATTGAGATCAACCTTGATATTGGGAGCGTCGGGGCGGTTGATCCAGACATTGACCGTTTTGGAATTCCCGGTGGCGGTGCCATACAGGGCGTGGCGTCCGCCCTTGGTGGGGATCGTGACATCTATCTCCACCCCCGGTGCCGCATCCAGATTTTTTCCCTGGAACGAGGCTCTCCCGGACGCGGCGCCGAGAATGACGGTCGCCTTCGCCGGCAGGTCAGCCGCAGGCATGGCGATGTTGGTTAGCGGATCGACAAGGGACACCAGCGATTGCCCGCCATTAAAATTTTCGGCGATCGGCTGCGACGCAGACACGGTGGCCACATTGCGCCGGTAACGCACGTTCAGGGAGGTAGTTCCGGTAGCGTTGCCGTATGGCCCGCGTGCCACGGTGGTGACGACATAATCGCCGCTCCGCAGTGCCGGATACCCGGTCAAGGTCATCTTGCCGTTCATGGTGGGCGAAGTGTTGCGGGCAATGCCGACGTTGTAGCTGGTCCCGTTTGCGGCGGTGACGGTCACGTCGGGGTTGATCCGTCCGTCCGGAATGGTGAATTGGCCGGCTCGGGACGGAGCCACATCGAGCGACGCTGATCCGGGCGTCGTCTTCATCTTCATCGTGACGCTTTGTACCGTGTAACTGCCTTCCGGCAGGCTGTAGGCGCTGGTTGCCGCGATGAAGCCGGAACTCAGGAGCGAGGGGGTGAGGCCCGCCTTGAGGTCCGCGACGCCGAAGGAGGCCAGACCGAGCGGATAGGCGACCCGGCGCAGGACGGGGATCGGGTAGGTTTTTTTGGTGGTCGCGTTGTACACGTTGACCGCAGTCAGGGTGCCGGCGTCCTTCGTGGCCGCGTCCATGGCGTAGCCGGCGATGGTAACGGTCGGCTCGTTGCCAAAGACGAACGGCGCGGTCGCCGTATCCACGCCGTTGACCGTGTTGATGAACGCCTGCGGCGCCGCCAGTGCCCACGGCGCTGCCGCCGCCAGCATCATGCCAATGACCGATCGGGTGGTGAGGTTCGTTTTCATCGTGATCTGCCTCTTACTGGACGCCAATGAAACCAAAGCTAGTGGTCGTGGTTGATCCGCTGGCCGGCGCACCGTTGTTGGTGAATACTGCGTTGCCTGCCCCATGCCAATCCACCGTCAAGGTTCCGCTGAAAGTCGCGTTGTGGTACGCATCGACCAGCGTGGCCAGCACAATGTAGGAACCATCGACGAGATTGCTGATCGATGCGCCGAAACTGAAGAGCTGTGGGTTGGCGGTTGCAGTGAGCCCCACGGCCGTGTTCAACATGGACACGCCGAGCTGGCTGACGCTGATCGTCACTGTCGCTGCTGCCGGCAAGCCGCATGGCGAGACCTGTGCCGCGCCGGCGAGTTGCACCAGGGTTGCATCGAAATCGAGACCGATGATGCCCGGGTTCGGACAAGTGATAGTCACAGTCACGATGCCCACCACCGAGGCCCCGGCGCGGTCGGTTGCCCGGACGGTGAAGCTGTCGGTGCCTTCCGCCGTGCCGCTCGAGGTATAGACGATCTGGTTATTGACGACGGTCGCCGTTCCTTGCGCACCCTGCGTCACGATAACGTAGGTGAAGGTGTCGCCGGTCACCGGGACGTTGGCGTCCGTGACCGTCGGCACGCCTGGATCGGTGGCGATCGCCGGCGCGGCGAGGATGGTGCCGGTGAGCGCGGACGGCGCGACATTGGCATAACCCGTGTCGGTCTTGGCGGTGCCGCTACCGCCGAGGTTGAACGGCGTCACGGAATAGGTATGGACGACCGGGTCATTGCTGAGGAGGTCATCGTAGGTCACCGTGGCCGCGCTGCTGATTGTGGTAATCGGCGTACCGTCGCGCGCTACCGTGTATCCCTGAGCACAATAGACGTTGGCCCACGTTAGCGTCACCTTGTCCGTCAGCGTCCCATTCGTAGCCTCCAGCGTCCAGTTGGTGGCGAAGTCCGGGCAATTCACCGTGACCGCGATCGGTCCTGTCACCGTGGCGCCGCCCTTGTCGGTGGCCGTCACCGTGAAGCTGTCGGTGCCCTGATAGCTCGCGGTCGGCGTGAAGATCACCTTGTTGGCCATGACGCTTGCCGCGCCTTGGGTAGGCTGAGTGGCGATGGCAAAGGTGTAGGTGTCCGTCGGATTCGCGTCGGTCACGGTGGGGGTGATCCCGGTGCTAGCCGTGTCCATGTGCGTTGTGATCGTGCCGGACAGCGCCGTCGGCGTCACGTTGGCGAAGCCCGTATCGGTCTTAGCGGGACCGTCACCGCCCGGATTGAAGGCCGTAACCGTATACGTATAGGTCGTCGGGTCATTGGTACGGGTGTCGCTGTATGCGTACTTGGTGCCACTGTTGATGGTGGCGATCGTCGTGCCGTCGCGTGCGATCCTGAACCCCTGGGCGCAATACACGGCAGTCCATGTGAGATTGACCTTGTCGGTCACCGTTCCGTCAGTGGCGGTTACCGTCCAATTGGTCGTGAAGTCGGGGCAATTCACTAGGACCGAAATGGATCCGGTGACACTTGCACCGCCCTTGTCGATGGCCGTTACCGTAAAGCTGTCGGTACCCTGGTAGCCCCCCGCCGGCGTGAATACTACCTTGTTGCTCACCACGCTCGCGGAGCCATGCGCTGGCTGCGTGGCGATCAGGAAGGTATAGGTGTCGGAGGGGTTCGCATCGGTCACGGACGGGGTAATCGCGGCGCTCGCAGTATCCATGTGGGTCGTAATCGACCCGGACAGGGCCGTGGGCGTCACGTTGGCGTAGCCGGTGTCCGTCTTGGTGACGTTGGGGCCGCTCGCCGTGACGGGGATGACGCCATACGTGTAAACGGTGTTGTCGCCTACGCGCGAGTCACTGACGGAGAGGGTTGAAGGGTTGTTGATGGTGGCGATCGTGGTGCCATTGCGCTGGACGTAGTAGCCTGTGGCGCCGGTGATTTGGCCCCAGGTGATGGTCACGCTGTCGGTCACGGTGCCATCGGTCGCGCTCACCACCCAGGTCGTCGTATCGACGGCCGCGTAGCCGTTGACCGTAGTACTTGGGCTGCTGATTCCGCCGTCTGCTAGGGCAATCACAGTGTATGCATAGGGGGTGATGCCGGAAACCGTGGTGTCGTCGAACGATGTTCCGGACACGCCACCTGACACCGTGACCCGCGTGGTTCCGCGATACACCTCGTATTTCGTGTTCGGATCCGCCGCATTCCACGTGATGGTGACCTTGTTGGCGACCGTGGCCTGCGTCGCCGCCACGCCGGTCGGCGCGGGCACCGTATAGCGGACGAACACCAGGCCGTTGCCGGCGTTGCCCGAGGCCGAAGTCGGTGCCGGCGCGTTGCTGGGGAGGGTGATGGCCGCGTGGGCGTGGAATTGGGCCAGCGCACTGAGACAGAGGACGGCGGCAACAAGCCCGAACCGAGCGGTGTGGCCGGGATGGCGAGCGAATTTTCGAGACGAATGCGGCATAAGTCCCCCAACATTGGGCGGTGAGTTATGCCTGGAGATTACCTCTGCTTAAATCGGAGTGGACGGGCGAACTAGATCGATTTTGGAGCTAATTCGGGCGCGGAAGGCGTTGCTGACTAATTCTGGAATCAGCGTTCGGGCTGCCAAGGGACTCGGGAAGAGATATCCGTAATACTGTGCGCGAATTGCTGGTTACCGCAAACGGCTGGTTTGGAGCACTTTAGATTACTCGCGATGAAATACATTACAGTCTAGGTAACTATAAGCCGGATTAGTCACCAAGTCCTGGTTCATCTTGGCGACTTTGCCTGTTTCCGCTGAATAGTCATCGGCGGGGCCAACAGGAAGCGTTTGCGAAGCAGGCGGAGTGAAATGCGCCACCAAGAACGCTACCGCAAACGGCAATGCGAGCCACCAGCCGAAACCGACTTGGCTGAAAGGGGCCACATCCTTCGCACACAAGAACATGGGCGCGAGCACGACACCCAAGTAGGCGACGAACTTGAGGAAAAAAAAGGGGTTCGAATCCATTTTTACCGACAGGCGTGGGCTGTTCATCAATTTTCTCCCGTCTAGTGGTATCCCATCAATTTCATGGCGCCAAAGATATCATATTCCTAATGTTATCTTAAGAATAATGCCGGGGCACACAAATACAAGGGGACATACGGGCAGGTCTCCTCGACAAGTAGGGCGAAAGGGCGCCAGGGCGACCGTGATGATTTCGGGGGCTGGGAGCGGTATCGAATCGTGGGTCCGCAGGGACTACTGATCCTTTCTCAAGGAATCCCCAAAGCGGGCCATCGACGCCTGTACTTGCTCGCCCAGCTTCAATATGTCGGCCATATTAGGCGCCCGATGCTCTGTTGCAGGATCACCGGAATTGTTTAGGGCCCAGCTCCCTGCTTCGTAGGCCGCTGCGGCCATCGCTATTTGGGGCAATCTGGTGCCCACGGCTGTCGCCGCTTTGGCGATCGCACCCGTTGGTGCTGGCGCTGCCTTCAGAAGGGCTGGTGTGCCGGCTACGGCCTTCCCCATACCATCAATCGCGGCCTTAGTGCCTTTGAAGCCCATCCACCCGAAGCCAGCAGTGATGACCGCACTGGCTATCCCGCCGGAAGCCATTGCCGGGTTTTCGCTAACGAATTCTTTGGCTTGTTCGATGAATCCGGGTCCGTCCTTCTTCCAGTCGGCCATCTGTTTTTTGACGAGGTCGGCGTCAAGAGGCGCCCCCGTGAACAATTTATGTAAAAACTCCCGCCCTTCAGGGTTCGAGGCAAGCTGCGAGGCTTTCTCGAGGAACGTCTCGTGCTTTTTGCTGATGTCCGTGCCTTCAATCGATCCCTTGGTTTTGTTGAGTTGGCCAGGCACCTTCGCCGTTTCCGTTCCGGCAACGCCGGCCGCCGCTTCTGCCTTGACGACCACCCCCTGCGACTCCTTGACTTGCGCGTCGGTGAGGCCGGGTTTGCCCACTTCCCTGAAGAGGCTGGCAATCGAGCCGCGCACCCCTTGTGCCCCGCCAGTGCCAAGCGAGAATTGGTCGAAATCGTTTGCTCCACTTACCGCCTTCAGGGCCATCAGCGGGACATCTCGTGACTGGTCTTTGTGGTCCTGCAGGAGCTGCATGCTGGCGGTACCACGGCGCGCCGTTTCTTCCCCCTTGCCCACATGATGAGGCGTGGCTGCGATTGCCGCGTTGAGTTCCTTATCCGTGACTCCTGCGGCATGCACCCGTTCGTCAATGGCGGCGCGGAAGCCCGCGTTGTCGTTGTATAGTTTACCCAGCCATTTGTCGTCGAAGGTGGATGTACTCTTCGCGGCGGACGTCAGTTTGTCCACCTCCTTGGCCTGTTCGTCGAAACTGGATATCCTGGACTTCGTTTCCGCCTGCCTCTTTGACAATTCCTGCCGGAAGTCCTTGGAATAGCGGTTATCAAGCGAGCTTTCGTGCGCTTTGGTGTGTTCGTCCGACAACTGGGTCCCGACGCTTTGTTCTTTTGCGGTTTGCTCGGTCAGCCCGCTGTTGACGGTTTCATCAAGAGCCTTGGAAAAAACGCTATTGACGGAATAATCGATCCCGGATGACGGCATGCTTTGCAGGAATCCGCGCGTCGTGTCGTTGATCGTCTTCGTGGCCTCGGCGCCCGTCTGCTTCAGACCCCTAGACCGCAAGTAACCGGCCGCCAACGCTTTGCCGAGCGCTTCTGTGCTGACTCCGAGTGTTGAGATGCCTTGTTTCGACATCCGAGCCTGAATTTGCTTGGCCATGTTCTGCCCGAAGCTGTGCACGTCGCGGTCGCTCTCGGCGAAATGCGTAGCATCCTTATGCCCCACCGAGTCCCTGAGACCAGCGGCGAAATTGGCACCATAGGCCATGTTGCTGTTGGTCATCCAGGATTGCTCGTCCGCCAACGCCTGCTTCTTCCCGGCCGCGATGGATTTTGATGCCTCGTTCAGCATCCCGGAGTCGACTGAGTAGGAAAAGCGAGTGCCGGCGCCCACCTTGGACGTACCGAGCCAATCCTTCGTCGTCGCGTTCCCGGAATCAACCAACCCCGGCGCGACTTGGTGCATGGCACCCACCTCCGTCGCCGCAGCCGTACTCACCGCCTTCGGCGCGACCATGCTGACATCATTGTGGTCCTTCCGCCCTGCCAGTTGCGCGAGCGCAAACATGCTTCCGGTAATCAACGCGAGCGTCACCATCGGCGCCATCGCAAGCATTTCGGAGGCCGCGGACAGTTTGGTCGACAGTGTCTGGTAGAGGGCCATGGTGTTTGCCAGCGGTATCCCGTCGCTGCTCATGATCTGGTTGCGCACGGCTTCCTGCGTTTGCATCTGCATGAAGTAGTTTATGATGGCAGCGGCCGGAATCCATGTCTGCGTCCAAACGCCAAAGAGCATGTACTTGGGAACGATCTGTACTACTCCGCGCATGCCCGACATCGCCACCAGAATGGCAATGATCGGCGAAAACGCATAGAAGAAGAACATGAACACGTTCATCGAGGGAATCATGGTCTTCTGGAACATGCTCGCCGATGTCGCCGCCTCCATCTTGTAGGACTCCATGTTTTGCGACATGTTCGCCTGACAACTTGCGTAGTTGGGGGAGTCATTCTGGCCGCAGTTGTAGGTGTTGTAGGCGAGGTCCCCCATCACCAGCATGGTGATGATCTTTTGGGCATCGGCCCCCATGCCGGCGATCGTGGTCACAGAGGAGGTCAGATCGCTCATGGTGAACTTGTCCATTGCGCTCGTCGCCGTCGGCTTCCTGAGCATCGACGGATTCATGTGGGCTTCAATGGTGTTGAGGGACGTGTTCCCTGGGATGTTTGTATTAACGTTGTATAGGTTCTGGTACTCGGTCTGTAGCCACGCCGCGGCGGTCGGGCACGGCGTCAGCACCCCGGCGGGATTGGCCGAGGTAAAGTACATGGTTCCTTTCGATGCGGCGTTGGCGCCGAATCCGCCGAGCGATGCCGTGGTGCCTCCGCCGACCTCGGTCAGGATGTCGTTAAGGTCAGTCAGGTAAGCTACTTTGCTTGGATCCGCCAGCGGCCGCACACAATCCTCCATGAGGTAAGAATAGTTCTTCGCGAACAAGGGATCGCCGGCATTCGCGGCATTTCTCGCGGCAAGCATCAGTTGGAGCGGCCCGGCAAATCCTACGTCCGTCTGCGGCAAGTATTCGGAACTCGCCGTCTTCATGGTGGACTCGATGGCGATCGCGACGGAGTGGGTAAACGTAGAAATGATCCCACCGGGATAGGCGATGCCGATCGGGACATTGTCAACCACCGCCGTTTGCCCATTACTCATGTCCTGAATCACGACCGAGGTTTTCGGTACAAACAAGGCGACATACATCACCATACCAATGATCAGGTGATGGAACTCCATCTTCTGGTGAAGGACCCCGCTCACGACGATCGTGGCGAAGCTGATCAGCAGGCCAAAAGCCGCGAACTGCCCCAGGCCGAGTGATCCGGAGGTCCCGGTCAGTTTGTCCTGAGCCGGGTCGAACAGCATTGCGATTGCGTTCAGGGCGCCTCGAATAATTTCGTGGTCGCCGAGCGTGTAGACACAGACCTGGGTCATGGACGCGCATGCACTCATTTTGACAATCCCTAGTTCAGTTGTACCACTACGCCGCTATCGCTTCGAGGCTTGCCACGCGTACTTCGGAATGGAGGCTTGCACCGCCGCCAATACCCGGTCGATGCGCACGAGGTTTTCCATGATTTGTGTCGGATCGCGGTGACCTATGCGCTGCGCCTCCAACCGTTTTTCGGCGATCCTGTTGGCCAATGTATCCGGGAAATCTTCCTGGCCGCCTGAGTTCACCGCCGCTTCCAAGGTGCCGATCGCCGTTTCCACGATGGTATAGGCGAGGTTGTAGGACAGTTCCTCGATTGCGAGGTCGATGATCGGTTGCGCCGCCGTCGGGTTGTGCTGCGTCTTGTAGATGATCCGCAACAAGGGCATGCCGTTTGCGGCGTTCAGGAAAGCTATCTGCTCCGGCAGCAGGGCGCCGATACCCCCACTCTGCATGGTGGCCACAATGCTGCCGGCGCCCGGCAAACTCGCACTGCCGCCGGCGCCATACATGATTTCCTGGACATACGGCTTGGTCCCCTGGAAGGCAAAGGTGCCATCGCTCACTTCCTGGCATCCGTTCTCCGAATCCAGCGGCGTTTTGCAGACCTGGTAGGGACGCGGATTGGTGTAGGCGCTCGGACCGTTCAGAATCTCCTTAAAACCGATCGTCGGCATGATCACGCGCGCCTTTTGATTGCAGACCGTCGAGGAATCGCCGAGCGCCGTGGTCTGGGTGTCACATTGAGAGGGATCGTTGGTGGCCGTCAGGGTCGGCACGATGGTCGTGCCGACGAGATTCATCACCAGCTCCGGAACCTGTGTCGCCAGTGCCGGATACGGGACACTCTGACCGGTGCCACCGAATTTTGATGCCGCCTCGGAGCGCGCATAAATTCCGAGCGTGGTGTTACCCGCGAGGGCACCGGATTTTCTCGGGTCGATGGGATCCCTTGCCAGCATGCTCTCTGCCCAGCCACTGACTTTCCCCAGGGTTGCCAGGATGATATTGTTGTCCTCCGTGGCTTTGTCTCGCATTCCCGACCCATTGTTCATCGAAGGCATGATGGCCTTGGACAATTTGCAGGTATTCTTGCCCAGCGCATTCAAGTCGTGCATCGTCTTCGAGATGCTGTCGATGATGGCCTGGCAGGGGCCGCACACGGTCTGCACCGCCATCTTGAAGGCAAAGCCGACCGCCCCCTGGGCAATGGCGCGCATCATTTTCTTCAGGTCTTCCGCGTTGATGAAGGCGAAACTTCCGAGATACATATCTATGCCGGAACATCCCGCATCGATGCGCGGGGGGTCGAAGGACACGAGGTTGTAGTTTTGTACGGGGAACCTTGCTGAGATCGACCCGAAGGCAATGCCGTTCATGGACGCGGTGGAGAACGTCTGCGGGGCGGTCGTGTTCTTGTACATGCCGTCCAGCGCGTCGGACAGCTGATTGGGGATGGCGTTCGTGGTGAGGAAGCCTTGCGCCACGATGAGTGCCATCGCGATAAGACGTCGTGGATATGTGTTCATGATGTGTTCCGTGTCGACTTGGTTGGACTACTTGCGTGACCTGATCTTGTTGCGGAGATAATTCGCCCACTTGTTCGGGTCATTCGTCATTGCGGTCGCCGACTCCTTGGCGAGATCGTCCGGCTGGAGCACGCCCCGGGTTTGCATGTTGATGTCCTTCGCCAGTTCCTCGGGGAGCAGTTGTTGGGTGGCGGCCGCAGTCAGGATCCGGTCGTCCGCCTCGCTTTCGGCAAGGATGCCCTGGCTCAGGATGAGGAACGTGTTGGGTGGCACGGCCAGCACTAGCGTCGGGGTGATCTTGAGATTCAGCGATGCAAACTGGCCCTGATCCTTCACGAGCGGAAGATCCCAGCCCGGAAGCGTGCCGCCGTCGATGGTGATGCCGGTGGTGATGAACCCGTAGTCCTTGGCCAGGTGCTTCACGACATGCACCTGCTGCTGGCAGAAATGGCATTTCGAATCGAAGAAGAACCAGATGCCCGCCTTGCCGGCGAGGTCCTTCAGTCCGGCGATCTTTGCCTTGCTACGGATGCGGTCGAGGTTGGCGCGTGCAGCGGTCGCGAATGGGTAGATATTGTTTTCGTCCAGGTCCGGATCGAGCGTGACTACCTGTTTCGACATGGACGCGAACTTGTCCGCCTTGTCGAGCATGACCCGCTGTAGTAAGTAGTAGTTGCTGACGTTTTCCGTGGTCGGATCGTCGATGGCAATGTCGCGGAACTTCTCAAGGTTCACGCGTAGCCACGCCACGGAGAACAACGGGGGCGTGTCGGCAGATGGGAGTTCCTTCGTCGGAGGCGGCTGCTCCGGTGGTTGCGGCGGCGGGATCACCTCTTCCGGCGGCTTGGGCTCTTTCGGGTCTTTGTACCAGAACCAGCCCTCGGAATTCTTCCGATAGAAGCTGTCCTGCGCCACGGCAGACCCAGAGAGGGCGGTGCCGGCGAGGGCCAGTATGACAATCGTGAACAGTGTTCTCATGACGGCACTCATTGGGGCGTCACATAGGCAGGCGTGCAGTCGGCCCGGTCCGCGGAGGGCATCGTGTAGTAGACGCGCACCAGCGCGTAGCCCTCGCCACCGCCGCCTACCTTGACGTTTGACTGGGTAGTGATCACGCCGCCGCCCTTGAAGGCGCTGGTGATGTCGAGCGGCAGGCCGGGATCGTTGGATGGGTGGGACGCGCAGTTGTAGCCGGGTGTCGCACCCATGCACCAGTTGGTCTTGAGATCGCACGGGCCGCTGACCCAATTCGGGGATTGGTAGATGACGCTGCCGCCGATGACGATCTGCAGGTGGTCGTCCCAGGCGGCACCGATGAGTTCCGCCTTGGTGATGTATTCCGGCTTGTCGACCTGAATGGAAAAGTCCTGCACGAAAAGCTCCCCGCAGGTAGCCGGCCACAAGTAGTTGTCCCCCACCCGCCCGAGCGCGATCTCGATGCAGCCCACGCCGCAAGCCGTCGCGGACCCGGTACCGACGAGCGGACGGACGATGTCGTCCTGCGTCACGGTGGCGCTGTACCAGGGCATTTGATTCGGCGAGTTGGTGCATATCGTGCCTTGTGCCAGGCTGTCCCGGCGCGCGACATAGGTATCCACGAGCGGGGCATACTTCGTCTGCGCGACCGCCTGTAGATTGGGGATGGACGTGCTGGACCCGGCTTGGAACTGCATCCGCTGGACGTTTTCCGCATACATCGTGTCGGCACTGCTGGCACTATTGGGGATGATGCCGGCGTCCTGCAGCATCGCGACCCATTCCGTGGGGTCGAAGAGCGACCAGTCGAACGCCCCCAGCTGAGTCGGCGTAAAGCCCCCGCACGCGGGGCTCTTCGCAGAACCGTAGTCGCCGGCGACCCAAGGCGCTTTGGTGCGGATCTGCTCGGCGAGGATGCGGGCGAGGGCCGACTTGTAACAGCAGTAGCTTTCGCGCGATTCAATGCAGCCGATGCCGAGCGCCTTGGTCGCGCAGTAGCCCCCGACATAGTGGCACAAGGCTTCCTTCTTCATGGTGCCCAACTCGAGTTCGGCCTTCTCGCATTGGAAAATGATGTGCCCGATCAGGCTGGCGATCGCATATGCCATGAAAGCAGTCTGTAGGACATCCATGGAGAGGGTGGCTTGATTCAGGAGGTCGGTCGGCGCGTAGGACACCGAGGCGGTTGATCCATCCACGACCTGCGTCATCAGTTGGTCCCGCAGCTCCGGCATGCCCATGTCAGTCAGCATGTTGTACATCTTCTCCATCTGTGCCGGGGACAGAGTGGTACCCACCAGAGCATCCGGCGCGTCACTGACGAAGGATTGCGGAATTGAATTCGGGGTGGGCACCGTATTGGCCGGACCCAGTCCGGCCGAATTGAGCGCCGTCGAGGCACTGTTGCTCACGA
>Ga0163199_1000145_pt1 | contig 44432 bp, 38 predicted proteins | sample PL_2010_150m_FD_113537 | JGI IMG/M metagenome (GOLD analysis project Ga0163199, IMG submission 113537) | Freshwater microbial communities from Powell Lake, British Columbia, Canada to study Microbial Dark Matter (Phase II) - PL_2010_150m | ecosystem: Environmental > Aquatic > Freshwater > Lake ...
CAAACTGCTTTCCTGGCGCGACATTGTCTTTGTCGCGCTGCCTTCACTGCTGCTGGCCATTGGTGCTTTCTGGCTGGCGGCGCAGTTCATCAAGCCGGCGCCGCCCGACCAGTTGGTTGTCAGTACCGGCGGTGAAGGAGGCGCCTACCAGCGTTTCGCCACCCGCTACAAGGATGCACTGGCGCGCTACGGCATCGCGCTGGTGGAAAAGCCCTCAGCCGGTTCGACAGAGAATCTGACGCGTCTGCGCGACCCGGATTTCGAGGTCGATGCCGCCTTCATCCAGGGCGGCACGGCGCGGCCGAACGAAGAGGACGAACTTCTTTCGCTGGGCGACATCTATTACGAACCCCTGTGGATTTTCTATCGCGAGGCCGCGGTTCATGGCGGCGACAAGGTGCTCGACCTCAAGGGCAAGCGCGTCGCGGTCGGTGGCGCCGGCAGCGGTACGAATTACCTCGCCATGGAACTGCTGGCTGCCAACGGCATTGATGCAAAGAACACGCGGCTGATCGAGACCGGTGGCCTCGGTCTGCTTGAGCGTCTGAAGAAGAATGAAATTGATGCCGTGTTCGTCGTCGGGCCGACTCAGTCCTCGCTGGTGTGGTCGCTGCTCTACACGCCCGGCGTGCGTCTGATGAGCCTGACGCATGCCGAGGCCTACACGCGGCGCTTTCCTTATCTGGCGCGGCTGGTGCTGCCGCGCGGCGCCATCGATCTGACGCTGGACATTCCGCCGCATGATGTCCAACTGGTTTCGCCGATGGCGACCCTGCTGGTGCGCGAGGACACGCATCCGGCGCTGATCGACCTGTTGATGCAGGCGGCGAGCGAGGTTCACGGTGCGCCGGGGGTGTTCCAGAAGCCCGGCGAGTTTCCGCGTGCCGGACACAGTGAATTTCCGCTATCGAAAGAGGCCGAACGCTACTACAAGTCCGGCAGGCCCTTCCTGCAGCGCTACCTGCCCTTCTGGGCGGCGACGCTGATCGACCGCATGGTGGTGATGCTGGTGCCGCTGCTCGCCGTGCTGATCCCGCTGTTCAAGTTCGCGCCCCAGATCTATGGCTGGCGGGTGCGTTCGCGGATTTACCGGCGCTATGGCGAGCTCAAGTTCCTCGAAAACGAAGTCAACGAAGAGCCGGGCCGGCACAGCCGCGCCGAGTGGCTGCAGAAGCTCGATGCCATTGAGGCCGATGCCAGCGGCATTCGCACGCCGCTGACGTTTTCCGACATGCTTTACACCCTGCGCGCGCACATCGATCTGGTCAGGGACATGATCCTGCGCCGAACGCCCGCTTGAGAATAAATTTACTGCGCGTGCCGGATCGGGGATTGGGCGGTGCTCACTATCCTCATGTACAACGACGTACATTCCGGTAGCTGCGTTCCGGCCGCACCCCGCTGCGGCCCGCTCGCTACGATTTCTTCACAAGCGCTGAATCGCCGTGCCACCAGCGCCGACTTTTAAAGCCTTCTGATCTTTTCCATCAGTGCCGTGGTCGAGCGTTCGTGGATGAAGGGCAGCGAATGCACGCTGCCGCCCCAGGCGATGACTTCCCGGTAACCGACGATTTTTTCCGCCGGCCAGTCGCCGCCTTTGACCAGTATGTCGGGCCGGCAATCGAGGATGCGATTGAGCGGCGTGTCCTCGTCGAACCAGGTCACCAGCGATACCGATTCGAGTGCCGCCAGCAGCGCCATGCGGTCGGCCAGCGGATTCACCGGGCGATCACCGCCCTTGCCCAGGCGCCTGACCGAATCGTCCGAGTTGGCCGCGACAATCAGCGCGGCACCGAGCGCGCGGGCCTGCGCCAGGTAAGTGACATGGCCGCGGTGCAGGATATCGAAGCAGCCGTTGGTAAATACCAGCGGTCGCGGCAGCAGGGCGATGCGCGCGGCCAGATCGGCGGGCGCGGTGACCTTGGCCTCGAACGCTGGCGGTGCATGCGCCATGCGCCGCGCCCCTACTTGGTGGGTGCCGGCTTGACGGCCGGTGCCGGAGGCGGCTTGTTGTCCGCCGCCCTGGCTTGTTCCGGAGTGATGATTTCGAACACGCGCACCACCTTCAGCACGCCGCCGGTCGTTCGGGCAATTTCCACCGCTGCGTTGGCCTCGACCTGGGTAACCAGCCCGAGCAGGAAAACCACGCCGGCCTCGGTTACCACCTTGACGTGGTTGGCGGCGAATTTGTTGGCATCGATAAAGCGCGCCTTGACCTTGGAGGTAATGTAGGAATCGTTGCTGCGTCCGCCAAAGCTCGACGGTCCGGCGAGGGCCAGTTCGTTGCTGATCGACTTGACATTGGGTACTTCGATTGCGAGCTTTTCGACGTCGGCCTTGACTGCCGCGTTCGGGACTTCGCCGGTGATCAGCACCATGCGGTTGTAGCTGACCACATTGACATGGACCTTGTCGCTGTACTTTGCGTTGATGCGGCTGAGGGCGCGAAGTTCCAAGCCTTCGTCGGAGAGATAGGTTTCCGGATTGCGACGGTCCGCTATCATCAGCGCACCGGTGCCGACGCCGACGGCGGCAGCGCCGAAGCAGCCGGCGAGAAAGGGAACACAGAGGGCGAGCACGGCGAAGTTGCGTGCTTTCCTGCCCATGGTGCTGGTTCGGATGTTCATTGCGTTTCTCCTAGTATCAAGGCATCGATGCCATCGCACAGGCAGTGGATGGTGAGCAGGTGTACTTCCTGAATTCGGGCGGTACGTTCGGCTGGCACGCAAAGGTGGATGTCGTCGGGGCCGAGCAGCGCGGCGATCTTGCCGCCTTTCTTGCCGGTGAGGGCTACGACGGTGACGTCACGGGCATGCGCAGCGTGTATCGCCTCGATTACATTGGGCGAATTGCCCGAGGTCGAAATCGCCAGCAGCACGTCGCCGGCCCGGCCCAGCGCCTGCACCTGCTTGGCGAAGACATCCTCGTAGCGGTAATCGTTGGCGATCGAGGTCAGCGTGGAAGTATCTGTGGTCAGTGCGATCGCCGCCAGCGGCGGGCGTTCCTTCTCGAAGCGGTTGAGCAGTTCGGCGGCGAAATGCTGCGAATCCGCGGCCGAGCCGCCATTGCCGCAGGCCATCACCTTGCTGCCGGCCTTGAGGCAGGCCACCATCCGGCGCGTCGCGGCCTCGATCGGCGCCGCCATGGCGGCCAGCGCCGCGAGCTTGGTCTGGGCGCTGTCCTGAAAATGTTGCTGAATGCGGTCGGCGAGTGACATGGATCGGGTATTTGCGTTGTTGATGAACTGGTCGAATCAGGATAGCCGTCCTTGGTGCAGGTCCGAGGCCGGAATAGGCCGCCTAGAGTACAACAAATACTTCGATCAGCATCCGCTGCCAGGGGTTCCTGTGCGGGCGCAATTTGGCGATGCGGGCATCCACTGCCTCGCCCGCGTCCAGCGCAGCGGCGACCGAGCGGTTTTCGGCGCGCGGCAGGTAGCCGAGCTTCTGCCCGCGCCATTCGATGCGTACCGCATTGGCGTCATGGAGGTTGTCGCCTTCGCGCACCAGCGTCAGGCGGTCGCCTTCGCGCATTTCCTGCCACAGGGTCTCCCCCGCATAGTAGCGAAAGCCTGCCAGCGGAGAGCTTTGCACCAGTATGCGCACTTCGCCGGCCAGCGCGCTCAGGCTGATGGCGAGGCCAACGATGAGAAGCAGAAAGGATTTAATCAGCGGAAAACGCATTGCGCAGCCATTCCATCTTGTATGGTTCGGGACCGTCGAACAGCATGCAGTCGAAGCGGCAAGGCCTTTCGCCATGGCGCAGCAGCCAGTGTCGCGCGGCCAGAATCAGGCGGGCCTGCTTGGCGGCCGTGATGCTGGCCCCCGCGCCGCCGAAATCGCCGCGGCTGCGCAGACGCACTTCGACAAAAACCGTGGATTTGCCGTCGCGGCAGATCAGATCGATTTCGCCGCCGCGCACCCGGAAGTTGCGTTCGATGACCGCGAGCCCTTGTCGCGCCAGATAATCCGCCGCCAGTTGCTCGGCCGCCGCACCTTTGGCTTGCCTCGTGGTCATCGGACTGCAAGAATGGCGGACATGGAAATTGCATTGTATGTCGTCGCCACGCCGATCGGGAATCTGGGGGACATCACCCTGCGGGCGCTGGAAACCCTGCGCGGAGTCGATCTGGTTGCCTGCGAGGACACTCGCCACGCGCGGCACCTGCTCGATCATCATGGCATCAGCGTGCCGACGCTGGCGCTGCACCAGCACAACGAGAACGAAGCGGCGGCCAAGCTGATCAGGCTGCTGGGCGAGGGCAAGCGCGTGGCACTGGTGTCGGATGCCGGTACGCCGGGCGTTTCCGATCCGGGCGCGCGCGCAGTTGCGGCGGTGCGCGCTGCCGGTTTCAAGGTGATTCCGCTACCGGGGCCGAATGCGGCGATTGCGGCGATGTCGGCGGCAGGCCTGGCGGACGAGCGTTTTCTGTTCGTCGGCTTCCTGCCGGCAAAAGTCGGCGCTCGCAGGACGGTGATTACAGAGCTTGCCGGCGTCAATGCGGCGCTGGTGTTCTACGAAGCGCCGCATCGGGTGATGGAAACGGTTGCCGACCTTGCGGAACTGCTCGAGGCGCAACGCGAAATAGTCATCGCCCGCGAACTGACCAAGATGTTCGAGCAAATCGAACGCATGCCGCTGCCGGCTGCGCCGGCCTGGCTGGCGGCCGATGCCAATCATCAGCGCGGCGAGTTCGTGCTGGTGGTCGCCGCCCCGCCATCGCGCGAAGGCCTCGATGCCGAGAGCGATCGCGTGCTGACTGCATTGCTGGCCGAACTGCCGGTCAGGCAGGCGGCCAAGCTGGCTGCGGAAATCACCGGCCAGCCGAAGAATGCGCTGTATGCAAGGGCGCTGCAGTTCAAGGACCCCCCCGTATAATTCGCGCCATGCGGACTTTAACGCTCACCCGCCCCGACGACTGGCACCTGCATCTGCGCGATGGCGCCGCGCTCGCCGCGGTTCTGCCCGATACCGCGCGGCGCTTTGCCCGTGCCATCGTCATGCCCAATCTGAAGCCGCCGGTGACCACCGTGGCGCTGGCCGCTGCCTACCGCGAACGCATACTGGCGGCGCTGCCGGCCGGAATGGACTTCGCGCCGCTGATGACGCTGTATCTGACCGACAACGTGCCTGCGGCAGAGATCGATGCCGCCAAGGCCAGCGGTTTTGTGCACGCCATCAAGTTCTATCCGACCGGGGCGACGACCAATTCCGATGCCGGCGTCAGCGACTTGAAGAGATGTGCGGCAACGCTGGCGCGCATGGAAAAGTTCGGCGTGCCGCTGCTGGTGCATGGCGAAGTCACCGATCCGGCGGTGGATGTTTTCGACCGCGAAGCGGTGTTCATCGATACGGTGCTGGCGCCCCTCTTGCGCGACTTTCCGGCACTGAAGGTGGTGCTCGAACACGTCACTACCCGCAACGGCATCGAGTTTGTGCAAGCCAGCGGCGACAACGTGGCGGCGACTCTGACGGCGCACCATCTGCTGCTCAACCGCAATGCGATGTTTGCCGGCGGCATTCGTCCGCACCACTATTGCCTGCCGCTGCTGAAGCGCGAGACGCACCGTCAGGCGTTGCTCGCCGCGGCGATTTCGGGCAATCCGAAATTCTTCCTCGGCACCGATTCGGCGCCGCATGCGCAAAGCACCAAGGAAACGGCTTGCGGTTGCGCCGGCTGCTATACCGCGCATGCCGGCATCGAACTGTATGCCGAAGCGTTCGAGGCGGCCGGCGCGCTGGAGAAACTGGAAGCCTTTGCCAGTTTCCATGGCGCCGACTACTACCGCCTGCCGCGCAATACGGAGCAGATCACACTCCGGCGCGAAGCGGTTGCCGTGCCCTTGAGCCTCGATTATCTCGCCGGCGAAAGACTCGTCCCGCTCCGCGCCGGCGAGTCCGTCGCCTGGCGTCTGGCGTGACCCTGGCCGGCGACGAACTCCATCCGCTATCGGCTTTTCTGCGGCCCTGGCTTGCCGACGGAACGCCGGACATATCGCTGTTGAATGTCGCGGCCCGCGAGCGCGGGCTGGTCACCGGCAGCGGCGTAGGGCTGCGCTTTGTCGCGCCGCCCGGTGGATCGGACGGATACGAAGAGCGGGCTTTCCTGACGGGCGAGATTGCGACGCGGTCCGGCAACCGGCATGACCTGTTCAATGCCCTGATATGGTTGGCCTTCCCCTTGACCAAGGCAGTGCTTAACCGGCGCCACGTCGCGGCGCTTACGGAGGAGCGAAATATGGGAAGTTCGGCGCGCGGCCGCCTGCGCGACGCCCTGACCCAGTTCGACGAATGCGGCGTGGTCGTGGCGGGATCGTGTCCCGATCTTTGGCGGGCCCTGCTCGCGCATCGCTGGCGCGAGGTGTTCGTGCAGCGACGGGAAGAACTGCTGCGCACCACTCGCTTTCTGGTCTTCGGCCATGCCAGCCATGCGGCGCTTGCCGCACCTTTCGTCGGCCTCTGCGGCAAGGCGGTGTTCGTGGACGTCGATGAGGCGTGGCTGAAACTTTCCGGGGCGGCTGCGCTGGCAGCGCTCGACGTGCGTCTGGCCGTGCTGTTCGACAGCCGCGACTTTTCGCCGCGCGGCTGGCAACCCCTGCCCCTGCTGGGCATTCCCGGCGCCACGGCCGATAACGAGCGTTCCGATTACTACGACGACACGCGTCAGTTCCGTCCGGCGCGTACAATGCGCCCGGGAAGTTCGCCAGGCAGCCGCTGATCACGAAAGTGGTTGGAGGAAAGTCCGGGCCCCGCAGGGCAAGATGCCGGCTAACGGCCGGGCACCGCGAGGTGACAGACAGTGCAACAGAAAGATACCGCCTACGTTCGACTTTGACGCCGCAAGGCGGCAAAGTCATTTCCTGAAGAGCGGGAACGACAGTTCCTGCGCTCAAGGAGAAGAACCGGTAAGGGTGAAATGGTGGAGTAAGAGCCCACCGCGTTTCTGGTAACAGAAATGGCATGGCAAACCTCATCTGGGGCAAGGCCAAATAGGGGAGCATTGGCGTGGCCCGCGTCGCTCCCGGGTAGGCTGCTAGAGGCCGCTGGCAACAGCGGTCCCAGAGGAATGGCTGCCCACGACAGAACCCGGCTTATCGGCGGACTTCCCACCTTCGATTTACCGCAGGAGTCGGCGCTGGCGCAACGGCGTCGCAGGGGCTCAGCGGATCAACATTACCGGTATGCGCGAGTGATGCACCACCTTCATCGCCACCGATCCGAGGAGGGTGCCGGCGAGCCCGCTGTGGCCATGCGTACCGATCAGAATCTGGGTGCAGCCATGGCTGTCGGCAAAGGCCGTGATGGTCGGTGCCGCATCACCTACCAGCACATGCAGTTCGGGCGTGAGTCCGGCGGCCGCAAGCTCGTCGCGCGCGGCGGCGAGGGCCGCCATGCCGGCTTCGAGGTGAAATTCGCGAATTGCTTCGGCATCTATGAAGCGCCCTATGTCGCTCGGCAGAGTCGCCTGCACGTTGATCAGGTGGATTTGCGGCGGCTCGCGCAATTCCGCGATGTGCCTGACGATCCAGCCTATCGAATGCTGCGCAATCCCGGAACCGTCGATCGGCACCAGCCATCTTTGGGTCATGATGAACCTTTCGTTGAGTCGTTGACTGTCAGCTCGACCGCGGCGCGGGGGGCGACTCGCGCCGCCATCCATTTGCCGATGACCACCACCAGCACTGCGCCGGCCAGCGCCGCCACATTGCCGGCGTAGGGAACAGAGGCCAGCAGGTTTGCCGGCAGGGCCGGGTCGGTGACGATCATGCCGCCGCCGATCCAGCCGAGCAGGGCGCCGCCGGCCGTAATTACAACGGGATAGCGATCCATCAGCTTCAGCACCAGTTGGCTGCCCCAGACCACGATGGGGATCGAGACCGCAATGCCGAACGCCACCAGCAACATGCTGCCGTTGGCGGCGCCGGCCACGGCGATGACGTTGTCGAGGCTCATTACCGCATCGGCGACGATGATGGTCTTGATCGCACCGGCGAGAGAAGTCGAAGCGGCGATGTTGCCACGGCTCTCGTCTTCGGGCAGCAGCAGCTTGGCACCGATCCAGAACAGCAGCAGCCCGCCGGCGATCTTCAGCCAGGGCATGGACAGCAGTTGCAGGGCGAAGAAGATGAGGACGACGCGCAGCCCGACGGCTCCCATCACTCCCCAGAAAATCCCTCGCTTGCGCTGTTCGTCCGGCAACTTGCGGCACGCCAGTGCGATCACCACGGCGTTATCGCCGCCGAGCAGAATGTCGATCAGGATGATTTGCAATACCGCGATCCAGAATGCGGCGGTGGAGATGTCGAGCATGAGTGATTGGCGGCGATCAGGGCAGCGGCCAGTTTAGCGCCTGCCTCCTGAAGTCACGCGAGGTATTTCAGGTGGCAGGCTCCTGGCTACGGGCGATGTTCCTGTCCAGATCGAGCGCCAACTGAATGCCGAAGCGGTCGGCGGTTCCCCGCAGATGCTCCAGCGCGCAGCGGCGGGCGACCTCTGCATTGCCGCCGGAAACTGCATCGAACAGGGCGCGATGCTCGCGTTGCGCTTCCTGCGGATGGGCAAATTCGCGGCTGGTGCCCTGCCAGGACAGTCTGCGCGAATCGGAAAAATGGCGACCGAGAAATTCGACCAGATGCTCAATATAGGAATTGTGGGTGGCTCTGGCCATCGCCACGTGAAAATTGTCGTCCGCCTGCGTTCCGTCATGGCCGCCGGTCAGCGCCGCGTCCATCCTTTTCAGATGTTCTGCCATGATCCTGAGGTCATTCTTGTCGCGGCGTCGAGCAGCGAGCCCGGCCACGGCGCTCTCGACCATGGCGCGCAGCTCGAAGATGTCGCGCAACTCGTCGAGTTCCGGTCCGGCACCCAGCCAGAAACGCAGGTTCATGGATTTCGGTGCATCGACAACGAAGGCGCCGGAACCCTGCCGGGTTTCGATCAGGCCATCGGCCTTGAGGCCGGCGACCGCTTCGCGCACCACCGCGCGGCTGACACCGAAAGCTTCGCCGAGCGCTTTTTCCGTCGGCAGACGATCGCCGCGTTTGAGTTCGCCGAGAGCAATCCGTCGCCGCAACTCGCCCGAGACCTTTTCGGAGAGGCGCAACGGGCGAGCGATGCGGCTCGTTCCGGGAACTGATTCTGCGGATTTGGGGGAGAGAGTTGGCATGGACACTTTTAAATTGTCGTCCTATTGTCAGACAAATTCAAACTCTGGTACAGTCGGATTGTTCCGAAATGGATCGGACGAGGTCGTGGCGAATTGGTTTCGGTCAATTCAGCCCCCCATGAGCAATTCATTCAACTAGGAGGAAACAACAATGTTGGAATCCAAAGAGACTTCCCAGAAACCCGAGGAAAAACTGTCTCGTCGCAAGTTCCTTACCGGGGCGGCGGCAGGAACAGCCGGGGCTGCGATCGCAGGTTTCCCGATGATCTCGGTGGCGCAGTCGCCGATCGTCCTGAAGATGCAGGGCGCGTGGGGTGCCAAGGACATTTTCAACGAGATGGCCGAAGAATATGTCACCCGCGTCAACGAAATGTCGGGCGGGCGCCTGCGCATCGACTATCTGGTGGCCGGCTCGGTGGTGAAGCCGTTCGAAGTGCTGGACGCCACTTCCAAGGGCGTGATCGACGGTGCGCACCAGGTGGCTGTGTACTGGTACGGCAAGAGCAAGGTCGCCTCGCTGTTCGGCTCCGGTCCGATCACCGGCTGCGACGCCGCGCAGAACCTGGCCTGGATCGCCAAGGAAGGGCAGGTGTTCTACGACGAACTGATGAAGAAGCTCGGCTTCAACGTGGTCGGCTTTTTCGCGATGCCGATGCCGACGCAGCCGCTGGGCTGGTTCAAGAAGCCGATCACGTCGGCCAAGGAATTGAAGGGCCTCAAGTACCGCACGGTGGGCCTGGCCGCCGACCTGATGCAGGAACTCGGCTGCAAGGTGACACAGTTGCCGGGCGGCGAGATCGTGCCGGCGATGGAGCGCGGCGTCATCGATGCGTTCGAGTTCAACAACCCGACTTCCGACCGTCGCTTCGGCGCGCAGGATGTGGCCAAGAACTACATGATGGGCAGCTATCACCAGGCCATGGAGTTCTTCGAGATCGATTGGAACCGCAAGAAATACGAGTCGCTGCCGAAAGACCTGCAGGCAATACTGCGCTATGCGGCCGAGGCGGCGTCGACCTCCAATTTCGCCACGGCGATGGACAACTACTCGAAGGACCTGGGCGAGCTCAAGACCAAGGAAAAGGTTAACATCATCCGCACGCCGCAAGACATCTTCGACGCGCAGATCAAGGCCTGGGACATACTGGTCAAGCGCCTGTCCGACGAGGATCCGTTCTTCAAGAAGGTATGGGAGTCGCAGAAAGCCTGGGCCAAGCGCGTCGGTTACTACAACTTCTTCAATACCGCCGACTACAAGGCGGGTTACGAGCATATCTTCGGCAAGCTCGGATTCTAGAGTTGTTGCGCTTCAACCGGGTCGTTAGCTGACCAACCGGAGGCGGCACAGAAATGTGCCGCCTCTTTTGTGTACAATTCTGCAACCTGTCCGGCCCGTCTGGGAGACTTCATGCTGCAAACTTTCCTGCTTGGTATCGATCGCTTCAGCATGGCGGTAGGCCATGCGTTCGCCTGGTGCATCGTCATACTGACCCTGGGGACGTCGTACGAAGTGTTCGTGCGCTATGTGCTCGACGATCCCACCGCCTGGGCCTTCGACATGAGCTACATCCTCTACGGCGCACTGTTTCTCATGTCCGGCGCGTATGCGCTGTCGAGAAATGCCCATGTGCGCGGCGACGTGTTCTACCGGCTGTGGCCGGTGCGGGTGCAGGGGACAGTCGAACTGGTGCTGTATTTCATTTTCTTTTTCCCCGGGGTGACATCGCTGGTCATCGCCGGTTACGGCTATGCGCATGATTCCTTCGGCTACCGCGAAGTGAGCGTGAACAGCCCGGTGGGCGTGCCGATCTGGCAACTGAAGGGCCTCATCCCGCTGGCGGGCGCCATGCTGTTCATACAGGGCGTGGCACAGGTGATCCGCTGCATACTGGCGATCCGCGACGGCGAGTGGCCGAGAAAGCTCCACGATGTCGAGGAGTTGGAAACCGTGATCGCCGCCGAGCACGAATTTCAGCAGAAGGCCGCGCAGAAGGGAGAAGCCGCGTGAGCAACCCGGAAATCGCCCTGATGATGCTGGGCTCGTTCATATTCATCATTCTGCTCGGTTTCCCCATTGCCTTTACTTTGATGGCGATGGGAGTGGGCTTCGGCTATTACGCCTATTACGTTCCGGGGCAGGAGTTCTTCGCCAGCCGCGTGTTCTACCTGCTGTCGCAGAACACCTTCAGCATCATGAACAACGACGTGCTCACAGCCGTGCCGCTGTTCCTGTTCATGGGCTACATGATAGAGCGCGCGAATATTCTCGATCGCCTGTTTCACAGCCTGCAGGTCGCGTTCAAGGACGTTCCGGGGTCGATGGCGGTGGCGGCGCTTGCGACCTGCGCCATGTTCGCGACCGCGACCGGGATCGTCGGCGCGGTGGTGACCCTGATGGGCCTGCTTGCATTTCCGGCCATGCTCAAGGCGGGCTACGACCAGAAGCTTTCGGCCGGCGTGATCTGCGCCGGCGGCACGCTGGGGATACTCATCCCGCCCTCGATCATGCTGATCGTGTACAGCGCGACTTCTGCGGTGTCGGTGGTGAAACTGTACGCGGCGGCCATGGTGCCGGGCATACTGCTGGCCGGCCTGTACATGGTCTACGTGATTACCCTCACGGCCCTGAAGCCGGAACTGGCGCCCAAACTGCCCAAGGAGCAGACCGACATTCCCTTCCGCAAGGTCGTGTATCTGCTGGTGACCGCGTTCTTCCCTCTCGCGGTATTGATTCTGTCGGTGCTGGGCACCATCCTGTTCGGCTTGGCGACGCCGAGCGAGGCCGCGGCCATCGGCGCCCTCGGCGCGATGGTGATCGCCATCGGCTACCGCGCGATGACCTGGCAGCGCCTGAAGGAGGCGGTGTTTCTGACCGCGCGCACCTCTGCCATGGTGTGCTGGCTGTTCGTCGGTTCGTGGACCTTCTCCTCGGTGTTTTCATACCTCGGCGGCGAGGGGCTGATCAAGGATTTCGTGATGAGCATGGATCTCTCGCCCACCGGCTTCCTGATCCTGGCTCAGGCGATCATCTTCCTGCTGGGCTGGCCGCTGGAGTGGAGCGAGATCATCATCATCTTCGTTCCGATCTTCCTGCCGCTGCTGGCGTACTACAAGATCGACCCGATGTTTTTCGGCATCCTGGTTGCGCTCAATCTGCAGACTTCCTTCCTGACACCGCCGATGGCGATGTCCGCGTATTACCTGAAGGGCATCGCGCCGCCGCACGTGCAGCTATGGACGATCTTCAAGGGTTGTTTTCCGTTCCTTGGCATGGTGTTCGTCGCCATGATCCTGGTGTACGTCTTTCCGCAACTGGTCTATTGGCTGCCGACACTGATCTACGGCGACTGAGGAATGCGGATGAACGCGGAAACTCCCATGGATTTGTCCCTGCTCGGTGCCGCCGAGGCGGCCAGTGCGCTTGCCGAGGGAAGGATCAGTTCCGAGGAACTGGTGTCGGCTTGCCTGGCGCGCATCAAGATCGACGAGGAGCGCGTGCAGGCCTGGGCGTTTCTCGATCCGGAGTACGCATTGCGCCAGGCGCGCGAGGCTGACCTCCGGCGCCGTGAAGGCAAGGCACTGGGGCCCCTGCATGGGCTCCCCGTGGGCGTCAAGGACATCATCGACACTGCGGATATGCCGACCGAAGACGGAACGGTGCTGCACGCGGGGCGCATGCCGTTCGAGGACGCGACTGTAGTTTCGAAGCTGCGTGCCGCGGGTGCAATCATTCTCGGCAAGACAGTCGCCACCGAACTCGCCACCTATTCGCCCGGCAAGACCCGGAATCCGCTCAATCCGGAGCACACCCCGGGCGGCTCGTCCAGCGGATCGGCGGCGGCCGTTGCCGCACGCATGGTGCCGCTCGCCCTCGGCACCCAGACCAATGGCTCGGTGATCCGGCCTGCCGCCTACTGCGGTGTCGTCGGATACAAGCCGAGCTTCGGCCTGATTCCAAGGCACGGCGTCCTGAAGCAATCGAGGCCGCTGGACCAGATCGGCGTCATTGCGCGCAGCGTCGAGGATGCCGCGCTGCTCGCCGAGCAACTCATCGGCTTCGATGAAAGAGATCCCGACACACGACCGTCGGCGCGGCCGCTGTTGCGCGAAATAGCCATGCAGGAACCGCCGGTGCCGCCGACGCTGGCCTTCGTCAAGACCCCGATGTGGAAGCTGGCCGACGCGCAGTGCAAGGAGGCCTTTGCCGAACTGGTGGCGCACCTGGGCGAGCGCGTGGAGGAGTTCAAGCTGCCGGGGGGGTTCAAGGACGCGTGGAAATGGCACCAGACCGTCATGGAAGCGGATCTGGCGAAGAACTACGACGCGGAGTACCAACAGGGCCGTGACAGGCTGAGCGAGGCCCTGCGTGGCCAGCTCGAGCGCGGACGCCGGGTGCGTGCGATCGACTACAACAAGGCGCTGGACCAGGTTCCGGCGCTGAACGGAGCGCTCGACCAGATGTTCGAACTGCGCTATTCGGCAATTCTGACTCCGGCCACGACCGGCACGGCGCCGAAGGGGCTGGAGTCGACCGGTTCCCCCGCCTTCTGCACGCTGTGGACCCTGTGCGGTCTGCCGGCGATCACGCTGCCGCTGCTCCAGGGCGCCGACGGTCTGCCGCTGGGGGTGCAACTGGTGGGTCCCCGCGGCGGCGACGCCCGCCTGCTGCGCACCGCGCGCTGGCTGATGGCCCAGGTCCAGACCGGCTGATTCACACCGCCTTCAACCCGATACCAACACAGGAGAACAGCCGATGCTAGCCGATATCGTATTTGGCGTGATCGCGATGACCGTGGCGATTGTTTTTTACGCGATCCCGGTGGTGAAGCTTGCCCCCACGCTCGGACTCAGGGTAATTCCACTGGTGGTCGTGGTGCTGATCGGAGTCGTCATGATGATCGTCGAGTTCATCCAGACGGTCCGCGCCAGCAGAGACAACTGACGCAGGGGTCGCTCCCATGAAAGCCAAAGTGCTGGTCAGCCGGGCCGTCTTTCCGGAAGTGATCGCGCGTCTTCGTGAGCATTTCGACGTCGACGACAATCAGGCCGATGTCATTCTCGGTGTCGAGGGGCTGAAAGCGCGGCTGGCGGACAAGGTGGGTGCGCTGACGGCGGCCACCGATCCGCTGACGGCCGAAGTGATCGCCGCCGCCCCGAAGCTGAAGGCGGTCTGCAATTTCGCCGTCGGCTACAACAACATCGATCTCGCCGCCTGCACCGGAGCCGGGGTGATGGCGACCAACACCCCGGGCGTGCTCGACGACACTACCGCCGACCTGGCCTGGGCGCTGCTGATGGCGACGGCGCGGCGCCTGCCTGCAGCCGAACGCTGGCTGCGCAACGGCGAGTGGAAGGGCTGGGAGTTCGTCCAGTGGCTGGGAACGGATGTCCATCACGCCACGCTCGGCATCCTCGGCATGGGGCGCATCGGGCAGACGGTGGCGCGGCGTGCGCTGGGTTTCGACATGAAGGTGATCTACCACAAGCGCACGCCGCTTTCCGCCGAGACCGAGGCCGCCTGCCGGGCGACCTGGGTGGACAAGGCAACACTGTTGCGCGAGTCGGATTTCCTGGTGCTGCTGCTGCCCTACTCGCCGGAAAATCATCACCTGATCGGCGCTGCGGAACTGGCGCTGATGAAGCCCACGGCGCACCTGATCAACGTCGCCCGTGGCGGCATCGTCGATGACGAGGCGCTGATTTCGGCGTTGCGCGAGGGCCGACTTTCAGGGGCCGGGCTGGACGTGTACGAGGGCGAGCCGAAGTTCAATCCGGGCTTTCTCGAACTCGACAACGTGGCCCTGACACCGCATATCGGCTCATCCTCCCGCGCCACGCGCATGGCGATGGCGATGACCGCCGCCGACAACCTGATCGCAGCCCTCGCAGGCCAGCGGCCGCCCAATCTGCTCAATCCAGAAGTAGTGAAATGAGCGGAACGGCCACCCGGCCGGCCGTGCTGCTTGGCCTTGGCATGGCGGTTGCCGCCTACCTGTTGTCCTTTTTTCACCGCGTTGCGCCTGCGGCGATCTCCGGCGATCTGCAGGTCGCTTTTGCCATTGGCGGGGCACAGCTCGGTACGCTGGCGGCAACCTACTTCTACGTCTATACCCTGATGCAGATTCCCACCGGGGTTCTGGCCGACACCCTCGGGCCGCGCCGCATCCTGTTCTGGGGCGGACTGGTGGCTGGGGTCGGAGCGATCCTGTTCGGCCTTGCCCCGAGTTTCGAACTGGCCTTTGTCGGCCGCACGCTGGTCGGCCTAGGCGTTTCGGTGACCTTCATCGCCATGCTCAAGCTGCTGGCCATCGGCTTTGAGGAACGCCGCTTCGCCACCCTGACCGGGCTGTGCATGCTGATCGGCAACCTCGGGTCGATCCTGGCCGGCGCACCGCTGGCCTGGGCGACGCAGGCCGCCGGCTGGCGCCAGGTTTTCGTCGTGGTCGGTCTGTTGTCCTTCGCGCTGGCGTTTGCCAGTCGCGCCTGGGTCATCGAAACGCCGGCCGGCAAGGTGGACCGCGCGGCGTGGCTCACGGGTCTCGTCTCGGTGCTGAAGAACCGCAGGACCTGGCCCGGCTTTTTCGCCAACGCCGGGCTGTCCGGGGCCTTCTTCGCCTTTGCCGGATTGTGGGCGGTGCCCTACCTGACGCAGATGCACGGCATGACGCGCGCCGCGGCCTCCAGTCATGTAAGCATTTACTTCCTCGGCTTTGCTTTCGGCTCGGCCTTGTGGGGGAGGGTATCGGACGCCCTGGGGCGACGCAAACCGGTCGCTCTGGCGGTGTCGGGGCTGCATGTGGCTGGCTGGTTTGTCTGGCTGTGGGCGACCCGGCCAGGGGAAGGCGCATTGCCGCAGGCGGCGACTTATGCCTTGTGCATCTTGATGGGGCTGGCTGCGGCAGGATTCACGCTATCGTGGGCCAGCGCCAAGGAAGTCAATCCGCCGCAGCTCTCGGGCATGGCCACCAGCGTGGTGAACGTCGGCATCTTTCTCGGCCCGGCCATTCTGCAACCGATGGTCGGCTGGCTCATGGAGCGTACCTGGGATGGCAGAATGGAAGCCGGCGTGCGCATCTACTCCGCCGCCGACTGGCGCAATGGATTGATGTTGCTGACTGCCGCCGCTGCTGCCGGGTGGGTGGCTACCTTGCTGGTGACGGAGACAGGCTGCCGCAATATCTGGCAGAGGGAGAAGATGTGAAAGGCATACTGCTGTTCGGTCACGGTGCGCGCAACCCCGAGTGGGCGCAGCCGTTTCATCGCATCCGCGAGGCCATTCTGGCGCGCGAGCCGGCGGCGCTGGTCGAGCCTGGGTTTCTGGAACTGATGCGGCCGAGCTTCGACGAGGGAGTGGATTGCCTGGTTCGCCAGGGTGCGACGGAAATCGTCGTCGTGCCGATTTTCATGGCGGCCGGCAGCCATGTCAAAAAGGATCTGCCGCAGATGGCCGCCAACGCCATGGATCGTCATGCCGGGCTGGTAATCACTCTCGCCGCGCCTGTTGGCGAGGCCGATCCGGTGCTGGCGGCGATGGCCGACTATGCGATCAACGCCAGGTAATGATTTCGGGGCAAGGAAGAATCTTTCCTACCCATCACGCTGACTTAGCCAGCGCAGCAAGGTCGCAAACAGCGTATCCGGATCGAATGGTTTGATCAGGAAGTCGTTCATCCCTGCCGCCAGGCAGCGTGCCTTGTCTTCGGCAAAGGCGTTGGCGGTCATGGCTATGATCGGCGTTTCCAGATAGCCGGGCATCTGGCGGATCTGTCGCGTCGCCTCCAGTCCGTCTACATTCGGCATCTGCATGTCCATGAGGATGGCCGCATAGGACGTTTTCTGCGCCAGCGAGATCGCATCCGCGCCGTCCTCCGCGGTATCGACCTCCAGTCCGGCCGCCTTCAACTGAATCTGGGCAATTTCGCGGTTGATCGGTTCGTCGTCGACCACCAGAATGCGGCTGCCGGCATGATGTTGCCGGATACACGTCATGGTGTCGCCTTGTATTCCGGCCTCTTTAACGATCACCTCGTCACCCTTCTTCAGCCGTGCGGTGAACCAGAAAGTGCTGCCCACTCCCGGCGTGCTCTCGGCGCCGGCATCGCCGCCCATCAGTTCGGCCAGACGCCGCGTGATGGCAAGGCCGAGCCCGGTGCCGCCATACTTGCGCGTGGTTGAATGGTCGGCCTGCTCGAAGGCACTGAAGATCCGCTGCATGGCCTCGGCAGTGACACCGATGCCGGTATCCGTTACTTCGAAGCGCACCACTACCTCGTCGGCGGTTTCCTCCTGCTTGCGGACGCGCAGCGTCACGGCGCCCTTTTCGGTAAATTTGACTGCGTTGGTGGCGTAGTTGAGCAAAGCCTGTTGCAATCGTGTCGGATCGCCATAGAGGTTGGGCGGGACAGGCTCGTTCTTGACCAGCAACTGGATGCCCTTGGCCTTGCAGCGGTCGGACAGGAGGGAGATGACGTTCTTCAGCAGGCTGCTGACGGTGACCGGCGCTTCTTCCAGCATGAACTTTCCGGCCTCGATCTTGGAGAGGTCGAGGATGTCGTTGATGATGCCCAACAGGTGCCGGCTGGCGCTGTCGATCTTGTCGAGACGTTCCGCCTGTTGAGGTGTCACGCCTTCCTGTCGCAGGATGCTCGCCATGCCGAGAATGCCGTTCATCGGCGTCCTGATCTCGTGGCTCATGTTGGCGAGGAAAGCGCTCTTGGCGAGGTTGGCGTTTTCGGCCTGGCGTTGCGCGGCGACAAGTTCCTGTGTGCGGCTCTCCACCAGTTCTTCCAGATGCAGCCGATGCTCGGCGAGTTCATTTCCGAGACGCTTCTTCTCGGTGATGTCTTCCTTCACTGCGACGTAGTGGCTGACCGTTCCGTCGGCCTGGCGCAGCGGCGTGATGATGGCGAACTCGAGATATTCGCTGCCGTCCTTCCTGCGGTTGTGAAACTCGCCCTGCCACCGCCGGCCCTGGTTCAGCGCTTCCCGCAGGGCGACCGTGGTTTCGGCCGGCGTCTTGCCCGAGTTCAGGAAGCGCGGGTTCCGGCCGATCACTTCCTCGCGGCTGTAGCCGGTGGTCTGAACAAAGGCTTCGTTGACATACTCGATCTCGGAGTCGATGCTGGTGATGACGATGCTCTCCGGACTTTGTTCGACTGCCAATGACAGCTTTCGGAGCTGGATTTCGGCGGCCTTGCGCTCGGTGATGTCGCGCATGACCACCTGAATGGCCGGTTCTCCGTCATAGATAATCGGTGTGTTCTTGACTTCCGCGTCTATTATTGCCCCATCCAGCTTGAGAAATTTCTCTTCGATCATCGGCATGGCAGTGTCATGATCGGCAGCGGAGCGCGCCCGCGCCATAACGACCTGGTGAAAGTCCGGGTGAACCAGGTCGAGGATGGGTTTGCCTACCAGGTCTTGCGCGGACCTTGCGCCAAAAACCTTGATGGTGGCCGGATTGACATAAAGCAGCTTGCCGCCGCGATGAACGGCAATCGGTTCCGGCGACCACTCGATCAGGGTGCGATAACGGTCTTCACTGGCGATAAGCAGCCTGTGTGTCCTTCCCAGCACCAGTAGTGGCAATCCCATGCCCAGTACGGCAGCGAAACCGATCTCGAAGACAAGAGCATAGGTTTGAACCGGGCTGACCATCGTCATGAAGCTTTGGTCTGCCGGCGCCACCAGCAGCGTCAGGACGGCGCGTCCACTCAGGAAGAAAGCGGTCGCCAGGTAGGCCAGGGCGACAAACCACCGAACTACCCTGTCACCGCTGTCGCGCGTGCGCAGCAAGACGATGGCGCCCGGAAAACGTATTGCTGCGATCGCTGCCGAGATCACCACGATGCGCGCCGAAAGGTCCGGCGTGACGTAGGTGAAATAGCAAAAAGCGGCGGCGGTACCTGCCGCCAGAAACCAGTACCAGGGGCCTTCGCTCGCTTTCCCGGCGAAGGTCCGGTTGCCGAGGTACAGCCACGCCGAGCCCATGACCAGCATTGTGTTCGCGACAACTATGGACAGCAGATCGGGAACAATGTCACGCAGCGCCACAAGAACGAATCCAATGCCATTGGCAGTTGCGCCCGCGGCCCACAGGCGCAAGCTCGGATTCGCGGCAACAGTTCTATTTACAAGCTGCAACCCCAGCGCCAGCAACAGGCTGCTGACCATGGCGAGGAAACTCAGGGTGCGAATATCGAGGCTGATCAGCGAAGAGAAATGCATCGGAGGCACACTAGGCTATTGGCGCAGCGCACCATTGACGTGGGTCAACACTTGTGCGAACAAATGCAACCGGGGTGCGATGGGCGTATCACTTCAGCACGGCCGGTCACAGGTGGCCGGCACGGCCGCGTCCAGCTAGGCGACGTCAAGCGCTGCCTTGATCTCCGCGCACAGCTGTTCGACCGCCGCCTGCAGTTGGGCAACCAGGTCATCGGTCGGTGCGCCCTGTTTCAAGGCTGCTTCAAGTTCTGCCACAATCGAGTGCAAGTCGGTCATGCCCAGCATGCCGACGCGGCCCTTGATGGCATGGGCCGCCTGGCGCGCGGTGTCCGGATTGCCGGCGGCAATAGTCTGGCGAATCTGCGCTGCATAGCCCGGCCCGTCGGCGAGAAACTCCGTCAGCCAGTGCCGGTAGCGCGTCTCGTTGCCCGCGAAGCGGGCGAGACCGGCTTGGGTATCGATGCTGCGCAGCGCCACCAGACCAGTTGCGGCAGGCGGTATTGCTGCTTCGGGCAAATCGGCAGGCATTTGCTGTTTGGCCGCCGGTATCCAGCGCGCCAGCAAGCGGAAGAAGCCGGCCGTCTCGAAGGGTTTGCCGATATGGTCGTTCATGCCCGCGATGGTGCTGATTTTCTTCTCGTGTTCCATGGTGTGCGCGGTCATGGCGATGATCGGCATATCTGCAAACCCTCTCCAGCTGCGTATTTCGCGGGCGGCCGTGAGCCCGTCCTTGACCGGCATCTGGATATCCATCAGCACCAGATCGAAGGCTTGCGGGCCCAATTCCTTGAGGATGTCGAGCGCTTCCTGGCCGTTGGTGGCAATGATCGGCGTGATACCGACCGTTATCAGCAGGGCTTCGACGATCTCGCGGTTGAGCGGCTGGTCTTCCACCACCAGCACCTGCGCGTTCCGGTAGCGGACCGGTAGCGCTTGCTGGCCGGGGGATTGCCCGAGTTCCGGCAGATCGGCGGCATTGCCCAGCCCGAGCCAGATTTTTACGCAAAACGTGGTACCGACTCCCTCGCGGCTGGTGACGCTGATATCTCCGTCCATCATTTCCGCCAAACGCCTGGAGAGTGCCAGTCCGAGTCCGGTACCGCCGAACTTGCGGCTGACCGACACATCGGCCTGGGCGAACGGCTGGAACAGGCGTGCGAGGCTTTCTTCTGCCAGCCCGATGCCGGTGTCTTCGACGTCGACCCTGAGGCAGACGCGATCCTCTTTTCGGGCATTCAGGGCGATGCGCAGTTCGACATGGCCGGTGTCGGTGAACTTGATGGCATTGGAGAGCAGGTTGAGCAGGATCTGCTCGATCCGCAAGGGGTCACCCAGCAGCACATCAGGGACCTCAGCATCGATCCGCTCGATCAGTTCCAGACCTTTTTCCGCCGCGCGGTAGGCCATCACGGATCGGCTGCGCTGCATCAGTCCGCGCAGGCTGAAACTGGTGGCCTCGAACTCCATGTGGCCGGCGGCGATCTTCGACAGATCGAGCAGGTCGTTGATGATGCCGGCGAGGCTCTTGCCGGCGCCGGTGACTTTGTCCAGGTAGTCCTGCTGTTTCGGGTCGGTACTGATACGTCGCGCCAGTTCCGAGAGGCCGATCACGGCATTCAGCGGCGTGCGCAGTTCATGGCTGACGTTGGCGAGGAAGGCATCCTTGGCCAGATCGGCCGTCTTTGCCGCATCCAGCGCGGCACTCAGATCGGCGGTGCGTGTCCGCACCAATTCCTCCAGGTGCGCCCGATGCTGCTCCAGTTCGTCTTCGCTGCGCTTGCGTTCGGTGATGTCTTCCTTGACGGCGAGGAAGTGGGTGACCTGTTTCATGTCGTCGATGATCGGCGAGATGGAGACGTCTTCCCAAAGCAGTTCGCCATTCTTGCGCCGGTTGCGCAGGACGCCGTGCCACTCCTTGCCGGCCAGAATCGTTTGCCAAAGTTCCCGATAGGTCTCGGCAGTCGTTTCGCCGGATTGGAGCAGGCGCGGATTTCGTCCCAGCACTTCGTCCGGGCTGTAGCCGGAGACCTGGCTAAACCGCGGGTTCACGTACTCGATCAGTCCTTCGCGGCCGGTGATGATGATGGATACCGGGCTCTGTTCGACGGCCTGCAGCAGTTTGTGCACTTCCTGCTCGGCACGGTGGCGTTCCGAAATGTCGGCATAAATCCAGATGCTGCCTTCCTGCGGCTGTGTTGGATCAATCGCGCGGCCATTGAGCGCCCCGCGGAACAGGCTGCCGTCCTTGTGCTTCAGCATCATCTCGGTGCTGAAGTTCCTGCCCTGCGCCACTGCCTCATAGGCATCCACCCCGATCTTGTCGAAGGTCTGGTCCGAGTCATAAAACACCTGCGACAATTCGCCGATCAGTTCGCCGGGGCCGTAGCCGAAAATCTCCTCGAGGCGGCGGTTGCAGGAAATGACCCGGCGATGCCTGAGATGGACTATGCCGACCAGGGCGTTGTTGAGGGTCGTTTCGTGTTCCACCAGCAGGGTGCGGGTCTGTTCTTCCTGCTGCCGCAGCGTTTGTTCCGCTTCATCCCGCTCGAGGCAGATGGCGGCCAGGCTGGCTACTAGCTCGATGACATGGATTTCGTCGGCACCGGGGGAGCGCGGGCTGCGGTAGTAGATGGTCACAGTCCCCAGCACCTCGCCGGCGGACGAGATGATCGGCTGCGACCAGCAGGAGCGCAAACCCTCAGCGGCGGCCAGTTCGCGCCAGGCTTGCCAGTACGGATGGGTCGCGATGTCCTCGACGACGACCCGGCTGGCGCTGAATGCCGCCGTACCGCAGGAGCCGACTCCTGGCCCTATCTCCAGCCCGTCAACCGCTTTCGTACAGGCATCCCACAAGGACGAACCGCGGGCGCTGAAAAGCTTGCCCTGTTTTCGGTCCAGTCTCTGGAGAGTGCAGATACCCCCGGGCAACTCGGCCTCGGTCATGGCGACCATCAACTGCAGCGTTTCCGCCAGCGGGGTGCCGTTGGCGATGGCTTCCAGAATCCGGTTGCGGCCTTGTTCGCGACGGGCGTCTTGCCTCCGGGCCGTGATGTCCTCACTGACCGCGACGTAGTGGGTGATGGCGCCGAGATGATCGCGAACCGGTGAAACGGACAGGTTTTCCCAGTACACCTCGCCGCTCTTCTTGCCGTAGCAGATCTCTCCGCGCCAGATTTCTCCGGCGGACAGCGTTTTGTTCATGGCGGCCAGTGTCGACTCCGATGTTTCGCTGCACCAGAGGAGCGTCTTCGGGTTGCGCCCCATGGCTTCGCTCTCGCTGTAGCCACTGATGGCATGGAAGTGCGCGTTGACGTAGATGATCCTGGCGCTGGAGTCGATGATCATGATCGAAACCGGGCTTTGCTCTATGGCCAGTTGCAGTCTCAGCAGCGAGGCTTCGATGTCCTTTCGCGCCTGAATATATTTGGCTGTTCCGCGATAACCGAGGAACTTGCCGCCGCTGCCGAAGAACGGCTGTCCGCTGATCGATATCCAGCGCAAGGCCTGGTCATCGGCGCCGAATTGATACTCGAAGTCACGGAAAGGACGATGGGCGTCCAGGTCCGCTTCATAGGCGCGCCATTTTTCCACGGCAGCTTTCTCGACCTCGATGCGCAACTCAAGCCGCGTCTTTCCCCACACTCGTTCAAGCGGCAATGGTGCCGAAACGCTCTGGGTGTCATGGATCCAGCTGAAGCGATGCTGCGCGTCGGTCTCCCAGAACCAGTCCGAGGAGGATTCCGAAAACGCCTTGAAGCGCTCTTCGCTTTCCCTCAGGTCGCGTTCGGCCCGGTTGCGGGCAGCCACATCGTCGGCAAGGCGGTTGATGAGAGGGCGCGACGCCCGGAACAGGCCAAAAGCCACCAGCGTGACCATGAGCAGCGTCGTGACCATCAGCAGGCGAAGCAGGAGCGTCATCGTCTGTTCGGCGTCGCGCTGAAAAATAGCCGTGGCTTCGTCCAGTTGCCTGAACAGACTATTGCCAGCCGCATCCAGAACCTTTGCCGTGCCCGCTGCATCGGTGGGCTTGGCTATGGCAGGAAACTCAAGGGCTGCCCGCACCAGAGACACGTAATTGCGGGATTCTTCATCGACATTCCCCGCCGGGCCGAAATACGCGGAGTGGATAGCGGAATGTGCATCGAGCTTTCCTGCGGTGGCCGTCAGCCGCGCGTGAGTCTGCTCAAACTCGGTAGCGGCGGCGCCGGCCAAGCTGCGGTACTTTACCCGTTTTGACTGGTCAGATTCCTTCTGCCCGAGAACCACATTCAGCGCCATGCGCTGCGACAGCATTCGTTGCCGCCCTGCCAGGTTTATCAATTCGTCGTTCTGTCGATCATTTGCGATGACCCACCAAGCGACCAGTAGCGAGCCTATGGCGAGGAAGGCGATTGCGAATGAAACCGTCCGCTGGCGCCGGGAAAGCGTGCGGATCAGGTCGCTCGTATCGACAGTTCCGTTGTTCATGGCCCTCTCGCGGAATATGTTTCAGACGTGAGTTATTGATATCGGCACGATACTCCGATTCGTCAGCCATGTTGTTGTCCGCAAAAGAAAAGGAGGCTTGCGCCCCCTTTTGCCCGGCATTGGACAGCGTGTGAATCAATACACGTCGTGTTGCGTGTTGTTGACGTTGAACTTGCCGGTAGGCGTGATCAGTTTCGGATCCCTGATCACGGCCTTCAGTTCACGCGTCTTGTCATCGACGACCACGATGGCGGAAGCCTTGTCCTTAGCGCTCCAGACGGAGAACCAGACTTCGTCGCCGGCCTTGTTGTACTCCGGCTGGACTATGCGCCGGGCGCCGTCATCCTTGATGCCCGACCATTCGCCGACCGGCAGCACTTTGTAACCTTCTTCCAGATGCCTGATGTCGAACACGGCGATCGACTGGCTGATCGCGGCCTCCGGATTCAGCGGCGTATCGACCCACAGGTTGGTCGACTTCGGATGGGTCTTGATGAACAGCGAACCGCCGCCCTGGCCCTTGAGCGTCTGCACCACCTTCCACGCCTGGTCCTTGTGCTTCTTCGGATCGGTGCCAATCAGGCTGATGCCTTCGTCACCGAGGTCGCTGGTGGCCCAGACTGGCCCAAACTTGGGATGGATGAAATTGGCGCCGCGACCGGGGTGCGGAACCTTGCCGACTTCGATCATTGCCGTCAGCCTGTCTTCCTTGGTATCGATCACGGCGATCTTGTTCGAGGCGTTGGCCGCGGTCATGAAGTAGCGCCCGGTTGAATCCATGCCGCCGTCGTGGAGGAACTGCGCCGCGTTGATACTGGTGATCTTCAGGTTGTTCAGGTCCTGGTAGTTCACCACCAGAACCTTGCCGGTTTCCTTGGCATTGACGATGAACTCAGGGTTGTAGTGAGAAGAAACAATCGCGGCCACGCGCGGCTCGGGATGGTATTCCTGTGTCCCAACCACCATGCCGCGGGTTGATTCGATGCGCAGCGGCTTCAGGGTGTCGCCTTCCATGATTACAAACTGCGGCGGCCAGTAGGTGCCGGCGATCGCAAACTTGTCCTCATAGCCCTTGAATTTGGAGGTTTCAACCGAGCGCGCTTCGAGGCCGACCTTGATTTCGGCGACGCTGAACGGAGTTTCCATCCAGAGATCGATCAGGTTGATGCGGGCATCGCGGCCGATGACATAAAGATAACGACCGGATTGCGACATGCGCGAAATGTGCACCGCGTAGCCTGTCCTGATGATGGTCACGATCTTCTTGGTTTTGCCGTCGATCAGCGCGATTTCACCCGCATCGCGCAAGGTGACGGAAAACAGATTGCCGAGGTCGAGGTCGTTCAGCTTCTTCTTCGGGCGCTGGCTCGGAGGCACCAGTACTTTTAACGAGGCCAGCATGTCCTTCATGCCCCATTCGGGCGGTACGGGCGGCTCCTGCTGGACGTAGCGCGCCATCAGGTCGACTTCGGCGTCGTTCAGTTCGCCCGAAGTGCCCCAGTTCGGCATGCCGCCGGGCGAGCCATACTTGATGAAGACCTTGAGGTATTCGGTGCCGTTGGCGATGGTCTTGTCGGTGGTCAAGGGTTTGCCGGTGGCGCCCTTGCGCAATACGCCGTGGCAACCGGCGCAGCGTTGGAAGTAGATGTTCGCACCCTTCTGGAACTCCGCCTCGGTCATCGGCGGGGCTTTGACGTTGGCGTTCTGGTGTACTATCGCCGCACCGACGGGCGACGAGTCACCCGCCTGGTAGCTCTTCTCGGACGGGCTTCTTTGTTCCTGGGTTTTTACCTGGGCGGTGGCATGGGTCACACCCAGCGGCAGCGTCAGCGCAATGATCAATCCGGCTTGGCACCAGACCGCGTAGTTGGTTTTCTCCATGCTTTCTCCTGATATTTGAATAAAAAGCGATTATCGCGAGCGCGGAGGGTGCCCTGCATCCGCCGGTGGGTCCTTGACTGAAATCAATTCGGTCCAAGGTGGTTGTTATCAAAGGTCGTCGGCTCAAGCCGACAATTGTTTAGGTAAAAATCGTTTTATATCAATGCGTTTTCCGCGATGACATATGCTGAGCCGGTCTTGGCGATCGCCGAAGCAGTCTTTAGCAGCGCCAGGTCTTGATAGCCTTGATTTTTTTAAATATAAGGCTATACTAATATAGATGATGATACGAACACACAAGCGTTTCCTCCCCAAGGGCCTTCTCCTCCTCCTGACGGCCTTTGGTTCCCTGCTCGCCGGCCTGGCGCCGGCGGGCAGTTCTTTCGCTGCGGACGCGGCGGCGGCCAGTGTCGTGGTGCAGTTGCGCGAGGTGGACCTCGGGTTTCCCGTAGAGGCTACGGTCGAAGCGGTGCATCAGGCGACAGTGGCCGCGCAGATTGCCGGCCGGGTGATCGAGGTGCGTGCCGATGCCGGGCAGCGCGTCAAGCAGGGTGAGTTGTTGATGCGGCTCGATGCGCGCGAGGCGGCTGGTTCGGATGCCAGCGCGCGGGCCACGTTGGGGCAGGCAGGAGTCGCTTACGAGCGAACAAAGAATCTATACAAGCAGAAATTCGTCAGTCAGGCCGCGCTCGATCAGGCCGCTGCAACATGGCAGGCGGCGCAGGGTGCGGCGGGTAGCTCGGGAGCTGCGCTTTCGCATGGCGCCGTAACCGCACCGTTCACGGGGTTGGTGGCACAGCGGCTTGCCGAATTGGGCGAAATGGCCGCACCGGGGCGACCCCTGATCACGGTGTTCGATCCGAAAAGCCTGCGCGTGATCGCCAGCCTGCCGCAGTACAAACTTGCCGAACTCAGGAAGGCAGGCCGCGCCCGCGTCGAGTTTCCGGAGACAGGGGTCTGGATTGATGCGCTGCGGGTGGAAATACTGCCCACGGTGGATGCGCGCAGCCATACGGCGACGGCACGACTCTACCTGCCGGAAAACATCGAAGGCGTCGTGCCCGGCATGTTTGCCCGCGCCCATTTCACCATCGGACAGGTGAAGAAGCTTACCGTGCCGCCGGCAGCGATCCTGAGGCGCGGCGAAGTTACCGCCGTGTATGTGCTGGACGAAAAAGGCAGCGCGCGCCTGCGTCAGGTTCGTCTGGGCGAAGCGGTGCCGGGCGGCGAACTGGAAGTTCTGGCGGGCATTACTGCCGGCGAGCGGATCAGTCTCAATCCGGTGAAAGCCGGAATCGAGCTCAAAGCGGCCCCCGCTGCTGCCAGCCGCTAACAGCCCGAGGCAGAGATGGGCATTTCAGGCCGCATTGCGGAGTACTTTCTCAGGAATTCCCTGACGCCGCTGATCGCGCTGATCGCGCTGTTGCTGGGCGTGGGCGCCACCTTGATCACGCCACGCGAGGAAGAGCCGCAGATCAATGTCACCATGGCCAATGTCTTCGTGCCCTTTCCCGGCGCATCGGCGAAAGATGTCGAGGCGCTTGTGTCGAGGCCGGCCGAGCAGGTGCTGTCGCGCATCGCCGGCATCGAGCACGTGTATTCCGTCTCGCGGCCCGGGATGGCGGTGATAACAGTCCAGTACAAGGTCGGGGAAGACCCGATTCAGGCGCTGGTACGGTTGTACGACACGATCAATTCGCACCGCGACTGGGTTTCGCCCAACCTCGGCGTAATGGATCCGATCATCAAGCCCAAGGGCATCGATGACGTGCCGATCGTGACTTTGACGTTCCACGGTGCGCAGGATGCGAACAACCCGGCAGCCAAGTCGGCATTCGAGATGCAGCAGGTGGCACGCGCCACCGAGATCGACCTGAAACGCATTCCCGGCACGCGCGACGTAGCGACCATCGGCGGTCCCGGTCATGTGATTCGTGTTGTCATGGACGCCGATCGGATGAATGCGCACGGCATCACCGCGCAGGACCTCAAGGCGGCATTGCAGGTGTCGAACGCATCGCAGCCGGCCGGAAGTCTGGTTAGCGGCAACCGGGAACTGCTGGTGCAAACCGGCACCTATATCGAATCGGCTGCCGATGTGAAGCGTCTGGTGGTAGGCGTCTACGAACGTAGGCCGGTGTATCTGGCGGATGTCGCCCAGGTGGTCGATGGCGCCGACCAACCGGTCAGCTACGTCTGGCATGGCGATCGCAAGGCGGAGTTTCCGGCGGTGACGCTCTCTGTGTCGAAAAAGCCCGGCGTCAATGCCGCAGATGTCGCGGAGGCCGTGATCGCCCGCGCTGAAGCGCTGAAGGGCACGGTGATTCCAGAAGGCGTTGAATTCACCGTCACGCGCAACTATGGCGCGACGGCCACCGACAAGGCGCAGAAACTGATTGGCAAGCTGATCTTCGCCACCGCCTTCGTCGTCCTGCTGGTCCTGTTCGCGCTGGGACGGCGCGAAGCGGTGATCGTCGGCGCCGCGGTGTCGCTGACGCTGGCGGCGACGCTGTTCGCCTCGTGGGCGTATGGCTTCACGCTCAATCGCGTCTCGCTGTTCGCGCTGATATTCTCGATCGGCATCCTCGTCGACGATGCCATTGTCGTGGTGGAGAACATCCATCGCTGGCACATGCTGCAACCCGACAAGCCGCTCTGGCAGATCATTCCCCCGGCCGTGGATGAAGTCGGCGGTCCGACCATCCTCGCCACCTTCACCGTGATCGCCGCGCTGCTGCCGATGGCTTTCGTTACCGGCCTGATGGGCCCGTACATGAGCCCGATTCCGATCAATGCGTCGATGGGCATGTTCATTTCGCTGGCGATAGCCTTTGTGATCACGCCCTGGCTGGCGCTGAAGCTGATGAAACCGGCGGTCCGCGGCATCGCCGGCAGTCATGGCGAGGACAAGACCGCCGCCAGGCTTGACCGCTTTTTCCGCCGCCTGATGTCGCCCCTGCTCGACCCCGACACCGGCAAGGCCGCGCGACGCAAGCTGTGGCTCGGCATTCTGGCGGCGATCCTGGTTTCGGTCAGCCTTGGCTTCGTCAAGCTGGTGGTACTCAAGATGCTCCCCTTCGACAACAAGAGCGAGTTCCAGATCGTGCTCGACATGCCGGTCGGCACGCCGCTGGAAGACACGGCCAAGGTACTGCGCGAAATATCCGCCGAGATCGCGCAGGTGGAGGAGGTTGCCGATTACCAGGCCTATGCCGGTACCGCCAGTCCGATCAACTTCAACGGTCTGGTGCGCCAGTACTACCTGCGCAGCGCACCTGAAATGGGCGACATCCAGGTCAACCTGGTGGACAAGCACCATCGCCATCGGCAGAGCCACGAGATCGCCGTATCGGTGCGTGACCGGGTGGTGGCGGTTGCCAAAAAATATGGCGGCAATGCCAAGGTGGTCGAAGTGCCGCCGGGCCCGCCGGTGATGTCGCCGATCGTCGCCGAAATCTACGGCCCAGACTATGCCGGACAGATCGCCGTGGCGAAGCAGGTGCGTGCTGCGTTCGAGAGCACGGCCGACATAGTCGGTGTTGATGATACGGTGAACGCCGATGCGGACAAGCTCCTGCTGCGCGTGGACCAGGCCAAGGCGGCACTGCTGGGCGTGGCGCAGAAGGACATCGTCGACGTGGTGCGCCTCGGCCTGTCCGGCGAGGATGTGACGCCGATACATGAAGGCGACGCGAAGTACGAAATTCCGGTGCGCATCGTCCTTCCCGCAGAACGCCAGAACAGCATCGATCAGTTGCTGAAACTCAAGGTGCGCGGGCGTGATGGCCAACTGGTGCCGGTGTCCGAAGTGGTGGAGATCCGGCGCACGCTGCGCGAGAAGGTGATCTACCACAAGGACCTGCTGCCGGTGGTGTTCGTTACCGGCGACATGGGCGGCAAGCTCGATTCGCCGCTGTACGGCATGTTCGATATTCGCACCAAACTGGCTGGTATCGCGTTGCCGCAGGGCGGCACGCTGGGTGAGTACTTCATCAAGCAGCCGAAGGATCCCTACGCGCAGTACTCGCTGAAGTGGGACGGCGAATGGCAGGTGACCTACGAGACCTTCCGCGACATGGGTGCCGCCTATGCCGTCGGCCTGATCCTGATCTACCTGCTGGTGGTCGCGCAGTTCAAGAGCTACCTCGTGCCGCTGATCATCATGGCGCCGATCCCGCTCACCATCATCGGCGTCATGCCGGGCCATGCGCTGTTCGGTGCGCAATACACGGCGACCTCGATGATCGGCATGATTGCGCTGGCCGGCATCATCGTGCGCAATTCGATCCTGCTGGTGGACTTCATCAACGAGCAGGTGGCCGGCGGCATGGACTTCGCTGAAGCCGTGATCCAGGCAGCCGCGATTCGCGCCAAGCCCATCGTGCTGACCGGACTGGCGGCCATGCTCGGCGCCCTGTTCATCGTCGACGATCCGATTTTCGCCGGCCTCGCGCTGTCGCTGATCTTCGGCATTTTCGTGTCCACCATGCTGACGCTGGTGGTGATCCCGGTGCTGTATTACGCCGCGATGAAGGATCGAATCAAAAAAGCATGATCCCAAACTTTTTAATCAAGGAGTATTCCGCATGACCGTCAATCAAATCGTTCGCATCGTCGCCGGCTTTTTCATCATGACATCGCTCGTCCTGGCCCACGCCAGCGGCCAGATCGAAATGAGCCACCTGTCCTGGTTGTGGTTCACCGCCTTCGTCGGCGCCAACCTGTTCCAGAGCGGCTTCACCAAGTTCTGTCCGCTGGACATGATTCTGAAGAAGCTGGGCGTTCCGGAAAGCGCTGGAAACAGCTGCGCCTAAGCGAACAACCGAGCCAGTTCCGCTCCGGGTGACGGAGCCCGCATGAAGGCTTCGCCGACGAGGAAGGCATGCACGCCGTGGCCGCGCATCAGCGCCACGTCGTCCGGCGTCCGGATGCCCGACTCGGTCACCACGATGCGATCGGCGGGCATGCGGCCGAGTTGCGCCAGCGTAGTGTCGAGGCTGACATCGAAGGTCCGCAGGTTGCGGTTGTTGATGCCGATCAGCGGCGTCGTCAGTTGCAATGCGATGTCCAGTTCGGCCGCGTCGTGGCATTCGACCAGCACGGCCATGCCGAGCCCGTGGGCAATGGCTTCCATTTCCTGCATCCGGGCCAGCGGCAAGGCGGCGACGATCAGCAGGATCGCGTCGGCCTCCATCGCGCGCGCTTCATATACCTGCCAGGGTTCGACCAGAAAATCCTTGCGCAGTACCGGCAGCGAGCAGGCGGCCCGCGCCTCGCGCAGGTAGGTTTCCGAGCCCTGGAAAAACTGTCTGTCGGTCAGGACCGAAAGACAGGCCGCGCCGTGCTTCGCGTAATCTGAGGCGATCTCCGCCGGGCGAAAATCTTCCCGGATCACGCCTTTAGAGGGGCTGGCCTTCTTGATCTCGGCGATGACCGCCGCACCGCCAGAGCCGACTTTCATACGCATCGCTGCAACAAAGTCCCGCGCTGCCGGCTGCGTTTCGGCGTCGACCTTCACCGTGGCCAGCGGCCTGGCAGCAGACGCGTCCGCTACTTCCTCGCGTTTGACGGCGAGGATATTCTTGAGGATATCGGACATCAGGCGAACCGGCTGGTAAAGGCGATGAACTCGTCGAGCTTCTTGCGCGCTGCGCCGCTGGCGATCGCTTCCCGGGCGCGCGCAATGCCGGCGCCGATCGAGTCCGCCAGATTGGCGGTGTAGAGCGCGGCGCCGGCGTTGAGCGTGACGATCTCGCGCGGCGTGCCGGGGGTGTTTTCCAGCGACTCGATCAGCATCGCTTTCGATTCGGCGGCGTCGGCGACACGCAGTCCGCGGTTGGACATCATCGCCAGGCCATAGTCCTCCGGGTGAATCTCGTACTCGGTGACCTTGCCGTCCTTCAGTTCGCCGACCAGAGTGGTGGCGCCGAGCGAAATCTCGTCCATGCCGTCCTTGCCCCAGACCACCATGACATGATCGGCGCCGAGTTGCTGCATGACGCGCACCTGGATGCCGACCAGGTCGGGATGGAACACGCCCATCAGGGTGTTCGGCGCACCGGCCGGATTGGTCAGCGGCCCGAGAATGTTGAATATGGTGCGCACCGCCATTTCGCGCCGCACCGGGGCGACGTTCTTCATCGCCGGATGGTGGTTGGGCGCGAACATGAAGCCGCAACCAATGGCCTCGATGCATTCGCCGACCTGTTGTGGCGTCAGGGTGATCTTCGCGCCCAATGCTTCGAGCACGTCGGCCGAGCCGGATTTCGACGATACGCCGCGATTGCCGTGCTTGGCAACCGTGGCGCCCGCCGCCGCCGCGACGAACATCGATGCCGTGGAAATGTTGAAGGTGTGCGAGCCGTCGCCGCCGGTGCCGACGATGTCCACAAAGTGCGGGTTGTGCGGAGTGTCCACCTTGGTCGACAACTCGCGCATGACCTTCGCCGCGGCGGAAATCTCGCCGATGGTTTCCTTCTTCACGCGCAGGCCGGTAAGGATGGCGGCGACCATCAGCGGCGAGATTTCGCCGTTCATGATCTGCCGCATCAGGTGCAGCATTTCGTCGTGGAAAATTTCGCGGTGTTCGATGGTGCGCTGGAGCGCTTCCTGGGGAGTGATCATGGCCGGCTTCCTTTCAAAAAATTGTTCAGCAGCTCGTGGCCGCATTCGGTGAGTATCGATTCGGGATGGAACTGCACGCCTTCCAGGTTGAATTCCCTGTGGCGCACGCCCATGATTTCGCCATCTTCCGTCCATGCGGTGACTTCAAGGCAGGCCGGCAGCGTTTCGCGCCGTATTGCCAGCGAGTGGTAGCGGGTGACCGTCAGCGGATTCGGCAGGCCGGCGAAGACACCCTTGCCCTCGTGGATCACCGGTGAGGTCTTGCCGTGCATCAGTTGTTGGGCATGCACGATCTCGCCGCCAAAGGCCGCGCCTATGCTCTGGTGGCCGAGGCAGACGCCGAGCAACGGAATCTTCCCCGCAAACTCCTTGACCGCAGCCACCGAAATACCGGCCTGTTCCGGGGTGCACGGGCCGGGCGAAATGACAATGCGGGCAGGATTCATGGCGGCGATTTCCTTCACGGTAATCGCGTCGTTGCGAAACACCTTGACGTCTTCGCCGAGTTCGCCGAAATACTGCACCAGGTTGTAGGTGAAGCTGTCGTAGTTGTCGATCATCAGCAGCATGGCGATGACTCCCGAAGGGCCGCCCCGAGGAAGGCGTAGCCCCCTTGGGGGGCAGCGAACATAGTGAGCGTGGGGGCCATATATTTCCTCAGTCGAAACGCGTATCGAGGCCGGCTTCGGCCATCTCGGCGGCGCGCAGTTGCGCCCGTGCCTTGCTCAGCGTTTCCTGCCATTCCGCATCGGGGTCGGAATCGGCGACGATGCCGGCGCCGGCCTGGACGTGGATCTGTCCGTCCTTGATCACCGCGGTGCGGATCGCGATGGCCAGATCCATGTCGCCGTTGAAGCCGAGGTAGCCGACGCTGCCGGCGTAGATGCCGCGCTTCGACGGTTCCAGCTCGTCGATGATCTCCATCGCCCGCACCTTCGGCGCGCCGGACACCGTGCCGGCGGGGAAGGTGGCACGGAGCACGCCCAGCGCGCCCTCGTCGTCCTTCAGTTCGGCTTCGACATTGGAGACGATGTGCATTACATGCGAGTAGCGCTCGATGATGAACCGGTCGGTGACTTTGACCGTGCCGGTCTTGGCGACGCGGCCGATGTCGTTGCGGCCGAGGTCGAGCAGCATCAGGTGCTCGGCGCGCTCCTTGGGGTCGGCCAGCAAATCCGTCGCCAGCGCCTCGTCTTCCGCCACTGTGGCGCCGCGCTTGCGCGTACCGGCGATTGGCCGCACGGTGACGCGCTTCTTGCCCTCCTGATGTTCGAGTCGCACCAGGATTTCCGGCGAGGCACCGACAACGTGGAAATCCTCGAAGTTGAAATAGAACATGTAGGGCGACGGGTTCAGCGTGCGCAGTGCGCGGTACAGCGCCAGCGGGCTCGCCGCATACGGCTTGCTCATGCGCTGCGAGAGCACCACCTGCATGATGTCGCCATCGACGATGTATTGCTTGGCGCGGCGCACGGCGGCCTTGAAGGCTTCCTCGCCGAATTCAGAAACGGCGGGTGCGGAACCGGTCTGCACTTCGGGCGGAATTTCGACCGGAGCGCGCAGCTTCGCCAACAGCTCCTTGAGGCGTGCCTGGGCCTGCTTCCACGCACCGGGGAAGCCCGGTTCAGCATACACCACCAGCGTCAGCTTGCCGGAGAGGTTGTCGACGATGGCGATTTCTTCGGAGAGCAGCAGCAGGATGTCTGGTACGCCGAGCGGGTCGGGCATCTTCTTCTGTGCCAGTCTGGTTTCGATGTAGCGCACCGTGTCATAGCCGAAAGCGCCCACCAGGCCGCCGCAGAAGCGCGGCAGGCCGGGCAGGTCGGGCACCTTGAAGCGTGACATGAACTCGCTGATGTAGCTCATCGGGTTGGTGTGGTCGCGCCGCTCGGCGACGCGGTTGCCGGTGAGCAGCATGATCGCGCCATCGACCACGGCAATGCGTGTGCTGGCGGCAAGACCGATGAAGGAATAGCGGCCGAAGCGCTCGCCGCCCTGCACCGATTCGAGCAGGTAGGAATAGGGCTGGTTGGCCAGCTTGAGATAGATCGACAGCGGCGTGTCGAGGTCGGCGAAGGTTTCGAGCGTTACCGGGATGCGGTTATAGCCCTCGGCGGCCAGCCGGTTGAAATCAGATTCAGTCATGGGGAAACTCCACGGAAACGGGTGCTGCAAGGACGGGTGCGCGGGCTTGTCAGCTCCGGCGCGATGGAAATCGGCGCGTGATGGCGCGGGCGTTCAGGCCCGCCAGGGCCAAGCCTCCGCCCCGAGGGCGTGTTTCCTTGTCATTTGCAGGTTGCGGTGGAGCATGGGTCTCAAGCAATCTTTCGAAAGTTCCCGTCAGGGACGCACAGCGCTGGCGCTGGTAACACGGCGAGCAGCCTCGGCCAGCGACGCGACTATAGCATCGCAGTCGATTCCTTGCACATCCTCGCCCTCGTTGTAGCCGTAGGGCACGATGAACACGGGACAGCCGGCGGCGCGGGCTGCCATCGCGTCGTGGCGCGAATCGCCGATGTGCAGGTTTTCGGCGGGTAGCGTGCCCATGCGTTCGCAGGCATGCAGCAGTTGCGCCGGATGCGGCTTTTTCTGCGGCAGGCTGTCGCCCGAAACCGCAAAGCCGAACCAGGGCGAAAGCTGCGTGGCGATCAATAGCGGTTCGGTGAATGCCGCCGCCTTGTTGGTGATCACGGCCATCGGCAGGCCTGCCGCACGGAAGGCCCGCAGGCCGTCGAGCACGCCGGGGAAGAGCGCCGAGCGGCGGCCGTTCTCGATCGCGTAATGGCGGCGGAAGATGTCCTGGGCCCGGGCCACGGCGTCGGCGTCGAGGTCCGGCAGGCAGCGCTCGACGAGCTTGGGAATGCCGCGGCCGACGAAAGAGGCGACGACAGCCATCGGAAATTCTGGGCGGCCCAGTTCGCGCATCATGCCGTTGGCGGCGGCGGCGAGATCTGGAACGGTGTCGAGCAGGGTGCCATCGAGATCGAGGGTGACGGAGCGGATAAGTTTCATCGGCGCGACGATACCATATCGTTACCCTTCGGGAAGGCCCAGCGCAGCGCGGGCTTCGGCGGGACTGGCGGCGATATGGGGTCGGCTTCGGATTAGTTTGCGAGGCATTGGTCGTTTCGAAAAAGTCGGTGCTGGTGGCGCCCCGATGGTAGTGCAGAGCAAGGCAATTCCCATTGCTATGGAAATCAATTCCAACCTTGCGTCAGTCCTAGAGCTCCTCAATCCTCGTTCTGTCCCCAATAGCCTGCTTCACGTTGATGACGAATCGCAAGAATCAAGATGGCGTCGTGATCCTCCTCAAAGCTGTAGAGAGCCACGTAACCGGTACGTCCGCGAGATATCACCAGCTCTCGCAATGCATACTCTGCGGGACGACCGATCAGCGGATGACGAGTTAGCAACTCAACGGCTTCTTCAATCAATCCAACCGTCTCCGCTGCCGCCGAAGGATCGGTCTCGATCAGGAAGTCGGTTAGCCTTTCGAGATCGACAAGCGCGCGTCCAGAATAGCTCAGCTTTGCCAAGAGATGGCTTTCGGCTTTGCAGGCTTATTGCCAGCAATGCGCGCCTTCAGGTAGGCATGAACCTTGCCGGCATCGTAGCCCTTGCCGGTCCTTAACATTTGTTCCCGTGCTGCTTGAGCTTCGCTTACGAAACTGGCCCGCCGTTCTGCTGCCGTGGCTGCCTGCTCTATCGCCTGGACCATGAACGCATGGGGTGACACCCCTTTCGTCTCGGCTGCGGAAATGGCACGGTGCTTGAGTTCGTCGGAAAGCTTCAGTGATGTGGTGGACATTGTTGGGCACCCCTTTCTTGGAGTGACACCATAGTAACACCCTCATAATGTGAGTTGCAAGTCGGCAGGAAAACAGTGTCGGCAGGAATCGGGCGAGTTAAATCCCATGCCATTTCCCGGATACTATTTTTATGCGGCGGCCAGGCCCAGCGCCACACGGGCTTCGGCCGGACTGGCGACTTTTCGCCCGGCGTTGCGCGCGCAGGCGGTCAGCGCCTCGATCAGGGCGCCGTTGCCCGGTGCGCGCGAGCCGTCGGGCAGGTAGAAAGTATCTTCCAGCCCAGTACGCAACATACCGCCCAGCTCCGCGGTGCGCTGGTGCACCGGCCATATTTCGGCGCGGCCTATCAGCGTGCTCTGCCATTGCGAATTGGGCTCGATCCAGCGCAGCAGCAGCTCCAGCAGGTCGCCGTCGACCGGCATGCCCGAGGCCACCCCCATGACGAAGTTGTAGTCGACGTGTTTCGTCATGCCGGCCTTGCGGAACATCGCCACGGAGCGCGCGATACCGACGTCGAAGCACTCGAACTCTGGCAGGGTGCCGGTCTCGGCCATGACATCGAGGAAGGCCTTGACCTTCTCCACGGGATTGTCGAACACCATCGGCGGCCAGGCCCAGCGGCCGTCCTCGCGGATTTTCAGATAGTTCAGCGTGCCGGCGTTGCAGGCGGCGATTTCGGGCTTGACGCGGCGCAGGCAGGCTTCCGGGCCGGAGATGTCCTTGCCGATCACGCCGGTGGTCAGGTTGATGATGACGCCGGGGCAGGCGGCGCGGATGGCGTCGACGATCTGCGCCGCAACCTCGGGTTCCCACGACGGCAGGTGGCCCTTGCCCGACTCTTGCTGGCGCAGATGCACGTGCATGATGCTGGCACCCGCGTTGAAGGCGTCGCGCGCCTCGGCGGCCATTTGAGCGGGCGTCACCGGCACCGGATACTGTGACGGATCGGTCAGCACGCCGGTCAGTGCGCAGGTGAGGATCGCCTTCTCCCGAGTTTCAGCCATCTCATGCCTCCTTGTCGTATTCGAGTTCGATCAGCACGGCGCCGGAGGCGACCTGGTCTCCGATCCTGACGCGCACTGTGGCGACGCGGCTGGCCACGGTGGCGACCAGCTTCATTTCCATCTTCATGGCTTCGACGCAGGCCACTGTCTGGCCTGCCGCCACCGTATCGCCCGGCGCGACCAGCACATCGCTCACGGTGCCGGCCACCGGTGAGCGTACGCGACTCGCATCGTGCGCAGCGTCGACGGCGGGAAAGGGGGACAACTCGATGAAGACAAATCCCGCCGCGGCGCGCGATAAGTGCAGGCGGTCGTCGTCGCGGACCAGTGCGATGCGGCGGCGGATGCCGTCGAAGCGGTAGTCCAGCCAGCCGGCGCCCTCGCTGCCGAGGTCGACTTCGTGGCGCGTTGCGCCCAGTTCGACATGCACGCTGCCGGCGCCCAGTTCGATGCGCAGCGTGCGCTTGGTTGCGTTGCACTCAAGGCTGAGATCGAAGCCGGCCACGCTGGCCGGCCGTGCGCCACGACCGACCGCGACTGCGGCCGCCACGCACCAGAGTTCGTCGTCCGGCGCGGGACGTTGCAGCAGCGCTTCGTCGCCCGCTGTCCATTCGTCGAGCAGCGCCGTGTGCATGCTGACGGCGCGAAAGCGCGGGTGGTCGATCAGGTCGCGCAGGAAGCGCGCGTTGTTGGCCAGGCCCAGCAGCGGCGCGTCCTCGAGCGCGGCCATCAGGCGGCGGATGGCATCGCCGCGGTCGCGGCCGTGAGCAATCACTTTGGCTAGCAAGGGGTCGTACCATGGCGTAACCGTGCCTCCCTCGACGATGCCGGCGTCGATGCGGATGCCGGGCTGTGCGGCGGCCGCAGCGGGGCACCAGTGGAGCACGGTGCCGGTCTGCGGCGCGAATCCGGCGTAGGGATCTTCGGCATACAGGCGTGCCTCGATGGCGTGGCCGCTGAATCGGACTTGCTCCTGCGTCAGCGGCAGCGGTTCGCCGGCCGCGATGCGCAACTGCCATTCGACGAGGTCGAGGCCGGTGATCATCTCGGTGACCGGATGCTCGACCTGCAGGCGCGTGTTCATTTCCAGGAAGTAATGCTTGAGCTGGTCGTCGACGATGAATTCGACCGTGCCGGCGCCGCGGTAGCCGACCGCCAGCGCCGCGGCCACGGCATCGCGGCCCATGGCCTCGCGCATCGCCGGGCTGACCACGGGCGAGGGCGCCTCTTCGATGACCTTCTGCCGCCGGCGCTGCGCCGTGCAGTCCCGTTCGCCCAGATGAACGGCGTTGCCGTGGGCATCGGCAAAGACCTGGATTTCGATGTGGCGGCTGCGTTCGATCAGGCGCTCGAGCATCAGCGTGTCGTTGCCGAAGGCCGATTTCGATTCTCGCCTCGCGCCGGCAATGGCTTCGGCCAGTTCGTCGGTGCGATGCACGAGGCGCATGCCGCGACCGCCGCCGCCGGCGACGGCCTTGACCAGCAGCGGGTAGCCGAGCTTTTCTGCTTCGGCGATCAGTCGTTCGTCATCCTGCTCGGCATCGAGATAGCCGGGTGCGGTCGGTACGCCGGCGGCGATCATGCGCCGCTTGGCGCCGGCCTTGTCGCCCATGGCCTCGATGGCCTCGGGCGGCGGGCCGATGAAAACCAGTCCGGCTGCGTCGCAAGCGCGGGCAAAGGCGGCATTCTCGGAGAGGAAACCGTAGCCGGGATGCACGGCATCGGCGCCGGTACGGCGCGCGGCGTCGAGCAGGGCATCGATGCGCAGATAGGATTCGGTCGCGGCAGCGCCGCCGATCGGCGCCGCCTCGTCGGCCAGCATCGCGTGCGGCGCATCGGCATCGACCGTCGAATGCACGGCCACGGTACGGTAGCCCAGCGCGCGTGCGGTACGAATGACGCGGCAGGCGATCTCGCCTCTGTTCGCGATCAGTATCTTGCTCAAGCTCATCATGGTGCCCATGACGGTTTGCGCTTCTGGAGGAAGGCCAGCGTGCCTTCCGTGCCTTCGGCACCTTGCGCGCTCAGCGAAAATGCCGTGGCAGCGTCGTCGATCAATGACTCCGGCGGCGCCAGGCGGGCCTTTCCGATCAGGCGTTTGGTGGCGGCGACGGCGCCGGGGGCGCAGGCCAGGATCTCGCCGAGAATTCTTGCCAAAGCTATCGTCAGCGCGGCATCGTCCTCGACCAGTTCGTGTACCAGGCGCAGCGTCAGCGCGGTGCGCGCATCGAGTCGGCCGCCGGTGACGGCGAGGCGCTTGGCTTCGGCAAAGCCGAGGCCGAAGCCGCCACCCATCACCGTCCCCTCGACCACAGCCACCACGGCCAGCGGCGTCCGCGCAAAGGCGGCACACAGCCAGCCGAATCTTGCGTTGACGTGGGCCAGGGGATCACTGTCCTCGGTCGGCTGGGCTCGCGCCGCGGCCATGTCCTTGAGGTCGGCGCCGGCGCAGAAATGTCCGCCGGCCCCGCGCAGGACGACGACGCGTGTGACGCCGTCAGCCTCGGCGGCCGCCAGCGCCGCCTGCAGTGCATCGACCATGGCCAGCGACATGGCATTGCGGGCCTGCGGCCGGTTCAGCGTCAGGTGCAGCACACCGCTTTCGCGACGCGCCAGCACGGTTGTTTCGCCGCCCATGTCAGCCGGCGCGAGGCAGCGTGCCTTCGAGCTTGGCGATGATGCCGAGCATGATTTCGTCGGCGCCGCCGCCGATCGAGACCAGGCGGCCGTCGCGCCAGGCACGCGAGACATGGTTGTCCCAGGTGTAGCCCATACCGCCCCAGAACTGCATGCAGGAGTCGGTGGTCTCGCGGATCAGGCGGCCGCATTTGAGCTTGGCCATCGAGGCCAGCTTGGTCACGTCCTTGCCCGAGACGTAGGCCTCGACCGCACGGTAGGTCAGCGAGCGCAGCGCCTCGACTTCGGTGCGCAGTTCGGCGAGGCGGAAGTACACGGCCTGGTTGTCGAGCAGCGACTTGCCGAAGGCCTGGCGTTGTCTCGTGTATTCGATGGTCTCGTCGATCACGGTGTCGAGAATGCGCAGCGAACTGGCGGCGCCCCACAGGCGTTCCTCCTGAAACTGCATCATCTGGTAGGTGAAGCCCATGCCCTCCTGGCCTATCGTGTTGCGCTGCGGCACGCGTACGTCGTCGAAGAATATCTGGGCGGTGTCGGAGGAGTTCATGCCGACTTTCCTGATCTTGCTCCGGCTTATGCCTTTGGCATTCATCGGCACCATGATCAGCGACTTGTTCTTGTGCGGCGCGCCTTCCGCGGTGTTGGCCAGCAGGCAGCACCAGTCGGCCTGCATGCCGTTGGTGATCCACATCTTGCTGCCGTTGATGACGTAGTCGCCACCGTCCTTGCGCGCCGTGGTCTTCAGCGCGGCGACGTCGGAGCCGCCACCCGGTTCGCTGACGCCGATGCAGCCGACTGCCTCGCCGGCGATGGCGGGGACGAGGAACTCGCGCTTCAACTCGTCCGATCCGAAGCGGGCCAGCGCCGGGGTGCACATGTCGGTGTGCACGCCGATGGCCATCGGTACGCCGCCGCAGGTGCAGTTGCCGAGGGCTTCGGCCATCACCATCGAATAGGAAAAGTCGAGACCGAGGCCGCCGTATTCCTGCGGATACTTGACGCCGAGCAGGCCCAGCGCGCCGAGCTTCTTGAACACCTCGTGCGTGGGAAATTCCTCGGCGGCTTCCCAGGCGTCGACATGCGGATTGAGTTCTTCCCTGACGAAGCGCGTGACGGTGTCGGAGAGCTGGCGATGTTCGCTGGTGAATTGCATGGTGTGACTCCCTGTCTAAAGTCGGGCGACGCCGAAGGTATTAGGACGTAGCGTGCGCGCCGCGGCCTCGGCGCAGATGTCGAGGCAGAGCATGAGGATGCGCCGCGTGTCGCGCGGGTCGATGATGCTGTCATCCCACAACCGCGCCGTACCGAACAGCGCGGTCGATTCCCTTTCCAGGCGCAGGCGCAGGCCTTCGCTCATGGCCGCCAGGGCAACCTCGTTGGCCGGCTGGCCCGCGCGTTCGAGCTTGGCACGGCCGACTATTTCCATGACCTTGGCCGCTTGTGCGGCGCCCATCACGGCGGTGCGCGCCGAGGGCCAGGCGAAGATGAAGCGCGGATCGAAGCCGCGCCCGCACATGCCGTAGTTGCCGGCGCCGTAGGAGCCGCCGAGCACCATGGTGAGCTTGGGCACGCGGGCGTTGGCGACGGCCTGGATCATCTTCGAGCCATGCTTGATGGCTCCGGCGCGTTCGGCCACCGAGCCGACCATGTAGCCGGTGGTGTTCTGCAGGAAGACCAGCGGCGTGCCGCTCTGGTCACACAACTGGATGAACTGCGCGGCCTTGGTCGAGCCTTCGGGCTGAATCGGTCCGTTGTTGCCGAGGATGCCGACCAGGTGGCCGCCGATGCGGGCGTGGCCGCAGACCGTGTCGGCGGCATAGACTGCCTTGAACTCGAGGAAGTCCGAAGCATCGACCAGGCGCGTGATCACTTCGCGCACGTCGTAGGGCTCGCGCTCGTCGGCCGGCACGATCCCCAATAGCTCCTCGACCGCATAACAAGGTTGTTTGAAAGTCGGCACTGGCGGTACGGCGTCCCAGAACAATTTGTCCATCACTTCGCGCGCCATGGCAATGGCATGGCCATCGTTCTCGCACAGATATTCGCCGAGGCCGGTGACGGTGGCGTGCGTCTCGGCGCCACCCAGTGTTTCGTCGTCGCAATCCTCGCCCATGGCGGCCTTCACCAGCGGCGGGCCGGCCAGGTAGATGCTGGAGCGGCCGCGCACCAGGATCACGTAGTCGGAAAGACCCGGCAGATAGGCGCCGCCGGCGGTGGAGGAGCCATGCACCACGGCGATCTGCGGGATGCCGGCGGCGGAGAGGCGGGCCTGGTTGGCGAAGCTGCGGCCGCCGTCGATGAAGATGTCGGCCTGGTACATCAGGTTGGCGCCGCCGCTCTCCACCAGATAGACCATCGGCAGGCGATTGTCGCGGGCGATCTCCTGCGCCCGCAGGGTTTTCTTGAGGCCCATCGGTGGCACCGTGCCGCCCTTGATCGCACTGTCGCTGGCCAGCACCACGCAGCGCTTGCCTGCGACCTGGCCGATGCCGACGATGGAACCGCCGCCAAGCACGGACTTCTTGCCGTCGTCGTCGTGCATGCCGAGGCCGGCAAGGCTCGAGAGTTCGAGGAAGTCGCTGTCGCGGTCGAGCAGGCGGGCGACGCGCTCGCGCGGCAGGATCTGGCCGCGCTTCTCGAACTTTTCACGCTTGGAGGCCGACTCGTCGCGCACCTTCTGCTCCAGTGCGCGTACCTCGGCGAGGCGTTCCTGCATGCGCTCGACGTTGGCGCGGAACGCTTCTGTACGCGGATCGAGGGCGGAGGACAGGATCGGCACGGGCCTATTCTCCTTTCAGAACCGCGGGCGTCTCGGCACGATGGAAGCCGTCGAAGCTGGCGCTGGCCGGGTACTCGCCCATGGGGAATACCGGACTGCCGAGCGGCGCGCCGCCGTCGATGGGCACCGTGACGCCGGTGACGAAGGCGGCGCCGGGCGAGAGCAGGAAGCAGATCGCCGCGCTGACTTCGGCTTCCGTGCCAAGACGGCGCAGCGGCACGTGATGCTTGAGTCGCGGGATCATGGCCTTCACCGCGCCGCTGTAGTGGTCCATGCCCGAGGATGCAATCCAGCCCGGCGCCACGGCGTTGACGCGGATGTGGAAGGGCGCCCATTCGAAGGCGGCGGTCATGGTCAGGTTGCTCATGCCGGCGCGCGCGGCGCCCGAATGGCCCATGCCCGGCATGCCGTTGCGGAAGTCGGCCGTCATGTTCACGACGGCGCCACCGTGCTTCTGCATGCTCTGCAGGAACACCTCGCGCATCATCAGGAAGCCGCCGGTCAGGTTGTTGGCCAGCACGGTCTCGAAGCCCTTCTTGCTGATCGCCAGCAGCGGCGAGGGAAACTGGCCGCCGGCGTTGTTGACCAGGCCATGGATGCGACCGTGGCGGCCGACGATGGCGGCAACGCCGTCGTGCACGGCGGCCTCGTCGCGGATGTCGAAGGCGATGCTGTCGGCGCGGCCGCCATCCGCCGCGATCTCGGCGACGACACGGGCCAGCTTGTCTTCGCTGCGCCCGGAGATCACCACCGTGGCGCCGAGCGACGCCAGTTCATGGGCGATGCAGCGGCCGATGCCGCCGCCGCCGCCGGTGACCCAATGCACTTCGCCGGCGAACAGTCCCGGTCGCAGTACGCTGGCGTAGCGGGAAACGGACTCTCCTTCTGTGGCCCGGGAACTGCTCATGCACTGGTCTCCTCGTCGGCTCCTGAACGATCGCCATGCTACCGAGTGCTTACGTTAACGTCAACAGCCTGTCGATTAGGGTATATTTATCTTGATGGCGGCAGATCGGCTTGATAGGATGGCAGGCATGAAGCGAAGCGCGATCCGCAAAACCGCCGGCGCAAGCGCGGCCATGCCGCCGGACGAAGGCGAGCTGTATGGCATCACCGAACTGGCGCGGGAGTGCGGGATTTCGCTGCGCGCGATCCGCTTCTACGAGGACAAGGGCTTGCTGGCGCCGCGTCGGATCAACGGCGGCCGCGCCTATTCGCGGCGCGACCGGGTGCGCCTGGGCCTGATCCTGCGCGGCAAGGCGGTGGGCATGTCGCTTGCCGAGATCGAGCACATCCTGTCGCTCTATGGCGACCACGGCGAGGGGCATGCCACGCAACTCGCTTACCTGATCGGTCGTATCGATGCGGCGATGACGGAACTCGACGCGCGGCGGCGCAATATAGAGGCCATGTCTGGCGAACTGGGCGAAGTTCGCGGCCAGTTGAAAAAGGCGCTGGCCGCCAGGCGCCGCGCCCGCAAGGGCTGATCAGGCCTTCTTCAGTTCAGCGCGCAGCGCTGCGATCACGGTGTCGTAGCGATGGGCATCACTGTCGCGCCCGGCGCCGAATACCGCCGAGCCGGCGACGAAAGTATCGACCCCGGCCTTCGCCACTTCCAGAATGTTGGCCGGGCCGACGCCGCCGTCGATTTCGAGGCTGATGTCGAGGCCGCGCGCGTTTATCATCTGCCGCACCTTCCTGGCTTTGTCGAGCACGTAGGGGATGAACTTCTGGCCGCCGAAGCCGGGGTTGACGCTCATCAGCAGCACCATGTCGAGCTTGTCCAGGGTGTACTCGAGCACGTCGAGCGGAGTCGCCGGATTGAACACCAGTCCCGG
>Ga0163199_1000146_pt1 | contig 44398 bp, 39 predicted proteins | sample PL_2010_150m_FD_113537 | JGI IMG/M metagenome (GOLD analysis project Ga0163199, IMG submission 113537) | Freshwater microbial communities from Powell Lake, British Columbia, Canada to study Microbial Dark Matter (Phase II) - PL_2010_150m | ecosystem: Environmental > Aquatic > Freshwater > Lake ...
ATATATATTTATCTACAATAAATCCACTCTTCCAAATACTTTTTGTAACACGGCGATGGCTATTTCACGAGGTACTTCATCATAATGAGATACTTCCATGGTTGAACTGGCTCGTCCGGAGGTTAATGTCCTGAGTACCGTTACATATCCGAACTGTTCGGAAAGGGGTACTGTAGCTTTAACCACACGTCCGCCGGGTTTATTTTCCATCCCGGTAACTTGTCCACGCCTTTTGTTGAGATCGGCAATTACATCTCCCACGAATTCTTCCGGAGAAACAACTTCAAGGCTCATGATTGGTTCCAATAGAACCGGTTGCGATTTCTCACAACCTTCACGAAAAGCTTTTTGTGCTGCGATTTCGAAAGAAAGATCATCAGAATCAACGGGGTGAAAAGATCCACCGGTTAATGTCACTTTCAATCGATTTAATGGAAACCCGGCTAATACACCGCTGTTCATGGCATTTTTAAAGCCTCGTTCAACAGCTGCGATGTATGATTTGGGAAGTTCGTCCGGTTTTAATTCTGAAATAAATTCAAGGCCCTTCTGTGCGGTTTCAGGAGAAATCTTCACGTGTATGTCAGCAAAAAGATTCCGTCCTCCGGTGTTTTTTCTGAAAATGGTATGCATTTCAGCTTCCTGCCGGATTGATTCCTTATAGGCTACCTGTGGAAGTCCGCGATTAATTTCGAGTTTGAATTCCCTTTTGAGTCGGTCCAGTATAATTTCAAGATGCAGTTCACCCATCCCGCTTAAAACTGTCTGACCAGATTCCTCATCGATTTTAACCCTAAAAGTTGGATCCTCCTCTACCAGTTTTTGAAGAGCATCAGTCAGTCTTGCCATATCATCCTGGGTTCTTGCCTCAACGGCCATACCAAGAACGGGTTCAGGAAAACTGATAGATTCGAGCAGGATTTTATGGTTTTCTTCACACAGAGTATCGCCGGTCTTTATGTCTTTAAATCCGACGGCTGCACAAATATCACCTGCCTCCACCTGATCACGCGGATTCTGCTTGTTTGCATGCATTTGATATAGTCGGGTAATCCTTTCTCTTTTTTCGGTACGCATGTTAAAAACAGTGGCTCCCGAATGGATTGTCCCGGAGTAAACCCTCAAGTAAGCCAAACGGCCAACAAATGGGTCAGTAGCAATTTTAAAAGCGAGTGCTGCGAAAGGCGCGTTTGGATCAGAATCCCTGCTCACGATTTGGTTAGTTACAGGATCTAAACCCTGAACCGCTCCAACATCAAGTGGGCCAGGTAAGAAAGCAGCAATTGCATTAAGCAGAGGCTGCACGCCTTTATTTTTAAATGCTGATCCGCAAAGAACCGGAATTAGAACCCTGTTAAGGGTTGCAGTCCGAATTGCAGTCAACAGGTCATTGGCTTGGATGCTATCTTTATCTGCAAAAAACCTTTCCAGAAGCAGGTCATCGGTTTCACAAACTGATTCAATCAGCAAGTTTCGCCATTCTTCAGCCTGTTCCCGCATATCCGCCGGTATGGGATGAATCTCAGGGTGTGATCCGAGAAAATCTTCTTCCGGCCAAATTAGGGCTTTGTTTTGTATCAGGTCGACTACTCCGATAAACTTATCTTCTATTCCGATTGGAATTTGGATTGCAAGGGGTTTAGCCCCCAGTTTTTCCTTCATTTCATTCAGGACGCCAATAAAATCGGAGCCGGGTCTGTCCATCTTGTTAACAAAAGCGATTCGGGGAACCTTGTATTTATCAGCTTGATGCCAGACAGTTTCAGATTGTGGTTCTACCCCGCTAACACCGCAAAAAACGGCTATTGCTCCATCGAGCACGCGAAGAGATCTTTCCACTTCAACAGTGAAATCAACATGGCCGGGCGTATCTATAATATTAAATTTGTAGTTCTGCCCGTCATATTTCCACCAGGTAGTGGTTGCGGCAGAGGTTATTGTAATCCCCCGTTCCTGCTCCTGTATCATCCAATCCATAGTTGCAGCACCGTCATGAACTTCTCCCATCCGGTGATTAATTCCGGTATAAAACAGAATGCGCTCGGTAGTAGTGGTTTTTCCCGCATCAATATGCGCCATAATACCGATGTTTCTGGTATAAGAGAGATCTAGTGCCATCCCAACGTGTCAAAGAACTTTGCTCCGGTTAAAACCGGAAATGCGCGAATGCCCGGTTTGCTTCGGCCATCCGGTGCGTATCTTCCTTTTTCTTGAAAGCTGCGCCTTCTTCGTTAAATGCAGCTACAATTTCTGCAGCTAATTTCTCACTCATCGACCGACCGGCACGTTTACGTGCAAAGGCGATCAGGTTCTTGTTTCCGATGGATATTTTCCGGTCGGGCCGAATTTCCATAGGAACCTGGAAGGTAGCACCACCAACCCTGCGGCTTTTTACTTCCACTGCAGGAGTAATGTTTTCAAGTGCCTTCTTCCATACATCAAGAGCGGATAATCCGCTGTCCTGTGTTTTCTTTCCCACCAATTCCAAAGCATCGTAGAAATTGGCAAAAGCAATACTTTTCTTCCCGCTGTACATCAGGTCATTTACGAAGCGGGTGACCCGGGCATCACCAAATTTGGGATCCGGAAGTACTATATTCTTTTTGGCTCTCGCTTTTCTCATAGAAAAAATTGCTTACTGTAACAGACTATTTTTTAGGCCTTTTGGCACCGTATTTTGATCTTCTCTGTTTTCTGCCATCAACACCGGCAGCATCTAATGTACCCCTTACCATATGGTAGCGAACACCCGGAAGATCTTTAACCCTTCCACCGCGTACCAGTACAATGGAGTGCTCCTGAAGATTATGACCTTCACCTGGTATATACACATTGACTTCCTTCTGGTTCGTCAATCGTACCCTGGCAACTTTCCGCATGGCAGAGTTTGGCTTCTTAGGTGTGGTCGTATAAACCCTCACACAAACTCCGCGGCGCTGAGGACAAGAATCAAGAGCCGGAGCTTTGCTCTTATCATTCTTACTGATTCTACCTTTTCTTACTAATTGCTGTATCGTAGGCATTATGAGCTTTTTTTAACCCGCTTGTTTTTAACAAAATGGTTCGCAAAGGTAAAAGTTTTTTTCAGAAAAACGAACGCCAATGCAAAATTTCAAAAAAAAGTCCCGGATGACCGGGACTGTATATCATTGACCTGATTGGATCCGGTTTACGGATACTTAACAATTAAGATGGTCTCATCAGGAACAATCGGGCTGGTTCCTGCATTTTGTGGTGTGGTCATCAAACTAATACTATCGGAAGTGGATCCATTATTCTTTACAACATGAACCTTCAAATAGAAAACCCGTTGCGTGTTAAATTCTTCAAGGTTGATGAGAAACCAGGAAATCCGATCCCTGGAAATCCGCATTGGATTATAAACGATACCACAAGATGTTCCGTTCTCATTCAGAATTTCGACATAAGTAACACTAAATGAAGCCGGACCAGTTAATCCAAAAGTTACGAAATCCCAGTGATGATCCTGGTTAAGGTCCACAACCTGTCCCTTAACAATTTCGATGCGGAAATTTTGAGCCTGGGTACCCATTGCCATCCATGCAAATACCCCTGTCAAGATTATGCTCATTATGTTTTTCCTCATAATATCTTCCTTTCGATTTATCAAAGATTTACTTTGGCTTAACTTAATGCCGATTTGGGTATAAAGGTAACCCATCTTTTTGAATTTTTTTTGCAATTCTATCTTTTTTAACAATTACTGCATGGCAATTTCGAAAGGACCTACATATAATATAATATATTTGTTGGGATTGTCATGGAAAAGATCTTGATGATAAAAGTTACTAAAATACTGATTATTATAACAATTACGTTGGTCCTGGTCCGGCATGATCCTGTTAGTGCAGCCATTCAGGAACCAGCCGGTTTTATCGACACAACCAGGCTCAACCAGTTGGCGTTTGAAGGAAAACGAAGGGAAGCCGCCAAGTATATCTATCAATCCATGGCCAATATGCAAACCCAGAACACTTCCGATCTTGCCGAAATATGGCTTGAAGCTGCCATTTTCAGTGCCTGGTCAGACAACTTAACATCCTCCCATATTGCCTACAATAACTATCTTAAATTCAGCGATGATCATAACGACAAGCCAGGTATACGGGCAAACCGCTTACTGTACCATTCACTTATTCTTTCGTCAGCAACCTCTAATAACCAGGCGGCCGACAGTCTTTTAGCCTCTATTGCGATCCGACCGGTTAACGGGACATTAAACCGTATCCTGCTCGCTGATTCCTATGGAGAACTGGCCAGATTATATAAAAAAACAGGCGACCTGTTTGAATCAGCCAGAAATTTCGAGCGGTCGATCAGTTTAAACCGCAAAATTGGCCGAATTGTTATTCTGGCTGAGGACTTAAGCGATTTAAGCTCGATTTTATCTACCATGAATAGCTCTAACCAGACGGCCGATTCTGTACTCATTGAATCCCTTTCAATATATAGGGATCTTGATAGTTTACCGGCTGTAGCACAGGTTTTAAATGAACTGGGCGTATTGTTCAACCGACGGGGAAACTTCAGGGAATCTCTAAATTATTTTAATCAATCGCTCAAGGTAAAATCAAAAATACCAGGCCTGAGCAAACAGGAATTTATCGTGGTGATTAACAATATCGGTCATTGTTACCAATATTTGGACAACACTGACAGCGCCAGGTTATGTTTCTCCAAAGCAATAGAATATGCTATCCTGTCGGGCAGAAACCCTGCTCCATATTACGCTAACCTTGGTGCCAGTTATGGGGGGAAAGAAGAGTACACCAAGGCATTGGAATATTTCCAGAAAGCCTTATTCTGGCTTGATCCAACCTGCTCCCAGACTGATCTTTCGACAAATCCCCGCATTAACAAAGTCACTCCTCAACTCGCTGAATTCACTGCCTATAAAGCTCACACCTACCATAGAAGGTATAATCAGCTACATAACCCTGACGATCTTGTCAATGGTTTGAAAACCTTTATGGTTGCTCTTGAAATGATGGATACACTTCGATTCATGTATTCATTTGAAAGCAAACCTTATCTAGCCTCGGAAGCCAAAATCCATTTTTTCAATGCGCTGGACATGGCCTTGGATCTATATAAGCTAACGGGAGAAAAAAAATATCTTGAACAAGCGTTTCAGTTATCTGAACGGAACAAATCGGCGACTTTGAATGAATTCCTCCGAACTAACCAGGCTCGCGAATATATGGGAAATGTAGCTCCCTGGATAACCCTTGAAGATAGTATCAAACAGTCAATCAATAAGATCGAGTCGAGGCTTATCAGCATTTCTGCCGGAACAAATTCTCAGACTGACAGTATTATTTCGTTACAAACCCGACTATCGGACCTTACCGATAAATTAAAAAACATCGGGATAACAGCCAGAAGGGAGAATCCGGAGTATTTTAAAATGGTATACTCCAACCATGGTTATTTTACCGAAGACATTCAGAAATTGATTAATCCGGGTGAAGCCCTGGTTGATTATACAGTGGTGCGGGACAACAGGTTATCACAGGATTACATGATCGTCATGGTTTTGACTCGTGATACCCTGTTTACCTACCGCAATACTTTGCCAAATCAGTTTAGGAAAGATATAACCGCTTTTCATGCCTCTATAACATCATATATTGATACCAGGGTTTTTCAGGAATTCAGCAGATTGTCGAACTTAATGTATCAATACTTTTTTGCTCCGATTGAAAAGTTCAGTGGAATTAACCAGCTGATTATTCTTCCGGATGAGGAACTGGGCTTTCTTCCTTTCGAGGTTTTCGTCTCCGATACCCTAAGACCCAAAGGTTCTGATTTCAGGAAATTAAGTTACCTCAACCGAAAATATCAGATATCTTACATTTCTTCGCATGAACAACTTTACCAGTTCAGAAGTAACCCGGGAAAAAGAGGAAAGTCAACTGTTTATGCGTTCGCACCCTTTATTAGCAAAGGAGCCAGATTGGATACTCTTAATTTATTGGCCCTCGAGAATTCAGGCAAGGAAATAAATTCTGTTTCCAAATACTTCAGGACCAGGATCTTTAAAAACGAAAAAGCCGGAGAGCAATCCCTTCGACGTGCATTTCAGCGGGAATCAGTGATAACCCTTTCCACGCACGGCATCATGAATCCTAACCATCCCATGCAATCAAGACTTCTCTTAAACCCCTCTGAACCCGATTGGAGTCTTTATTTTTTCGAAATGATGTCGCTAAAAATCAAATCCTCGCTGGTCATATTAAATGCCTGTAATACCGGAACGGGAAAATTACAGGTTGGTGAAGGAATTATGAGTATGGCGAGAGGTTTTCAATTCGCTGGTGTACCCTCCGTGATTACAACTTTGTGGACGATTGATGATCAATCCTCGGCAACCATTATGAAATTCTTTTTCCGGAATCTATATGAAGGGATGGATCAGCGTGAGGCACTTATGAAAGCCCGAAACACCTATATCGATCAAGCCACCAAGGCAACCGGTGCTCCCTATTTCTGGGCCGGACAGGTTCTCATCGGCAATACCGGAAGCATCTCAATCCATCACCGGATAAATCCCTTGTTAATAGTGATTTCATTAATTCTGGTTGCTGTAATCCTTACTTCCTTATTGGTATTTTATAAAAAGTGAGGTAATGATTGCTGGCTCTTGAATCTAAAAAAAAAAACTTAGCTTTGCTGACCAAAATTTTAGCAAGAAAGTTTTCTCATCATTTTACCAGTAATTAAGGGAGTTATGAAAGTTTACCAGACGAATCAGATACGGAACCTTGCACTTCTGGGCAATTCAGGGTCAGGAAAAACAACCTTGGCCGAATCGCTATTGTTTGACGGAGGTGTGATCAGCCGGCGCGGGGATGTTGGCAGCAAAAACACAGTATCGGATTGCCAGGAAATTGAACACGAGCGTGGCAATTCGGTTTATGCAACTGTACTGTACACTGAATACAAAGATTATAAAATCAATATCATTGACACCCCTGGTGCAGATGATTTTGTTGGAGCTGCAATAGCTGCACTGAGCGCAGTAGATTTTGCACTGCTTCTCATCAATGCTCAGAATGGGGTTGAAACGGGGACTGAATCATTAATGAGATATACCAGCAAGCATAAAAAGCCTGTTATTATGGTTGTGAATCAGCTGGATCATGAAAAGTCGCATTTCGATAAGGCTGTTGAGAGTGCACGTGAGGCGTTCGGGCAAAAGGTGGTGGTTGTTCAATATCCGATGAATGAGGGTATTGGATTTGATACGGTTATTGATGTTATCCGGAAAAAAGCAATAAAATATCCGGTTGGCGGAGGCGCTCCGGTTGAAAGCGAAATTCCTGCAAGTGAAACCAAAAAGGCCGGTGATTATTTGGCACGTCTGGTCGAATTGGCCGCAGAAGCTGATGAAAACCTGATGGAAATATTCTTCGCAAATGATACGCTAACTGACGAAGAGTTGCGTGATGGGCTCAAAAAAGGTATCGTTGAACGCGGGATTTTTCCGGTTCTTTGCACATCGGCTAAAAATGTTCAGGGAACTCAGCCCCTTTGTGATTTCGTTGTTAATTATGCTCCAACTCCGGATCAGAGCGTATACAAATTCAAAAATGGCACTGAAATCAAAGTTGGCCAATCCGGGCCAAATGTTGCCTTTGTTTTTAAAACTTTTACCGAACAGCATCTGGGAGAAATCAACTTTTTTAAAGTTATATCCGGGAAACTTACTGAAAGTATTGACCTATTGAACCTTAACACAAACGCTAAGGAAAGGGTTTCTCAATTATTTGTAGTTGCCGGAAAAGGACGTCAAAAGGTTGACACGATGTTTCCCGGCGATATCGGAGGTACGGTTAAGCTGAAGGACACGAGAACTTTCACAACTTTGGCCGATAAAAGTGTTGATTCTCCTATAGTCCCGATTGAGATGCCGGAACCCAAATTCCGTGCTGCTATTAAAGCTAAAGAGGAGTCGGATGATGAAAAATTGGGTGAAGCCCTTCACCGTCTCCACGAGGAAGATCCTTCACTTCGTGTTGAATATTCAAAAGAACTCAAACAAATCATTTTACATGGCCAGGGTGAATACCACCTGAATATTGTTAAATGGCTTCTTGATAATACCTTTAAGATTCCTACTGAATATCTTTCGCCAAAAATCCCATACCGGGAAACTATTACGAAAGTTGCTCAGGCTTCTTATCGTCACAAGAAGCAGTCGGGCGGATCCGGCCAATTTGGTGAGGTACATATGATTATTGAACCTCATGAAGAAGGGGTCCCTGAAAAAACCCTGTTTAAAATAGAAGGTAAGGATATGCAACTTTCAATCCGCGGTAAGGAAGAGATTCCTCTGGATTGGGGTGGTAAGCTGGTATTCTACAATTGTATCGTTGGCGGTTCCATTGAGGCCCGTTTCTTGCCGGCCATTCAGAAAGGTCTGATGGAAAAACTGGAGAATGGTCCCCTTACCGGATCTTATGCCCGGGATATCCGGGTATTCGTTTACGACGGTAAGATGCACCCGGTTGATTCCAACGAAATTTCATTCCGGTTGGCTGGTGCAAAAGCTTTCGCAGAAGCCTTCCGTAAGGCTGGTCCGAAAATTATGGAACCGATTTACGATTTAGAAGTTTTGGTTCCGGGTGACCGCATGGGTGATGTGATGAGTGACCTTCAGGGAAGGCGTGCCATGATTCTGGGAATGAATTCAGAGGGACGTTATGAACACCTTAGGGTAAGGGTTCCGCTGGCTGAACTGAATAAGTATTCGACTACGTTAAGTTCGCTCACCAATGGCCGGGCTACCTACACCATGAAATTCAGTGACTATGCCTTATGTCCGCCGGATGTTCAGGAAAAACTCCAGGCTGCCTATATAGCTGACGACGACGAATAGGCTTAATTAAAGATGTCAATTCAAGGGAAGATGTCAACTCACTGAAGAATTGACATCTTCTTTTTTTTATCTGATCAAGGTTAGAAATCCATAATAGACTTTATCGTTGACTTTTCCCTTATAAATCACATCATCATAACCGGTTGCCGAGATGATATAATAGTAAGTTCCGGAAGGTGCAGGCTGGCCATCAGTCATATATCTGCCGTTCCATCCTTTCTCGAGCGTTTTGGGGTCGGTCCATTCATAAACGACTCGTCCCCAGCGGTTCATGATCCTGCCTGAGAAACTTCTTAAGGAGAGAGCTTTTACCTGGAAATAGTCATTGGCACCATCTTCATTCGGAGTAAAAACATTGGGAATTTCTAAAAGGGAAGAGTCCACGCGTATATAATCTTCAGAAGTAAAAACATTACGGCATTGAAGATATTTCGCGACAACACGGCTGGTATATTCACCCGGGCGCTCCAGGGAAAATTTTTTTTCAGTAGTGGTCAGCAGATTCGATGTATCGGTATTTTCGTAAAACTCCCAATTATAAGTAATGCTTGTTTCAGAACCCCCATTGGAAGCAGAATCAATCACCATGGAAACTTCAAGAGGAGCCTCTCCGTTTTTCGGAGCCACGGTAAAGGAAGCATAAACTCCATATAAGGTGAGGGTGGTGTCATGATAACAACCAAAATTGTCGGTAACCCTAAAAATATAATTCAGATTACCCTTATTGAGCGGTGGCTTAATCCTGGCTATCCCATTACGGTCGGACTGAATCCCTACCCCATCCCACGTAAAATCAGCCTGAGGATGGGTATTTTCAAACTGGAATGTGTCCTTTGTCCAGGGAATTGATGTAACAAAACCAGTTAAACCAATTTCATTGCCGCTGCAAATCGAAGTTTGATCAGAACGGGTTCCCGAAAAAGAAGGGCGCATTCCGATGAAAACATTCATATCGGGTACATTTTTAGCTGCTGGTCCTCCTGTTCTGCTTGTGACATAGAGCCGAACGGTATAGTGACCGCCTTCCGGATATGAAAATGTAACGTTCTGACCGGTCCGGACCAGACCGTTATAACCGAAATCCCAGGTGAATGTCACCTGGTTTGGATCGAAGGAAGAAAAATCTGCATTAAGCCCTTCAGCCATAAATATAATACTTTTACCCGGGCAGGATTTCAGTGTATCGACTGCAGGCTGTTTGATCCTGACGGTATAATCACCTTCCTGGGCCATCAGAACAACAGGCAGGAGGAATGTAAAAAAGAAAGCGGCCATCGGGCCAGTCTGAGAAAACAAACGGTATTTCATCAATATCAGCGCTTACTGTTAATGAGTTACAATATTAGTAAATCTTAGCCGGAATTCGACACATTTCGATCATGCCTCTATAAGCGACAATTGTTATTTTTGGCGTACTTTCCGGTGCTACAACCACTAACGTTAAATTGAACATTTCCGTATTCTTAAAGATTTAAAAGTGAACAATTTTCTTAAAGACTTAAACCCAATTCAACGTGAAGCCGTGGTGCAAACGGATGGTCCGGTGCTTGTTATTGCGGGAGCCGGGTCGGGAAAAACCCGGGTACTCACCTTTAAAATAGCCTGGCTTCTGGAACAGGGTATTCATGCCCGGAATATTCTTTCCCTCACTTTCACCAACAAGGCCGCCAGGGAAATGAGAGACCGGATCGAACAACTGATGCAGCCGGATATTACCCGTGCCCTTTGGATGGGCACCTTTCATTCACTTTTTGCCCGTATCCTCCGAAGAGAATGCCAGGCTATCGGATATAGCCAGAATTTCACGATTTATGATAGTGATGACACGAAAAGTCTAATCAGAAGTATTTTGCACGATCTTAAACTGGATGACGACATTTATCCGGTGGGTGAAGTTCTGCGGAGGATCTCTTCGGCCAAGAATCAGTTAATTACCGCGGAAAGTTATCCATCAAGAAGCGAATGGATAGCAGTAGATGAGTACGCCCGGCGGCCAGATATGTCTAATATATATATTACCTATGCCAGGCGTTGCCGGAATGCCGGAGCCATGGACTTTGATGATCTGTTGCTGAACACGTTCCTGCTGTTTCAAAACAATCCGGAGATTTTAAAGCGTTATCAGGATCAGTTCCGGCATATACTCGTGGATGAATATCAGGATACGAATTACGCACAATATTCAATCCTTAACCTCCTCGCCCGGACCCATCGGAATCTCTGCGTCGTTGGCGATGATTCTCAGAGCATTTATTCTTTCCGTGGAGCCAGGATTGAGAATATCCTGAATTTCAGAATTGATTATCCGGAATACAAGATTTTCAAGCTCGAACAGAACTATCGGTCGACCCAGACTATCGTTGAAGCTGCCAATAGTTTAATTCTGAAAAATCAAAGCCGTATTCCGAAAACCATCTGGTCGGCAAATGAGACCGGTGCCCTGGTTGAAGTGGCTCAATCGCTGACTGATCAGGAGGAAGGGTTTTTTATTTCCAACCGTATTCTGGATACGCATTTGCAAGAACAAGCTGATTTTAAAGAATTTGCCGTATTATACCGGACTCATGCCCAATCACGGATTATTGAAGAAGCATGCAGGAAACAGAATATCCCTTATAAGATATATGGAAGTATTTCATTTTATCAACGGAAGGAAATCAAGGATATCCTGGCCTATTTCAGGCTGATTCTGAACCACCGTGATGATGAATCTTTAAAAAGAATCATTAATTATCCGGCCAGGGGCATCGGTAAAACGACACTCGACCGCCTGAGTGAAGCCGCTATGCAAGCCCAATGCCCGATTTGGTTTGTGCTGGGAGATCCCGTTGCGTATGTCCCTCAATTTAATAAAGGTACTGCCGAAAAACTTTTGCAGTTCAGGCATCTTATCGAAGAATTCTCATCAATAGCGGATACCGTTGATGCTTATGAATTAGCCATGCGTGTTGTGCAGGGAACCGGCATCCTCGAGGAATATCGTTTTGATCGCACACCCGAGGGTCTCAGTAAATTTGAGAATATCGAGCAGTTGATCAACGGTATCAAAGTATTTGTTGATCAAGGGAATCAGGAAGGTGAAGATGCCAGTTTCAGTGGTATGGATTTTTTCCTGCAGAATGTTTCCCTGATGACCGATCAGGATAATGACAAGCCGGAAGACCGCAACAAGGTAAGTTTGATGACCATTCATTCGGCCAAAGGCCTTGAGTTTGGTTATGTTTTCATCGCCGGTGTTGAAGAAGAGCTATTCCCTTCATCATTTTCGAATGGTTCTGCAAAAGAGATTGAGGAAGAGCGCAGACTGTTTTATGTGGCTATCACAAGAGCCATGAAGCGTGTAGTTATTACCCTGGCCAAAACCCGGTATCGGTGGGGAAGTTTGATGGATTGCCGGCCGAGCAGGTTTATCCGTGAGATTGATCCGAAATTCCTGACAGTTACCGGTGGGGGGAATCAAAGAAATATCAGTGGGCAAAGTATGGAAGAAGAGGAGGAGGAATTTAATTCTCCACGCCCCATTCCCCCACCTGCCAGGAGGATTATTCCTGTCAGCAATAAACCTGGTCCCAGGCCACCGGTTGATGAGAATTTTGAATCGGATGATCCCGCCGCTATTCAGTCGGGTATGACGATAACTCATCCTCGCTTTGGAAACGGAAAAGTTCTGCAGATTGAAGGAGAAGGAAATAACCGCATGGCCACCGTGTTTTTTAAAGATACAGGCAACAAGCAGCTGCTTCTAAAATTTGCACGCTTGAAAATTATTAAGACCTGAAGTGTGTAAAAATCCCTACCTTTGTCCCATTCAATGTAAAATCAATGGAATACAGCAAAAAAGAAAAACGGCTAAGGATGCCTGAATACGGGCGTATCGTGCAAAATATGGTTGATTATGCGATACATATTCCAGACAGGGCCGAGCGAAATGCCGCCATTCAGATCATTATTGATGTGATGGGGAATATCAACCCAACACTGCGGGACAACCGCGATTATAAGCATAAACTGTGGGATCACCTGCATCTTATTGCTGATTTTCAGCTGGATATCGATTGTCCGTTTGAGGTGCCTTCGATGGACCATTTCCTCGGAAAGCCAGACAGGGTTCCCTATCCGATATCCAAGATACGGTTTCGTCATTATGGCAAGATTGCTGAACTGTTAATTGAAAAAGCACTTCTGATTACGGATGAGGAGAAGAAATTTGAATACACCCGGCAGATTGCCAATCACATGAAAATCTCCTACTTAACCTGGAATAAAGATAATGTAACGGATGAAATCATCCTGATTGCCCTTCGGGAATTATCGCGCGACAGGCTGACTCTTCCAGCTGGAACGGTTTTGGCTGAGATCAAAGATTTGCCGCCAAAATCGGTAATCACCAAGAAAAGGTTTCCTCAGAAGCAAAATCACACTTTTAAGAAACGGTATTAAAATCGGACAAACCATGGCTGCTTTCGAGATCACAGGTGGCCGTCCGCTCAAAGGTGAGCTGACGCCGCAAGGGGCCAAGAATGAAGCTTTACAGGTAATTTGTGCCACTTTACTGACCAGTGAATCGGTAGTCATCCGGAATATTCCAGAAATCCTTGATGTTCAAATTCTTATCAGATTACTGGCTGAAATAGGAGTTGAAACCAAACAAATCGATCCTTCAACCTGGTCATTCCGTGCTGCTGAACTCGATATCAATTATCTTGAGAGCGACGAATTCCGCCAAATGGCTATACGCCTGCGTGGTTCAGTTATGCTGGTGGGACCGCTGATTGCCAGATGCGGAAAGGCCTGCATGCCTCAGCCCGGTGGAGACAAAATCGGCAGGAGGAGGCTCGACACCCATTTCCATGGGCTTTCCAGATTGGGGGCACAAATTGATTATGATGCAGCGAAAGAACAATTTGTAATTACCGGAAAAAACATGAAGGGTGCCTTTATGCTTCTTGAGGAAGCATCGGTTACCGGTACCGCCAATGTTTTGATGGCTGCGGTGCTGACTCCCGGTAAAACAACCATCTTCAATGCTGCCTGTGAACCCTATGTTCAGCAATTGTGCCTGATGCTTAGCCGAATGGGGGCCAGAATCAACGGTATCGGGTCAAATCTGTTAACCATTGAAGGAGTTGATCAGCTGACCGGCACCGATCATACCATCCTCCCTGATATGATCGAAATCGGAAGTTTTATCGGCCTGGCTGCACTTACACGCTCGGAAATCACCATCAAGCAATATTTTCCGGAGCATCTGGGATTGATCCCCCATTCCTTTGCCCGGCTGGGAATCCACTTTGAACAGCGGGGCAATGATTTATACATTCCATCGCAGGATCATTATGAGATAGAGACGTTTATGGACGGATCGATCATGACAATAGCCGATGCCCCCTGGCCAGGACTAACACCCGACCTTCTGTCGGTTTTCCTGGTTGTAGCCACACAAGCGAGGGGTTCTTTGCTGATTCATCAGAAAATGTTCGAAAGCCGGCTGTTTTTTGTCGATAAACTTATTGATATGGGAGCCAGGATCATCCTCTGTGATCCCCATCGGGCTACTGTTATCGGCCTCGACAGGCATTTACCACTTCGTCCGGCCACTTTAATCACTCCCGATATCAGGGCCGGAGTAGCTTTATTGATTGCGGCACTAAGTGCTGAAGGTACCAGTGTGATATATAATATTGAACAGATTGATCGTGGATATCAGGAAATTGACCGGAGGCTGAATGCAATCGGGGCTTCCATCAGGAGAATTTAATCATTCCAGCCAGCTTCTGCCATATTGTCGGACTTTTGAGTTGGCAAATAATTTGAGGTTGCCAGATCGCTTATTAAATAATTTAAAGCCCATTTATACTTATGGATTCAGATGACATGACTATGTCCGAAATTCCTGAACAATTAAAAGATCAGGAAATGGAGCAGGCCGAAGGGGCGGAATCCCCAAAGAGCGAAAGTGGCAAGAAAAAGAAGTTAGCTGTCGGCGGATATAAAAAAGAGTTCGAAGAGATGGCCAATAAACTCATCGAAATGAACGACAAGTATTTGCGTTTATCAGCTGAGTTCGATAATTACCGAAAGCGGACATTAAAAGAAAAAATGGATCTCACCAAAATGGGTGGAGAAACTGTATTACTACAAATACTGCCCGTAGTCGATAATCTTGAAAGAGCTATCCAATCGATTCGGGAAACGAGTGATATTGATGCAGTTAAACATGGCATTGAACTCATTTATGCCAATTTTCGGGATTTCCTGAAACAGAATGGCATTCAGGAGATTGAATGTCTGAATCAGGATTTCAACAGCGATATTCACGAAGCGCTGACGAAGATACCTGCCCCAAATCCTGAGCAAAAGGGTAAGGTAGTTGAAGTTATTGAGAAAGGTTACTACCTGCACGACCGTGTTATCCGGTTTGCCAGGGTAGTTGTAGGGGATTAATGACGGTAAACAGGAAAAATGACAAAAAGAGATTATTACGAAATACTGGGTATTTCAAAGAATGCCTCTCCTGAAGAAATTAAGAAAGCCTATCGTCGGCAGGCAATGAAATGGCATCCGGATAAAAATCCCGGAAACAAGGACGCTGAAGGGAAATTCAAGGAAGCTGCCGAAGCTTATGAAGTTTTATCCAATTCTGATAAAAAGGCCCGTTACGACCAATATGGGCATGCAGGCTTGGGCAATGGAGGTGGAGGCTTTGGAGCAGGCGGGATGAATATGGAGGACATATTCTCCCATTTTGGTGACATTTTCAGTGATATGGGCTTTGGCGGGTTTGGCAGTTCTTCGAGGGGACGCCAGAAACAGGTAAACCATGGAACCAACCTCCGCGTCAAGGTTAAGCTTACACTTGAAGAGATTGTTAAAGGTGCCGAGAAAAAAATCAAGGTACATAAATATATACCATGCGATTCCTGTAGTGCTACTGGTGCTGCTGACGGGTCTTCCTATTCTGCCTGTTCAACCTGCAATGGCCATGGACAGGTTACCCGCGTAGCACATACCATTCTGGGCCAAATGCAGACAACCACGGTTTGTCCGGCCTGTGGAGGAGAAGGTAGGATCATTTCCCAAAAATGCACATCCTGCTATGGAGAGGGAATAATTAAAGGGGAAGAGGTTATCAAAATCAATATTCCAGCCGGTGTTCAGGAGGGAATGCAACTATCAATGAGCGGAAAAGGAAATGCTGCCCGAAGAGGCGGGATTAATGGTGACCTGCTGATCATGGTTGAAGAGGCCGAACACCCCGACTTGATCCGCGATGGCAACGACCTAGTGTTTAACTTATTCGTTTCTATTCCGGATGCTGCCCTGGGCTCAGCCGTTGAGATCCCTACCGTAGATGGTAAAGTAAAGGTAAAGATCGAACCCGGAACCCAACCAGGTAAAATATTGAGGCTTAGAGGAAAAGGGATACCCGACCTTAACGGTTATGGCAAAGGCGACCTTCTGGTAAGGATCAATGTCTGGATTCCAAAAACGATGTCGAAAGATGAGCGGCGAATGGTTGAGGATCTTGGTAAATCTTCTAATTTTACTCCAAACCCTACGAGTGCTGAGAAAAATGTATTTCGCCGGATGAAGGAAATGTTCGAGTGAGTACTTAAAATAAAAGTCATAAATTTTTACCTATGAATAACTTTCTGACTGCCAGCAATGTAGTCAAACAATTTGCGAATCATCTGGCATTAGACAAAGTGAGCATTGATGTTCCCGAAGGGAGCATCTTCGGATTGCTGGGTCCAAACGGAGCCGGAAAAACAACTCTGATCCGGATCATTACCCAAATTACCGCTCCTGATCAGGGGGAGGTACTTTTCCGTGGTAAAAAAATGACCATGGAAGATGTGTATCATATCGGGTATCTCCCGGAAGAACGGGGTTTGTACAAGAAAATGAAGGTAGGCGAACAGGCACTCTACCTGGTTCAACTGAAAGGAATGTCGAGGACCGACGGATTAAAAAAGCTTAAGTACTGGTTTGAAAAGTTCGAGATTCAAACCTGGTGGGATAAAAAGGTTGAAGAGCTTTCAAAAGGGATGGCACAAAAGGTCCAATTCATTGTAACAGTTCTACATGACCCGAAGTTGCTGATATTCGATGAACCTTTTACCGGATTTGATCCCATCAACACCAACCTGGTAAAAAACGAGATTCTCCGTCTCCGTGATAATGGTGCCACCATCGTATTCTCCACCCATATCATGGCCTCCGTTGAGGAACTTTGCGACCATATTGCGCTGATCGACAAAGGGAAAACCATCCTTGAAGGAAATATCGATGAAGTGCGGTCGCGGTTTAAACCCGATACCTATGAACTGAAATTTAAAGGAGATGCTCAAGCCCTCAGGAATGCACTGGATTCAGGAATTGAAATTATGGAGGAACCCACACGCGGTAACATCGGCCACCTGATTCTCAAACAGCAGAGCCGCATGCCCGTGAGGGACATGGTTACGGCCATCAATTCAACGGTTGATATTATTTCATTCGAAGAGGTAATCCCAAGCATGAATGATATTTTCATTCGTGCGGTTGAAGGAACCAATCACAAACAATAACCTCAAAAACTGAAAACCATGAATAAGATAAACCTCGTCATTCAGCGCGAATATACTACCCGGGTCAAGAAGAAATCATTCATTATCATGACACTGCTAACACCGGTGCTTTTGGCCGCCATGCTTATCATCCCGGGTTACCTGGCCACCAAGGAAGATAATCAGGCCAAAGTCATTGCCGTTATTGACAAAACCAATATCACAGAGGGAGCAATTCCCCAGACCGATTACATGAAATTCGAGTATGTAAGCGGTACCGAAGTGGAAACCATCAAGCAGAATTTCGCCAAAAGCGGTTATTATGCCATTCTCTATATACCCGAGAATGTTCTGGTATCGAGCAAAGTACAACTTTATTCCAACCAACAAACGACTGTTGGAGTTAATGAGCATATTGTCAAGGCTTTAGATGGTTTCTTCACCAACATCAAGCTCAAGAATGAAAATGTCCCCATGGATATCATGCAGCGGATTGCAACCAATATCAATGTGGATACCATCCAATGGACCAGCACCGGTGAAGAAAAAGCCGGATCGGCTGGTCTGGTGCTGGTTATCGGATACATTTCGGGTTTCCTGATGTATTTTTTAATTTTCATGTTCGGGGCCCAGGTGATGCGTGGGGTGATGGAAGAAAAATCCAACCGGATTGTTGAAGTTATCATATCCTCGGTCAAGCCTTTTCAGTTGATGATGGGCAAAGTCGTCGGAATAGCGCTGGTGGGTTTAACCCAATTCGTTATCTGGATTGCCCTGACCTTTGGGATTTTCTATGGTGCACAATCTGTCCTTAAGGATAAACCGGACGGTAACCAGACCACATCGATCAGTTCCAATATCATGGAAAAGGGCAACACCCAAATTGCCAAAGCATCCAGCACCGGTAAATATGAAGAGATGTTCAAGGAAATCTCCGGAAAATTTTCTGCTGTCAATTTCCCTTTGATCCTCGGTTGTTTCCTCTTTTTCTTCATCGGAGGTTACCTCCTGTATGCTTCGCTGTTTGCAGCAGTGGGATCAGCCGTAGATAATGATACTGATACGCAGCAATTCATGCTGCCAATTACGATTCCCATAATTGTGGGGCTATTTGTCATGATGAACGCTATGCAAGCCCCCAACAGCAGTATTGCGGTCATTTTCTCGCTGATACCCCTTACCTCCCCGATTGTTATGATGGCGCGGGTTCCCTATGGAGTCCCCTACTGGCAGCTCGGCCTCTCCGCATTCCTGTTAATCATCTCTTTCATGGGAACCATCTGGATGGCCGGAAAGATATACCGGATAGGGATTCTTATGTACGGGAAAAAAGTAAACTATGCAGAGCTTTGGAAATGGCTAAAGTATAAAAACTGATGGCGGCGATATTAGTAATTGATGATGAGCGAAGTATCCGGAATACCCTTAAGGAGGTACTGGAGTATGAAAACCATCAGATAGACCTGGCTGAGGATGGTGTGATCGGATTGGGTATGATCAAGGAGAATCATTATGATATTGTTCTCTGCGATATCAAGATGCCCAAGATGGATGGTCTCGAGGTGGTGGAGAAGATATTCCAGATCACCGGAGATGTTCAGGTCATCATGATTTCCGGCCATGGCACGGTAGATGCTGCCGTTGAAGCCATCAAGAAAGGCGCCTACGACTTCATCGAAAAACCGCTGGATCTGAATAGGTTGCTGATCACGATCCGGAATGCCATGGATAAAACCACCCTGATCAGTGAGACCCGGACGCTGAAAAAGAAGGTCGCCCGGAATTATGAAATGATCGGGGAATCCGGTCCCATGCAAAAGATCCGGGAGATGATTGACCGCGTGGCACCGACTGATGCTCGAGTTCTGATCACCGGCTCCAATGGTACGGGGAAAGAATTGGTAGCTCGTCAGCTTCATGAGCAGAGCAACCGCACTGGCGGACAGTTTGTGGAAGTCAATTGTGCGGCAATCCCATCAGAATTAATTGAGAGTGAACTATTTGGTCATGAAAAAGGATCTTTTACCTCTGCAATCAAGCAACGGAAAGGAAAATTTGAACTGGCCGATAAAGGAACTCTCTTCCTCGATGAGATAGGCGATATGAGCCTTTCAGCTCAGGCTAAGGTTCTCAGGGCATTACAGGAGGGCCGGATTACGCGGGTTGGAGGAGATAAGGACATAGCAGTGGATGTCCGGGTGATTGCCGCCACCAACAAAAATCTGAAAGAAGAGATCGCAGAAAACCGTTTCAGGGAAGATTTATACCATCGTTTGGGAGTAATCATTATCCCTGTTCCGGCACTTAAAGAACGGACAGATGACATCCCTCCACTGGCAACTCATTTTATAGAAAAAATATGCTCAGAGATGGGAATGCCCCCAAAAAGCATTGATGCTGAAGCCATTGAAGAGCTCAAGAAACTTCCCTGGACCGGCAACATCCGGGAGTTCAGGAATGTGATTGAGCGACTGATTATTCTCGGAGGACAGTCAATTACTGGGGAAGATGTGAGAGTGTTTGCGTGAGCGCTTTCGGTTTGCTACTTTTGTATAAATAACTCGTCGGTTATGCAAAAAATTGCAGTCTTCCCGGGATCTTTTGATCCGTTTACGAAAGGCCATGAGAATGTGATCAGCAGGGCGTTACCCTTGTTTGACAAGATTTTTATCGCGATTGGCCACAATACGGAGAAGAAGAGTTTCTTTACGCTGGACCAGCGGTTGAAAATGATTGGGAAGCTTTATCAGGGAGAACCAAAGATAGTCTTGGATTATTATGAGGGTTTGACAGTAGATTACTGCAAAAAGATCGGGGCGCAATATCTTTTAAGGGGATTACGAACGGCTGCAGATTTTGAGTATGAGCGGGCGATTGCCCAGATAAACCGGATGATGAATCCTGAGGTGGAGACAGTTTTCATTTTGGCGGTCCCGGAATTTACCCCGGTCAATTCAACCATTATCCGTGAGATCCTTAAATATGGCGGGGATGCCAGTCAGTTCCTTCCTGACAAAATGGTCATTGACGATTAATTCTATGCGGTCTCGCCGGTATTCCAGGAAACCTCTCCAATTAGCTCAGCAATAGATCTATATGTGTTTCCGAGTACCATATCAAATTGTGACGGAACGAGCCAGGTTGCTTCCGTGATGCCTTCCTCAGTTTGCGGTTTAGTGACGAGGCCATCGTTATAATCCATGGCAAACCACCAGGTTTTTTTCAATATCCTGTTGCCTTCCAGTTCATAGGTATGATAGGTTGACGGAAGCTCACTCATAATTTTCAGTTTTGCGATTCCGCATTCTTCCCTAACTTCACGAAGAGCGGCGAGTTCCGGGGATTCGCCCTTTTCAATCTTTCCCTTGGGGAGATCCCATTTCCCGAATCTTTTGATAAACAGATATTTTCCGGATGGGTGTCGCACGATGCCGCCGGCGGCCTCAATAATCTGATAGAAGCCGGTAAACATGGTGAAGAAGGCTTCCGGATCCTCATAACAAACACAGTAACTATGAATGCCTGAAGATTCAAACTGAGTAATCATTTCCCCAACGGACTTTCGGTCCAGATCTGCTATCATTTCCCTGCAAACCCCGCATAATGCCAGATCAGCGGTGGAAATCGACAGGAGGCAGTCGTTGAAAAAAACTTTATACCTTTGAATCATGATGGACACAGAAAAGATGATCGCATCGCTTTTATTGCAAATTAAAGCAATAAAGCTGTCTCCGGCAAGTCCGTTTACCTGGGCTTCGGGTTGGAAATCACCAATATATTGCGATAATCGTAAAACCTTGTCATATCCTTTGGTGCGAAAAACAATCAGGGATGAATTCGTGATGCGCATCCGTCAGTATTATCCTGATGCAGAATTGATTGCCGGAGTTGCGACCGGGGCCATCGCGCATGGGATACTCGTGGCCGAAGCGATGAATTTACCGTTTATTTATGTGCGACCGGAGGCAAAAGGTCACGGTTTGGGCAATCAGATAGAAGGAGATTTCACCGCAGGTATGAAAACAGTCATCATCGAAGATCTGATTTCCACGGGTGGCAGCAGTCTTGCCGCTTTCAAAGCTCTGCGCTCAGCCGGTCTTGACATACGAGGCATGCTGGCCATTTTCACATATGGCTTTTCGGTATCGGCGGAAAATTTCAGGTTGGCAGGTTGCCCGCTCGACACACTCAGCAATTATGGCAGTCTCCTGGAGCTTGCACTTCAAACGGGAGACATTTTACCGCAACAAGAGGAATTACTGAGAAAGTGGAGAGAAGAGCCTGAAACGTGGGGGAGATGAGACAAGAAGACTTTAAGACTTTAAGACTTTAAGACGGGAGGATATATTCAACTTCCTGGTAGGCATAGGATTGGATGGTTCCGGAGTTGGTTTGGAGGATTAGATGGCCGAATTCAGTGACTCCGATTATTTTAGCAATAAAGACTTTATTGGCGGTTTTGAAATGGACGAATTCGTCGAATCGATATAACTTATTAATATACTGATTATTAATTTGTTCGAAATTACCGGACTCAATCAGATAATATCTATTCAGAAATGATTCGAGGAAGAGGTTTTCCATCTCAGCCATATCATACTTTAATCCGGTTAACATACTGATTGATATCGGATTGGGAATATCTTCGGGAAATTTCACCTGATTGATATTTATCCCGATACCTAATATGGCATGATCGATAAATTTTCCAAGAATAGCCGTTTCGATCAGAATTCCTCCGATTTTTCGATCTCCTGCATAGAGGTCATTTGGCCATTTAATCCGGATTTCATCAATAAAGAGTTCAAGAAAACCGGAAGCTGCGAGCGCAAAGGTTTTTGACAGGTCGAATTGTAGGGATACCTCGAATTGATGAGGGAAAATAGCCAGTGTACCGGTGAGGTTCTGGCCAGGTTCGCTGATCCAGGTGCGGTTCCCCTGTCCTCTGCCGGCAAACTGATCATCGGTACGAACCCAGAAAGGTTCCCTTGATGGCAGTTTCGGCAACATCAGGCTGGCATATAAATTTGTAGAATTCAGCCTTTTATGAAAATACTTTGCTGGTTGTTGCATGGAAGCTCAATTTCTAACTAAATTTACCAAAAATAAAAAAAAAGGGGTTAGTGACACAGGGACCTAAGGGTATAGGAGCTTAGGCAGAACTAAGGTAAAGGGAAAATATGAAGAAGAAACTTGACGATGCAGGGTATAATGAGTTATTGGAGATTATCATTGAAGCGATACGTTCTAAGAAAGGGGAAGCGATTACATTTTTAGATCTGACCCATCTGAACACAACCATCAGCAGGAGTTTCCTGATTGCCCATGCGGGATCAACCGTTCAGGCAAAATCTATTGCTGAGGCAATTGAAGAGCAGGTAAAAGACAAGGCCAGACGCAAACCTTACCACCGGGAGGGCTATGATAATTCACAATGGATTTTACTCGATTATGGTGATGTTATTGCGCATATATTCCAGAAGCCTTTCCGGGATTTTTATAATCTTGAGGAACTCTGGGCAGATGGGCACCGGACAGATTTCGCATCATGAAACCAATTTCCGTTGATGGTATAATAATTGGAGAGTCTTATTCTTTATTACTATTTATCATTACCTGGAAAGTATACTGAAAAAATGGCAGACGACAATAATACAAGTAAACAGCGGCCTTTACTAGGTCCAAAAGGAAAGCCCGGTGATCTGATGAAGAAGAAGCCGAAGTTCAACATTATGTGGGTTTACGCAATAATAGTGCTTGGCATTTTTGCCATCGCTACTTTGAATAAAGGCAGTAAACCGCAAAAAACTGATTGGAAACAGTTCCGGGAGGAAATGCTGAAAACCGGAGATGTTGAGAAACTGGTTGTCATTAACAACGAATCAGTTGAGATATACATCAAACCAGATCGTTTAAGCGATCCGAGATTTCAGAAGATGTTTAAAAGCCGGCTTGGTACTATTTCCGAGCGTGGCCCTCAGTTTTACTTTCAAATCAGCTCCATCGAGATTTTCGATAAAAGGCTTGAAGAGTTAAACGCTGCACTTCCTGCAGATCAGCGCATGGAATATTCTGCCGAAAAGCGAACGGATGTATTGATGCAGGTATTAAGCTGGGTTATACCTTTTGCCCTTCTTATCGGTTTTTATCTCTTCATGTTCAGGAGGATGAGTGGTGGCGGAGGCGGTGGCGGAGGCGGTTCAATTTTCAGTGTTGGTAAAAGCAAAGCTAAGATATTTAACAAAGAAGAAGATAATATAAACGTCTCTTTTAAAGATGTTGCCGGGTTGGCTGAGGCCAAGGTTGAAATCATGGAAATCGTTGACTTTCTGAAGACTCCATTGAAATATACCCAATTAGGTGGTAAAATTCCGAAAGGGGCTTTATTGGTTGGCCCTCCAGGAACTGGTAAAACCTTATTGGCCAAGGCCGTAGCTGGCGAAGCCAACGTTCCTTTCTTCTCCATGTCGGGATCCGATTTTGTAGAGATGTTTGTTGGGGTTGGTGCTTCCCGCGTGCGGGACCTGTTCAAGCAGGCCAAAGAAAAGGCTCCGTGTATTGTTTTTATCGATGAGATCGATGCCATTGGCCGGGCTAGAGGCAGGAATGCAAATTTCGGATCCAATGATGAACGTGAAAACACGCTGAATCAGCTCCTCACGGAGATGGATGGATTCGCATCCAACTCAGGGGTGATCTTACTGGCAGCCACAAACCGGGCTGATATTCTCGATAAGGCATTATTACGAGCCGGCCGTTTCGATAGACAGATACATGTTGAGTTGCCCGATCTGAATGAGCGGAGAGAAATCTTCCAGGTTCACTTGCGGAATGTTAAATATGATCCGGAATTGGATGTTGATTTTTTTGCTAAGCAAACCCCGGGTTTCAGTGGGGCTGATATAGCAAACGTTTGCAACGAGTCGGCATTGATCGCTGCACGACGCGAAAAGAAAATGGTTGAAAAACAGGATTTTCTGGATGCTGTTGACCGGATTATCGGAGGGTTGGAAAAGAAAAACAAGATTATTTCGGTTGATGAGAAACGGGCAGTTGCTTATCATGAAGCCGGTCATGCTACCGTTAGCTGGTTGCTCGAATATGCTCATCCCCTTGTTAAAGTTACCATCGTTCCGCGCGGGAAGGCTCTTGGAGCTGCCTGGTACCTGCCCGAAGAGCGTCAATTGACTACCACAGAACAGCTTCTTGATGAGATTGCATCCGCATTAGCCGGAAGGGCTGCTGAAGAGCTCTGCTTTGGCAAAGTTTCAACCGGTGCATTGAACGATCTGGAACGTGTTACCAAACAAGCTTATGCCATGGTTACCTTTTTCGGCATGAGTGACAAAATTGGTAAAGTCAGCTATTATGATTCATCGGGACAGGCAGAATATGCATTCAATAAACCTTACAGTGAAAAGACGGCAGAAATGATCGACGCGGAGGCCAAGAAGATCATTGATGAAGGCTATGAACGAGCTAAGCGAATTCTACAGAAATATAGCGAAGGACACAAAGAAATTTCCGAGATGCTTCTTGAAAAGGAAGTTTTGTTCGCTGATGACCTGGAACGGGTTTTTGGTCCGCGTAAAGGACATAAGCCGGAAATGCTCGATGCCAAAATCCATATATAGTAAAGAATGGAAGTAAGAGACCCCAGGAGGATGATCCTTGATAAAATCAAAGCTGTTCGTAACAGTCAGGAGGATAGGGTCAAAACTTCTTTTCCAAAGTTCAGGCATGATTCATCGCAGTATCTGAATGATATTGAAGATCTTCCGGATATGGAATTTGCCCGTAACCTCGTTCAGGTTAAGGGCAAATTTGTTTATTGTCCAAACCAAAAAGAGTTGGTTCTTGCGTTGAGGATATTATACCATGAAGAGCAATGGGAAAAAATTTTCTGTATTGAGCCTTCTATCCGTGAGTTGATTGATCGCACCGGCATTCCCTATTCATTTGACCAGGAATCCGTTAAAGAAGCTGAAGCGGCAATTACCGGATGTGAATTCCTTATTGCCCGAACGGGGAGCATCCTGGTTTCTTCAGCACAAGGTTCTGGCCGCAGGGTATTCGGACACGCTCCGGTGCATATTGTTATTGGCAGAACCACCCAGCTTGTTAATGAAATTGGTGATGCATTATCAGGCATCAAAGGTAAATACAGCGAGATGCCTTCACAGGTTTCGCTTATCACAGGCCCAAGCCGGACAGCGGATATTGAAAAAACCTTGGTTTTAGGGGCGCATGGACCACGTGACCTTTACGTGTTTTTATTAAATGACAAATAGTTTTGAAAGAATTCCTGACACGCACAGTTTCGGGGCTGATTTATGCAGCAGTAATGATCGGATCGATCACGTTGCATCCGTTGATTTTTCTGGCTGTTTTTCTTTTTATCCTGATTCTTGGCATGATCGAGTTTTACCGTATTTGTTCGATTCCCGAATCCCGTCCTATGGTGGTTCCCGGAATAACGACCGGGGTAATCCTGTTTCTCACATTCTTTCTGATCAGGTACACCGGGTTGGATAGCCGGATTCTTCTTCTGATACCGGCTTCGGGTCTGGTTCTCATGATTCTGCCGATGTTCCGGCAGAAGGATCAACCTTTACTATCCGCTTCGCTCACGTTTCTTGGTATTGTGTATGTCAGTCTTCCGTTCAGTGTTTTCAATCTCCTTGTCTATCATCCTTACCATGAAGGATTTGACTACCAGGTAGTTCTTTTCCTTTTCCTGATTCTTTGGCTAAATGATACCGGGGCTTATATTACCGGTAAGCTGATCGGCAAGCACAAGATGTTTCCGCGTATCTCACCTAAGAAGTCATGGGAAGGTTTAGCCGGTGGATTATTGATGGCATTACTGATTACCTGGCTGAGCCGTCCATTATTCCCGGATATTCCTTTATGGCACCTGTGGATTTTGTGCCCGGTAATTGTAATCACAGGGACCTTTGGCGATCTGGTTGAATCCAGCTGGAAACGCGCAGCAGATGTTAAAGATTCGGGTAAGCTGATGCCGGGACACGGAGGTATACTGGATCGTTTTGATAGTCTTATATTTGCAGCTCCTGCGGCGTACCTAACCATAACTTTATTAACATGAAGATACGTATTCATCGGGAAGGCATTAAAACATTGTCGGGTATCGGCATAATCCTGGTACTTCTCAATTTATTGACATATATCGGTCTTGGTCCGGGATTTCTTTTCTACTTGGTATTATTCCTTTCCCTGTTGATTATCTGCTTCGTTGGCTGGTTCTTCCGTAAACCCGAAAGGCCTTTGCCTACATCAGGATCGACGGTTATTGCCCCTGCAGATGGCACGATTATTTCAGTGGATGAATTATTTGTAGGAGAGTTTTTCGAAGATTACCGCACGCGGGTGTCGATATTCATGTCGAGCAACAATGTGCATATTAACTGGATACCATTGTCGGGTTTTGTTCGTTATCAGCGTTACAATCCTGGCAGGCATCTTTTCGCCCGTCATCCGAAATCATCCGACCGGAATGAACGGAGCACGGTAATTATTGAGGATTCAAAAGGCAAACAAATAATGATGAGGCAGATCGCCGGAATTATGGCAAGAAGAGTTATCACCTACCCTCCACCAGGGAAAACTGTTTTGCAGGGTGAAGAACTCGGATTCATCAAGTTTGGGTCAAGGGTGGATCTGTTTCTTCCGAGAGGCACGAAAGTGCTTGTTAAACCAGGGGATAAAACCGTTGGAAGGATAACTGAGGTGGCTGAGTGGCATTGAAGTGTTAAAAATGTTATAATACTTAGTTGTTTAACTTTTCTTTAACAACTGATTAGACAAAAAGAACGTTATCTTCGTACCACATTATTAAAAATGAAAAAAATGAAAAAATTGTTGGTGATTCTCTCGTTATTGGTTTTTGTAGGTGTTTACGCTGCTCCGGCTCTTACCATGCAGAAGGATACGGCTGCAAAAATTGTAGCTGTTGACAAAGACAAAAAAGATAAGAAAGCAACCAAAGCCAAAGCTAAAGCTGGAAAAAGCGAAGCTACAGCATCATGCTGCGAAGCTGGTAAAGGTGAAATGAAAGCAGGTTGCGCAGCTACCTCCCAAGAAGCTGCCGCTTGCAAAGGCGAAGGCATGAAAATGGAAGAGAAAAAGAAATAAGTTAGATTTATGTCTAATAAAAAAAGCCCGGATGACCGGGCTTTTTTTATTTAATCACATAGCGTAGTGAGATCAGGTTAGAATACTGGGCGATTGAAAGGTCACCTATATCTGTAAGGGCATAATCGATATAAATATTACGGTATTGGATTCCAACTCCGAGGTTGGGTTGCAGATTCAGGTTATTTTTACCGTTCATCCCTGGCACCAGCTGAAAGTTCCCTACCCCAACCCGGGCAAATAGCCAGGTTGAAAACCGTAGTTCGCCTCCGACATAAGGATCAATTCCGATCGGGCCAAGAGGCAGGATAACATGACGCCGTCCATCAAATGTAAAATGGGTATCGAACGCAACTGCAACCCTGAGTTGATCATTTATTCTGAAATCACGTGAAGCAGCCAGAATCAGCCGGGGTATAGTTACCTCCAGGCTATTGACAGGAAGCTCATTGCCAGTGAGCTCGAATGCCTGGGCCAGTATATCCTTTTTAAAACTCCAGGCATTGAATGTGCCTGTAATATCGCGGGCAACGGCCGACAGACGCCAGTTAGCAAGCGAATAGCTAACAGCTGCATCGATTCCAAAACCCCAGGCTTTTGCAAATTCCCCGGTATGGCGATAGACCAGTTTGACATTGGCTCCTGCCTGGAGCCCTGTGATTTTCATCTTCCGAGCATAGGAGACCAGAATTCCCAGATCTGCAGCAGAGAAGCTGGTTATCCGATCGTAGCGTATATTCCCGTCCTGATCAATGAGTTCGAGTGTATTTGGGATATCATCCACAGCAAAGCGGATCAAAGACAGACCGATGGCACTGCCAGGATCGAGTTTATAAGCAACCCCGCCATAATCATATTTAGCCAGTCCGGCAAAATATTCTGCATGCATCAGGCTAAAATCCAATTTACCCGGAATATCGATCAACCTGGATGGATTCCAGTATCCGGCGGTAACATCATCGACCATGGCGGTACCAGCGCCGCCCATTCCCATCAGACGTGCCCCGGCTCCGATTGACAGAAATTCATTGGAGTATTTCACTTGTGCAGATGCTACACCACTAATTAGCAGCCATATTGAAATCACCCATCCTAATTGTTTCATATTAAATTTTACGATTCGATTGCCAAGATAAGTAAACTAACCTTTTTAACTATTTTTATGCTAATTTATTGCCCAAATTTATGAAACGGATTATTCGAAACATCGTTCAACAAATCCCGAATACGCTTACGCTGCTCAATCTGCTGTGCGGATCGCTTGCAGTATTGCTTGCACTTCGAGGGTACCTCCTGGAAGGAGCAATTCTAGTATCGCTGGGCTTCATTTTTGATCTGTTTGACGGCATGGCTGCCAGGTTGCTGAAGGCTCATTCGCCCATCGGCAAGGAGCTTGATTCCCTTGCTGATCTGATCACTTTCGGTTTGGCGCCGGCTGCATTGTTATTCGGCATCCAGGAGCAGCTCGGCGAGGGTAGACCATTTTCACTCACACAACCTGCCGGAACCCTTATACTGCGGTTACTTCCATTTCTTTTACCCGTATTTGCCGGATTGCGGCTGGCCAAGTTTAATATCGATGAGCGGCAATCTCATCAATTCATAGGACTGCCATCCCCGGCTAACGGATTAATGGTACTTGCACTCCCGCTTGTGATGCACAGTCAGCCGAATTCATTTCTGATCGACTGGTTGAATAACGATCTGTTTGTACCCTTATATTCGGTAATCGTTTCATACCTGATGGTTAGTCCCCTGCGGCTTTACTCAATGAAAATCAAGGGATTCAGCCTTAAGCAAAATAAATATACCTACCTCTTTGCGGCTATTGCCTTGTCCTTGATCATCATCTTTGGGTATACCGGATTATTCCTCACCATTCCGGTATACATTTTATATTCCGGAATTCTGGCGATTGCAGTCAAGGAGTGATGCTCAATCTTCCTTGTCGGGCAGATGCGATTCAAACTTTTTCAGAGCATATCGTATAATATAATAGGCTGCGGCAATCAATGCGGGCCAGGAGAGAAGCCAGAGAATTTCCTTTATATACATGATTATTTAAGAGTTACAAGTGACGAGTTTGTTAGCTAATAAAGATGATCTTCCGATTTGAGTTCTTCGCGGTTGATTTTCTTTTTGTTAATGGACCACCATGCGTACCATATATATGCTATTATAAAAGGCACCATAAGTGAAACATACGACATTGTCGACAGGGTGAATTTGCTGGAAGAGGCATTTTCGATGGTCAGTGATGATTGAAGATCGAAAGAGGACGGGTAGAAAGCGGTATGATTAAATCCGGCAATCAGGAAAAGGCTCATTACGGTAAGGATGGTACCCGATCCGGCAAACCAGATTCCCTTGGTGCACTTATTTTTCAGAAGTGAAATCCAGATTCCATAAAGAACATCGACAACACCGATGAGGAGGATGGCCAGAACCAGTGGCATATCCAGAAAATTATGAAGGTATTTGTACTTTTCCAGAAAGACCATTTTGGTTTCCGGATTATATGCATATCCTTCGATAAACATCAGCCGGATCAGAAAAAAGAGGAAGAATACCAGAAATGGGACGGTATTGATCATGAGGTGCCTTTTTGATCTGGTAAAAATTGTTTCTTCGTCGACGTTATTCATAAAATAGAGGGTTGCCAGTACCCTTGAGAGAAAGAAAACGGCAAGGCCGAGCGACAGGTTTTGAAAGTTGAGAGCAGCTTCGAGACCACGTGCAGGGCCTTCCCAGGTAACCTGATTCATCTCGTTAAGAGAAAATTGGGATCCGGTAAAAAACGTTCCCAACGCTGTACCAATCAGGATAGTACCCAAGAGGCCATTGATATACAGAAAAGTTTCGTAGGTCTTCTGTCCGAGGAAATTACCGGCTTTTGTCCGGAACTGATAGGAGACGGCCTGAATAATGAACGCGAACAGGATTAACATCCAAACCCAGTAGGCGCCGCCGAAACTGGATGCATAGAAAAGTGGAAAAGAGGCGAAAAAAGCCCCGCCGAAAGTCACCAGGGTGGTAAATGTGAATTCCCATTTCCGTCCGAGGGAGTTAACCAAAATGGTGCGTTCTGTTTCGTTTTTCCCCAGGTTTCCGAGCAGTGTTTGCCCACCTTGAACAAACATCAGGAAAACCAGCACACTGCCTAACAGTGCAATGATGATCCACCAGTATTGCTGTAAAACGAGGTATGACAGAGATTCAAACATTACTTGGTTCCTCCTTCATCTTTAGGTCCGTGCTTAATTGCTTTAACCATGATATTCACTTCAGCGATTGCCAAAACAGTAAAGGTGACTGCGAACAGGATGAATGTCACCATGACAGTTCCGGAGTCCAGCTTAGTTACCGCAGCCACTGTCGGCAACAAATCCTGGATTGTCCAGGGCTGCCGTCCGAGTTCTGCAACAACCCAGCCTGCCTCCGAGGCAATATAAGCCAGTGGAATAATCCACGGGGCCAGCCGGAGCCAGAATTTCCTCCGTGGCAATTCACCGCGTGCAGAGAAAAAGAGGAAGAGAGCGAAGAACACCATGAATCCGAATCCCAGGATCACCATAATATGGAAGCTATAAAAGGTAAGCGGCACATTAGGGACATAGTATTTCACCTCATCATTGAATCCGTATCCGAAGTATTTAAAATTATTATCCAGGAATTCTTTATCATAGAACTTTGACTTTAAGCTATCAGCCTTAACTAAGTTTCCGGCCGACTTAGCATTTTTAAAATCCGTTAGCGTTTGCCGGGCTACCTTTCCACGTTCCACCTTTTCGGGTATGGAAAGAATTCCCTGGCTAGCATTGCCTTTAGTGAAATCGTTGATCCCTGCAACAAAATGTTGAGGATCGCCATAGGCAATCCATGAGAGCAGCTTTGGCATTTCCAGTTTAACTGCAAATATGTCATCTGCATCACGTTTCTTCTGACCGTTCAAAATTCCGATAGCTACCAGGCCGGCTTCGTTTTTCCCATTGTAGAGTCCTTCCATGGCAGCGAGCTTCATTGGCTGGACCTCTGCTATTTGTTTAGCCGATCCATCTCCCGTGAGGGCCAGTGAAACCGAAGCCAGCAGGCCGAAAACCGATGCAACTGTAATACTGCGGAGAGCCATCCGGGGTTCCCGTTTCTTGAGCAGGAACCAGGCACTGACACCAATAACAAAAATTGACGCCAGCACCATCCCCGATGTAATGGTATGGAGGAATTTATTGACGGCAACCGGTGAGAACAGGACATCCCAGAAGGAGGTCATTTCATTGCGGGCTGTTTCAGGATTGAAAGCTGTTCCCGTGGGATTCTGCATCCAGGCATTTGCGACGAGTATCCAAAGGGCTGAAAGGTTAGCACCAATGGCTACCAGCCAAGACGAGGCAAGATGGAATTTTTTGCTCACCTTGTTCCATCCGAAAAACATGACTGCGATGAAGGTCGACTCCATAAAGAAAGCCATAATTCCCTCGATCGCCAGCGGGGCTCCGAAAATATCACCAACGAACCAGGAATAATTTGACCAGTTCGTACCGAATTCAAATTCAAGAATGATACCGGTTGCAACTCCGATGGCAAAATTGATTCCGAATAGTTTCATCCAGAATCTGGTAATCTTCTTCCATTCCGGATCACCGGTTTTCACGTAGATCGTTTCCATCATGGCAATAATCCAGGTGATCCCAAGTGTCAGTGGTACAAAAAGCCAGTGGTACATGGCAGTCAGGGCAAATTGTGCCCTCGACCAATCGACCAGCGGTGACAAATCAATAGAGCTTATCATAGTTGAGAAGTTAGATTTTCGAGAACGTGTTTGGATCGTTGCTCATCGGTTGTATAATTTTTCTTAAGGAAATCAGGCATGAAAAACAGACGGATGATCACAAACATGATAAATAGTTTGATCAGGATGATGATCCATACGCTGCGTCCCCATAATGAAAGATCCTTAAATCCATCAATATAGAAGCGCCAGACTTTGTACATGACCGATCTTTCAGATTTCTTCGGCATAATAAATTTTTACGAGTGAATGTATAAAATTATCCCGGATGTTTCAAAAATCAGATAACGTTACAGAACCTTTAAAAGAATCACCTTTTTTCAGGGGCTTTCGCTCCTTTGGATCCATTCGTCAGTTCAGCCCATTTGATTTTTTCACGGGTAGCACGGAAATCAACAGAACGACTTCAATTGTTGATCCGGCCAATGACCCTTTGAGTATTTTGCTTATTTCCAAATCGATATTAAGATCTGCGTTGATAAATTGTTCATCGAGACCGGTTGATAGATTGATTTGCGACAGGTGAACTTCGGGTACTGCAAAAATTTCTATTTTGCGTGTAATTCCACCCAATGGATGAGCAGCATATTATGTTGCAGAAGCCAGGGTATCGGCCAGGGTGAACCCTCCCTCATGGGTACCAGCCAACCTGCCATTGACATAAATAACAGCATCGCTATAGAGTCCATTGCATTTTAATATTATATGGCTCCCTTTCCAATTGGCAGGTATGTTAACCTTTTTTCAGTATGCTGCCCGGGTGTTGGGTGCAGAATAAAAACTCCATCCTCCGTTCAGATTAATCAAAGGCATTACAATACCCTTAACCTGAACTGGTTTTGGGGTATATGCAGGTACCGGGAGATCTTGTGCGATCAAACTTGCAGTAATCAAGAACGATACAGATATGAGTATGAACCTTGACTTCATGTTTGGTTTTGCTTAGGTTAAGGATACTAAGATAGGCAAAATGGTGAAAGAGGCTTTCAAGAGATCCGGATGAGATCCGTCTGAGATCTGAATTTAGAATTCTGAATTCCGAAGTTTAAGATCCAGGTAAGGTTTAAGTTTGATACAGATTTCCAGGTTTGGGGTTGGTCGGTCTGTGGTCAATTTATTATCTTGCTGCGATTTTTAAAACAATTTTACGCGTGAAACGAATTTGGCTTTTTTTTGTTCCTGGCCTGGTCATCGGAATCGTGTTAATTTTAGCTGGAAATAAGGCTGTTGAAGCTACATCAAGTGACAAATACTGTATTTCCTGCCACATCCATCCTCAGGCAGACCTATCCTGGAAAAAATCTGTCCATTATGAAACCCGGAGTGGTTTTCGGACGCATTGTGTTGACTGTCACCTTCCTCCGCAAGGCCATGGCTATCTTCCTGAAAAGGCCCGTACCGGGTTAAGGGATCTCTGGAGCTATTGGTTTAAGGACTCAGCCTCATTCAACTGGGATGCCAAATCAAAGCTTGACTATGCAAAAGGTTATGTATTTGAATCCACTTGTTTGAAATGCCATCCCAACCTATATCCGGCGAAGCTAACCAAGGAAGGATCGGATGCACATTTGTATTATGATGCACAGATAAAAAAAGGCGAAGATATCCGATGCATTAACTGTCACCTGAATGCCGGCCATTATGATCCGAACTATTCACACAAAGCAAACGCCGGGTTTGGTAAAGAGGTTGTATCCGGGGAGGTTTTTACGGAACCGGCCAAAGTTGAGAAGTTCGAATCCTACATAGAGAAAATACCCAAAACCGGAGTTTCGTTTAAGATGGTCGCCATAGCAGGCGGAACATTTAAAATGGGAAGTCCGGATAATGAGTCGTATCGCAAACCTGATGAAGGTCCGGCTAAAGAGGTACAGGTCAGTCAGTTCTTTATGGGCGAGGTTGAAGTCAGCTGGAATGAATATCTGGCGTTTTACTCCCAGACTGCCCGACAAGGTAAAACTGCAGTAAAAACTGATTTAAATACGGTAACCACGGTCGATGCCATTATCGGTGCAACCCCGCCCTATGGACAACCCGATCAGAACTGGGGCAAGGGAAAACGGCCAGTTATATCGGCCAGTTTTAATGCCGCCCTTACCTATTGCAAATGGCTATCAATCGTGACCGGTAAAACTTATCGGTTGCCAACAGAGGCAGAATGGGAATATGCTGCAAGGGCCGGGAAAGAGACTCCTTATTTCTTTGAAGGCAACCCGAAAACTTTCGTAAAATCGAAATTCCTCTCCTCGAAGAAAGATACCACGATGATTAACCGGTTTGTGGTTTATAAAGAGAATAGCCAGGCAAAAACCCAGGAGCCTTCATTTGTGCTTGCGAACGCGTATGGATTAAAGAATATGCTTGGCAACGTTGCGGAATTCTGTTCCGATTGGTATGCACCTGACACCTATTCCAAATACCAGGGGGTAGTAACCGACCCGAAGGGACCATCCTCGGGAACCGAACATGTTGTAAGAGGGGGAAGTTATAAAAGCCAGGCTGACCAGGTACGGTCTGCGGCTCGGGAATTCACACAAACACAATCCTGGCTCAGGACCGATCCGCAGTCACCAAAGAGTATCTGGTGGTATTCGGATTGTTTTTATGTAGGATTCAGGGTGATTTGTGAATACGACACGTCAACGGGAAGACTTTAAGACGGGAAGACAAAAGACAGAAGACGTTAAGAAAGAAAAGAAAGAGAAGACTGAATAAGAACTTATTACTAAATTCGGAATTTATATATTGAGTTCCGATAATGGATAACCGATAACCAACACAACAACCATAACAACTGACCACTCGCAACTCCCAACCTGCAACCTGAACCAATTAAACTTTTGATAAACATTATATACTAAAAGCCATGTCAAATAAAACAAATCTTTCAAGAAGGAATTTTCTTGGCCGTGCTGCGGCCGTTGGAGCTATCGGGGCAATCAGTCCTGCGCTCATCACCTCCTGTGCACCAAAAAGTAAAGGAAAGGCTGTTGATTATACTTTATGTACCTTATTGAACAAGGCACCTGATGGTCCGGAACTGAAGGCCGGCCTGATCGGTTGCGGCGGTCGGGGTACCGGTGCTGCTATGAATTTTCTCAGTGCAGGCCCGAATTTAAAAATCACTGCTCTGGCAGATCTCCTGCCGGATAGACTGGCCGAAAGCAGGGCCAAGTTAAAGGCCGACTGGAACCAGGATATCGCTGACGAAAACTGTTTCGTCGGATTTGATGCTTATGAAAAACTTCTTCAGACGAATATTGACATAGCATTATTGGCTACTCCACCCTATTTCCGACCTATACACTTTGAAGCTGCGGTTCAGGCCAGGAAACATTGTTTTCTGGAAAAGCCGGTAGCAGTTGATCCAGTTGGGGCTCGTTCCATAATGGGTTCGGCTAAAAAGGCTGCGGCAATGGAACTATCCGTGATTACCGGAACCCAGCGCAGGCATCAACGCGATTATGTAGAGATCTACAAAAAGGTTGCCGGCGGAGTTATTGGTGAAATCACCGGGGGTAATGTTTACTGGAACCAGGACAAATTATGGCATACGAATCCAAAAGCCGAATGGAGCGAGATGGAAGCCATGATCCGCAACTGGGTGAACTGGACCTGGTTATCGGGCGATCATATCGTTGAGCAGCATGTACATAATATTGATGTCGGGCTATGGTTCTTTGGAGCTCATCCGGTAAAGGCTCTGGGATTTGGTTCGAGGCAGCGCAGGGTTACAGGCGATCAATATGACAGTTTCAGCGTCGACTATGTATTCGAAGATGGCCGTCATTTGCATAGTATGTGCCGCCAGATCAATGGCTGCGGTGGTGGGGTATTTGAAAGAATTCAGGGAGCCGAAGGTGCTGCTCTTCTGAATGGAAACAACATCAGGCTGGTTGACCTTGCCGGGAAGGATATCTGGACATTCCCATATATAGTTGATGCCCAAGGAGAAAAGAGTATCGCTGTGGGGCCATATGATCAGGAACACATTGACCTGGTTACCTCAATACGGACCAATAAGCCCATCAATGAGGCTGAAAACACCGCGATCTCCACGATGGTCGGGATCATGGGAAGGATATCAGCTTATACCGGTAAAGAGGTAACCTATGATGAGATGATGAACTCCGATCTGAATCTTGGACCGAAGGTTTATGTCCTCGGTCCGGTAAATGATGTATCTAAGACCGTACCCATACCAGGCGAAGCATTTGTAGGATAATAATCAATCCCATGGACCAGAAAAAAAACAGTCGGCGGGGGTTTATTCAGAAAGCGGCAATAGCAGCAGCAGCAGCAGTGGCAGCCCCAACAATACTCAAGGCTCAGGATCAAGGACAAAGGAATAAGTCCGCTGAGACAGGGCCATTCAAACTTAAGTATGCACCGTCAATCGGAATGTTCAGGGAAACGGTTGGGAGTAGTGATCCGATCGATAATATCCGGTTTTGCAATGAACAAGGTTTTCGGGCTATTTTTGATAATGGACTGATGGACAGGCCTGTGGAGGAACAGCAGAAGATTGCTGCTGAACTGTCCCGGCTGGGAATGGATCTGGGCCCGTTTGTGTTGTATGCTGATTTTGGAGTGACTTCTTTCGTGACCAGCGATCCGGAGAAGCGTACCTTATTACTTGACCGGATGAAACAGGGTGTTGAGGTTGCCAAAAGGACCAATGCCAAATGGGCCCTGGTGGTACCGGGAAGGTATGATGAAAGTTTGCATTGGGATTATCAGACTGCCAATGTGATCGAGAACCTTCGGTATTGTGCCGGGATTTTTGAGCCGGCCGGATTAACCATGGTACTCGAACCGTTGAATACCCTCCATGATCATCCCGGACTTTTCCTGACCAGGATTCCCCAGGCTTATCTGATTTGCCGGGCAGTGAACAGTCCGTATATCAAGATAGTCAACGATCTATACCATCAGCAAATAACTGAAGGGAATCTGATTCCGAATATCGAAGCCTCTTACAGCGAGATAGGTGCATTTCATCTGGGCGACAATCCCGGCAGAAATGAACCTACATCCGGTGAAATCAATTACAAAAACATATTCAAGTTTCTTTTTGAAAAAGGATTTGATGGCACTCTTTGCATGGAACACGGGAAATCGCTGCCTGGTAAAGTGGGAGATGCAAGAGTGATAGCGGCATACCGGGAGATGGATTCCTTTTGATGATTAAACCATTTCTTAAGAACTTTGTCTAAACATCAAACGCTAAAAAAATCAGAGTATGAAAAAAATAGTTCCGGTACTTGTTGCCATGAGTCTGGTGGCTTTTTCAGCATGCAAGCAGGAAGAGGTTGCTTTAGCTCCTCAGACGCTAAATAATATCCAGGATCAGATTCTGAGTTCAGATCTTTTGGATGATGCGCTGGACGAGGTTGAATATACTTCGGATATCTTTTTTGGAGAACTGAAATCGGGTTTTAATGATTGCAGAACGGTTACGGTTGAACCTATGGACCGGGTGACCTGGCCAAAAACCATCACGATTGATTTTGGAACCGAAGGATGCATGGTTCGCGACAGTGTGGTCAAGAAAGGGAAAATCATCATCAATATGAGTGCACCGCAGTTTGGCAGAGCTTGGACAAAGGTGATCACTTTTGATAATTATTATGTAAACGACAATAAGGTTGAGGGAACGAATACAACCACCTTTAATCGCGCAGATGGCAATCCTACCTGGACATCAACCATTGTCGGGGGCCAGATTACTACCATTGAAGGGGTTATCCGCACTCGCGAAGCCATTCATATCAGAGTACAGACCCGCGGTGTTGAAACCCTGCGCGACCGGTCGGATGATGCATTTCAGCTTACGGGCCATGCCGCCGGAACCAGGAGAGACGGAAATATTTTTTCATGGGTCATCACCGAACCATTGGTGCTTAGCAACAATTGCCGCTGGATCCGCAAGGGAGTAAAAGTCATTACACTTGAAGGCCAGAGCGATATCACCGTTGATTACGGTGATGTCGAATGCGACAACATCGCCACCGTGACCCAGGACGGGGTAACGAAGGAAATCAAACTGAGAGGGAGACGGTAAGAACGATAAGACTATAAGACGTTAAGAAAGATAAGAACGATAAGAGGGATAAGAACATAAGGGGTGGCCCGGGTGGTCCACCTTTTTTCTCACGCACATTAGCACATCAGCACATCAAATAATCAGCACATCATCTCATCAGCAAATCCTTAATGATTTCCTCACCGATACCAATTTTATAACCGGACGAAAGGTAAGTCACTTTCCCATCTTTATTGATCCTGATAACAATCGGGAACTGGCCGGCCAGGCTTTTTCCCGCGACTTTTTCCAGCTCCGCCAATGAAGACAAATCCGGTATGGTTACAAAACGGGATGATGAAGGAAGGTTCTTCCAGGTATCGGATGTGAATCCAGCGGGCAATTTATTTTCAGGAATCAGGAAGATGAATGGGCAATCAAGCTTATCGATTTCTTTTTTCAGGGTTCCCAGATCCTGAAAAACGTGCTTGGATGGTTCTTTATCCGGCTCTATCCAGCAGATGATTGCCCGATCGGTAGCAAGGATCTGTTTCCAATCAAAAGAATTGCGGTCCATCGGCTTAACCGGCCAAACCGGGCTGAGCGTTCCAATCACTACCGTGGCCTGACCGGACTTCCGCAAGGTGATCATCATTTCCTTCTTTTCGCCGGCTGTCAATTTAAAAAAGGTAAGGTTACTGAGGACTTTCCCCCCGGGAACACGATTTCCGGTTACAAGTAGATAATGACCCTGTGCGAGTGTTAGCGGACTAGTCAGAGGATCACCGGAATTATCATTGCCATAAGCCATGGTTTTATATTTCCCTTTTTCATATCGGGCAAGAGTATAATGAGTTTCATACTGAGGCTTAACGGGATTGGACGGATCGCTGGTGAGAATCAGCGTTGCTTCAGGTTGTGGGCTTGTGGCAGATATACCAAAATCAGCGCTATACCAACGATCCCGGAACCAGTACTCAACTTCCAATGTTCCCGGTTTCAGCCGGGAAGGGATGCCAAAAGTCCGGTAGCAGGCAACAGCAAATATTTTTCGCGATTCCTCATCGGCCACTCTCAGATTATAAACTCCTACAGGGGTTAGCGGGGTGTTGTAATAGTTCTCAGAAGGGATGATTTTGATCTCCTGCCGGATCCAGTTAATGAAATTCTTCGGGCTCTGACGCATTTCATCGATAAATGCCTGTCTGAATTTATAGATTAAAAATTTCTGGTAGGCTACGAGCATTTCGTTTGCTACGCGGGGGTTAAAGAGGTCGGCATTCGTAGTTAGGGACGGGGTCCCGGCCTTCGCCGGGGTGACCACTACATTAGGCAGATGATCTAGCAGGATGCCAGCCTTTGTGTCACGAAGGTCCTTATCGGCGATCAGGCCAAGGAGTTGAAGGGCAGTGGATCGAAAAGCAGGATCAGTAGATTTCAGGAAAGTTTCGATTTCGGCATAGTTGCCGCGGCTGCGGGAAATGAAGTTCCAGATTTGATCGGGATCCAGATTGAGGGAAGCGGCAAATTTACGGGCCTGCTCTTCCGTGCGGAAGGTTTTTTCATAGGCACCGCGGATAGAATCTTCCCTTTGGAGCATCCGGTTATTCTGATCACGGCAATCGTTGGCGATCTGGAAAGGTTCCCGTTGAACCGGCGGTACCATATCGAATTCCATACTGAGTCCATCATAAGGTTCCTGATCAGTTATCAGTTTGAGTGTATCAATATCCGCCACCGTAATCTTTTTAAAGCCGAAATGATTGTCGGTATGAGCCCACACGAGTAAATCGCCAAAACCGCTAACAAAACTGCATGATCCGTTTTCATCGGTCTTTTTGATTGAAATCGGATAATACTCTGCATAATTATACAACTGGAATTCAACAGAAGCATTTTTTTCGGGTGTACCTTCAGCATTACGGACCTGAACGTGAATCTCTTTGGTTGGAGCATAGGTAGATAGCGTATTGATCAGAGCATAGTTGGTTTCGCGGTTTTCAGCCCGCTCACCGCCTTTATAATCGCCAAAAACTTTAGTATGGATGAGCATGGCCCGTCGGGCAGGTTCGGTGAACCAGCCCAGATCGGGAACACATTCAGGTTCACAGGCTCCCATATAATGCCACTTGCCATCGGCCCAGAATTCCACCCAGGCATGGTTATCATCTGAGTGGGCCCAGCGGGGGGTGTATACCTGGCGGGCAGGAATGGCCACGGCCCGGAGGGCGGTCACTGCAAAGGTCGACTCTTCTCCGCAACGGCCATAAGCCGTTCTTAATGAAGCCAATGGGGCAGATGTACGGATATCACTTCCCCGATAAGTCACCTTTTCATGGCACCAGTGATTTACTTCAAGTGCTGCGTTGAGCATGGTCATATTTTTAATCCGGTCCTTCAATTCCCTGAAAAAGACAATACGTGCCGTGTCGAGGTTTTCATTGTTGACACGGTATGGAAGCACAAAATGACGAAACAGGTCTTCGGGGATTGATTTTCCCCAGGCAAAAGTTTCACGGGCATTCAGGCTCCAGCGAACCTGATTAAGATAAAAATCGCCATTATAATCAGCCAAATCATTGAGAGGCATATAGGCATACAGAAATTTCAGACCTTCCTGTTCGGCAACAGTTAAATTCTGATTAAATACCCCGAATAAAGCAGTGTCCCGTTTTGCAGCCAGAGTCTTCCTTTCATTGAATCGGGCCTCAACCCGCTGACTATATGCAGGATCGGAATAAACGTGAAACTCTTTGGTAGTACATGATGAAAAAAGGGAGAAGAACGACAAGAGAGTGAAGAGCGAAAAGAACGTTACGGGGGTTACGGACGTTACGGGAGTCAGGACTTTCATGGTAGTTTGGTTGATTATTAATTAGCTAATTCGCACATTAGAAAGGGTGAAAATAACAATTTTTAAGATTTCGTTTGTTTATTCAGAATCGGTTTCTACTTTTGATCCCTGATAGTAAATAATTATGCAAGCGTTTTCCGGAGTATATTATTTTTTCTTCTTCTTTTTCGGCTTTTATTATAAAAGCTCGACCGGGAACGCCATGATCAGAATTTAGGCTAAGAAAAAGATCAATATAAGCGAATCCCGGTCCAAAAGACCGGGATTTTTATTTTTATACGTTAACTATGAAAGAGACAGATACCATAAGGGCAGCGATTCAGGGGATAGCAGGATCATTCCATGACCAGGCCGCCCGCGACTATTTTCCGGACCGCGAAGTAGAGCTTGTGCCTTGCGTGGCATTCGAGGATTTATTTGAAGCGGTAAAAACCGGAAAGGCAGATGTAGCCATAATGGCTATTGAAAATACTGTGGCAGGATCCCTCCTTCCCAATTATGTTTTACTCCGGGATTCCGGATTTACGGTTTTTGGCGAGATTTTTTTACGCATCAGCCAGCATCTGATGGCTTTACCCGGCCAGTCCATTGAGAATATCAGGGAAGCCTATTCCCATTATATGGCTATTGCACAAACCCGAACCTTTTTCAGGGAATATCCGGGAATCCGCCTGATCGAGGCCGATGATACTGCCGCAAGCGCCAAGCGGATAGCTGAAAAGGGGTTGGCCGGGTCGGCAGCAATTGCCGGTGAACGGGCTGCTGAAATGTACGGACTGGATATCCTGGCACATGGCATCGAGACTAATAAACGAAACTTTACTCGTTTTCTTCTGATGTATAAACCCAATGGCATTCAACCATTTAAAGTGGATCATCCGGATAAGGCATCCTTGTCGTTCACCCTCCCACATGAAACCGGCAGCCTGTCGCAAGTGCTTTCAATTTTTTCATTTTACAGGATCAGCCTGACAAAAATTCAATCGATTCCGATCATTGGTCAGGAGTGGGAATATCATTTTCTGGTCGATCTTACGTTTGATGATCCGGTCAGGTACCGGCAGGCGCTCGATGCGATCCGTCCGCTAACGCACGAATTATCTATTCTGGGTGAATACATACAGGGAAAACATATCCAATGAAAAAAATACTGATTGAACCTTCGGCAAGGATTGAAGGATTGGAAGAGTACTATTTCTCGACCAAACTAAAGCAAATCAGGGAGATGGACCTCACCGGGGAACCGGTAATTAACCTGGGGGTTGGAAGTCCCGATCAGGCACCCGAAGCAGATGTTATTGAGGAACTTGCCATTCAGGCCCGTGATGAAAAAGCGCATGGTTATCAGCCCTATCAGGGCATATCGGATTTGCGCAAAGCTTTTGCAGGATGGTATTCAAGATCTTATGGAGCAGAGCTTGATCCGGAGAGCCAGATATTGCCGCTATTTGGATCGAAGGAGGGATTGATGCACATTGCGATGTCGTTCCTGAGTCCGGGAGATGCAGCATTGGTTCCGGATCCGGGATACCCGGCCTATGCCGCTGTGACCAGGCTGGCGGGTGCAAAGGTCATCACTTATCCGCTTTTGCCTGAAAACAATTGGCTGCCCGATTTAAACTTCATCGAGTTGCTTGGTTTGCATCAGGTTAAGGTGATGTGGGTCAACTTTCCACACATGCCTACCGGCAAAAGGGCAACAAAGGAACTTTTTGAAGAGCTGGTTGCTTTTGCGAAGTATCACAAGATTTTGCTGGTGAATGACAATCCGTATAGTTTTATCTTGAATGATCAACCAATCAGTCTTTTAGCTGTACCGGATGCCATTGAAACTTCGCTTGAGCTAAACAGTTTAAGCAAATCACATAATATGGCTGGCTGGCGGATCGGGATGGTGGCAGGCCGAAAAGAGTATCTCGATTACCTGATGCGCTTTAAAAGCCAGATGGATTCCGGCATGTTCAAACCGATGCAGCTTGCAGCTATCAAAGCACTTGAAGCGGGTCCTGCGTGGTATGAAGGTATCAACTCCATTTATCGGGAGCGCAAGGTGATGGCCTATGCCCTGCTGGAAAAGTTGAAATGCACGTACGACAAAGATCAATCGGGGCTTTTCGTTTGGGCGCAGATTCCATCGATAGAAGCCTCCGGTCAAAGTTTAGCTGATCGGATATTATTGGAGAAGAGGGTGTTTATCACCCCGGGATTCATTTTCGGGCCACAGGGGGACCAATATATAAGGGTTTCTTTGTGCCAGCCGAAAGAGGTAATCAGCAGTGCGATAGATAGAATTAATGGAAAAATAATATGACAGTATGTATCATCGGCCTGGGTCTGATCGGGGGATCTATCGGCCTGGAATTAAAGACTAAGCGATTTTCAGAACGGGTAATCGGTGTGGAAAAGAACCCTTTTTATGCAAAAATCGCTCTTGAGAGGGGTTTGGTTGATGAGGTTGCCAAGCTGGTCGATGGTATTCAGCAATCGGATCTGATCATCCTGGCTATCCCGGTTGACGGCATTCTCAGCTTGTTGCCGTTTGTTCTGGATTATGTGACCCATCAGGCGGTAACAGATGTTGGATCAACCAAGATGAGCATTACGGAGCAGGTTAAAAACCATCCCAAACGTTCAAATTATGTACCCTCCCACCCAATGGCAGGTACAGAATTCTCTGGTCCCGAGGCTGCCTTGCCCGGGCTTTTCAATAAAAAAGTCGGGATCATTTGTGATATGTCGCAGAGCCATCCGAAGGCATTGGAGACAATCACAAATTTATACATGGCGATGAATATGAGGCTGATATTCATGAGTTCAAAGGAACACGACCTTCATACAGCCTATGTTTCGCATATTTCGCACCTGACATCGTTTGCTTTGGCCCTGACCGTTCTGGATAAGGAGCAGAATGAAAAAAACATTCTGAACCTGGCTTCGGGAGGATTTGACAGTACCGTAAGGCTGGCCGCATCCTCGGCGGATATGTGGGTGCCTGTTTTCGATCAGAATCGCGAGAATGTAGTGGAAGTTATGGAAACCTATATTGAGAAGATGACTCAGTTTAAGGACTTGATCCAATCTGGTGAAACAAAGAAAGTTAGAGAACTGATAAAAAAAGCTAATA
>Ga0163199_1000147_pt1 | contig 44358 bp, 36 predicted proteins | sample PL_2010_150m_FD_113537 | JGI IMG/M metagenome (GOLD analysis project Ga0163199, IMG submission 113537) | Freshwater microbial communities from Powell Lake, British Columbia, Canada to study Microbial Dark Matter (Phase II) - PL_2010_150m | ecosystem: Environmental > Aquatic > Freshwater > Lake ...
AAAAGGCCTTGTTGTAAAACTTTCGGGTACTCATACCGGTATTGGCCATTACGGCATCCGAAAAAGGATAAATGGTACCCTTCATTCTTGCAGTCTGTCTGATAACTTTGGTCCATAGATCATTGCCGTACTTCTCCCTGCCATAACTGCAGAGGAGATAACCCAACTCGTATTCATTTGGAACAATATCCCTGTAGGAACCGTTGCGGGCCTTCATGTAACTGTATTTCCTGTCATTCAGCAGGATACTTTTATATTGTTGAAGGAAAGATGGCATGCGGCCGCGGCCCTGGTTGGTGAGGGCCGTTTCGGTGGCGACGGCATCACCTTCGAAAAACCAGGCAGGGGTAGTGAGGTTGATTAATGTGGCCCAGCCTGCTTCTCCGGTCAACCACCAGAGTATTTTGGTAAATCCCTGCCGCATATTGATATATTGCAATGCATGCCGGTATTCATGAACCGAGAGCAAATCGAGCCAGGGACTGGTTCCGAGGGCGAAGCCGTCCTGCATAGGAGTGGTATAAAACTCAGATTTGAAAGGCATCAGAGTTACATATCCATTCGAGATTATCCCCTGATTATTCAGGATCAGATCGAGTTTTTTCGATAACGGACCGATACTGGTCCGGTTATTCTTGCTTAAATAGAGGATGTTATTGGCCACCCTGTTGGCCTGGGATTCCAGTCCTTTCGGAAAGATCACCCGAATTGTGGGGGTATTGATCTGCTGCCAGTTAATTCCTGGTCTAAATCCTCCAAAATCCTGTGAAAAACTCTGAATAAATGATAGATGAGCGATAATGAGAGAAAACAGAATTTTGCAGTTAACCCTGGCAACAGATCGAGCTGACTTCATACCCAAAGGATTTATTATCCTACGAAATTAGCTAAATTTTGTAGAGACGGATGATCATCCGTCTCTACGTCCTCACGTCCTCACGCTACTTTATGCCACTTCTCCTGCTTGATCTGCCCGTCTACAGAAATGATTATCAGTTTCACAGGAATCTGCCGGCTGCACTGCGAAAGAGCTAATTCAGCCATTTGCAGCAGTCCTGAGCAGCAGGGAACTTCCATAATCATTACGGTGAGCATATCGATTTGACTTTCATCAATTAATATCTTAAGTTTTTCAATATAAACTTCCCGGTTGGAATCGAGTTTCGGACAAGCGATGGCTAAAGCTTTGCCGTGCAGGAAATTGGGGTGAAAGCTGCCCAAACTGAAAGCGGTGCAATCAGCAGCCAGCAATAAATGCGATCCCTGGAAATGACCGGCCCTGGGATTGATCAGATGCATCTGCACTGGCCAGTGTGTGAGTGCAGAGGCAAGATGCCGGTTTGACACAGGCTCTGATGCGGGAATTGGTGTGAAAGTTTGGGTCTTGGATCCGGCGCATCCGCAGCCACCGGCGCTTTCTTCGGCCGCGTGTGAGTGGCCATGATGACCATTCTGCTCAGGATTGTTGTGATTGTTATGCTTGTGCTGTTCCTCCTTTGCATGGGTTCCTTTGCCGTTCATCTGCTGCATCACTTCGATCTCATCGTACGGTTCAGCTTCGCGCTCTTCTATGGTAATGGCTCCTTCGGGACAATGCCCGATGCAGGCTCCAAGCCCGTCGCACATGAGGTCACTTACCAGACGTGCCTTGCCGTCAATTATCTGTAATGCGCCTTCGTGGCAGTTTGGAACACATAATCCGCAGCCGTTGCATAAATCTTCGTCGATGGTTATAATCTCTCTTTTCATTTTTCTCTTATTTTTCAGCAAATCTATCCTCTTTCTGGTTAGAAATTGTTACAATTGTTACAATGACCAGCATGATATGGATTGGATTGAGAATGCTTCCCAATGTCCTATTTTAAAAGGAGTTTCGCCAGAAGTCTTGTTAGAACTTTTTGAGAAACTGCAATTCCAGATAAAATCCTATGATAAGGATGAGGTATTGGCCATTCAGGGAGATGAGGTTAATCGCCTGATGATATTGCTGCAAGGATCGGCAAGGGGAGAGATGACTGATTTTTCCGGTCATATTATAAAGATTGAAGATGTTGCGGCCCCAAAGCCTCTTGCCGGTGCTTTCCTCTTTGGTGATGAAAACCGGTTTCCGGTGGATGTTTTGGCGAATGAACCGGTTAAATTGCTGGTCATGTATCGGGGGGAGTTTCTCAAATTGCTGCGAATGAATGAGACCATCCAGATGAATTACCTGAACCTGGTCGGATCAAAGGCGCAGTTCCTCTCAAAAAAGATTAAGTTCTTATCCTTTAAAACCATAAAAGGGAAAATTGCTCATTATCTGATTGGTCTGAAACCGGATGCAGGCGGGAATATCAGAATTCCCGGAAGCCAGCAGGAACTAGCTGACCTTTTCGGGGTTGCCCGGCCGTCAGTAGCCCGGGCTCTTGGAGAACTTGAGGATGAGGGACTGATTTCCTTTCATAACAGGCTGGTTAAGATCCTCAATGAACCAGAGCTCCTGAAGTATCTGAATGAATAGTTTTGTTCGACTTATTTCAACAAAACATCATCGATGATTTGTTTGAAACGGGTTTTGTTCTCGTCGAAATTGGCACTGGCACCCGAAGAGATCTGAGGTTTGCCTTTCATCGGGATAATCAGGAAGGTAGGAATATTCCTCACTCCGAACAAACCCGCAAGCTCAGGCTCTTTGTCAATGTTTACCTTGTAAATATAAACTTTGCCTGCGTAGGTCCCTGCAAGTTCTTCAAGTACCGGGGCAACTTTTTTACACGGTCCGCACCAGTCAGCATAAAAATCTATGATGGCCGGCTTGTCTCCCTTGTAAACCCACTCCGTCTTATTCTTTTCATAATCCATCACGCGCTTGATGAATTCGCTCTTGGTCAGATAAATAGGCTTCGAATTGACCGCCGCCGGCTGATTAACCGGTACTCCGGCAACACTACCTAAAGCGGCTGACAAGAACACCAGGATCGCCAAAAATGATTTTTTCATTATATCTAATTTATTGTATTCTAGTTGTTTGTGTTTTCAGATAATTAAAAGTCATATATATAGATATTTAAATATCATCATAAATCATGCCAATTCTTCTATCTGGTGACCATTTTTCCCTGGAAAAGGAGTTGTATTTTTGGATCGAGACGGATTTCCCTGATTGGAAAATAAACCGGTAAGGTGACGTGTACCTTCTTTTCGGTGATGGGAACCTGATAGTAAGCTGATTTACCGGGTTTTGCCGGATCGGCGACGGAAGGCGCACCGCAGAGTTCTAAAGGAAGTTTAAATACAAAGTTGTGTTGGCTCTGGGTTTGCTCCACATCGATTTCTACCCGGCTTTTCTTTTTATTATAGGTCCATGACCACTGGATGACCGGCTGACCCGGAATGTCAAGCCATTGAAAAAAGAAATCTCTGAGCGACCGACCGGATGCTTCTTCCATAACCGATTGTAAATCAGATGTCATGGCATTTTTATCCCGATAGGCAGCATAGAAATTGCGAATCCCGGTCCAGAATACTTTGTCACCGAGCTCCTGCCTCAGCATATGCAAAACCCAGGCACCTTTCTGATAGGAATTAGTGTTGAGCAGATCCATATAATTCCTGATGGTGGTATCAATCACCGGCTTATGGGTCTTTTCATAATACTCGATGACAGATTTCCGCATATCCGCCATACTGGCATCCAATTTACGGTCCGGAATCAGTGAGTCGGCATAGCAGGCTTCCAGGTACGTGGCAAACCCTTCACTGATCCAGATATGGTGCCAGTCGTTTTCAGTTACTGCATCTCCAAACCATTGATGAGCAATCTCGTGAGCCAATAAACTGTGAAGTTGGTTTTTCCCGGTAATGGAACCTTCATAATAAAAGATACATCCTGAATTTTCCATCCCTCCAAATATTGTTCTGGATTGCACATTTGCCAGCTTTTCATAGGAGTATGGCCCGATCAGATCCTGGTAATAGTTTACTATATCGAGAGCTGGTTTATAATCGATAAAACCCGGCTCGCGATCCTGTGCATAAACCCAGCTCTGGATCGGGATACCCTTCGAGAGGCCCACTGTTTCCCACGCGAAATCAGCGGCACCGATTACCATCACCTTGGTTGGAACCGGAACGTCTTCCTTCCAATGGGTCACCCAGTTGCGCGTACTATTTGCAGGTATAACGGGAAATCCTGCAATCAGCAAACCGTTACTGACCACCTTGTACTTCTCCGGAGCTGAGACGATAAACTCTACGGTGGCTTTATCAGAAGGATGATCCACACAGGGCAGCCAGTTTCGGGCACGGTCAGGCCAGTTATCACCAAAGAAGGTGCGCTCGCCGAATTTGTTCTTCGAAATGATCAGGCCGTCTGCCGGAATGCCTGAATAATTAACTGAAAGAGTAAAGGTTCCCGGAGTTTTCAGGGTATCAGGAATTTCAATTTCAATCCGGTTATTCTCATGCTGATACGTTAACAGGTGAGTTCCAGATTCTATCCGATCAATAACCATTCCGCTGCCCTTGCTGTTTTTCCCAACCAGATCAAGCTCCAAAATCCTGGTTTTTTTAGCCAGGTTAAAAGTGATTCCGGCCGATCCTTCAATGCGGTCAGTACTGTCGTTCAGGTAGATACGAAAGCAATAATGAATGATATCCACATCCGGATTGCGGTGATAACCATCTTTTGCTAAAGAAATCCCAGGAACTATAAACCAGAGGATTATGTAGGCAAATGGGAGTATCTTTTTTATCATAGCTCAATTTTTTGGCACCCAAAAATATACCAAAACGGTTGAATTGTATTAATTTTAACCTTGTCATCCCCCCGGAAAGCGGGGACCTCTTAACGCTACTCCAAAGCATTCTGTAGACGCAATTATGCGTCTACAGAGAGAGACGCAATTATGCGTCTCTACGATATTCGGCTCCAATCCTTAATCTCCCTCTTCTGCTTCGCTAACTGCTCAACAAGAAGTTGATTTTCTGAAGATTCCAGCAGGGGATCTTTTTCCAGGACTTCCTGTGCTACGCGCCGTGCATGTTCCAGAATTTTGGTGTCGGTGATCAGATTGGCGATAGAAAGGTTAAAGGGAACGCCGCTCTGCTGCGTGCCTTCGAGATCGCCCGGTCCTCTCAGTTTCATGTCAACCTCTGCGATCTCAAAGCCGTCGTTGGTTCTGGTCATCGTATCAATCCGGGTTTTGGCCTCCTTTGATAATTTGAATCCGCTCATCAGGATGCAAAATGACTGATCGGCTCCCCGGCCCACCCGGCCCCGAAGCTGATGCAACTGGCTCAGACCGAACCGCTCGGCGCTTTCAATCATCATTACCGAAGCATTGGGCACATCAACCCCCACTTCGATAACCGTGGTAGAAACCATAATTTTGGTGATCCCTTTCACGAAATAGTCCATCGCTTTAGCCTTTTCCTCGGGCTTCATCTGGCCATGCAGAACGGATACAGCATATTCCGGAGCCGGAAAGGCACGCGTAATGCTCTCGTAGCCATCGTATAAGTTCTTAAAATCCAGTTTTTCCGACTCCTGAATCAATGGGTACACAATATATACCTGGCGGCCCTGGGCTATCTGTTTTCTCAGAAATTCAAACACTACCAGCCGTTTGGAATCAAAATAGTGAACCGTCTGAATCGGTTTTCGGCCAGGCGGTAATTCATCGATTACGGAGATGTCCAGATCCCCGTAAAGTGTCATGGCCAGGGTTCTTGGAATCGGTGTGGCAGTCATCACCAGAATATGCGGCAAAATGCCATCGGCCTTTTCCCACAGCCTGGCACGCTGAGCCACCCCAAACCGGTGCTGCTCGTCGATCACAACCAGACCGAGGTTTTTAAACTGAACGGTATCTTCTATCAATGCATGTGTACCGATCAGAATATCCAGTTCCCCTTCACGCAACTCCTCATGCAGGGAGGAGCGATGGCTGGTTTTTGTTGAACCGGTGAGCAGCCTCACATGGATTGGCAGGTTGTCCAGCATCCGGGTAAAGGTTTGGTAGTGCTGCTGGGCCAATATTTCTGTGGGTGCCATCAAACAGACCTGGTAACCGTTATCCAGGGCTATCAGCATGCTCAGCAAGGCCACCAAGGTTTTTCCGCTGCCTACATCCCCCTGAAGCAGCCGGTTCATCTGTAAACCCGATCCAAGATCTTTGCGGATCTCCCTCATCACCCTTTTCTGGGCTCCGGTCATTTCAAATGGAAGATTCCCGGCATAAAACAGATTGAAAAGATCGCCGATCCGTGGGAATACAAACCCCTTAATCTTCCGGTTTTTCCAGTTTTTCTGCCGGAGCAGTCCGAGCTGGATCTGAAAAAACTCTTCAAATTTTAACCGGTAACGGGCCTTTTTTAAAGTTTCCTGATCTTTTGGGAAATGGATATTCAGGATCGTATCGTTTATCCCCGGAAATTTCAGGTAATTCAGCAGGGATGCAGGAATTGTTTCCGGGATTTTTCCGTAAACTTTCTGTAAAAGCTGATATTGTAATTTATGGATCACCCTTGAAGTCAGAAAATTGCTTTTCATTTTTTCGGTAGTGGGGTAGGCTGCCTGGTAGGTGTAAGGATAGGCAACCTGCTCCGTTTTAGCGGATTCCTCCATCTCCGGATGCATGATGGAAAATTTGCCGTTAAAATAGGCCGGTTTTCCAAAAATCACATATTCAACCCCGAATTTCAATGTTTGCTGAACCCATTTAATGCCCTGAAACCAGATGATCTCAATGGATCCGGTAGAGTCTTCAAAACGGGCAGTTAACCGTTGCTTCGGCCTTTTCCCGACCATGTTCATGGTGGTGATCTTCCCGCGCACCTGGATAAAAGCCTGATCTGAATTAATCTCGCTGATGGTATAGAATCGTGTGCGATCAGTGTATTTGTAAGGATAATGCCTGAGCAAATCCTCGAAAGTGCTCACGCCGAGCTCGTTAAATAGCATTTCAGCACGCCGGGGCCCAACTCCGGGTAAAAACTTGATATCTGTTTGTAGTAAGGTATCCATGGCGGACGAATTTAGCAGTTATCGTTGGCTTTGTTAAATATTGTTAATAATTCCGCAATGTGGTCTGGAATCCTGATTTACCAGATATTTTTGTACCCAAACCGCTTTAATTATGGAACAAATGATTTCCCTTAAGGGATTGGTAAAAAATTACATGGTCGGATCCCAGATCGTTGAAGCATTGCGCGGAATAGATCTGGTGATAAAAAAGGGTGAATATGTTGCCGTCATGGGGCCTTCGGGGTCGGGGAAATCAACCCTGATGAATATTCTTGGTGCTTTGGATACGCCCACCAGCGGCCATTATTTTCTGAATGGCACCGATGTCAGTCAGATGGTAGATGATGAACTGGCTGTGATCCGGAATAAGGAAATCGGTTTTATTTTCCAGACCTTCAACCTCCTGCCGAGATATGATGCCCTTGAAAATGTGATCCTTCCATTGATATATGGCGGTGTACCCAAGCATGAACGTCGTGTACGGGGGCTTGAAGTACTGGATAAGGTTGGTCTGTCCGACCGCGTTACCCATAAACCAAATGAACTTTCCGGTGGTCAGCGTCAGCGTGTTGCCGTTGCAAGGGCTTTGGTCAATAATCCTTCCATTATTCTGGCTGATGAACCAACCGGTAACCTGGATTCCAAAACTTCAGTCGACATCATGAAGCTCATCAGTGATATCCATGAACTGGGCAATACTATTATCGTGGTAACCCATGAAGAGGATATTGCACAGCGGGCACAAAGAATCATACGCTTGCTCGATGGACATATCGAAAGCGATAAGCCAAATAGTCACCTTATTGGCTAGTTATCAACAATTTTGTTGACCTATTGCATATTATGGGAAATAATTTACATTTGCGGAAAATTAGCCCCTAATAATCTACAGATATGTATTGGACACTTGAATTAGCCTCCAAACTGGAAGATGCTCCCTGGCCAGCGACCAAAGATGAACTCATCGATTTTGGTATCCGCTCCGGAGCACCCCTCGAAGTGATCGAGAATTTGCAGGAAATTGAGGACGAAGGTGAAATCTATGAAAGCATAGAAGATATCTGGCCTGATTATCCGAGCAAAGACGATTTCTTCTTTAATGAGGAAGAATATTAAAAATTGAGCAGGCACCGAGAAGTGCCTGTTTTATTTCCACACCCGTATATCGTCGCGGGTCTTGGGTCTCTTTTCATCTAACCACTTAAATCCTTCCAAATACAAATCATTGACTCCTAAGTCTTTCAGCGGGGTAAGCTTTGAATCCGGGTCGGTAATAAACGCTATCCGGTCAATCTTTCCATCGGCGAAATAAATCCGGATATTGCTGCTTAAAGCTTTATTCTGCCCAATTATCTGTAACCCGTCCTTCGGATAAAACAGAGATTCCCCGTTGCCCGTTACCTCAACATGATGAAGCTGGTCGGACTGAAAAAATCCGGTTATTTCCTTACCCTTAATCTGATTATACATCGTGCTGTCTTCACGGGTGCTCATAAACCCACCACTCCTCATTTCCATTCGGTCAATTCCTTTTTTGCCCAAACGAATTCCCAGTGTATCGGCAGTTAACTGATTGTTATCCTGCCAGATAACCGGCGCCTTGAATAATAGAATCAAGCTGTCCACAACCAGGTAATCCAATGAATCACACCGTCCCTGGATATCTGTCCGATAAAACTGGACATGCGGGAAGGCTTGAATGCGCCTGGATTTGCTCACATCCTCCCGTGATGATATCAGTGTATCCGAGTGGAGAAACAGGCTGTCTTTTTCCCCGGTCATGATATACATAACATCCTCTGTAACCTGAAAGCGGTTTTTGGTTTCCTCATAAAAAAGATGATCACCCTGAATGATCATGTTCTCTACCGTATCTTTCAAAACGATGTTACAGAAGGCTTCCGTGGTACTGTCTGCCTGATTGTAAATCAGACTGTCAGTGCGGAGCAGCTGCTGTTTGGCCTGCATAAACACGTTCTTCGAAAAAGATGAAGTCCTGTTTCTCGAATCATAATAACCGCGGTTGCAGGCAATATAATTGGTATCGCTGAAAATCTCACTCGGACCTTCAAACGACATGGTTTCACTTTCAGAATTATAACGGAGGCTGTCAGTAAACAGCGTATTATCGGGATTGGTGAGCGTAACGTTCTCTTTGAAAACGAATTCATTCAGCTTTAAAAAATAATATCCCCAGAAACTCTCCACGGTATTCAAACTGTCGATGATCTGACCACCGCCGTAATACACTGCCGTCTCATCTTTCATGTTATAATCGAGCCTGGGAGCCTTAAGGGTCTCTTTCCCATTGTCCATTAATACATTGCCTTCGAGTCGTGCAAGTTCTGTCTGACCATTGTAGTCTAATTTCTGAGCATAAACGTGCAGCGTATCTGCCTTAATAATATGAACCCTGCTGAATCCCTTGAATTGATTGATTGTTTCATCAAGATAGGCACTGTCACAGGTGAGTGTCAGATTTTTATGCGACATCCTGACATTTCCAAGAAGGCGTTTGATCCCGTTGCCGATGGAGGGATCAACAGAGATCACATCAGCGCCGAAATCAACGATACGGGTTTCCTGGGACAGGCCGGCCAGGGATGATGACAGCGCAAATGCTGCCATGATGCTCAGTTTATGCCAGCATCTCATTGATAATATCTTCGACCGAAATTCCCCGGGCTTCTGCTTTGTAGTTTCTGATAATCCGGTGGCGCAGGATTGCCGGAGCAATGGCCCTGACATCCTCGATATCGGGTGAATATTTTCCTTTTAACACCGCGTGGGTCTTTGCCCCGATAATCAGAAATTGGGATGCTCTCGGGCCTGCACCCCAAACCAGGTTTTCCTTGGCCATCGGATGTACAAGAGGACTGGTCGGACGGGTTTTGGAAGTGAGGTTAACGGCCCATTCAATAACGCTGTGATTCACGGGCACACGGCGGATTAAATTCTGATAAAACAAGATTTCTTCCTTCGAAATAACCTGATTAAGTGTAGCTTCAATATCGGAAGTTGTTCTCTTGACAATCGTGATTTCATCTTCAAAAGCCGGATAATCAAGCAGAATATTCAGCATGAACCGGTCGAGCTGTGCTTCTGGCAGGGGATAGGTACCTTCCTGCTCAATCGGGTTCTGAGTAGCCAACACAAAGAAAGGTTCCGGCAAAATATGACGGATACCTCCTGACGTGACGGATTTCTCCTGCATGGCTTCCAATAGGGCAGACTGTGTTTTGGGTGGTGTCCGGTTGATCTCGTCGGCAAGGATCATATGGGCAAACAAGGGCCCCTTAACAAACTTGAATTGCCGGTTCGAATCGAGAATCTCTGTTCCGATAATATCAGATGGCATCAGATCCGGGGTAAATTGAATTCTTTTGAAATCCAACCCGAGAATTTTAGATATTGTTGTGACCAGCAAAGTTTTAGCCAGTCCCGGAACGCCAACAAGCAAACAGTGACCACGGCTGAAAATACTAACTAAAACCTCCTCAACAACCTGATCCTGGCCAATAATTATTTTGCGGATCTCATTAAAAAATTGCTCGTATGAGCTCTTTAACTTGTCAACTGCTTCTTTATCACCCATTTTACTTCACCCATCCTTTATGTTCAAACTGGCATCCCTGGAAATCGCTGTCAATCCGGATATACATAGACTGTTGTTTTTTTTCTACCCAATCGTTCAGTTCCTTCTGCTTCTTATTGTTAAGTGCCAGGGATTGCAAATATTGATAGTCCTGCTTAAGATCTGCCTTGTGTGCAGGTTTGTTCGATTTTACCGAGAGAATTTTATAAACCACCGAATTGCTATCGTCCTGTGTTTCAATAATTTTTGATATTTCACCGACTTTCAGGTTCTTAACGGCATTAAATACTTCGGGACTCAGCTCCTGAGGTTCGAACCATGTGGTGTTGACGTTCTGAGAGTTCGGGTCCTGAGGATTACCTGTGTTAACCAGCAGCCCACCATTGGCACGGGTGTCTTTTGCTGAACTGTATTTCAAAGCGGCATCTTCAAAGCTGATCTTATTTTCCCTGATAAACTGGGCTATACTATCCAGCCGTTGGCGGATGGCCATTTTTTCTTCGATCGTCGGTTTTGGCGATAAAAGGATATGCTTCACGTTTATCACATCACCGCGGCGATCAATCAATTGCATAATATGATAGCCATATTCTGTTTTTACCACCCTGGATAATTCATTGCCTTTGAGATTAAAGGCAACAGCTGCAAATTCAGGTACCAGCTGGCTTCGGGGGGTCATCCCCAATACACCGCCGCGTGGAGCTGAACCCTTGTCCTCTGAATAGAGTACAGCCAGGGTAGTGAAACTTTCACCCTTTTGAATGCGATCCCTGAATTCCTTTAACCGGTTCTGAACCCTGGTAATTTCCTGTTCAGATACTTCCGGTTTGAGAACAATTTCACGGATCTCCATAGCTGCGGGCCGTAAAGGAATTTGTGCGGCCGGAATCTGCTTAAAGTACTTCTGAACTTCCGAAGGGGTTACTGCCACTTTATTGGTGATCTCCCCATCCATTTTCTGAGCAATCATCTGGTCTTTCTGAGGCTTGAAGAGATCTTGCTTGATTTCCAGCAGCGGTTTTTTGAAATAATTCTCCAGATTTTCCTGCGATCCTGCCTCCATGATAAATTGCTGCATTTTTAAATCCACGGTCCTTTGAACATCCTCATCGGTGACCATCACACTATCAATCTCTGCCTGAATAATGAGTAGTTTACTAACCAGCAATGAATCAAGACTATAGCATTTGGGATCGCCGGGAATGGCAACTCCCTGGCGTTTTAATTCTATTAACTGATTCTCAATATCCGATTGCAGAATAGGGTATTTTCCCACAACAGCAACAACTCTGTCGAGAACCAGTGTATCATTTTGTCCGATTACCTGAGCCTCGAGCGATTTCGGCAGGCCCAGCACAACAAGGAATACCGGCAGAACAAGGACTTTTAACACAGACAGTGAGCAGGTTATTCTATTTTTCATATACTTCGACATCGTTTTGTATAACGGCTTCATTATAAATTGATTCTTCCAATTGTTTGAGAAAGTCCATTTTGCGTTTGTTGAGCAAGACATCCCGGATTTCCTGTGTTACAAAATCGAGCGGAGCTGATTCGCCGGGTAATTTATAATCAATGATCCTTGCAAAATGAAAATAATGGTCATCTTCAGCTTCAAGATATTTATACCGCTGCAGAAACAGTTTTGGATCCTGTACGGTGCCCGGCATTTTTTGCATCAGGAGCGGGAAGGAGAGCCAGTTTTCTTCAAAGGATTCGGTGTATTCTGCAACCTGAGCCCCCAAATCCACCAATCTTTTATATGCCAAGTCGCCGTAAGAATGAGCCAGGTCGCGAAATTCCCGGAGACGACTTGAACTTCTCAATATCCTGAAATAAACGCCTTTTATAATGGGATCCTGCAAAAGAAAATTCTGCTTATACTGGTAGTAATAGGTTTGAACTTCGCTATCGCTCAAAACGGTATCAAGCTTTTGTTCAACCATCTGTTTCTCATATTCATAGGTGAGAAGTGAAGTGCGATATTCATCCAGCAGATTTTCAATGTTTTTTTGAGCCTCAGTAAGGTTGAATTCGGCCTTATTAACCACTGCTTTCTTCTTCATCCACAATGCAATATACGATTTTACCAGTCGGGAACTATCTTCAGGAGTAGTTTCGGTGGGTAGCAATCCCTGAATATCACTTTTATACAGATAGTTACCGTATGCACGGGCAATCGGATTCTCATTTTTCCGTTTAGGATGAGAACTGCATGAGGTAAAAACCGGTATAAGAATTACCAGAATAATGAGGTTGATCAGACTGGTATTAGAGTTTAATCTTGGATAACACATCCTGATTGATTTTAACGGGATACTTCTCTCTCAAAACTTTAATCCATTCTTTTTCGAGATTATCCTGGTAATCAGCGGTAACCTGACCACGAATATCATCCAGTTTTTTCGGTTTTGCATCAATCAGCTTATTGATCCAAACAAATACTTTTGCGTCCTGTTCATTGATGATATCGGAAGCACCGGGTTTCCATTTAACCTGATCAACCATCCAATTGTCGCCTTTTGCGAATAATTTGTCTTCCACTTCAAAACTATTGCCGGAGAATCGTGCAGTCACTTCAGCAAGGGTATTCTGAACAGTAACCCCATCGCAGCCGTCCTTACATTTCTTCAGTAAGGCTGAGCGATATTCCGCAACCATTTTCTGGAGGTTGTTTTCGCCTTTTGCAAAAACAATAACTGCATCAAGCCTTTGCGGCCACATATATTTCGATTGATTTGCATTGAAGAAGGCAACCAGGCCGATAGTATCCCGTGATGCTTTCGACCATACCATTTTATCAATTATTTCGAAAAGCAGATTGCCATCGCGGAATTCATGGTACAGGTCACGGAATTCGGGATATTTACGATCGAGCTGGGTTTTTTCGAATTCCAGTATCCTGGCTTTGGCGAATTCATTGAATTTTCCATCCACAAATTCTGCAATAGTCCTTACAGTACCTTTCTTCATGTTAAGGGCCAGATATTTGGCGAATTCATTTTGAAGGACGGTGATATTGCCGAGTGTGAAAAGCACTCCCACCTTTTGCAAAGCCGGGTTTGCGTCCCATCTGCCCTCAAAAATTGAAGGATCAACCAAACGGTAGAATTCTTCAAGATTTTGAGTGTTTAATTGATAATTATACTCTTTCTTAAGCTTGTCGACTACTACCTGCTCACTTTTTCGAGAACGTATATCTCTCGAGATCTGGTTGGATAAAACAGACTTTGCCTCTTCCCAGGTATCCGGGGCTTTTTTCTCAAGAAGCCGTATAATAAACCATCCTAAAGTCGTTTCCACCGGTTCGGTAATATCGCCGGGATTTTTTAATCCATAAGCTGCCTGGTCAAAAGCAGGTTCTTTCTGATTGGGTCCGATCCAGAAGCCGGCATCACCGCGGATAGCCATGGTACGGTCATCTGAGTATTTCCGGGCGAGGTCGTTAAAATCAGCACCCGACTTGATCTGGAGGTAAATATTTTGGATTTCTTCTTTTGCCTGAGCCTTTTCTTCGTCGGTCGTTGTGTAATTGAATGCCTTCCAGATGGTTGCAATATGGATTTTTCCACGGGCCGGCTTTTTATCAGTGACCCGTATAATATGATATCCGAACTGGGTACGGACCGGCATGGAAAGTTCACCGATTTTCATCGTGAAAATAGCGGTTTCGAACGGATAAACAACCTGAAGAACAGGCATATATCCAATATCGCCACCATTGGTAGAAGCCGAGATATCATCACTGACTTCCTTGGCAACATCTTCAAATTTTTCGCCTTTGATTAACCTGTCGTGAATGGCCATGGCCTTGCGATAGGCCAGAAGGGTATCCCCGGCAGGAGCGTCTTGTTTAACACCAATCAGGATATGACTGGCGCGGACTTCCCATTTGCCGCGTTCGTATGCCTCTTTTATGAGTTCATCGGTTACTTCCTGATCCATCAGGTATGGCTTGGCCAGTTGCTCCCGGTTGCTGGCCAGTTCTTTTTTAAATGAAGCGGTTGTGTCGAGCCCCTGAGCTTCAGCTTCCCTTACTTTAAGTTTAAAGTTGACAAACATGTCGAGAGACTCCTGAAGAGTAAGCTTCTGGCCGGAAAGATTATTCTTGTTTTTATTCAGTATTCGGGTAAACTCGCTGTCATAGACTGGTTTATCACCGATGGTCATCAGAACGGTTTCCTGATTGAAAGCTGTTACACCGGGTAAAAGCAGCATAACTGCAAATACGGCACGTAAGCAAGAACTGTACTTCATAATTATTTACTGGTTTATAAGAAATGCCTGTATAGAACGTTTCACATATTCGTTTGGTATAGGAATTATGCTTCCCTCGAATAATTAGGTGATTCCCGCGTTATCGTCACATCATGGGGATGACCCTCAACGATACCGCTGTTTGTTATCCTCACGAACCTGGCCTTTTGGAGTTCTTTGATATTATTGGTACCACAATAACCCATGCCGGCGCGTAATCCGCCAACCATCTGATAAATAACCTCATTTAGGGTGCCTTTATACGGCACGCGGGCGGCAATTCCTTCCGGAACCAATTTGTTGATATCCTCTTCAATATCTTGGAAATAACGGTCTTTCGAGCCTTTATTCATGGCCTCGATAGATCCCATGCCTCGGTAAGATTTGAATTTACGGCCCTGATAGATGATGGTTTCTCCCGGAGATTCCTCCGTACCTGCAAAAAGGGATCCTGTCATAACTGAATCGGCTCCAGCGGCTAATGCTTTCACAATATCCCCGGAATACCGGATTCCGCCATCGGCGATAACCGGAATATCATCGTTTCGTAAGGCTTTGGCTACTTCATAAATAGCACTCAACTGAGGAACTCCCACGCCGGCAATGATCCGGGTTGTGCAGATGGAACCGGGTCCGATTCCCACTTTTACAGCAGCAGCACCTGCCTTTAAGAGAGCTTTTGCAGCTTCGCCGGTTCCAATGTTTCCGGCTATAAATTCGAATTCGGGGAATCTGGCTTTGGCTCTTTTCAGAATTTCGATGACTGGTTTCGTATGGCCATGTGCCGTATCAATTACAATGGCATCCACTCCTGCACCAACGAGTGCAGCAATCCGGTCAAGCGTGTTGGCGGCAATCCCTACGGCTGCAGCTACCCGTAACCGTCCGCGCTCATCCTTGCACGCATTTGGCCGGTCTTTGGTTATAGTCAGATCTTTATAAGTCAGGAGGCCGATCAGTTTGTAATTTTTATCTACAACCGGAAGCTTTTCGATCTTATTCTTCTGCAGGATATCAGCGGCAGTATCCAGATTAGCTGTTTCGGATGTGGTAATCAGATTATCTTTGGTCATTACCTCACAGATCTGTCGGCTGCCGCCCTTTTCAAAACGGAGATCGCGGTTGGTAACGATACCGACCAATACATGCTGGTCATTGACGACCGGAATTCCACCAATCCTGAATTCCTTCATCAGTTGGCGGGCATCTCCGACAGTTTGTTCCGGATGAATAGTGACCGGATCCATGATCATTCCGTTTTCTGCACGCTTTACCGACACTACCTGCCGGGCTTGCTTTTCGATCGACATGTTCTTGTGGATGACGCCAATTCCCCCTTCCCGTGCAATGGCCATGGCCATCGCTGCTTCTGTTACGGTATCCATCGCAGCGGATACTATAGGAGTGTTTAAAAGAATTTTCTGGGTGAACCGTGTCGAAATATCCACCTCGCGTGGCAGGATTTCTGAATATGCCGGTATTAACAAAACATCATCGAAGGTTAAACCTTCAAATTCAACTTTATCTGAAACAAATGACATATCGGAGATTTTTGTTCTGCTAAATTTGTGCTAAATTACAAATTTCTTACTGAATTGGAGACCTTTCGGAAAATACTGTCGCAATACTGGGGCTACACCGGCTTCCGGTCATTGCAGGAGGAAATCATACGCTCTGTCATGCAGGACAAGGATACCCTGGCCTTAATGCCTACGGGCGGTGGCAAATCAATAACATTCCAGGTTCCTGCCCTGGCACGGGATGGAATCTGCCTGGTGATCACTCCTCTCATATCCCTGATGCAGGACCAGGTTGAGAACCTTAAGTCGAGAAATATCCGTGCCGTGGCCATCCACTCAGGTCTTTCCAAATTCGAGCTTGATATCGCGTTAGATAACTGTATATATGGAGATTATAAGTTTTTATACCTTTCTCCTGAGCGGTTATCGACCGATCTGTTTCTGAAACGGCTCGAAAGCATGAAGGTGAATCTAATTGCAGTTGATGAGGCGCATTGTATCTCCCAGTGGGGATATGATTTCCGCCCGTCCTATCTGCAAATTGCTAATATAAGGGAATACTTGCCGGGAATTCCGGTTCTGGCATTAACTGCAACGGCTACTCCTACCGTTGCCGATGATATCCAGGAGAAACTGCATTTCCGGGAAAAGAATACGATTCGGCAAACTTTTGAACGAAAAAATCTCATATACCTGGTTAGAAAAACAGAAGATAAAACCACCTATCTGCTAAGAATTCTGAATAAACAAAAAGGGTGCGGAATAATTTATGCCCGAAATCGGCAGAAAACCCGGGAAATTGCTGAATTCCTGACTAAGCAGGGGATTTCATCGCAATTCTACCATGCCGGTCTGGATCAGAAGGAACGCAAACTGCGGCAGGAGGAATGGACCCGTGGTAAGGTCAGGATTATGGTGGCTACCAACGCTTTCGGCATGGGAATCGATAAACCGGACGTAAGGGTTGTGATCCATATGGACTTGCCTGACTCTCCCGAGGCCTATTTTCAGGAAGCAGGGAGGGCAGGCCGCGATGGGAAAAAAGCTTATGCGGTATTGCTATATCAGCCGGCCGATAAACTATCCATCGAGAAAAGCCACCTGGTACGATTTCCTGATATCGATGTGATACGCAGGGTATATCAGGCTCTGGGCAATTTTTTTGAGGTTGTGCCAGGCTCCGGAAAAAATCAGGTTTTTGATTTCGACCTGATGGACTTCTGTTCTAAATTCAGCTTTCACTCGCTCGTAGCGTTTCATGCTCTAAAACACTTGGAACGGGCAGGATATCTTGAGCTTACGGAAGATATTAACCTCCCTGCACGTGTACATTTCCGGGTCGACCGCGATGAATTGTACAAATTTCAAATAGTCAATGAGGGGTACGATGGTGTGATAAAACTCCTTCTCCGTGTTTATTCCGGAATGTTTTCTGATTTTGTCAGGATCGATGAATATAACCTGGCGGCTAAAGCAAAGGCGCCGGTTCAAACCATCGTTACGGTTTTATCCACCCTCAACAACATGGGCATTTTATATTACATTAAGCCCAAAAAGACCCCGCAGATTATTTTTACTGCTGAACGTCTGACTGATAAATCATTGTTGTTTCCGAAAAAGGAATATGATGAACAGGAAGCATTAACCAGGACGCGCATGGATACCATGATCCATTATGCCACAGAAGATCACCGATGCCGAAGCCAGATGCTTCTGATGTATTTTGGCGAAAAAGATCCATTCCGGTGTGGACAGTGTGATGTTTGCATGGAAAGCGAGGACAAACCTCTCAACCGGTATGATCATGATCTGATAGCTGGTCAGATCCGTGAAATCATTCAATCCGGGCCCCATACGGTACAGGAATTAAATGTTAAAGTTATGGCGGATCCTGATAAAGTTGCCCGTGTTCTGGATGATATGTTTGAACAAAAATGGATAGGCTGGTCTGACGGATTCCTGCAATGGATCGGTGAAAAAGAATAAAACGGATATATTTGGACCGGTTAACCATGATCATTTTATGAATTTCGCCAGTCATATCGAGCATGATGAATTGAACTCATTACCCCTGAAGAGTTTTGAAGGTACTATTCATGTTATTTCCAACCCGACGGAAGCTGCTGAAGCTATCCACAGGTTGTCGTTCTCTAAAATTGTTGGTTTCGATACCGAAACCAGGCCTACTTTTAAAAAGGGGAAACTGAATCCGGTTTCACTGCTGCAGCTTGCTACACGCAAAGAGGCTTTTTTATTCCGGATGAATAAACTGGGCCATTCCCCAGGGCTAGAGCTATTGCTGACGCAGGCCAGCCTATTGAAAATAGGTGCTGCAATCCATGAGGACATCAGGGCATTAAAGGCTGTCTATCCGCATCAAACAAAAGGATTTATCGACCTTCAGGATATCGTTAAGAATTACGGAATCGAAAATATCGGGGTCAAGAAAATGGCTGCGATCGTTTTGGGCTTCCGGATTTCCAAGTCACAGCAATTGTCAAATTGGGAGGCTGATACTCTCACCGAGGCGCAAATGGTTTATGCAGCAACCGATGCCTGGGTTTCTCTCGAAATTTATCTGAAGCTGATAAAAAACGGTACACCATGAATACCCAGGAAGTTAATCTTCCAGAACGGGCGCAGGAATGGCTGAACAATTTTCTGGCTACTATTCCTGAACCGGAAACCAATCAAATCCGGATTAAACTATCGGAATTAACCCCGATAATAATCAACGAACTGGGTTTGGGCGATACCTCTCATGCCGCCTGTTTACTTACGATTCCCTATAATAATGGCTGGTTGAATTCTACACAGGTAGCGGAGAATTTCGGCATACCCCTGCTAAATATTCTCGATGGATTGAAGAAAATCGAAAGGCTAAATACCAGCCGGACAAAAATCCATGCCGATAAATTCATACAGCTCCTGCTCAGTATTTCAAATGATGTAAGGGTGATTTTGATAAAAACCGGCGAACGCCTGCAGGAAATCCGCTCGATCGAGGGTCTGCCTGAGAAGATCCGGTTGAAACTTTCACACGATGCCGGCGATTTATTTGCTCCGATCGCACATCGGTTGGGTTTATACCTGATCAAGCATGAATTTGAGCAGGCCTCCATGGAGTACCTCCTGCCCGATATTTATCGGGATGTTTCGCGCCGCCTGGCTGAAACCCGATCCAATCGTGATGAATATATTGCCCGTTTTATCAGTCCGTTAACCCGCGAGCTGCAGGCAAAGGGCTATCAGTGTGATATCAAGGGCAGAACAAAATCAATTCCGTCCATCTGGAGAAAAATGGTTCAACAGTCGGTGGAATTTGATGAAGTGTATGACCTGTTTGCCATCCGGGTTATCCTTAGGAATCCATCGGAAAATGAAAAAGCTGATTGCTGGCAGGTTTATTCCATTGTAACCGATCTTTATCAGCCCAATCCCAATCGGTTAAGGGATTGGATTTCTACTCCCAAACTGAATGGATACGAATCCTTGCATACCACCGTTATCGGGCCGGAAGGACGCTGGGTGGAGGTGCAGATCCGGACGCAGCGGATGGATGCTATTGCTGAAAAGGGACATGCCGCACACTGGCGATATAAGGAGAACAAGGGCGATGCCGAAGGAGTCGAATGGCTTTCCCAGATACGCGATGCACTGGAGACTTCAGAGGATTCGGGCAATACCGGAGAATCAAAGGATAAGACTGAACTCTATTCCGACCAGATCTATATTTTCACCCCCAAGGGCGATCTGCTGAAACTAACGGCCGGTTCTACCGTACTGGATTTTGCTTTCGCGGTTCATAGCGATGTGGGCTACCACTGCACAGGCGCCCGGGTGAATGGACAGATGGTGCCTATCCGCCATAAACTGGTCAACGGAGACCAGGTGGAAGTGACGATTTCCCAGCAGCAAAAGCCCAAAACAGATTGGCTAAACTGGGTTTTCACCTCAAAAGCAAAGGCCAGGATAAAACGATTTCTGAAACAGGCTGATTATCAGGATGCCGATCTGGGCAAAGAAATGCTCACGCGGAAGCTCAGCCAGTGGAGAATTAAATATGATATGACAACGATTCAGCGGATTGTTAATTGGCTGAATCTTAAGGATGTACTCGAACTCTACCAGCAACTTTCAGAGAATAAAATCGATCTGGCATCGATAAGGGAATATCTCAAGGATAAAGCACCTGCTGAGCTCCTCAAAGAGAAACTGTCGACCATAAAAACGGTGGATAGTTTTGTGAAAACCACTTCTCAAACACAGGATTACCTGGTTATTGATGATACTCTGGGTAATGTGGACTACAAACTGCCTAAATGCTGCAATCCGATATTTGGTGATGAAGTTTATGGCTTTGTTACTGTCAAAGAGGGAACTAAAATCCATAGGGTGAATTGCCCCAATGCCCATCAGATGATCGAGCGCTACCCTTACCGGATCGTGAAGGTGCGCTGGACCGACTCCCATGGAGCAGGAGGAGGATTCACGATAAATGTCCTGATTACCGGAAAAGATAACATATCGGTAGTCAACGAAATCAGCCGCCTTATCTCATCTGACCTGAAGGTCAGTATGCGATCCATGAACCTTGTATCAAAGGATGGCCAGTTTGAAGGTATGTATACTCTGATTGTGCAGGATAGGCCGCATCTGGAAACCATAATGAACCGTATCAAACGAACTAAAGGTGTTTTATCCGTCAGACGATCAGACGAATTAATCCCATGAACGACAACCACGTAAAGATCATCGCCTCCAACCTGAATGTTGAGCAATGGCAAGTCCGGAATACCCTTCACTTATTGGAAGAAGCTGCTACTATTCCTTTTATCAGCCGATATCGTAAGGAGAAAACCGGAAGCCTCGATGAGGTTGCCCTGATGGATATAAAAAAGCAATCAGAAAAACTGGTTGAAATGGATGACAGGCGGCATACCATCATCGAAACCATTACCGGCCTGGGTTTGCTGACTCCCGAACTGGAAGAAAAAATCAGACAGGCAAATACGATGACAGAGCTCGATGATCTTTATTTGCCCTATAAACCGAAAAAGAAAACCAGGGGAACCAAGGCTAAGGAAAAAGGACTGGAACCACTGGCCAAAATAATAATGGCTCAGCGCGATGGCGATCCGATTCTTATGGCAGGAAATTTTCTGAACGATCAGGTGGCAACCGAAGAGGAAGCGTTGGATGGCGCCAGGGATATTATTGCCGAATGGATCAATGAAGACCAGCGCGTACGTAATATTTTAAGAAATCTCTTTGACCGGGAAGCTTATGTTATTTCAACCGTCGTCAAGAAAAAGGAGGAGGAGGGAGTCAAGTTTTCTGATTATTTTGATTTCTGTGAACCACTTCGCAAATGTCCATCACATCGGCTCATGGCCCTTTTCAGGGGTGAAAGGGAGGGATTTCTGCGCGTGAGTATACAACCCGATCAATTTCAAGCAATTGAAAGGATTAACGGTTCAGTGGTCAGGGGACGGAATCTTACTGCCGAACAGGTTCGGCTGGCTGCTAAGGATAGTTATAACCGCTTGCTGGAACCTTCCATAGAAACGGAATACAGGAATATATACAAAGACAAGGCCGATGAGGAGGCTATAAAGGTTTTTGCGGATAATCTTCAGCAGCTGCTATTGATGCCACCGCTGGGCGAAAAAAACATCCTTGCTGTCGATCCCGGATTCAGGTCGGGATGCAAGGTCGTTTGCCTCGACCGGCAGGGAAACCTTTTACACAATGAGACTATTTTCCCTCATCCTCCCCAACGTGAGACTTCCATTGCTGCTAAAAAGATTAAATCACTGGTTGATGCCTATAAAACGGATGCTATTGCTATCGGTAACGGGACAGCAAGCCGGGAAACGGAATATTTTATCAAAAATTATATTCGTTTCGAACGCGAAATAGAGGTATATGTGGTGAGTGAAAACGGCGCATCGGTGTATTCTGCTTCAGATGTTGCACGTGAGGAATTCCCGGAGTACGATGTCACCGTCAGGGGATCGGTTTCTATTGGCCGGCGCCTGATGGATCCACTCGCGGAGCTGGTCAAAATCGATCCGAAATCTATCGGAGTTGGACAGTATCAGCATGATGTGGATCAGAAAAAACTGCAGGAAAGCCTGGATCACGTGGTGATCAGTTGTGTTAATCGTGTTGGAGTTCAGGTGAATACATCAAGCTACCATTTGCTTACCTATGTTTCAGGACTGGGTCCTGCCCTGGCAAAAAATGTAGCTGCCTATATAAAAGAGAATGGTCCTTTCAAAAGCCGTGAGGCGCTGAAGAAAGTTCCCCGGCTGGGAGCCAAGGCATTTGAACAGGCTGCCGGGTTTCTCAGAATTCGTGGTGCAGTCAATCCTTTGGATGACAGTGCGGTGCACCCTGAAACTTATCCGGTGGTCGAGAGGATGGCGGCTGATGTCGGATGTTCAGTTGCCGAACTCATTCATGATCCGGCTAAAAGGGCAATGATTAAGCCTGAAAAATATGTAACTCCTGAAATTGGAATGCCGACGCTTATGGATATTCTCCACGAACTGAGTAAGCCAGGCCGGGATCCGAGGGGTAAAATCAAACTTTTTGAGTTTTCGCAGGAGGTTCAGAAGATCGAAGATGTAAAACCGGGGATGCTGCTTCCCGGAATTGTAACCAATATCACCCGTTTTGGAGCCTTTGTGGATATCGGTGTCAAACAGGACGGACTGGTGCATGTTTCCCAAATGGCTGATAAATATATTACTGACCCTGCCGAGGTGGTTAAACTTCATCAACATGTTAAGGTTAAGGTTCTTGAAGTAGACCCAACAAGAAAGAGAATTCAACTGACCATGAAGGGATTAAATACCTGAAATCATAGATGCCAGTTCATCCAGATTCCCAATCAGACGGGCGCCGCAATTCATCAGCCTTTCTTCCGGGAAGTGGCCATTGGTGCATAAAATTGAGGCAACACCCAATAAATCAGCAACTTCCTTGTCGTGGCAGGTGTCTCCAATCATAACAATTGAATCCGCAGGTGCATTTAGGGTTGACAGCAATTCCAGTCCCAAATCCCCTTTACCGTGTGCATAATGATTGTCGAGTCCTTTTATTTTCTCGAAATAGTGGGTTATTCCAAAATGGAGGGTCATTTCCTCCAGCATTCCTGTTTCACTGGCTGATAATAAATATTGTGTGCACCCCATATTCGCAAATAATTCCAGAGCAGTGATTGCACCCTTGTGCAGCCGGCATTCCTTCTTCCGGCTGTCATAAATCCGGATGAATTCCATGGCCGGAACTTCAAATGGCTCATGGATAAAGTCAAAACCGGCTTCCTGGTAGTATTCTTTAACCGGGAACCGGAAGATCCTCGCATATATTTCTTCATCAATGGGCGGCAGATTTCTGGCCAACAGTAACGTACTGATCGATTCAATGCAAAGCCACTTGTCATCCAACAAGGTGCCGTTCCAATCCCAAATAATGTGCCGGTAAAAAAAAGGATGCTTTTCCATATATGCAAAGAAAAATAAATGGCATCATTATTGGCAGTTTATTCCGAGAAAGTATTAAATGTGGTTAATTCTCTCTGAAAATAAGATATTAAAAATGTTTATATCGCAAGTAATGAGTCTGTTATTTAATATGAGCTTATAGTCTTGAACCTTAAGAAATGAATTTAATATTCCCTTAATCTTCCAGTATATGGAAGTTATTGGAATTAATTGGAAAAAGTGGGAGTAGTTACAACATATCAAGCCTGGAAAATTGTTTTGCCGCTGTTGATGCTGGCAATATTGTTCTCTATTCTGATGATTTATGGATGGATGAAAAGAAAGTCTGGTGCCCGACCATTCTATTATAACAGGTTCAGCAATATTGTTATGATTGCTCGAAGAGCCGTTGTAGATAGAATGATTGACGGATTGATCGTTCTGGATAGTAAGAATCACATACTGGATATTAATTCATCGGCCCAGAAAATATTCCGGATTTCAATCTCAAAGGTCGCAGGGCAGCCTGCTGAGACAGTTTTCCAGTCCTATCATGATGTGCTGGAAAACCTGAGATATTATTCGCGGAAGCACCAGGATTTGCAAATCCAGGTTGGCAGCGATGTATTCTATTACCTTCTCGACATTAATCCTTTGTTCGACAAGCGGGGTGGGGTTCTGGGTAAAATGCTGGTATTTCACGATATTACTTCGTTAAAACTTACTGAAATCAAGCTTATTGAAGCCAAAGTCCGTGCTGAACAGTCAGATGATCTTAAATCAGCCTTTCTGGCTAACATGTCACATGAGATCCGCACACCGATGAATGCCATTATCGGATTCTCAAATTTGTTGAATGACGAGGAGGTGAGTAATGAGGAGCGCAACGAATTTATTGAACACATCAAAAACAGCGGACATTCATTGCTGCAATTGATTGATGATATAATTGATATATCAAAACTGAATGCCGGTCAGGTTGTTCAGGAAAATCACCGGATATCCATTACCCGACTTCTTGCAGAGCTTTTCTCCTATTTTAACGAAAATCTCCTGGAATCCGGCAAAAAAGATGTTCAACTTCTGGTAACTGGAATCAGGGAAAATATAGATTGGTCAGTCATGGCCGATGGGGTTAAGATCAACCGGATCATGCGCCTTTTACTGGCAAACGCCGTGAAATTTACCACTTCAGGTTTTATTGAGTTTGGGGTGAAAAAAGAAAGTTCCGATGTTTTATTGTTCTATGTCCAGGACAGCGGAATTGGGATAGCACATGAGAAACAGGGCATGGTTTTCGAACGTTTCAGCCGGGTAATAACAGGTACACAACAGGAATACGGAGGAACCGGAATGGGTTTGGCTATATGCAAAGGCCTCACCGAATTGATGGGTGGCCAGGTTAGGGTGGAATCGAGCCTCGGTGTTGGTTCAACTTTCTTCGTGTCATTGCCCGTGAGCCAACTCGAAGAACATCCGATATCAGAATCATTACTTGATATTTATGGAAGACAAGCATCGGCTATACCAATTCCTCCTCCGGAAATACCAGTAGAGCCCGGCCTGATTTCTGAACTGTCGGAAACAGGAGAATTGCCACCGCCGGATAACTGGAACAGCAAGGTAATTCTTGTGATAGAGCCAGAAGAGATGGGTTATCTGAATATAGAAATGATATTAAGACAGACCAGGGTTAACCTGTTTTGGGCAAAATCCATGAAAGAAGCGTTAAACTATCTGGATAGAAATAACCCGGTTGATTCTATTATTGCATCGGCCCAATTGGATGATTCAACCGTTGAAGATTCCATTAATTTATTCACTTCAAGGCTTCCCCAGATTCCCATCATTGCCATTATTCCTTTTGAAGGGTCCTCACTGGACAAAATCTGCCGTGATCTTGGCTGCCTGACTACGATTCCTAAACCCATCAAGCCGGCGAGCCTATTGTCTGTGCTCAACCCTTACATGTCGTAAACCGCTTTCAAATTGCTATTTTTACAGGCGAGTTAAAAGATAGCAAATTGGTTTATCCGGATACATTTGAAGATAAAATCGGTTTCAGTCAGGTCCGGCAGAAAGTTGTCGACCTGTGTGTAACTCCTTTAGGCCAGGAATTGGCTTCATCCATGCATGCCTCGTCTGATTTTCAGGAAGTCAGGGCCATGCAGCAGGATGTGGTTGAATTTGCAGAAATCATTTTACACCATTCGGATTTTCCCGAACTGGCCCCTGTGGATATCCGGAATGCAATCAGGAAAGGCAGGATACCAGGATCCTTCCTGGATGTTCCTGAGTGGCTCGATGTACGCAGAGTATTAGGATCGGTGCGGCAAATTGAAGTTTTTTTCGAAAAACAACCGCCCGGGATTTTGCCGGTAACCAAGGGAAAATCAAAAGAACTGAAAGCTTTTCCATTCATTCAGGAAAAACTCGACCAGATTTTTAATAAGATAGGGCAGGTGAGAGACCAGGCTTCACCGGATCTTAAGCGTATCCGTCATGAAATGGTTCATTTACAGGCGAGTATAGGCAGAAGAATGGATGCCGTTCTTCAGCAGGCCCGGGGTGAAGGCTGGATTGAAAAGGACGTTCAGGCCTCCATACGTGATGGCCGCCTGGTTATACCCATCCCGGTTACCCATAAGCGCCGCATCAAGGGCTTAATTCATGATGAATCTGCAACAGGACGCACAGCCTTTGTTGAGCCGCTCGAACTGGTAGAGATGAACAATGAACTGCGTGAACTGGAAATGGCCGAACAGCGCGAAATCGCGCGGATTCTTGTTGCACTGACCAATCAGCTCAGGCCTTATTTTCCTGACATGGAAAATTGGAATAGTGTGATTGCAGGATTCGATCTTACCCGGGCCAAAGCTAAAATTTCCATCAGGTGGGAAGGCAGTCAGGTTTTATTACACGAAGATCCAATCATTCATTGGGAACAATCCCGGCATCCTTTACTGGATCTGGTTTTCAGGTCGGAACAGAAAAAGGTGGTCCCACAAAATATCCATCTGGATAACAAGCAGAGAATCATGCTGATATCCGGACCGAATGCGGGAGGGAAATCGGTCTGCCTGAAAGCTGCCGGTTTGATTCAATATCTCATTCAATGTGGCTTTCTGGTTCCGGTTAAGGAAGGTTCAAGTTCCGGTATTTTCGACCAGTTCTTCCTGGATATCGGTGATGAACAATCGATTGAGAACGATTTGAGCAGCTACAGTTCGCATCTGCATCATATGAAATTTTTTCTAAAGAAGGCTGGAGCCCGGACATTGTTTATGATTGATGAATTTGGAGCGGGCACCGAACCCCAGCTGGGCGGAGCTATTGCTGAATCCATTCTGAGCGAATTGGCTGCTTCGGAAGCTTACGGGGTGGTGACTACCCATTATTCCAATCTGAAACATTACGCTGCCTCGGCTGATGGAGTAATAAATGCGGCCATGAGATATGATGTGCAACGCATGCAACCCCTGTTTGAGCTGGAAACCGGTAAACCCGGCAGCTCATTTGCATTTGAAATTGCCCGGAATATCGGCCTGCCTGACCACGTGATTCAAAAAGCTTCCGAACTGGTGGGCGACAATCATATTCAATTCGACAAACATCTCAGGGAAATATCCAGAGATAAGCGCTACTGGGAAAACAAACGTCAGAAAATCAGGCAAAACTCCAAAGAGATCGATGAATTGCTGGCAAAGTATTCTGAGACTCTTGCCTCCACAGAAAAAGAACGGAAGAAGATTATTCAGGAAACCCGGCAGAAATCTGAAGAGATCTTATCCGGGATCAATAAAAAAATCGAGCGGTCGATCCGGGAAATTCGTGAATCACAGGCTGAAAAACTGCGGGTTAAAGATATCAGGGAAGGCCTTGAGTCTTTACGTGACTCGGTTAAGGCGGATATGGATCAAACACTGGCCCTGGGTGCCGAACGCCTCGAGAAAGCAGAACGTGAAAACCGGCAGGTGAGAAAGAAGATCCTGCATGAAGAGACTCCGGTTCCGGTGAAGGTACAGGATCCGGTAAGTCCATGGGCTATTGGCAGTAAGATCCGGTTAAAAGACAAAGAGATCTTTGCTGAAATTCTGGAAACCCGGGAAAAAAGTCTGCTGGTTGCCATGGGGCAGATGATAACGACAATTTCTGCCGATCAAGCCGAGCCGGTCTCTGAGAACGAATTCCGGAAGGCTACCGGAATGAAAAGTTATGGTACAAGTTTTACCGGGGTTGATATGGATAATCGCCGGCTATCTTTTTCTCCCAGCCTGGATATCCGCGGTTTACGCGCTGATGAGGCACTGCGGAAGGTCACCGAATTCATTGATGAAGCGGTTATGGTGGGATCCGGAGAATTAAGGATACTTCATGGCAAAGGTGATGGAATCCTCCGTGTTATCATCCGCGATTACCTCTCCGGTGTCGATGTGGTGAGCCGCTATGAAGATGAAGACATACGATTCGGCGGTACCGGTATAACAGTAGTAAAATTATCCTGGTAGCTCTGTTGAGCAACATCCGGATGGATTTGTTCAACCGGATAAATAATTACACTTTTAGGGAATCTTGAAAACATACTATGAGAAAGAATAGTTTGTACGATCTGCTGTTGATGGCAATTCTGCCAGCAGGATGTTCCCGGAGTACCATCAAACATCAATCAGCTTATCCTGAACCACCGCATCTGCAGAAGATCAATAAGGAGATGACGATTCACGGCGCTACCGCGAAATATCACTGGTTTATGCCTTCCTGTTTAATCAGGTTAGGTTAAAATAGAAGTATAATATTGATTAAGATCATTACCTGTCGAATATTAAATAAACTATTTTTAGGAAATTCTAAAATCAATTGAAATGACGAACAAGCTTTTCAGACTAAAGCCTTTTAACCAACTCATGGCGGAATCTAAAGGTGACAGCCATGGATTAAAAAGATCTTTATCAGCAATGAATCTTACAACTTTAGGGATCGGAGCTGTTATTGGTGCCGGAATTTTTGTTTTAACTGGTCAGGCTGCTGCCCAGTATGCCGGTCCGGCAATCGTTATTTCATTTATTATTTCTGGCCTGGCATGTGGTTTTGCCGGATTATGCTATGCTGAATTTGCTTCGATGATCCCGATAGCAGGAAGTGCCTATACATATTCGTATGCCACACTTGGGGAATTTCTGGCCTGGATAATTGGATGGGACCTTATTCTTGAATATCTCTTTGCGGCTTCGACAGTTTCGGTTGGTTGGTCGGGTTATGTTGTAAGTTTTCTGAGAGACCTTAATATCAATTTGCCCCCGCAGTTTACCGGAGCAACCGGCACCGTAATGGTAGATGTACCGGAAATGGGATGGAAAGCCCTTACAGATTCATTTTCACAGACTCTTGCTGCTACAGGTATAAATGTCGATTCTTTGGCTCATGTTACTTGCGTGCTTAACCTGCCTGCCATGTTTATTGTTGCCCTGCTGTCAACGTTACTGGTAATAGGTATCAGGGAATCGGCCAATTTCAATAATATCATGGTAATCACCAAAGTATCGGTCATCATTCTTTTTGTTGCAATAGGTTTCATGTTTATCAAATCGATTAACTGGCATCCCTTCATACCTGCAAATAAAGTTGAAACTACTCCGATCTCTGAGTACGGATCGCTCTGGGCATGGCTGAAGGCATATGGCGCAGAGTTCGGAAAATTTGGAATCAGCGGGATCCTTCGCGGAGCAGGAGTTATTTTCTTTGCCTATATTGGTTTTGATGCTGTATCAACAGCAGCCCAGGAGGCCAAAAATCCTCAAAGGGACATGCCGATCGGGATCCTTGCTTCACTTGGAATTTCAACAATTCTCTATATCCTTGTTGCTATTGTACTTACAGGTATTGTCAGCTATACCGCTCTAAATGTTGCAGATCCTGTAGCCGTGGGTGTTGATGCTATGGGCAAAGGGATGTTCTGGCTGAGACCAATAGTAAAAATTGCAGCGATTGCCGGATTAAGCTCTGTCATCCTTGTAATGCTTCTTGGTCAGCCAAGGATCTTTTACACAATGTCAAAGGATGGTCTGTTACCCCCGGTATTTTCGAAGGTTCATCCAAGGTTTAAGACTCCATATATTAGTACGATTATTACCGGATTGGTAGCAATGGTCATAGCTGGTATTCTTCCGATAAGCATTCTTGGGGAACTGGTTTCCATAGGCACGTTGCTCGCTTTTATAATAGTATGTATAAGTGTGCTGATATTAAGAAAATCCAGACCTGATCTTCACAGACCTTTTAAAACACCCTGGGTACCATTGGTTCCAATTTTAGGTGCATCGATCTGTTTCCTTCAGATGGTTGCACTTCCACTTGACACCTGGTTAAGGCTTTTCATCTGGATGGCTATCGGATTCTGCATCTATTTCTTTTACGGTAAAAAACACAGCAAATTGAATCAATAATCAATTGGTGCCTTTCGTGGAAAACTGGGCGGATCGGATTGCACAATTTTCAGCGTAAACTTTTTTCCAATAGGATATTTCCGAACCTGAAATCCCGGGATAATCGCACCCGCGGTTAAAAATACACCGGCTACAATAAGATTTGAAACTGTCGGAACGGGACTTGCACCTTGAAAAAGCGCATTGATCGCTCCAATGACCAGGTAACCCGGTGAAGCGATCATGAGGGCTTTTCCGGAACCCACGAAATTGAAACCAGTCCGATACCGGATCAGGAAAGTAATTTTATTAATCGGGATCTCCTGCCCGGAAACTAGGATGAAATCGGTGCCAATACCTTGTATATAAGATTCTTCCGGATATTTATTGCCTTCCAGGATAAATGTGATTGGATCACCTGTGAGGAAGTGGAGCTTATTCAAATAGCCATGTTTTTTAAGGATCAGGTGATTCTCAATCTGACCGGAAACCGGCATCGGAAAAAATGCCAACCCTATGATGACTGCCAATCCGGCCAGAAATGCTGATGTGGAATTTTTAGTTAGCATAAATTACATTTTAATCGCAACGGTAATCTCCCTTTTACCCGGTGGTCCCGGAGCTTTCTCAACGATGAATCCGGCTTCCCTGAGATTTCGCCGCACCTGTCCTTTGGCAGAATAGGTGACCAGTCTGGAATTATTTTTCATGCATGCACCTATTTTTCTAAAAACCGCGGTATCCCACAATTCCGACTGATAATCAGGCCCGAAGGCATCGAAATAGACCAGATCGAATATCCGGTCAGAATTAAAGTTACGAATATCATCCCAAACTTTTTTCAGTACAAATAAGGAGGTTATTGGTACCTCAATTCCCCATACCGCCTTATGAAGTTCATTGAAAATATCCTGCCCGGATTTCAGGATTTCCGGATAGTTGAGCTGCCGGGATTCCTCTACTGACAGGGGAAACGCTTCCCAGGTTTCATAATTAATAGTCTTGTTATCAGTGGTTGACTCCAACAAAGTAAGAAGGGCATTCAGACCGGTCCCGAAACCGATTTCAAGGATTGAGATTGAATCTGCCTGCATTAAATGATAGCCGTTTTTTATAAAAATATGGCGGCTCTCCTGGATTGCACCGTGAATGGAATGATAGTGTTCGCCCATTTCCGGGACAAAAATGGTATGTGAACCATCTTCGGTTAGGATGACCTGTCGGATCATATGATAAATGGATTGCCGAAAATGTATATTTTTAGCGGTAAATTTAAAAAAAGAGAATCAGTTTATGGAAGCCCGATGTATCTCATCTAATAGCGAAACAACCAAGGCGTTACCCATGATTGGTGTATTTACCACCTGGCCTCATACCTTTATTACACCCGACTTTGCCTCGATGGCTGAGTATAAGCACTATGCCCCTGCCAACCATCTGCACATGACCTGGAATCTCCCGGCGGCCCGGCTGCAATTCTGGATGGATCTCGCCAACGTTCTTTCGGTTACCCCATGGCAGGCCAAACCATCTTTCCGGGAAAACATTGACCGCCCTCTTCCGCTGTTATATCTCCTGAATGGAGGTGAAATCCAGACCAAAATTCTTCGAAAAGTTTAACAGAACAACCATGAAAAATAAAATATTCTTTTTGGCCTTCTCCTTCTTTCTGACACCTGCAATCAATGGTTTTTCCCAGACAGAGACCTTTCCCGAACCACCCAATATTAAATCCTACAAGGGAATACCGGGTAAAGTGTCGAAGTATAACAATTTCAATTACCTGGATATCAGGGATGAAGCCGGAAAAAACAACCGTCAGGCCATGGGCCATTATTGGGAGATTTCTTACACCTATGATTCTGTCTTCCGGCAGAAAAGGAAATTTAAGGAATTTGTTGTGAACCAGATTGTTGAAAATAAGGGTAGTGTGTTTTATCAGGACACGCTCCAGGTCCATTTTGTAATTCCTTCAGATGCCGGTAACGTATGGGGACGACTGGTGCTTTCAAGCGATAAGGCATATCGGTTGAGGCTGATCAGGGAAGTTCCCTTTGTAAACAAAATTCAGTTCGATACCAAACCGGTTGCCGTTTATGAAAAATTTGTCGACTCAGTCGCCTTGCCGCCGCGTATTAACTACCTGCCTCAATCGGTGATTACCCGGATTCAACATAGTAAATATGATCACCAGGAGTTTAGCTGGAATGTTAAGGATACCTTGTTCCGGCAAAAGGTTATGGGACCCTTCTGGGATCTGAAAATTGAAGTAATGAATAGTAAGAACCAGGTCGATAAGCAGATATCATCTGTTGAAGTTCTTGAGAGTTATTACCGCGCCTGTGTTAAGGCAGGCGGTAAAATTATCAAGAGCCGACCGAAAGAATTGCTATTTACCTTACCGCAAAACAAGGCCGTTCTCTGGTGTCGTATAACGGTATCACTTGATGGAGTCTATTTTGTTCGCGTTTTGATTGAGGCTGATCAGGATAAAAGTGATCCGGAAAAAATGGTCGCCGCTCCAGCTAATCCGGAGGATTCAATCCGGAGTAAAACAGATCGTTAGCCGCGGAGGCCTGGTCCGGTGTTAATGGATGGATATGGAGTCTGATTGCAGGGCAAAAATTAAGGTCATTGGCCGGGTTCAGGGTGTAGGATACCGTTATTCGACACTTCTGATGGCTAAGAATCTCAAGCTGACTGGTTACGTAAAAAACTTGCCTGATGAGTCCGTATACATTGAGGCACAGGGTAGCCCGGATTCTGTCGGGAATCTTGTTGAATGGTGTAAAACAGGCCCCCCGAGAGCAATTGTGGAATCGGTTGAATACTCCTTCCATCCGGTCATGGATTTCAAAAATTTTCAAATACGCTGATAAGTAGGGAGATTTTTTGTTCAACTATTGTTTTTAAACAAAAAATTCCTATTTTTAAATATGAAAACTTTTGAAAACTAAATATGGCCAGTAAGAAAAACCTTAAAAAGGATATCGATTACCTGATTACTGATGTTATCCTGGATTGTTATGCTTGTATGGAAGAACATCCTGAAAAGGATTTCTCAGCTTACGAGGAAATTATCAATGAGATCATTATTGTGAAAGGAGATTTGTTAGACCGCATCAACCATTTCGATTTAGGAAACCACGGAAAATCACGCCCCTATTTCCTGGGAATTAAAAGAGACCTTGTCAAGAACATCACCGCTGCTCATGAAAAGTTGATCGAACTTGGATGCTGATTGCTATTGCCCAAATTTTTGACGAATCCGCAGTAAATTTTAATACTTTTGTTACGCAAAGGAAACATCGGAAACCTTTCGTAACTTACATGTATTGAGCTATATGCAATTTTTTTCTAAGAAGTATCTGGTCAGCATATGCCTGATTGTCTCCATGTTAGCAAATGTGGTTGCTCAGGAGAAAACATTTTCTTTTACGTGGCTTAACCGGTCTGAAAAAAAGATGGAGGGAAATATCACCGTAAACCTCCTGCAGCAACCGGGAGACGGGCTTTATCAACTTGATTTTACTGTAATCTGGTATGACCAGGATGGGAAACCGATCATCGAAAACAGCCAGATGCCATTTCTTTGTCTTTCAAAATATGATTTTGACATGCTGCCTGCTCAACAGTTCAGGTGCACCTCATTTGATCAGAAAAAACCCTTCAACCTTTTCTTTCAATCCTCAGGGAAACTTAATCTGCAGATATTGAATACCTACGAAGGTGCAGTTAAACTTATTGCGCGGTTTCAATATGCTCTGACCCGGAAATTATATGAGTCTGGAAGATCGGAATTGATTGATCTTAATGGTACTAACGACCTGAAGATGGACTTCCAGGTAAACTACCGCAAGCCATCTGTCGAAACAGAAATTGCAGCAGATAATAAACGAAAGATAAAGGATGCCATCAACAATTTAGCGGCAATGCGCAATGTGGCGGACAATTACCAAAAGTTACAGCTAAAAGTTAAAGGTTTCGAGGAGGGTAAATCCATCGGTGAACTCAATCGGCCAAATTTCCTCCAGGATCTTGAAGCACTTTCGGCAAACATCATTAATGAAAGAGCCTTACTCAATCCGGATAGTTTGCCTTCCGATACTTTTCAGCTGTACCAGGAGCTTTATAAACACCTGAATGATGCTGTTTTTGATTTGCGTTCTGCTTATTTAAAGTCACAGCTTTCGCAGTCGAACCTGGCCGACGGTTCCGATTTTTTGACCCGCCTGCGAAAAAATGACAGTTTAAGGAATCTTATTCGGATTCGCATTGAACCTGTTGTTCAGAATCAGGTAGATTCCTTAAACCTGATAACCAAAGATCAGAATTCGATTGCGCTGGAAATTAGTACGTTAATAGCCGATGCGAAAGACCATCACCTGGATGGCCCAAGGGTGGATTCACTAATCTTAAGTCACGGATTAATCAAAAAGGTTTTTCTGAATCTCAGTCTGGCCCATGAGAATATATGGAACAACTATCGCATTGATATTAATGTATTAGAACCAGTGAGTGAGATCGTGAATCTACATGCCACATTTCTTAAAGGTCAAAATGACCTGCAATCCGCTATTGATCAGGTTGACAATGACGTAGCCGCGATAGTGACTGATCAGTTGGAAACACCCTGGTATATGTCAAACCGATTTTTATGGACCGGCTTGCTCGCTGTTCTCATACTTGTTTTTGCATCGGCAATTTGGAGTGCAACCCGCAATAAACAAATCCTTAAGGAACGATTAACCTTTATGGAACGCGGAAATTCCAGGAGCCCGCAAGGAAAATCCCCGGTAAACGGGATTTTTTCCGACGAGCTTCCCAACGTGTATTTCACTTTTAATTATGAGGTAACCATACCTGAGTCTGTTGTTGGCAAAATACATTATCACACCTCCTCAATAAAATCCGTTTACCATTTGGTACATGGTGCATTGCTGGAAAGAAAGGGTGGAGATTTTGGCGGTTATTTGTTTGGTAATCAATATAAACTGCCTGGAACTGTGAAGAGCGAAATTTTCATAGAAAAGGCATGCGATTCTCATTACCTTAGATCTTCAATCACCAATGACAACAGTGCCAGAGCTGACCTGATCGATGAACTGGATGAATTGGTCAGGGAGAATAAAAAATACAGGTTGATTGGTTGGTTTACTTCGAGTGCCGACAGTAGCATGGAAATACCGGAGGGATTAATGAAAATCCACCGATCATTTTTTAAAGAAAAATGGCAGATCGGTATCCTGCTTAATCCTGGTTCCGATTTCCTTCAGGGAGCCGGTTTCCTGCGTAGAAAGACTGGTTATCTTGATCCGATGCCCGATCCGGCTGCTTTTGTAAAATGGGATGAACTTTACCGGTTTGCACTGAATCCGACGAGTTCCATTAAAAATGATCCTGAAGGAATATATAAAAAGGACAAAGACTATTCCCGGATTGCCTTGAATAATACCTGGGGAGATTCTGTCGTTACAGCCGTTAATTTTGATCTTTCCGTAGCAGGTGAAATAACTGCTGCTGCAGCCCATCAGGCGATTCCAAAAGATACTTTTCAGGTGGTTGGTTATCTCTACGGTACAGCAGTAGTTCAGCCAATTGCCGAGGGAAAGACAAATGAATACGAAGTTTTCGTAGACCGTTTTATCGAATTGAGCAATGAATTGACTCCCCGTGATTTACCCGGACTTTCACTCATCGGATGGTGGGGGCAGGCCAATGTGGATGTGATGAATTACCTGCAAAATGCGGTTGACTATCATGAACAATCATTCAGGGAAGCCTATCAGATTTCGTGCCTGATGAATCCATCCACGGGAGAATTACGGATCTTCACCCGGAAGCATTCGCTCGAAATGAACAATAGCACCATCGAAACAGAAGAATATTCACTAAAGAGTCTTCTCTCCCGCTAAATTCCTATTTTTGCGATCCATACCTTTATCTGTGTCGAACAATGTGGTTTTATTTCATGAGGTTGATCAACAATTTCAAATTCAGCAGTATTGTCTGGATTCTGTTCTTATGGGCAGGGCAGATTGCTTCAGCTCAGGAAAGCCCGGTTTGGGATAAACCTGCATTGAGAGATTCGATTATTGCTATTCTTTCAAAATATCAAATCCTTCATAATAAGTTGAATAATCAAACCGATCCATTGGTTGAGCGGGAATTCGTACACCTCTTCGCAAATCCTAAAGTACAGGTAGTTAACGACCTGGAGTGGCAATCGCAATCAACTAAAATCAGCATTGAAGAGTATATTATTAAGGTAAGTGATCTATTTCCCGACGGGCTTACCATTAATCTGGATTTGGCCAGGCTGACGATTGGCCAGCCTAAGTATGACCGTAATAACCGCTACATTATCAGAATACGCATCAACCGGTCATTGAATGGCATTTCAGGTGGTAAAGTTTTTTCATCCAACCAGAGGATCATATTCCAGATCGCGTTTTTTTATAACAACAATAGTCCCGGCAGCTTTGCTTTTTATGGGATGGACTTGCCGCCCAAAGGCCAGAACTTTATAACTGCCTCTGTTTCTCCTGCACTATCAGGATTTGTTAATTCAGCCCTTGGTTCTGATGAACGATTGGGTTTGAGAAAGGGAACCGGCTATACGGGAGGGATTTTCTATTCTTATTACTTCGCTGATCATTGGGGAATCGGATCGGGTGCCCAATTTTCGCAATATTCCGGCAGCGTCAGCCTTGATAAGTTTGATGCATTTGGCGGCTTTGACCCAAACTTCAGGGATGTTCGCATTGATAATGATCTGTGGTTTGTTGAAGTACCTGTCTTTTTATCTTGCCGGACCAAATCGTCAAACCGATGGGAATTCAGTGCGGATCTTGGACTAGCCCTTGGAATCAGGGTCTTTGAGAGTATGACTTCATCGGCAGTGAACACCAATACGGGTGCGACTATGGTAAACATTATCACTGATGCCGACTGGATAAGTCTGATGAACCGGTTAAATTTTGGACTACAGGGAACAATAGCAATTAAGTACAGGTTTAATAATCGCCTGGGTATCCTGATAGGCGGAAGCATGCGACAAGGATTGTCGGGTTTGGACAACAATAATCATACGGATTTCGTTACCTCTAAATACCTGGGCCAATATAACCCACTGTGGGGTGACCCGGGGAAAACAGTTAACCAGGCTTTCACCGTGAATCTGGGTGTTTCTATGCGGTTAAATAAGGAGCAAAACTAAATGACCAGCAGAAGATTTCGCATATTAGGATCAATCGCATTATATATGGCATTTGTGCTTTATAGTTGTACTAAGGTCGACACGTTACCGCAGCTTGAGATACAAGTTCTTGACGAAAATGGTGCAAACATTTCTGGTGCTTATGTTGCATTGTTTGATAGTGCCGATGAGTGGAATAACCGAATAAATCCGATACAGGTATGGCGCCGGACAGACTCAGATGGAAAGGTGGTTTTCGTTGATCTGAAAGAAATTACCTATTATGTTTATGTGAGATTTGACGGGAAGGACAATAGTGTGGGAGAGGTCTCTACATCGGAACCACTTCAGGTGAACCAAAGAAACAAGATTGTTGTACACGTAAGATAGTTTTGGGGAGATATGCAAAGGATCCTTATATATACTCGTGTTTTAACCAGATTACTGGTTTTGCTTCTCCTGATTTCAGGTTGTGAAAGGGAGCCGGCTGTGGATCATGCGGCAGATGCTGATCTTAAGGTATCCTCCTATCAAAACAATGTTGTTAAGCTTGATTCATTGGTGTTTATAAATCCTGTTCGAATTAACGGACAGATGAGATTTGACCTGATTGGTACACCACCCCAGATTAAAGCCGGCGATATTGTCTATTATCCTGGAAGTGATGGAGTCTTCGGGAAAGTTGTTTCAGCCACATTAACCGGCTCCAGAATGGTTTTCCAGCTGGATAAATCCGGATTGGATCAGATATTCAGGAGCATTTCAATTCAGGATACCATCAGCAAAGGAATTTTGAAATCCGGAACCAGGACCGATGCCCACTCCTGGAATACAGATACGCTGGGACTTGATGGATTGTTTTTGTTTGATGATTTTTGGCAGTCGAAAAGCCTGCAGGTGCAGTTTACCGCTGGCAAGTTTTATTCAAAATCTTCGGTTGGTCAGTTTATTTTGTCGGGTCAGGGATCTGATCCCTGGTTTGACCGTTGCCGGCTCGACTTTAATTATTCGCTTGATCTTGCTGCGGAATTGGTCATAAAAGCAGGAAGTGCCATGGATGCTGCTGATAGCCTCCTGGTGGAAAAATCTGTTTACGGTCCATTTATGATCAATGGCTTTCCTGTTACCTATCAAATCGATACCTGGATAGGGTTCCATGCAGTTACTGAAAGAGACACTGTTTTAACGATCAGGCTATCAGGAATGTCTAAAGGTAACCTGTCAATCAGTTACAACTATTGGGAAACCTGGAAGTTTGTACAGACGAATCAGGCTCAATCAGCCGATATTCAGCTTTATAATGGACCAAGATTTTCCGGATACCTGGAAGAGGTTTTCGTCAGTCAGGTGATAACTCCCTATTTTTGCGGTGAGGCTTCACTATCACTCACAAACCGTTTCTCCGCTTTGGTCAACTCTGATGTCACTATTCCCAACTGGCAATCCAGACAGACAGTTAGTACGAGGGGAACGATGTTGCGATCGGGACCCGTTTTTGGCGATTATGTTCCGGTTCAGTTGAGTACTGCAGAAACCGTACTCTATTCGGAATCGCAAAACGGAGTGCTGGAAAATCAGCCGCCGAAGGCTGCTTTTGTAATCAACCCGCCAGCTGGATTTACTGATACAAACTTTGAATTTAATGCATCAAAGTCATCGGATATTGAGAGCCCGGCTTCAGAACTGATGGTCAGATGGGATTTTGACGGGGATAGCCACTACGATACAGAGTTTAGTACAGAGAAGATTGCATTTAAAAAGTTTCTTCAGCCTGGCGTTTATCAGTCGATTCTGGAGGTTAAAGACCCGGAAGGCCTGACCTCTCGTAAAGTTTCTTCCGTGGAGGTTAATTTATCATCATCGGCTCCTATTGCTTTCTTTACCGTTACTCCCGAATCCGGCCGGATCAATGATTATTTTATTTTTGATGCTTCGGGTTGCTATGATGCTGAAGATGGAATTACACAATTGAAAGTCCATTGGGATTTTGATGGTGACGGTATCTGGGATCGACCCTGGTCCACCATCAAAGCAGCTTTTTTTGTTTATACCGAACCAGGCAAATATATTGTTAAGCTAGAAGTTTTGGATACTCAGGGCCTCCTGGGTTCAACCACGCGAATCATCAATGTGGCTGCCGCCAATATCAAGCCAACCGCCACTTTTACAGTCTATCCGGAAAGCGGTACTACTGAAACCTCTTTTAACTTTGATGCATCGGGTTGTTCGGATCCGGAAGATCCTCTGGAAAGCCTTCAGGTTAAGTGGGATTGGGAAAATGATGGGATTTTTGATACTGATTTTCGGACGCTAAAAACCATTCAGCATACTTTCGTCGTTGCAGGAATCTATTCAGTAGTTTTGGAAGTTATTGATACCGAGGGTTATGGAGCAACTTTTGCCCAACAGGTAAAGGTTACTAATCCGAATACTCCGCCTGATGCTGATTTTACCATCACTCCTGAATCGGGTACCATTGAAACCGAAATCACCTTTGATGCTTCAATCTGTGTTGATGCAGAAGACAGCCTGGATCAATTGGAGGTTCGCTGGGATTGGGATAATGACAATAAATACGATACCGAATTCACTACTGTGAAGGTTATCAAAAGAACATTCAGTGAACCAGGTACCTATATTGTAAAAGTACAGGTCAGGGATAGCGGTGGACTTACCGATACCAAAGCCAGGCTGGTTGTTATACAATGAACTGAAGGAAGTAAGAATTTAGAGTCCCGCAGTATGTCGCCATACGGCCCCAAATAGAATAACTTGTAAATCATTGACAATGTGAACTTTAAAAGCGAGTTACATGAAAGATTCGAATTTAGAGTTCTGAATTCTGAAGTGGAAGATTCAAGCATCGTAAAGGCCGGCTCGAGCACTTGTCATCCCAGGCCGGGACCTCGTCACGTTACTCCAAGCTACGCCGGTATCCCTCAAGTGCCTTTCCAAGGACCGTCATAATTTCAATCCTGAGCCAATCCGGCTTAACTACTTCAACTTTAGCGCCATAGCTGAGGATTTGCATTTTTAACTCATCCGAGGGAATGACGAATAGTTTAACCTGATACGAACCGGGTTCAAAATCGGTGATTTCCTGTGATGGATGCAACGGATTCGATAATATATATTGCGTTTGGACTTCATCAAGCCTGATCAGATCCATAAAGTGCTTCTTCGCAGGCTGATCTTAATTCTTCCTTAGTTGGATAAGGTTTCGAACGGCTCCGGATGCACTCGTCTATAATCCGATAGCGTATTGCAGCATATTTATTCAGGGCCATTTTTCCAATTTAACATATTTCTTGCATCTAAATATAAAAAAACCCAAAACGTAAACAGGTTACGTTCCCGGGTTATTCTTTTGAATCATAAAATATGAATAAAGATGAAAAAAGAACGCGCAAATGCTGAAAAGAGATTCTGGCAAGCCTTATCGAAAGTTGCCATTGAATCAGGATTGGAGCCAGGCTGGGAGTATCTGGGTTATTCCTGCTCCCGGAAAAAGATGAATGAACTGATTGAACGGTTTCAGAACGACCCATCTTCTCCTGGTTTTTACGGAATCAGATTACCATTGGGCGAAGTGAATGGATTGAATCTGAATATGCTGATCGAAAATCAGAAAGAGCTGATTATCGGGATTCAGCCTGAGGATTCAGGGGTTCCAGGAAACGAAGCTACCGTTGAAACCTTCAGGGACATGATGATTTCCCTGGTCAATACCGGCAGATCATGGAATTTTGAAGCGCCTGGCTGGATAGCCTGGAAAACAACAGAAATCCGGCTGAATTTCAGATCTCTGTTTAATAAGGCTTTCCAGGATATCATGCTACAGAAATCAGATTCTGAAGCCCTTTATCTGATTGGTGAAGAGGTGGCAGATATACTGGGTGAAATCCGCGAAGTGATCGTCAAACAAAAAGTAGAATATGGAACCGTTATTAATTAGTCTGATCCTGGGATTTGGTTTTTCTGAATATTTCAAATCCCGAAAACCGGTACAAACCCGGAAGAAGAGTAAGGCAGAATAGTATGGCCTCAAAAGGTATTTTCTGTTTCCAGAAGGAGAATGTCACCAGGAACAGGAGAATCAGCATGATCATGGCCTTGCTGTATAGTTTGTTGACCATTCCAGCCTTTGGGAACCAGATCGTAACCGCAAGAAAAATGTTCAGCGGAAATGCCCAGGCAAGGTTGAGATTAGCATGGCACACCAGGTGGGCTGAGAAGAACCACATGTAGCTGAACAACAAACCCATGGCTCCGGATATCAGAAACAGCAGGAAAAAAAAGAATTTCATGAGCGGGACCGGCATTTTCCTGAGGAAAACCATTAACCAGGAGATCAGAAGAAGGATGCTGAAAATTGTATACGGATGAAGGAGTCCTGTTCCGATAGGTTTGGGATAATCCGGCATAAACAGGATTTTTTCAGGTTTTCCAAGTGGTGTGCCATCAGCCTGCTTCGCCTGGGAAAAGAGCCGGTGCATATGGTCCGGTAAAAACATGTAACCTTCCTGTGAAGACTCCTGGTCGGCACCGGCTGCAAGCATCAGAAGGATACCGGTTTTGGCCCAGTTATTCAGGCTGATGTAGGGGATTATTAACTGGCGATAGGTCAGGTGTTCGGCTGGCTCGGGAGGCCAGAGGTATTTTCCGCCGGTGGCCTTCACAACAATATCCCGGATCCGGGTTGAACAATTGTCGGTGAAGAAATCGTACCAATAATGGCGATTTTCTGGTAGATAGTTGATTTCCAGCAGATTAAATAATTCGCGCTTTTGCTCGAGCGTGATATTCAAAGGGAGTTCCTTTATGAATCGTTTTTCGTTTATATAATCCGGAACGAACCCCTGATACCTTACAACTGAGAGCATATAATAAAGCTTCCCATTGAGAAACTGGGCATAAAAATCGGGAACGTTAAAGTCGAAAGTACCATAGTTATAAACCCGGTCGATCTTCAGTACCGGGTCAGTTACCCTCAGGGCGCTGTGCCCGAAGAAGGTGTAAACTTCCGGTCCGGGGCCGCATGTAAGCAGGCTGATAGTTGATTCTGTGGTGAGAACGGGATTCTGCGCAACCAGGATTTTACCTTTTGGTAAAAGAATCAGCAATAAAATAAAAATAAGAATGTATGTCCGCATACTGTATGGTTTTGTGTAAAGATCATTAAATTTACCCATCTCAATAGTAAACTAAAATTCGACCATGAAAAAAACATTTGACCGTCGTTCATTTCTTTCCAGATCGGCAGTTGCCGGTGCCGGATTGATTGTAATCCCACGCCATGTGCTTGGCGGAAAGGGATATGTTGCTCCGAGTGATAAACTGAATATCGCTGCTATAGGATCAGGCGGAATGGGTGCCGGAAACATCAATAATGTTAATTCCCAGAATATTGTAGCCCTCTGCGATGTGGACTTTAACCGGGCAGCAGCGACTTTTAAAAAATATCCGAATGCGCCCCAATATAAAGATTACCGGATTATGCTGGAAAAGGAAAAAGGTATCGATGCCGTTATCGTGGCCACCCCGGATCATTCGCATGCACCGGCGGCCATGGTTGCCATCAAACTGGGTAAACATGTATATGTGCAGAAGCCGCTGACTCACTCTGTTTTTGAAGCACGAAAACTGACTGAAGCCGTAAGGGAATACAAAGTAGTCAGTCAAATGGGAAACCAGGGACGCTCAGGCGAAGGAACACGTCGATTGGCCGAATGGATCTGGGCAGGTGCGATCGGTGAAATCAGGGAAGTTCATAGCTGGACAAACCGGCCGGTATGGCCGCAGGGAATCGGCCGCCCGGCCGAGACCATGGACATTCCAGATACTCTCGACTGGAATCTTTGGCTGGGGCCAGCTCCGGAAAGACCCTACAATTCAGCCTATCTTCCGTTCAATTGGAGGGCTTGGTACGATTTCGGTGCCGGTGCGCTTGGCGATATGGGCTGTCATGTGCTGGATCCGGTGTTCCATGCGCTTAAGATTAAATATCCGATCTGGGTACAGGGATCTCACTCCTATGAAGTACGTGAAATGTGGAAACGGGGTGATAACCAGGAAACTTTTCCAAATGCATCCATGATTACCTACCAGTTTCCGGCCCGGGAGAATATGCCACCGGTTAAACTGACCTGGTATGATGGCGGTCTGATGCCAACCTGGCCGGCAGAGGTGGATGTCGCAAAAATCCCTGCCGACGGTGGATCCATGTTCATCGGCGATAAAGGATTTATCGTTTGTTCCACTTATGGCGGTGATGTTCAGATGTTCCCTGAAGAGCGTTTTCTCGAATATAAAGACTTGCCAGTAACTCTGAAAAGAATTGAAACGAGCCATGAAATGAACTGGGTAAATGCCTGCAAAGGCGGTGAACTCCCCTGCTCAAATTTTGATTATTCCGGTCCTCTTACCGAAATGGTGCTCATGGGCAACCTTGCAATAAGGGTCCCCGGAAAACACCTCCTCTGGGATGGCGTTAACATGAAAGTAACCAATGATGAAGACGCGAACCGATTCATCAAACGCGAGTACCGTAGCGGATGGACCTTGTAGAGACGCATAATTGCGTCTCTGGATAATATATTATGAGACAATCAGTTATGACATCGCCGGGGGTGATTGAATTTCGCGAGATTCCGGAACCCGGGCCATTGAAGGACAATGAGGTTTTATTGAGGATAAAGAAAATCGGTATTTGTGGATCCGATATCCATGTTTTTCATGGGTGAGCATGAGCTGAATGTTTTTGGTTCGATGATGTACCGGCAGGAAGATTATGAAGCTGCTGTTGACATGATTGCTTCAGGAAAAATTATTACGGCTCCACTTCTTACCAAAAGCTTTCCGTTCAGG
>Ga0163199_1000149_pt1 | contig 43976 bp, 44 predicted proteins | sample PL_2010_150m_FD_113537 | JGI IMG/M metagenome (GOLD analysis project Ga0163199, IMG submission 113537) | Freshwater microbial communities from Powell Lake, British Columbia, Canada to study Microbial Dark Matter (Phase II) - PL_2010_150m | ecosystem: Environmental > Aquatic > Freshwater > Lake ...
CTCTGCTTAGGATGGTTCGCCCTTCGATTTGGTTCGACTTCGTCCTTCGATATGCTCAGGACTCGGCCTGAGCGCAGTCGAAGGCCTTCGCTCACCACAAGTCACTCAGGGCGAATGCTCAAGTGTAGTCGAATGCATTCGAGGTCTGGTGAGCCTGTCGAACCAAAAGCCGAGGCCTGTGATGGTTGATACTCAAGCCCATTCGGCTTCGCTCAGGGTTCAGTCCTGAGGGTAATCGAAAGACTGAGCAAACTTCGTTCATTCTCGTCATGGATGACGAGGTTTTTCAGTTGCGAATGTATAAAAATAATTTCTGTTTGTCAGATTAGTAGATTACTTCACTGGAACCTTAACCACAGGCGCCCCTTTAGCCTTTGGTTTGGCCTTCCGTGGGACTTTGACCGTCAGGACGCCATTACTATATTCCGAGGTTATCCCTTTGATTATTGCGTCTTCCGGCAATACAATAGTCCTATAGAATTTACCGAAAGTTAATTCCTGCATATAGAGCCCCTGCCTCTCCTGCTTCGTTTCTGTCTTTCTTTCACCAGAGACCGTCATATAGCCATCCTCAATTTTAATATTAATTTCGCTTTTTTGCATCCCTGGCAAATCAATAGCAAGTATATAGGCGGCGTCTGTCTGTTTAAGATCCATGCGAGGCTTGAAAAAAATATTCTCTTTGGCTAAACTATCGCTCTTATCCCCAACTAGCCCAAGAGAACGCCCGCTGAACACCCTGTCCATCCTTTTACGTATCAATTCTAGCTCCGTAAAAGGATCCTTATCCCAGATACGTTCAAACATAGGAAAATAATCTGCTTTGGCTGTATAGGCTGGGCTCCCCCGATAATGACTCACTACCACATTGCGCATCTTTTGTGCTTTAGGGAGACTAAAAAGATAGTAAGTTTCTAAAATAAGCAGTATTGCCAAAATAATAATAAGCACGATTAAGATTCTATTTTTCATCCTCACCCTCCTTATCTTAAATATCTGATTGCGGTAGAGATATTCCTTGACAAGCATCCCATCGGATGATTGCGACTCGCAGCAATATCTAGCTTTTATTTTATCACAGATATATCAGAAATCAATACTCTGCATAGAATTAATAAGCATTTTGATTCCGCAAAAAAATAACATTTCCTAAACTTTCGGTTGCCTAACCTAAAAAAATGTTATAAAATTGAACCCATGAAAACTGGGAAAAAGTGGGATAAGTTAAGCCGGATGTTTAATGCCTATAAAGAAGGCAAGATTGACCCCTGCGTGGCAGACAATGTTGTAATTGCCTGGCCGGTATTCTTTCAAATTATAAAAAACAATAAAAATCTGGGTAAAAAAATAATGGATTACGGCTGCGGTACCGGTGGATTATGTAATGCGCTATATAAAAAAGGCTTTAAGCTGACCGGGATAGACATATCCCGGAAAATGATAGCTATAGCCAGAAGCAATACCCCCAAGGCAATCAATTATTATTGCGGAGATAAATCCGCACTTAGGAAATTAAAGCATAAATTTAATATCATTACTTCGCTGATGGCTTTTCAGTTTATCGCCGATTTTCCTGACTGCCTACCTGCTTTTTTTGAATTGTTAGACAAAAGAGGGTTACTTATTTTCGCGGTATTTAACCCTGATTTCGTGAAGAAACTATATAAGAATAATACCATTTTTTCCGGGTTAAAGCGTATAGCCGGAGATTTAAGATGCAAGATGGCAATGGGAAAAAAAGTCAATTTGGAAGTATATGTAAGGACTGAGCGGGATTACAGAAAAATAATCGAAAAAGGGGGCTTTGAATTCGTTTCCTCAACCTACCCGCCTTTTACCAGAAAGTTTGTCCAAGAATACGGCTGGCAACTCCCTTCGGATATACCCGAGTTCCTGATAATGGCCTTCAGAAAAATTACTGACTAACGACCTTTCTCTACCGCATTAATTTCTTTATATCTTTTAGGGACGGTTCTCAAGTCGTGAGGAAAGTGTCCCCTAAGGGGACACTTTTACTTTGAGTTGAGAACCGTCCCTGTATCTACGGTTAAAACTCTCCCCTTAGAATTGATATTCTAATTTTAGATTAAAATTTCTCCCTGGGGATGGATAATAGAACTTTGTTCCGCTATCCACTAATACTCCTGCATACTCTGAATACTCCTTACCCAGAAAATTGTTAATACCAAATGTAACAGTTAACTCCTTATAACGCCAGGATAAATTCGTATCTGCAACCATATACCCATTAAGCTTGGAATATGCATTAGCCTGGTCATTAAGAAAATAACGCTCACCTGTGTAAGTGCCGGTTAAATTCAGCGTAATATTCTTAGGTAAGGTAAACCTTAAGCCGACACTGCCTTTATGCCGCGGCACAAGCGGTATCTCATTATTGTCATATTCTCCACCGTTAAAATAGGCATTGGTAAAAGTATAGTTGCCAAATAACATAATCCGATCGCTGAGTTTTGTATCTAGAGAGGCATCAAGGCCTTCATGGACGGTTTTATCATAATTCTCGTTCTTGCCGTTCCAATATCCATAAACAAGCATATCCTTGGCATTATAATAAATTTCATTCTTAACATTCATCCTGAATATTGATAGGCTGCCTTTGACCCTATCGGAGAATTTATGCCGCAGGCCAGCCTGGTAATTTATTGATGATTGAGGCTCTAGGCTTGTATCAATCTGCTGCTGATAATTCTGGTCCGTATAATTAAATTCATCTACCTCTGGAAAACGGAAACTCTTTGCTACATCAATAAAAAGGTTCGAGTCTTCCTTAAAGCTATATACAAGGCCGGTATTAAAGGCTTCCATCTTAGGCCGTATTTTCTTATCTTGGGCAGGATTTGGATAGGTCTGGATATCGTAGTAGCCAAACACGTATCGCGCAACCTCATAGCGATAACCGCCTACTAAGGTCAATTGTTTGAGGACTGATAACTCATCCTGCAAATAACCAGCCAAGGAAGTCTTATTAACGGTTGTGAAATTTTCATCGGGATAACTGGGGTTAATTGCCTTTGAATGTGAATTATAAAAAACACGATAATAATCTAACCCGGTAATAAATTTATTGTCATGATCAAAAATATTGTTATCCAGCGTATACTTAGGCGTTACACCAAATGTCTCAATCTTATTGTATTGCGTAGGACTTAGTGATGTTAAAAAGTACGAATTGGTATCTTTCCTGCGGTAAGAAAAATCAATGTCAAGGCCTCCTAATCCGCCTATATCAGTTTTAGTGCCGAAGACAAAATAATAATCTTTATTATTAACATGGTCATCCGCATACCTGGCGTATCTTCTTCCGTACTGGTCTATATTGATTTGGTACAAAGCACCGGGTAGGCCGTAGGATGAAGCATGAAAACCTGAGTCAAAATGCACGGATAGCGCGTCAGTAAAATCGCATGCCAACCTAGAGGAGAAATCATTGGCTTTATTAAAGGTATTGTTACGATAGCCGTGGGTTGACTCGCGCCCGCCACTTAAGAAATAGGAGAATTTATTATTAATTTCCCCATCCAGGGATATCTTCTGCTTATTCATATCATAACTTCCATATTCTGCCTTTAGGTTAACCTTCGGTTTACCTGCGCCTTTTTTAGTAATGATATTAATCACGCCGCTTGAAGCGTTATCGCCGTATAAGACGGCACCAGAACCACCGCGCATAACCTCGATACGCTCTACCTGGTCTATGGGTATCTGGCTCCAGTCCACTCCGCTTAGATCAACGTCATTAACGCGCCTGCCGTCAACCAATACTAATACGTTCAGGGCCGCCTGTTCGCCAAAGCCGCCCATATCCACCGCTACCTTGGTGCCGTTACCATACCAGTCCCTCACTGTCACACCTGGCACGTCCCTGAGCAAATCAACCGTCCTCTGGGCGTTTGAATTTTGTATTTCATCCTGAGTAATCACGGTAACACTTGAGATAACTTTGCTTAGGGTTTCCGCGTAACGGTAGGGAGTCACCACGATTTTCTCCAAATCAACATCTTCTGCTTGGACAATGCCTGAAAAAATCAAGATAAATAATCCTAATGCAACGAATTTTTTATACGCATTTTTCATCTCTAGATTCCTTTCTCTTCCTGCGAGAGTACTTTCCAAAATAGGTGATCGACCGGACTCCCCTTTAAAAGGGCTTACCGTTGCGGGACAGTGCCTGGGATTTTACCTCTACGCGAATTACCAGGACTTCCTTCACCTATCCGGTTTTCCTTCTTTAGAAGCCTAAATAGGTTTTTAAAATATCTAAAACTGTATTCCTAAATTTTTCTTAATTATCAACCCTCCTTTCTCCTTTGATTAGGGACGGTTCTCAAGCCGAAGCGAAACTGTCCCCTAGTAACACTAATCAAGGGACACTTTCCTCACGAGTTGAGAACCGTCCCTAAGAATATTGGTTGCCGGGAATCAGAACTACATTCGGCTTTCCGGTAATTTTATTCCTATCTACTAAAACTACCGTCTTATATACTGCCTCAATATTCTGATAAGTAAGCACATCATCTGGAGAGCCTTCTTTAAAAACAGACCCCTTATCAAGCAAGGCAATGCGGTTGCAATATGCGCTGGCCAGGTTTAAATCATGCAATACCATAACAATAGTCAGGTCATCGCGGCGGTTAAGCTTCTTTAATAAATCTAAAATCTGGATCTGGTGGCCGATATCAAGATGGGCAGTCGGCTCATCCAGGAATAATAATACCGGCTCCTGGGCTAAAGCCCTGGCGATAATTACCCTCTGCCGCTCGCCAGAACTAAGTTCATCTATGCGTTTATCTTTTAAATTAATTGTGGCGGTTTCTAAGAGCGCCCCTTCGGCAATCTCTATATCTCTTCTGGTCTCAAACTGAAGCCTCTTTAAATGCGGTATCCTTCCCATCAATACCGTCTCCATCACCGTAAAAGGGAAATTCGTAGAAATATCCTGAGCAACAAAGGCAACCTGCCGGCAAAACTCTTTCAAATTCATCTGCGAAACATCTAGGCCTTGAAAATATATCCGGCCTTTCCTTAAAACAAGCACTCTGGTTATAAGACGCAATAAGGTTGTCTTTCCTGAGCCGTTAGGCCCGATAATACCAATTAAATCACCGGTGTTGATTTCTAAAGATATACCTTTAATAATATCCTCCCGGTAATACCCGGCGCTAACGTTATCTAACTTGAGTAATCTTTTCACAATTTTCTATTTCCTTTTTTCAATAAAATGATAAAAACCGGCGCGCCGATAATAGCGGTAATCACTCCAATAGGTATTTCTATCGGAGCAAAAAGCGTACGCGAGAAAATATCGCATGTCACAACAAATATGGAAGCTGCCAGGCAGGTAGTAGGGATGAGCACCTTATGGTTTGGCCCAACAATCAGGCGCATAATATGCGGAACGATTAGGCCGACAAAACCGACTATTCCGCAGATACAAATCAGGCTGGCGGTAATCAACGCAGTCACTAAAACAAGAATCTTTTTAATATTAAGTGTATCTACCCCCAGGTGTATCGCCTCTTCTTCTCCCATACTGATGGCATTCAAATCCTGGCTGAAGATATAGATTACGGCTATCCCTAAGATTACGGGGAGGGAAACTAGAGAAAGAAGCCTCCAATCATAAACCTGCAGGCTCCCCCATAACCACCAGGACATCTCATGCATTGCCTGGTCACCGAATAAAGAAACTAAAAAAACTATTACCGAAGAAAAAGCTATTGAGACAATCACCCCGGCAAGTATAAGTGACCTATCCCTAATCCTGCCGCCTTCCCTGGCCAGGTTATAGACTAAGATAATACTTAAAACTGCTCCTAGAAAAGCAGCCAGGGGCATATAGATCCTTGAGATTCCCAGTATTACTGCGATTACTGCGGCAAGCCCTGCGCCGCTTGAGGTTCCCAATAAATATGGTTCAGCCAGTGGATTCCTTAAAACAGCCTGCAAGGCTATTCCGGAAACTGCCAGACCGCTTCCCACTAAAATTGCCGCCAGGATTCTCAATAAGCGTAGATTAATGATTATCTGGTTTTCCTTAACGAGAAGATTAACCAAAGGAATATGCACTGCCCCTTTTAATAACCCGATAACTACCATGACAAAAAGTAGCAATAACAGCATAAATAGTTTTCTTTTTAAATTATCAACCATACTCTAAGGATACAACCTTTTATTAATCTCTTTTAATCCGCTGGTTATGCGCGGCCCTGGCCGAAGCAATGTATCAGGATCAATATCATTAAACACCCTTTTATTTTTCACTGCCTTGATATTCCTCCAGCCAAAACGGTTTTCTACCAGCTTTAATGCCGGCTCTTTATCCATATATGCCATGATAATACAATCCGGGTTAAGGCTGATTACTTTCTCAGAGCTAAAAATACTATATGCCCTTCTTGTATCATGGGCAATATTAGTGCCTCCTGCCAAAGCAATTATCTCATCAATCAACGAACCCTTTCCTGCGCTCATCAACGGCTCATGCCATATCTCAACAAATACCTTCGGCCTTTGTTCAGGCGGAATAAGGCTGACCTTTGCGCCTACCTCTTCGATATCCCGGCGCATCTTCCTAATCAACTCTTGCGCCTCTTTATTTTTGCTGGTAATCATACCTATATCATTAATGGTATCGAACAACTCTTCCATGCTGGAGGGATCAGCGACATAAATATTAAACTTCAGTTGCTTTAACTGTTCAATCACCGGCGCCTGCTCAAGTCCGGTGCAAAAAATATAATCCGGTTTTAGTGAAAATATCTTTTCTATGCTCGGATGGCTAAAATCCCCCACCCTGGCTTTGCTCTGGGTTTCCGGGGGATAATTACAATATGAGCTTATTCCTACAATCTCCTGATTAAGACCTAAAGCAAAAAGTATTTCTGTTGTGGAAGGCGCGAGGGAAATATAACGTAACTTACCGGCACCAGAGGCTGTCCCCGCAGGAGACTGTCCTTGTCCAAGAATTAATATTAAGCTAACCAGTAAAATTATTTTCTTCATATAAAAACAAAAAACCCACCTTTTGTCGGCGGGTTGCACCCAAATATTTACTTGGCCCTATCCTCGAGGCAATTACGTTTATATAGGCAGGTCTTCTGGCTCCCCCTTGCCTTCTAAGCCTGCCTTCCCATCCAAAACGGACAGTGGCTTCATATCTGCCAGAAGGTTCCTTCGTTAATGAAGGACCGGGGTTACAGCGGCGGGACCGCATCCGCATTCACGGATTTCCCTTATCCTATATTATTTAATTCTGTATTTACTCCGTTAGAAAACTCCGTGTTTCAACACGGGGTAAAATATCCAGAGTTCACGCGGGGTATAAAGCCCCGCGTGAACTTTCTAACGGAGTTTACTTTAGCAGTCCTACTTTAATTTGTCAAATGATTTTTAGAGAGCTTTGAAAAGTTATACTTTTCACGGATTTTCACAGATTGATTACGGATGCACACGGATATTCTATTCTGAATCCGTGCGCATCAGTAGAAAAAGGTATTTTTTCAGTAGTCTTTTTAAATTATTGCTTTTGCTGCGCAATATCCTCAGCGCTTACATCAGGATGACGATAACGCCTCCTACCTATTGTCTTTTTCCCGTACTCTATAGCCTCTGTCGGGCACCATTGCAGACAGGCCATACAATGCTGACAACGATGCAGCCAAGCCGGATGACCACCGCGCATTTCAATATTTACTACCGGGCACACCTTCCCGCATAAGCCGCATTTAATACAAGCTTCGCTAAACCAAAACCCTTTATCTGAGCCGGGGATAGTCATTGAGCCTAAATGGTATAATAATTTATAAAGCAGAAAATTGATTAGGAACGGCTTTTCTTCGATAATACCGCGTTTCTGCTGGCGCAGATAAAGCGCGATTTCTTTTACTCTACTTTTTTCTCTTTCAAACATTACCATTTGTCGCTTAGCATCGATTGCTCCGTAAAGCGGCGTATAATTCCCCGGCATAAGCACAGAAAAACCTGCAGCAAGCCCTATCTTGCGCTTTTTTAAAATATCTTTGGCCATAGTCAAGGCCCTTCCGGGCAACCCGCCGAGCGTAGCTACAGCAAAAAAATATGCATTGTCCCTGGCTTGTAGATTCTTCAGGAATTTTTTCACAATCAACGGCAGGCCAAACATATAAACCGGAAAAACAATTCCCAACATGTCATAAGAATCATTCTCCGCGGATTCCAAAGCCTTGGTTATGGGAACAAGCTCAGCATTACCTAATTCAGACGCTAAGTCTCTGGCCACTACCAGGGAATTTCCGGTAGCCGAAAAATAATAAATAATTGTCTTCATTTTATCTCAGATAAACTTTATATAAGTTATTAACTTTTTAGAACGGATTCAGGTAAACAGTTTTTATCCGTAATCTTCCAAATCAACTGCTTGTATTCGTCAAGCATACGGTAGGTATTAAAACTGGACGCGCAGGCTATACTATTAATCATCAGATCTATCCAGCCGGATGAAATATCAACCTGAGAGTTTCTATTAGTCCGGTAATATAAATTCACCAGCTCTTCAAGTGCAATATATAACCGTTGGGAATCTTCCTCCATACGCAGATTAAGTTCCTGGCCTAATTCATCATCACCGTTTTTATACCCGAAAAGCTTCCCGATCTCTTTATCCTGGGCTTCTACCACCCAGCCGTCAACCGTACTTAACTGCACTACCCCGTTTAATATCGCCTTCATCCCGCTAGTGCCTGACGCCTCAAAGGGGGGAAGCGGGTTATTCAGCCAGACGTCTACGCTAGAGACCAATTTTTTAGCCAAATAGATATCGTAGTTTTCCAGAATAATAATTTTTAAATAATCATACACATCGGTCATCCCGTCTACCTTATTCATCATCTGGTTAAGATAAGTAAATCCTAAGGTATCGCTGGGATGCGCTTTGCCGGCAATAATAATCTGTATTGGCCCGCACCTCTTAGCAATATCAATCAGCTTTGTTATATCCTGCAGTATAAGATCCGGCCTCTTATAAGCCGCCATCCTCCGCGCCCAACAGATAGTAAAAGCATCCTTATCTAGCTTCCATTTGTCCAAAAAATTGCAAAAGTCAGCTTTATTTTCTTGATGCGCATTCCATACCTGCTGACGAAACCCCTGATCGGCTTTCAACGCCTCTATTTTTACCAAGGACATCGGGTTGGCTTTAATATCCCCAAGCAGGTAACTAAACTTCTCCCATAACTTCTTAAAACGCTCCGAAGCCCAAGTATGATGATGCACTCCGTTAGTTACGTATTTTATCGCTTCCTTATACTTAGGAAATTGCAGATGCATCACATGCTGGTGGTTTTTCGAAACAGCGTTGATACTAGAGGACACATTCATCGCAAGCAGGGTAAGATTAATCAATCCGCTTTTTTCTTTACCATAGGTCTGGGCAAGCAAAAAATCTTCTTCTCTTAATACCTCTGCTAACTCCCCAGCGGGGAACCGGTCATGCCCGGCACTCACCGGAGTATGGCAGGTATAGGCAAAGTGTTTTTTCAATTCTTCTCTTACGTCTTTAGATACTCCTCTGGTTTTTTCCAAAAAAGAAAATGCCGCATGACCTTCGTTCATGTGGTATATATCGATATTATACCCCAGTTGATTAAGCGCAGCTACCCCACCCATCCCGAGAATCAACCTCTGCATAATTTTTATCTTATTATTATCGCTCCTATAAAGCTGATCAGTGAGGTGTCTATTTTGTTCGCTATTAGGCTCAACATTAGAATCAAGCAATACCAATGGTATAGCATAATCCTTATCATAGCTGTAAATATAATACTTCCATAACCTCAGGTAAATATCCTCTGACTTTATAGAAATCTTGATGATATCCTTAAGCGGTATTAATCCGGGATAAGAATACATATCCCAATGCATTGCCTCAGGCAGCTGGCCGTATTTAAACCACAATCTTTGCTTAAAATATCCGGAATTCCAAAGCACGCCGATTCCTACGGCAGGCATTTTATAATCAGACATAGTTTTAACCGTATCACCTGCCAAAACACCTAAGCCACCGCTATAAATAGGCAGATCGATGATCGTATCCAGATTAAGCGTAAAGAAATAATCAGCTAGCCTGTAGTTAGAAAAAACCTCGTGGTCATGCACTATATTCCTGTCATCAAGCGGCCTTACACTGCTAAACTGGTTATAAAAACTTGTAGCCAAGCCATATTCCATAGAGAAATAGGCCAGCGAACGTCCATCTTTCGATAAAAGCCGTTTTTCAGTATTAACGATCGGTTGAAGCGGCATGCCGAAATACTTCCCGTCGGCAATATCTTGGTTATAACGCTCCTTTAATCCTTCTACTTTGACCAGCGATAAAAATTCATCTTGTAGTTGATTGTTTTCCAAGCGATTCTCCCAGTTATTTTTTATTTAATTAATCTTAACGGTTAATTGCTTTTTCCTCTCACGGGAATGCCCTTGGCTCTTAATTCATCGGTTTTTTCTTTTGAGCATCTCATGCATAAAAAAATCGGCTTGTTTTTGCTCTTATCATAACCTTGGGTTTTCACCAGCCTCCACAAATGCGAACTCACCCCGCACTTATCGCATCTACCCTCCTTAATATGCCATATCTCTACAACCTTAGAAGTAAAAATAAACCTGTCTACCCAGAAAAATATCGTCCCTCCGATCAAATTAGCTAAAACAGTAGCCCAAACTCCTGTCCCCATGCGCCTCACTACCAGCCAAAGTATGGGTGTACTCAACTGCCAGCGAAAAAGATATAGCATGAATCTTCTCATTTTACGATTTCTCCTTTATAGAATCATATCTAAAAATAGCACTTATTTACTATCCTGGGGCTGTTAAAACAATCTGTCTTTTAGATCCTTCAACGCTATACCCAAAGCGGTTTTTAACAATGGCCGGATATCAAGAACATACGCTCAATTTAGGGATAAATACGCTGACGCCCGGTTTCTCCAAATCCCACTTGCTTCCGGATTAAGCTAGGAAGTAAACTCCGTTAGAAAGTTCACGCGGGGCTTTATACCCCGCGTGAACTCTGGATATTTTACCCCGTGTTGAAACACGGGGCTTTCTAACGGAGTAAACATACACACCGGGATTTTTTTCACCTTATCTGGCTTAAAACAGCTACTACTTAGATATCAGGCAACACAATTAAAAATGATGATATGCTGTTATGCTATTCATTACCATTACAAGATTTTCTTTTTTATTATATCCATAATATTGAGCTTATCAAGAGAATTCATATCTTGGCGAAAACAATTTTTTATTCTACAATGATTAGAACTTAACCGATTTTTAAAAGGCAGGGGTCTTACGGTCTTTTAATGATGGTGGTCATAGATAAGCGTGATGGCTCCAGCGATTTCATCACCGGTTTTCCACTGCTTCTCAACCAGTTCCTGGCGGATTAAATCCCTCAAAGCCTCGGAGCGACAATTATAGTTTTTGTCCCTGATGTGCTGATCGAATTTATTTAGCAGAGTAATATCCAAAGAAATTCCGAATCTAACTAACTTACCCAAAGCCACTCCTGTGTTATTTTTTTTAATATAGTAACACGAATATTCACCATGTCAAGTAATTTGTCTTTTATTATTTCAGTCTGAATGGATTAGTTTAGTATTTACCGAAAAGTAGATTGAACGGCAAATTGGCAATCTCCCAGATCCCTTTTGCCCCGGTTTTTGCCGTGCCCCAGGCAGCATCTATTGTATCACCGATGTGCGAAACAACCGGAACTATGGTAAGATTTATCAATTTCCCGACATCTGTATTCTGTAAAGCTTTATAGATAATCGTCTTCACTACTTCATTTTCATTTTGCAGGCCCACAAAAGTAGCATTACTTATATTTATAGGATACCTATGAACTTTTTTAGTTTTTGCAGTATAATCTATATACCTTACTTCACCCACACTTAAAACCAGCACATCAAAATAAAAAGGAGTTTCTTTATCCTTGCTTGTATCCCCTTCCTTAACCGGAATAATCTCTTTGATATTTACCTTACCTTCTTTGTTTTTAATAATATTCAGGCGCTTTAAGTCCAAAGTAACAAGATAGATATTCGGCTTTTTTCGGGTGATGATCTCTATCGGGTCGAATACGAAATGCAACGACTCTATATAGGCAAGTTCGCTATCGACAAAACCAGGAGGGTTATGTGCGCTAATCCCGTTTACTTTAACATGCGCCAAAAGCGGCGAGTATTCAATGCTTCTTATACTAACATTGATCCCCAGATTTCGCTCTATTTCGTTCTCGACTATATCTTTTATCCTGAGGTGCTTTATAATAATAAAGGAGGCAAGCGATAGAATAAGTATCAGAAGAAAAACTACGCCAAAAGAAAAGAATATAATTCTAAAAATTCTCATACCTATGGCATAATACCATAAAAAGATTCACTATTTTTAGCCGCTCGGTGATTATATACACAAAGAGCTTTTTAAAACTTATATGGGCTGTAAGTCCAGTCAGACCAACCCAGAGAATCCTTATATTCAGGGTTATTTTGATTTAGCCATTTATTAAATGCCGCTGTATCGCTAAATTTCTGATCGGGCTTGCCGTCATAATCAGTATCGACTTCCGCAGATTTAAACTTACCGTCTTGGGCATAAACAGTGATATCAGGCTTGCCGTCTTCATTGGTATCTGCTTCGGCTTTACTGACATATTTTCCGTCGTGGTAATAGGTTACGTCCGGATCTCCGTCTTTATCTACATCAACTGTGCGGGTTTCTATTTTTTTAGTAGCAGAGGAAGTAACTTGCGAAGAGCCCAAAGAGATATTTATACAAAAAAGAATTAATGTGCACATACCGATAACTAAAAGTCTTTTCATTACTGCCTCCCTTTTCATAATTTATCCTTCATTTTTTAAGATATAGGATCGTTCGTCTTACTTTTTTAGGTCTTACAGAGTTGACCCTCCTCTTATTTTTCCTCCAATTGATCTGCCAGCGATACTAATTCCCGGGCGATTTCAGTACTCAATGATGCGCAAACTGTACTTAATGCCTCAACTAAACCAGAGTAACTATGCGGTTCGATTGGCTGGCGGAACTCCGACCTTTTAGTTACAGCCATTTTTTTATTTTTTAAGTCGATGATTGACCATTGCGCCGCAAAAAACAGATCCTTATCCAGACGACTTTCCATTTGCACCGCATCTATATATACTTTATAGCTGACAGGAATAAATAAATTCCAGGGATACATCACTATATTTGCGTCTGGAAGGATAATTATAAGGTTCTCGTTAATCAGGCGGTTAATTGCAAAATCAGGCGACTCGCCCCAACGGTCAAACTGGGCAAAGGTAAGCATCCTATTTTTATCCTCAGTAACAATCTGAGGGCGGTTAAGATATTCCGGAATTTTGACCGGCCCGACCCCGATAATTTTATCGGCAGGGAAATTTAGCTTTTGACCTACCTGGCTTTTATCCAAAGTCCGCAGCGCATAGAAACGCGAATTCGGGCTATTGGAAACCGATAAACACCCGGCTAAAGATAAGCTAACAATTAAATACAATATAACTGTGCAGTATAAAAACATATTCTTTTTCATTGTGCTCTCCTCGTCTTTAGTAGTCTATGGTTTAGGGGGTTGTTTACCCTTTAAAATTGCCTCCGGATGCTGCTCCAGGTACTCAACGAGCAGCCGTATCCCGCGCGCTGCCTCGGTTATTTCCTGGACAGCGCTATTTAATCCGTAGAAACCCTCTGAATTAACTATTTTATTGATTCCTGCGACAGTATCGTCTAAGTTCTGGGAAATCTCTTTAATTGGAAGCTCATCCATCACATCAAATATATCCGGGGATATAGGAAGCGAAGGTAGTTCCGGATACTTTTTTATAAGACCGTAGGTCTTTGCCGGTTTGTCCGGATAAAAATCAAAAGCGATCATCAGCTGGCCGGTAATGAAATTCTGGATTTCTAATTTCGCCCGCAGGCCTTGCTTGACCAATAACGCATAATCAGTATAGCCGAATTTCTCAGGAGCGCCTTTCACAAGAGCCAGCTGCGCATCGATGATTACCGGAATTAAAACATCTTTGGTTTCCGGGTTATAAACCAGGCTGATATCGCTGATACTGCCTACTTTTACTCCCTTGAAAATAACCGGAGCCCCCACAGAAAGGCCTTTCACTGAACCGTCAAAAAATAATACGTATTTATCTGTTTTCTTAAAAAGCTCCCCGGAGCCAAAAATAAGTATTGCTATCACTAATAATACTACTGCCCCTACTACAAATAAACCGATTGCTGTTTTATTCGCTTTCTTAATCATCGTGCAACTCCTTATTTTTCTCCCCTTGTCAAAAATTGAATTACGCGATGGTCCTGGGAATTATTTAATAAATCCTTAGGGTCACCCATAGCAATCATCGTTTTGCTTTCTGAATCAAGTAAAATCGAATTATTCCCTATTGCAAAGATACTGGCTAGTTCGTGCGTTACTACCACGATCGTAGCGCCCAGGGTATCCCTTAACTGAATAATTAAATCATCGAGCATGCGCGCGCATAGCGGATCAAGGCCGGAAGATGGCTCATCGAAAAATATAATATCTGGGTCAAGCGCGATTGCCCGCGCCAGACCAGCTCTTTTACACATACCCCCGCTTATCTCCGAAGGGTAGAAATCAGCGTATCCGGCTAAACCGACCAAGGCAAGTTTTAACGCAACCACCTCCCGTACCTGCTCAGCATCTAAATCCGAATAAAGTTCTAAAGGAAGAGCTACATTCTCTCCCAGCGTCAACGAACTCCACAAAGCGCCACTCTGGTAAAGAACTCCGAAGCGCCGCATCATCTTCTGCTGCTCTATATTGTCTTGTTTCCAGAAATCCTGCCCTTTATACAAAATATCCCCTGTTGCCGGCTCCTTAAGGCCAATAAGCGCTTTAAGTAGTGTGCTTTTGCCGCAACCGCTTCCACCCATAACTACAAAAATATCACCCTTTTGTACACTAAAGTTAAGGTTACGCATCACCACAAAATCATCGTAATTTAAATCAAGGTTACGCACCTCAATTACAGGAAGCAAAGTTGTTTCCATTTAACTATACCCCGATTACCTGACAAACATAAGTAATGATTGCAGTGGCAATTACGATACAGGTGATAGCAGTAACTACAGCCGAAGTAGTTGCCTCCCCTACTCCGCTGGCACTCCTTTGGCATTGAATACCGCGCAGGCATCCTGCAACCGCGATGATTACGGCAAAGACAAGGCTGTGCACCAGCCCCACCCAGAGATTATTAAGTTTTACCGCTGTCTGGGTATGATTCAAATATTCTATAGGATTAATATTGAGCATACTGGTACTGACGATCAAACCGCCTAATATCCCCATAAAGTCTGCGTAGATGGTTAAAAGAGGCATCATGATAATTAACGCTAAAACACGCGGCATAACTAAAAACTCAACTGGATTGACCCCTAAAGTTTTAAGCGCATCAATCTCTTCGTTTGTCTGCATAATCCCCAGCTCCGCCGCAAAAGAAGCTCCGGTGCGGCCGGACATCAATACTCCGGTCATTACCGCTCCCATCACGCGCACCATGGCAATGCCGACAATATCAGCGATATAAATCTGCGCGCCTAACAACTCAAGCTGTATCGCCCCTACAAAAGCAAGGATTATACCTACTAATACACTGATTAGAGATACCAATCCCAAAGCGTCAGCTCCGCATTTCTTCATAATAGTTATAAAATCATTCCAGCGGAAATAAGCTTTGCCTGTAAAGAAACGGATAAAAGCATAAGTTATCTCTCCTAAAAAATCGATCAATAAGCACATCCCTTGCATAATTCGTATTATCCCACCTCCGACCCTGTTGACAAACGACTCACCTACTATCTGGTGTGGTACGACGTTTCCGTGGACCTTAAGAGCGAGTGTAAGAAACTTATCTGCCCCCTGCGGCAACCCTTCCCGGATAACCTGAATGTTTTTAGCCTGACAGTCTTTAATCAATTCAAGTACAAAAGAAACCAGGCCGCTGTCCCATTTCGTCATTTGCGAAACATCAAAGTAAATCTTTTGGATATCTGTATGAGCGCAAAGTTGCGAAGCGACTTCCTCGATCCCTGGGAGCCCAGCAGTAATCTGCCAGTCTCCGCTTAGTTTAATACGCAGAGTTTTTGGTTGGGAATAATCGAAGGCGAGTTTCTCTAATGGCATTTAAATTATCTTTCCTTTTGAATAACAAACGGAAAATACGACCTTGCTGCTTATTATATAAATAAATGCCACAGCTGGCAAGGATTTTTAAAAATGATGACCTATTATGTTTCTAATTCCATGTCTGCAATATAAAACTCCCTTCCGCTTTCTATAAGCAGATCCATGCTTTTACAGCTTGGGCATTCAATAACCTTACTTTTCTCAAAAGAAATCCCGCACTCTTTACAGCGTAATTTTACCTTGATACGTTCTATAAAAACATCGGCATTCTTAAGAATAGTGCCTTTGGCAAGTTCTTTAAAATGAAGCTGGATGGAATCCTCGGTAAAATCAGAAAGCTCTCCCAGAGTTAATCTTACCCGCGAAATGCTTTTGGCGTTATTACTCTCTGCCTTTTTAAGAAGCTGCCTAACTAATGATTCTACGGCATGGAACTCATGCATTTTGATAGAACTCCTTTTCTTTATTTATCAACGGAAAAAGATAGTCTCCTTCCATAGAAAGGCAATTCTTCGGGTAGGATTTAAAACAGCAGCTGCAAGAGATACACCGCAAAGGAACCTTTATCCATCTCTTCTCTTCTTTAACCACAGTCAGTGCTCTGCTAGGACATCTCTTCTGGCAGGTTCCGCAAAAAATACATTTGAGGAAATAGAATAAGCGAGATTAATAGATACATTACGCTGGAATGTATGCTATTTTTTAAGTCAGGATCCTAGAATTACATGAACAGTTTAAGTCCCTACTTCGTCTGGCAACTGCTTAGCGCTCTCTGTCTTATCGGCAGCTGTCGGAGTTATTGTCGCTGCTTTCTCGCTTTCTGGCTTAACATCAGTTACGGCACTCGCCTTCACCGGCTGATCTTGAGGCTGCTGTCCAGGTTTTTCTGCAGTGGTAGAAGGTGTTACCTTTGCCTCTTCGGTTTTTGACTCGACATCAGTTGTAACATTTGCCACTGATTGTTGCTGCGGTGGTTGCTGCTGCGGCTTAACCGCCGGTATAACTTCCGGTAAAAAATTATTACCCCAGCCTATAAGTTTAGAATCTTCAAACACAAGCGGAGTCAATTCTTCATTATCAATCTTGCAATTATCGTGCTTTAAATCAGTTATATAATAAACTACTTCTAGGATTTTACCAGCTACCTGGAATGTCTCTGCACGATAAGGATTGCTTAATTTCATTTTCGCGCCTGGTCCGGAAGATTCAACATCGCAGATATATTCAGCACTCCTTGATCCCATAATATCCAATGCCTTTTCCTTGCTCATGCCTAAGGAAAGACGCACCAGATTCATCCTGTTGTCTGTTGCCAAGTTGGATATCTTCGTTGTAGCGCATCCGTACAACAGGGTAAACGCGGCCACTACCCAAAGCATCTTCTTCATACTCCCTCCTCGTTTGTTGTTTTTTTAAGTGCCGGATAAAGTATTATTTGATCTTTAATTTGATTGCGAAAAATTAATGAAAAACCCCCAAGCTTTCTAACTGTTTGCGTAACTTAGAAATTTCTAGATCCTTTTCTTCCAGCTTACTGTCTTTCAATTTTATCACTTCGTCTTTTTCTAAGACGCATTCCTTGAGATCGCTTATTTCTTTCTGTAGTCTTCTGGTTTCCGATACAGTCGAGCATCCTGTTAAGCTCAAGCATACTAAAACCAACAATAAATTTTTCATTTTTATCTGCCTCTGTATATTATATATTATAGCCCTGAAGAAATCAAGGGCCTTTATGCTATCTGAATCAAAAGGATTATTATAAATTATTCCCTCTTTACTGACTTCGTTCTTAATTTTTATTCCGCCTCTACGCGCCCTTATAATATCGTTACTTATACTCAAGTCAAAGCCCCTGCCTTAATCCTTTTCCTTATCAGGCTTATAATTATTACCCGGATTAAAAACGAAAGAGCCCTAAGGAAAATGAGTTCTACCTTAGATAAAAACCAGCTCCGATGATCCGCGCCTTTCCGTTAACAAATATTTTTTTTAGGTAGGAGATTTTTTTCGAAGGTTTTGTCTCTTGAGGCTTTGGCCATAAATATTCTACCCATGCCGTATCTCTATCCTTGACAGCGTTGACTATCGTCATCTGCGCTGCTTTAGTTACCGGATCAATGTAATCTTCTGCCGGTAAACCTTCGATCTCCTGAAAAGCAGGATTAATCAGGTCTGCTCCGGTTTCAGAAGAAGTGATAAAAACGTAGGAATCTTTTGTATTAAATTTTCCGTTTTTATCAGCGATAATCTCGAGAGCAGCCTGGCCTTTGGCTTTGATGAGCTCGGCTGCCTGATTAACTAATTTCTGCACTAATAGTTTTTGCTCTTGGTAATTCGATTCTTCGGCTTTAACTATATTAACGAGGAATAATGAGCCTAAAACTATTGCCAAAAAATTCAGTAATAAGTTCTTTTTCATTTTTTCCCCCTTTTTTAGTATTATCATACTGGCATTAAGTTAATCATTTAAGCAAAATAAGCGCTATCTTAGATTTCATGATAGAACAACTCTCCTTATCAATACTACTTTATTATATAGGAATTATTGCGATTTTTAAAGAGAATCTTAAAAGATTTCTTTTGACTAGCTATATAAGCGAAAGACCTATTTGTTTACCTTTTTAAATTATTTTTATTTCGACTTCTGGGTTATTTTTTAACGTATTATGCACCGGGCAGTTTTTAATAAACTCAAGCATTGCCTGAATTCGGCGCGTATCAAGTTTTGTACCTTTTAAATCTATGCTCACCGCAATATTCCTGAAACATATCGGAGTCTCTTTAGATAAATCCGCAGTAACATCAATACTGAATTACTCAAACGCGAGTTTTGCGCTTTCTATATATTTACGCAAGTAAACGCCTGGACAACTACCCAAACCTGCCAGGAAAGTATCAAGGGGAGTTATCCCAGTACTTCCTTTCATATCCAGCGTAAATGTATGTTCTTTTGCTTTAACCTCAAAATAATACCCTCCCGAACTACTTATATGGACTTGATACATTTTTACTCCTTCGTCAATATAGTTTAAAAAATCAACGATTTATTCTTATTATATTATATTCATTTAATTATCCTTAACTTCTCATTCCTCGTCAACTGCTTAATCTTCGCTTCCCTCTTTAAAGCTTGAGGACGATTGGCCGCTTCTTCACTATATACTAGTTTTACCGGGGCTCTGTATTTGGTGAAACGGCAGCCGTTGCCGGAATTATGAGCTTTGATTCGACGCTTGAGGTTATTGGTTATGCCGGTATAGAGCTTTAAATCTTTACATTCGATTATGTAAACATACCAGGACATAGGTTAAAAGTTTAGTCTCTGTCTTATACGCAGAGCGAGCTTTGAAATTATCATTTAACCCTTCTTAACTAAAGATTATCCTCTTTATCCAATTATAACAAGAATATCTGATTTAAGATAGTTTTTATAGCTAGCAGCTGGGAAGGCGGCAAAAGATCAAAAGCGGCGGAATTTATTCTGTCTTTGGCTTTGATGCCGCTTCGGGTTCCTTTGTGGAGCTTCGCGCCCGGATTCAACAAACTCTTCCGGAGGGATTTCGGGATGTTTTGATAAAGGCAGAGCAGATCTGATAATCTTTTCAATATCCTTGACATCGCGGCCCTGATCAGGCGTGGCAAACGAAACCGCATGCCCGCGGCACCCGGCCCGGGCTGTGCGGCCGATGCGGTGCACGTAGTTCCCCGCGTCTTCCGGAAGATCGTAATTGATTACCAACTCTATACCGGTTACATCAATACCTCTGGCAGCAATGTCAGTTGCAACAAGCACCTTATACCTGCTTGACTTAAAACCATCAAGCGCTTCTCGACGTTGAGCCAAGCTACGATTAGAATGCATTTCTGCGGCGCTATAGCCCATATTCCGGATTGATGTCATAATCTTGTGCGCATTATACTTGGTACGAGAGAATAAAAGAACTGAACCGTGATATTGCGCCAGCAGTTTACTAAGCAGCCTCGGCTTGGTTTCTTTTTTGACTATGAATAATTCCTGTGTTACATGCTCTGCCGTAGTTCCCGAAGGGGCGATCTCGACAGAGACAGGCAGCTTCATGTGCTTGGCGGCAATCTCCATAATCTCTTTGGGGATAGTCGCCGAAAATAGCATAGTCTGCCTGTTTTTCGGAAGAAAACGCAGGATTTTTGTGATCTGAGGGGCAAAACCCATATCCAGCATACGGTCAGCCTCATCAAGTACGAGCATCGCTACCTGTTCCGGCAAGAAATTCCACTGCCCCATATGGTCGATGAGCCTGCCGGGAGTCGCAATCACTACTCGGGGATTCTTGCGTAATGCCAAAACCTGATCCTGCATCGATGCACCCCCGATAAGACAAGCGGTTGTCATTTTAAAAGAGTGGACTATCCCCTGGAAAGCCTCATTGATTTGAATCGCCAATTCACGCGTAGGCGCAAGGACCAAACCGATCCCATTTTTTTGCGCAAGGAGTTGAACCATGGGTATAGCAAATGAATGGGTCTTGCCGGTTCCGGTCTGCGCAATTCCAATGATATCCTTGCCTTGAATTGCCAGGGGAATTGCCTTTTCTTGTATGGGTGTCGGCACTTTAAACTTGATGCGCTCCAAAATATCGAGAATCTTCGGAGCAATGCCTAGGCCATAAAAACTTTTTGCGCAATATTTATTCTCACCTGAATCAATTTTAATAAAAGCTTTATGATTCATGCCTTATGATTTTTCTTATGTTTCTCGATAACCTGACCAAGATGAACATGGCAATATGCTTCATGATTATAAATACTAAGCCTATGCTGGCAACAAGAGAACTTGCATTTTCTGCCTTTAAGCGAAGTTTTGACTTTTTTCATAACAAGCTTGTTTATTCCTTTGCGATAGAGATGCTAACAGCGCGGGGACCTTTGGGAGAATTTTCAATCTCAAATTCCACCTTCTGTTCTTCTTTTAAAGAATCGAACTGCGCATCTACCAGGCCGCTCTGATGAAAAAATAATTCTCTGCCGTCGGTATCGCTGATAAAGCCGAATCCTCTTTCGCGCACAACTTTCTTGATTTTTCCTGTATGCATTTTATCCTCTCTGCCTGCCGGTGGCAGGCTTTTGGTTTTACTCAATCTATGAACGAAAAAACCGTAAAGGTTAGTAGTCGTGCCCCTTTACGGCTTAAGATTTTCTAATCTTTTTAATACTCTTGTTTAGTGTACCACATTCCTAATTTTTTGCAATTAAAATCTTTAAAAAAGTTAAATATAGCTAACTTCGTACGATTAGCCTTCGAATAAACCCGGCAGGTAAAATTATTTAGGCTTATATTCTTGGGAATGATGTTCTGCAGTAATTTTTAGGCGTTCTCTAGCTTTTTGTAATCTTTCGAGGAACTTATCTTTTTTAAACTGCGCAGCCCATTTCTTCATAATAATCCATCCGCCAAAACGAAGCAAATCATTACGCCATATACGGTACCATCTTCTCCATCCCAATTTAATATTATGCAAAAAGAAAATCAGAGTAGGAAAAGAAAAAATATGCAAGCCCAACATAATCATATATTTAAACTGGTAAAATCTACCCATAATCTTTCTGCTAGAAAACTGCATTTCTTCGGCAGTCATAGGTTCGTCCGGCTTGAAAAGAGGGAAATTCCCGTCATAATACTCCCAGCCAATATCCTCAATCGGGTAAATCCTGTTTTGCATTGCAAGCCTGCGCCTTAATTCTGTTCCAGGAAGAGGGCCTGCTAACAAAACCTGTATTGAGTCAATTTTGGCCTTCCTGATAAAGTTCTTAAAACGCTTGATTCGCTCCCTTACCGGCATTTTAAAATTCACGCCTTCTTTTAACGGATAACCAAAGATAAACATGCCGTGCACTAAAAACCCAAATTTATGAAATATCTTTATAAGCGATAGCATATCTTCAGGCCTCAGGTGCTTATTCATAGCCTTTAACTCTTCCTCAATAGGCGACTCAAAACCAATGGCCACCGTATTAATATTCGCCTGGCGCATCGCAGAAAGAAGCTCATGGTCCCTGGCTTTATCCAGCCTTATCTGAACGGTTACATCCAGCCTTTTACCTATATTTTTTTGGTAATCCCTAAGCATATAACAGAACCTTATTGTTTCATCCCGTTCTTGCCCAAAAAGGTCATCGACAACAAAAAAATGCCTGGCATCCTGTGTCTCCAGAAGGAAGCTAATCTGCTCAAGAAGCCTTTCAGGCGGAGCGCATCGAGGTTTGCCTTTTACGGTGCAAAACTCGCAATCCATACCACAACCCCGTATCCTTTCAACGGGATAAATTTTAATCTTAGCATAACGCACTAAGGAAAAATCCGGTAAAGGAAATTTATTAAAATCAGTTATAGGTGCTCTTTTGGCCGTATAAACAGGCTTTCCATTGTCCAGATAAACAATACCTTTAATTTCACTTATATCTTGTTTTCCTTCTACAGCACGCAGGAACTCTTTGATAGTCTCTTCTCCTTCGCCAATAACCACATAGTCAATACAGGAATGCAATGCCTCAGATATATTATCTTCAACAAAATGTTGGCCGCCGGCTACGGTAACAACTCCCTTGTCTTTATAAAAGCGAGCTATTTCGTAGAGCCTGGGTATGGTGCTTGTCAGCCCGCCATAGAATCCGACAACATTCGCTGGCCTGATCCGTTGTAAAAATTCATGGTCTGCTCCCAACGAATCGTGTCTGGGCCCATATCTACGCAGGTTATTCTCATCAATAACTTCGACATCCCAGCCTTCCGTTTCATTCGCAGAGCTGGCAACGCATACCGGGCCCAAAGCCGTTGTTTTATCAGCGATATAAGAATAGATATTAAACGCTGGATAAGCCGGAATTATAATCCTCAATCTTAATCTTTTTTTGCATAAATCTAACGCCATCTTACTCCCTAAAATAGTGTTCTTTCAATAGACGTTCTTTTACCCTATAATAGAATTATATTCCTTTAAATAAGTAAATACAAATAAAATTTATTTTTTGCTGAGAATACCTACCCAAAAATAATACAAACCTCTTAGGTTATGTCCGCATCTACACTAGCCAATATTCACAAAGCCTCGATTATGTATACGCAAGCAAAGCTTTTTTTATCCATGCTGGCCTACCGATTGCTTAAACCAATTTTGAGTATTCACGCAAATTCTGACTAACATAAGCATTACCGGAACCTCTATTAAGACACCAACAACCGTAGCCAATGAAGCACCGGAAGATAACCCGAATAGTATCGTAGATGTTGCAATTGCCACCTCAAAATGATTACTCGCTCCGATTAAGGCCGAAGGCGCCGCATCCCGGTAAGGTAATTTCAGCCATTTTGCTAATGCGTATGTAATAGCAAAAATCAAACATGTCTGAATAAAAAGCGGAATAGCAATCAGGAAAATAATCTGCGGTTGATTTATAATCAGCTCTCCTTTAAAGGAAAACAAAAGCACAAGCGTCAAAAGAAGAGCAGCTATCGAAACCGGTGTTAAATAATGCAGAAACTTTTCTTCAAACCATTTAAATCCCTTTTTGGCAATAATCCACTTCCTTGAATAATATCCTAATAATAACGGCAGGCCAACATAAATAACCACTGACAGCGCAATCGTCTGCCAAGGAATAGGCATCTTATTTACGCCTAAAAGCCATCCGCCAAGCGGCGCGTAGAGAAATAACATTGTCAGCGAATTAATAGCAACCATCACCAGCGTATGACCGTCGTTGCCGCGCGCTAAGTGTCCCCAGATTAAAACCATTGCCGTGCAAGGAGCAATGCCAAGCAAAATACAACCGGCGATATAAGATCTGAATAGTTCTACTTGCGAGCCACCTTTTACAATCTCAATTCCCGGTAACCATCCTTTGAATAAAATCCCAAGAAAAAGCGTTGCTATAGCAAGCATAGTAAATGGCTTAATGCACCAATTCACGAATAAGGTAAGAACTACCGGCTTTGGGGTCTTACCTGCCTTGATCACCTCCGCGAAATCTATTTTAACCATGATCGGATACATCATAAAGAATAAGCAAATAGCAATGGGAATAGAAACCTGATAAATCGATAAATTATCCAAGGTAAGAGCCACGCCCGGGAAAAACTTACCCAGAATAATCCCTATGCCAATACAAGCAAAAACCCAAGCGGTCAGGTATTTCTCAAAAAAACTTAAACGGCGCTCTTCATGTATAATATGTTCCATTTATTTTCCCTTTCTACTAAACACCTAACGCCTCGGCCATCTCCTGCATAATTTTCTTATTCTCGGAGAATCTTGATTCCGTTGACAGAGGCGCGCATTTTGAAAGTTTCTGTTCTCCCTGTAAAAACCTAGCCGCAAACGCAAGACAAGTAACCTCCCCGCAGGCGCGGCAATTAGTCTTTGGAAGCCAGCCGTAAATTTGCAGAGCAGTTACCTTGACCTTTTCATCATAATTTGGTTTTATCGTATCCCTGTTTTTGTAAGTCCTGTTTATAAGTTCTTTAACCTCATCCAATACCTTCCAGGCGTCTATTATATCGTCTGCCTTGGCGATGGTAATCTTAATGTTATAAAGATTAATAAGCCGGCGTTCTTTCGCATAGGTCAAAGTCGAAGCGCCCTTATTATACGAGGCGCCTTTGATAACAGCATTCAGATAGGGCAATATTTCTGTTATCACTCTATCAAAATATCCAATGAGCCGTATCTTTTTTTCATCGGCCATAGATGGCGCTACATAACACAATGTAATGCTCTTCAAAAACTTGCCGTTTGGTTCCGAAACTTTATATCCTTGCGCTTTCTTAAAAAAATCTTCTTCATAATCGCGATACAAAAACGGATAATGCCCACTGATTAGCACATTCTCATTAATAATGGCTCGACATACTTCCTGGCTACGCTCTTCAGGCACAACTACTGCCAAAGTAGAAATATGCTTAAAATCTGCATCTTTAAAAAGCAAAACTCGCTGGCCTTTAAGCCTTCGTCTTGATTCGGAAAAACAATAATTTCATACTGTTTGCTTTTATCTATTTCCAAATGTCCACCTTAAAATAATCTCAAAATATATATCCCTATATAATACAGCCCAAATATAATAAATATGGCTCCGGTAATCTTACGGGCATAGTATTCAAGCCGTGTGATCCTATAAAACCATTGGCTCAAGAATGTCACACCCAAGGCAATGGCAACAGCAAATACAAGAACCGGTAACCCTGTGCCAATTCCATAAATAAATAGCAGGACAATGCCGCTTTTACTGTTAATCGCTAAAGGAATAAGACTGCCGAAGAATAGCGCTGCTGAAACCGGACAAAACGCTAAAGCAAAAATAAAGCCGAGCAAAAAGGCGCCCAGAGCGCCGGACTCCGCAAGTTTATTATGATGCTTTTGTGAAAGCGACACTCCCGGTAAGCGAATAGTAATTATTTCTAACAAAATAAGACCGGTAAGAATTAAAAGCGGACCCAGAGCCTTACCCATGTATTTCTGTAAGAACTGAGCGGCTTGGGGAACGCTTAAGAGAGAACTTATGATAATCCACCCTAAAACAGCATACGAAACCATCCGCCCTAGCGTATACGCCAACCCTGAAATAAACACAAGCCCTGGATGAGTTATCTTCTTAGACAGAAAGGAAATGACAGCCACATTACTGGCCAAAGGGCACGGGTTTATTGAAGTTAATATCCCCAGCCACAAAGCTGAACCAAAAGCAATTAATATATCCATTACTGAGCTTCCTTTAAAAATTTAGCAACCTCTTCTGTCACATAGTCGCTGAATATTTGTTTATTACGCGCATATTCCCAAATTTTATCAAGGTTCTTCGACTTGGTTTCCTTGCCGTTTTTTACCAGTGACAGAATGAGCGATTTGGTATAAAGCTGATAGTCATTAACAAAATGCTCGTTTCCGCGATCTTCAACATTAACTACCTTGAATTCAAACTTTCCTGAAGTAAGCGCATCCTTGAAATTCGTCTCTATGGCTTCCCTGGAATACCTCTCCATCGTAGTACACGTAGGACAACGGAACGTACCATGGAAGTAATAGGCAATAACCTTGCCAACAGGCTTATCGTCTCCGGCAAAGGCTGAAAAACTTTCGCTAATTACCGCAACAGCCACCAGGAGAACAAGCGATAGTTTCTTCAGTCTTTCCTCCCTATTTTAAAATAAACTTCTTAATCTCGTCTTTGCTTAATACTTTTCCCGCAGAGACCACCTTCCCGTCTACGGCCAGCGCCGGAGCCATCATTACGCCATACTCGATAATCTTATCAATGTCCGTTACCTTGCCGATCTCAGCCTGGATATTTAAATCTTTAACTGCCGCTTCGGCATTAGCAGTAAGCTGTTTGCATTTCAAACAACCCACTCCTAAAATTTCTATCTTCATTAATACCGTCCTCCTTATTGAGCGATCATTCCAAAAATCATCCCCGTGATCGTCGCCATAACCACTACAAGCCAAACATATATAACTGTTTTTTTTGTGCCTATAACACTGCGAATAACCAGCATGCTGGGAAGGCTAAGCGCAGGACCGGCTAAAAGAAGCGCTAAGGCAGGCCCTTTGCCCATGCCGGAGCCGATTAATCCCTGTAAAATAGGAACTTCGGTAAGCGTGGCAAAATACATAAATGCCGCTACTATCGAAGAAAAGAAATTTGCACGCAGGGAATTACCGCCAACAAGCACAGTTACGTACTTTGAAGGAATAATCCCCTCATGGCCTACCCGGCCAAGCAAAAACCCGGAAATAAGCACGCCGCCAAGTAAAAGCGGAAGGATCTGCAGCGTAAATCCCCAAGTAGCTAAGACCCAATCTTTTAACTCATCTTTCTTGAACCACTTAAAAAGCATCACGGCCAAGCTCATCAAAGAAAAACCGGCGATCCACCATTTATATTGATAAATTAAAAACCATGGCCCATTATCTCCTTCAAGCGGTTTACCCCAATTGGCAAAGACAAGAAACGCAATCATAGAAACAAAGTAAAGGATTGTCTGAACTAAAGAGCGCGTTTCTTTTACTTCTCCTACATTAAAATCACCGCTTTCATGACGTGCCCTTTCTTCTTTTAAAAATATAAGGTGCATTAATAAGCCGATAACTACGCTAAATATCACTGCGCCGATTGCTCTTGCTAAGCCCAGCTGCCAACCGAGAATGCGCGCGGTAAGAATAATCGCAAGAACATTGATGGCAGGGCCGGAGTAAAGAAAAGCGATAGCCGGACCAAGCCCTGCTCCTCTTTTATAAATACCCCCAAAAAGGGGCAAAACTGTGCAAGAACATACTGCTAAGATAGTGCCTGAAACCGAAGCTACGCTGTATGAAAGAAACTTATTAGCCTTAGCGCCGAAATATTTCATTACCGATGCTTGACTGACGAATACCGAAATCGCACCGGCAATAAAAAAGGCTGGAACGAGACACAAAAGCACATGCTCCCGCGTATACCATTTGACAAGCGCCAATGCTTCAAATAATGCGCCGCTAAATTGCAGTTTTTCAATTGGCAAATAGAAACATCCCAAGAATATGGCTACGATATAAAGAAACTTTTTCCACTCTTTCATTTCTTGATCCTTTTGATAACCTGGCAACACCCGCCTTCAATTCTGATGGCTTTAATATTCACAAGCGCATCTGCTATTTTTCTATGCGCTGAGTTTTTAATCCTTGAGAATGTTGGCCGAGAGATCTTCATTAATTTTGCGGCCTTTTCTTGTTTTAAACCCTCGAAGCAAGAAAGACGAATCGCTTCAAATTCATCAAGACTTAAATATACACCCTCTAACTTATTTAAAGGCTTACAGAGTGGCTTAAAGCACCGCTCCCGCGGAACAGATTTTATCCACCTTGTCTTTTTTGGTCGCATGAGATCCTTTTTCGTGTTATGAGCATTTGTTCATAACAATATTAACATATACCACAATTTTGTCAAATAAAATTTTTATTTCTAAGGCCGATTAAATTAAAAGTGTACCTTAGAAGGACTCACCATAAAAACACTCCCTCTAAACAGTTATGATACAATTAGAGAGATGTCTCGTTTCCTGACGGGCAGTAATATTTGACAAGGTAACGACCTCTCCGCAGAAAAAGCTTAGAAACAAAAAAACCCGTAACGAATGTTACGGGCCTGAGAAAGGAAATAACTTAAATGCGATACACCCAGCGACATCTTCTTCAAAAAACTGCCGCAATTTTTAGAGAAAAATATAAACGCCACTTATTATATTGATATAACTCATTTTTTATTTATATCTGTCAATTAGCTGCCTAATCAAATAATGAGAAACTAATCATTTTTAATTTAATCATTTTTTTACTCCTTCCTGCGGTTTACCGTGAAAAGATTCTATACAACGGCACTTTCCTGGGGGGAATCTTGTAAAAAGAGTACTGAAGTCTTAGTTTTATCGGAAATCTCCCTCATCAAAGAAGTATTGAGTTCTTTTGATACGCCAAAAATATTAATATCTGCTAAAGGTGCATCAAGCAGCGATTCTTCAAAAGAACCGCTGATAACTGCAATCTCTGTTTCATTCGATAGCCTCATTAGCTTCTTTAGCTTATTAAGATAACTTTGTGCTTCCTGCTTTTCGCTGTCGTCATTTACAACTTGTATAATTCGTAATTTACCTTCCCAGTTTCTTTCCAGCTGCAAACCAATTAAAACCGCCAAGTGAATATTAGGACTCCCTCTTCTTATCCAGAGATTAATCACTTGCCTCTGGCCAAACACTAGTTTTGGATGAAGTCTGAATATCATAATTCCCAGACCTAAAGCCTCAACCCTGACGATAAAATCTTCTATCTCCTGGTCTTTATCTTGGTTTATCCCAAGCCTGACAAATAATACATTTGGAGGCAGGGGCAATCCCATCAAGGCTTGCGTTACCGTTGTCGCTCCCTGTAGAAATTCATTTGCATCAACAGCAAACGCAGAAACAAAAATACCCTCTTCCCTCAGCGGGCCAGCCAAAGACAAAAGCTCTTCCGAAACCTTTATCCTTTCGGCTGCCTTCTCATCATCTGCGTTCTTATCTATAATATTAAAGAAAATGACTCTCCCCCGAGGAAAGACAATTGTTTTTATAAACTCAACCATACCCAACCAATTACGGGGCTCCTCTACGGGAATCAAAATATTCGGCTTCCATATTTTGGGATGGTAGGGAAGCTGTGAAGCAATTTTAGTGGCCTGTTCAGCGATAAATATGAATATTCCTTTACGAATATCTGGAAAATTGTGCCGAATATGCCTTCGCACAAGCACTATATAAATAAGTGCGGTTACTGCTATCGCGATAACGCTGAAGAACTGGTTAATAAGGAACATTGCATATAAACAACCTGCTCCTCCTACCAGAGACACAATAACAGGTATCTTGAATGTTGGTCGAAAGCTCACTATACCCGTAACTTTCTCAACAAAAACAGTTAAGTTCAACGTTCCATAAGTAATAAGGAAAAACATGGTCAAAATACCCGCAATGGTATTTAGGGTTCCCAGGGAAAGGGTTAGTAAAGCGAGCAGAGCGGTGAAAAGAATTGCCGGTGTAGGTTCGCCTTTCGGATTTAGATGATTAAAGGCTGAGGAAAAAGGAATTATTCTATGTTTACTTAAAGCCAGAAGTGTCCTGGGAGAAGCTACAAACATACTTAGTGCAGATGAAAGCGTTGCGCCCATTATCCCGGCAATAACCAAAAAACGCCAGCGCGCCAGAACAATGATGATAGCAGTGTTGTTTACTAAATCCTGGGGTTGAGCGGCAAAAGCAAACCAGAACGACAAAGCCATATATATAAAAAAGGTTACCACAATCGCAAGAAGTGTTCCGAGAGGAATATTGCGTTCTGGTTCTTTCAGCTCACCCGACATACTTACGCCTGCTAAAATACCCGTTACTGCAGGGAAAAATATCGCAAACACTTTCCAGAAATCTAACTGCCCAACCCCATGCCAAAAGATAATTGGCTGATCTAACCTGCTCTTACCCAAAAAAATAGATAAAATAGAAAAACCGATAATACCCATAATAACGTATTGAAGCCGAAAAGCTAATTTTGCGCTGAGATAAGAAATAAAGAGAAGGACAAGCCAAGTTATTACAGAAATTAAAATAAAACTATGCTCAGGAAAAATAAAAACCCAACATTCAGTAAAGCCAGTGATATAAAAGGCTACTGAAATTGCTTGGCAAAGATATAATGGAATCCCTATCGCCCCGCCTACTTCAAGTCCAAGAGACTTAGAAATTATAGAATAGGCTCCTCCTGTACCTATCCTAATATTAGTAGTAATACTTGCAATAGAAAGTCCCGTGCAGAGCGTGATCAGGTTGCTTATAATGATAACTGTGAGTGCTCCTGCTAAACCAACTTGGCCCACGACCCAACCCAAACGCAGATACATTACCACGCCTAAGATGCTTAAGACCGTAGGGGTAAATACACCTTCAAAAGTCCCGAATCTTTTTGCTTCCATAAGTAGTTCTCTGTAACAATTACTTATCTCGTGAAATGATTATAATTCTTTAATTAACTAGAATTTATTAAATTGTAGCATAAATATAGGATTAAGAAAATATCTATTCTATCCGAAATTACGCACGTCTTTGTCTATGCGGACATCCTCATGAATAAAATTTACGAAAGATGACTCTTTTAAGTACGGGCAGTAATATTCGACAAGAGATCGATCTCTCCGCAAAAAGCTTAGAAATAAAAAGCCCGCAACGAATGTTACGGGCCTGAGATTAGTTTAGGTACTTGGCCGCTTTCAGCGGTCAAGTACTTTTTTCCGATTATTAATAGCTGGAGAAAAAATCCTCTCCTATCAACCGAGGGGAAACCTCTTTGTACTTGTCTCTTTTATATCCGCAACATAACACTCATCAAATGAACGCGCGCCTTAGGAGAGGATTTTCTCGCCTGATTAAAAAAACAGAGACATTTTATACTTTCGCGGCCTAAAAACTGCACTCTTTAGAGCGCAGATGAGGTATGGCCGCTCAAGTATTTCATTTGATAAACCTCGGGCTTTAGCCCGAGGAGCTTCATTTCGAAGCACCCAAGGATTTGATATACTTATAATAGTCGCTGTCGGTAGTCAAAATCAGCGTAGATTTTTCGTCAATGGTATCTTTATAGGTTTCCAGTGTCTTCATAAAAGAATAAAAATCGGGATTCTGGCTGTATGCGCCTGCATAGATACTGATTGCCTCGGCATCTGCCTTACCTGTAATCACCTGGGCCTGACGGTAGGCCTCCGATGTAATCGCCTTTAATTCCTTTGTCACTTGCCCCTCTATCTCAGCGGATTTGCCCTGGCCTTCGGAACGATATTTCTCTGCGGCGCGCTTTCTTTCGGCAATCATACGGTCATAAACCTTATTACGCACATCATCGACATAGTTGACGCGCTTAATACGCACATCGGTTATTTCAATGCCGTACTGAGGAGCAAGAATCTTTGCCTTTTCCAAAATAACACCCTCCAACATCTTCCTCCCTACCTCAATACGCTCCAGCGCCTCGTCAGTGACAATTATGTCTTCGCCTTCCGCCTTGGATTCCAGAATCCGGTTAGAATCCCGCACCGCCTCAACCAAAAGGTGCCCGGTAACAACATCCCTAGTTGCGGAATTTATGATGTCATCAAGCCTACCCTGAGCATTCATTTCATTACCTACAGACTGCAGAAATTTCAGCGCGTCCACAATCTTCCATCGGGCAGTAGTATCCACCCAGATATATTTTTTGTCTTTGGTGGGTATCTGGTTAGGATCACCGTCCCAATCCAGAAGCCTTTTTTCAAAATAATGCGCCTCCTGAATTAACGGTTGCTTAAAATGTAAACCAGCTAAGGTAATCGGCTTACCTACGGGCTTACCGAATTGCGTAATAACTACCTGTTGTGTTTCGTTAACTATATATAAAACTCCAGTGGAAAAAGCGACGATGATAATTAAAAATATTACACCAAAGATTCCGATGATTGAACGCAATCCTTTCATTATTACCTGCCTCCTTTCCTATTTATATCCAGCAGAGGCAAAATCGAGGTTTGTTTCGGATCGATAATATATTTCTCCTTTGCCTTAGGAAGAACTTCTGCTAAAGTTTCTAAGTACAATCTTTTTTGGGTTATTTCCGGCGACTTTTGATATTCCCTTAAGGTAGCAAGAAATCTATCTGATTCACCCTTTGCTCGGTTTATTTTATTCAGAGCATACCCCTCTGCTTCGCGGATCGTCTTTTCGGCCGTCCCCTTGGCCTTGGGAATAACTTTATTATATGCCTCCCAGGCCTGGTTAATCATCTTCTCTTTTTCCTGCTTGGCCTCGTTTACTTCGTTAAACGCGGACTTTACCGCTTCGGGAGGATTAACATCTAATAGTTTAACCGTGACTATATGTACTCCAACATTATAATTGTCGAGTATGCGCTGAATCTCTTGCTGCGCCAAATCATCTATCTCCTCCCTTTTGGTGGTAAGGACTTCATCTACCGAATAATCCCCGACAAAACGCCGCATAACTACTTCGGAAATGTCGTGTATATTGTCTTCGGGGCGGCGCGTAGCAAAAAGCAATTTTACCGGGTCTTTTATCTTAAACTGCACTATCCAGCGCACATCCAGGATATTCAGGTCTCCGGTAAGCATCAAAGACTCATCCCTATAAGTACCCGAAGAGTACCTTGTTCTTACTCCCGGCTCTACGGTCCTAAACCCGTATTCCTCCTTAAAAACCTTCTCTACCTTAACCGGCGTCACCTTGTCTATCCCAAAGGGTATTTTTGCATGCAGTCCAGGAGAACTTAAGCCGATGAATTTACCAAACCTCTGAATTACGCCTACCTCATCCGGTCCGATTGAGTAAATTAAGCTTCTCAAACCCGATAGGATTAATAAAACTACGATTATCACCGGAAGCCACTTAAAGAAATCCGCGAATTTTTTCCTACCTATATCAATTATCTCATCTGGGCTAGGAACATTCTGCAAATCCATATCGCCTCCTTTCGCTCTGGAAGTTAATAATAACAAACAGCCGCCATCAATCCATCGCAGATGGCGGCCCGACCATCATCATCACCTTCAGAAATAAAAACTATTTCTGAACCCAAAAATATTTTATTTCATTTCGCTCTTATTCTTATAGTAATAGTTTTTTTCTTCTTGTCAAGCATAATCGAGAATTATTAAAAATTGAGCTCTCGTCTCCTCTTGGGGACCCCATACCTTACCATAAAACACCTCGGCTTAAATGATTGCCGAGTGCGTCCCTGTCTGGGACGGAATGGCAAATATGCGACCTACTACCGCAGAAGGGACTCACCATAAAAACATTCTCTGTAAGCAGGCCTTACGGAAGAGCAAGCAAAATTACTGCCATAAAAACGCTGCGCGTATCAACTTGGTTCTCCCTTATTCATTTCAATGCGTATCCGCGGTAAACATTCCGGGAAGCGTTGTTGCAAAAACTCCAAGAGCTTTTCCCTGACTTCACAACGTAAGTCCCACATAGTAGGAGAATCCGCTGCGCTCATCAACGCTCGCAGTTCAACTGTTTTTTCAGTAGTATTGGTAACCTGTAACACATTGACCTTTTTATCCCACTTTGAGCTGTTTTCCAGAATACGCGTTAATTCATTACGAACTTCTTTCACGGGTACGGCGTAATCGGTATAGATAAAAACAGTTCCCAACAAATCTGCTGAAGTCCGCGTCCAATTCTGAAATGGTTTTTCGAGAAAATATGATATTGGAACGACCATTCGCCTTAGATCCCAGATACGCACCACTACGAAAGTAAGGGTGATTTCCTCAATCCAGCCCCATTCATCCTCAATAATCACCACATCATCCAGCCGAATTGGCTGAGCGATGGCTATCTGAATGCCGGCAATAAGATTCCCTAGCGTTTTTTGCGCAGCAAAACCTATAACTATCCCGACAATTCCTGCCGAAGCCAATATGCTTACCCCTATATGCCTGACTTCTGCAAAATTCATCAGCACAAAGGAGATAGTTAACAAAACTATAACCACGACCATGATATTTGTGATCACACGCATTTGTGTATGCACACTACGGGCATGCACATTGTCCCGAGTATTAATATCATAACGGTTCAAAAGCGCATCGCGGACAATGTAAACAATCTTTATGACAACCCAACCAAACAACGCAATAAGCAGGATATAGATAAAATTGCCGATCAATAAACGCGCCTTTGCCGGTAACCGTAATAGAGGGATAACCCCTAAGACACACAAAGCAGGTATCAGAAAACGTAACGGACTTTTGAGAAGCATCAAGTTGACCTTAAGCCCTTTAGAGAAAAAACCATCCCGCCGTTTAAGTAAAAGTGAAACAAAAAAATAAAGTATCCACCCGCCAGTAAAGCTAGAAACTATTAAAATTCCAGAAAACAGATAATTATTCATGATTTTAGACCCTTTCTTTATTTACAAACCCATGATAATTGTTTTATCAAAAATACTTTAGGGCTAGAGAGGCCATTTTTTCGTTCACTCTACCCCTATAATCCGCTTAAGGCTAGGGTATGATTATATCTTCTGCTTTTCGCAAGGCGTATTTCGTAAAATCTGGCTATAGTGTTTGTCAATCCACCATAGAATCCAACAACACCTAAGGGTCTATCTCGTTGTCAAGATTCATGGTCGGCTCTAACCGAACCGCTTCATCCTTCCTATATTATAGCAAGCCTTGCCAAAAGGTACGACGTAATAGACTCAGCCCCCTGATTGAGATTAATATTTCTCTCTCCTAAGCCGTCATAACATCCCCCCGTGACCCTATCGTAAACAACCTGTTTCAGGCTGTTATCGCCTAAAAACCAGTTAAAAGCTTCATGCATAAGTTTTTTATAAAAAGCCTTTCCGGTTATTGAATGCGCCGTAGCAAGAGCGCAAACCATCGCCGACACATCCTCAGGTTGTTGATCAAAATAGCGGCGCTCTCCAAACTTATGATGCCAACCATCCTGGCCTATTGGCATATATATCCCGCTAACAAAAGTCTTGCCTATCAGAAAATCCAACGTCTTAATGCCTATATCCAAGTATTCACTATTACCGGTATGCTCATGCCCCAAAATAAGAGCCTCCGGTAAAACAGCGTTCGAGTAAGTCAAGTAATTTTCAAACCACTGCCATTCCTCGGAAGATACACCCCGATAAAGCGATACCAACCTATCGCAGTGAGTGACTAACAGCTCCTTTAAGTCCTTACCTTCAATCTCCTGCATCTTTTTTAAAAGCAGGCAAATCCCCTTTGCGTAAAAAGCGATTGACCGCGGGGATTCAAACATCTTGTATATTTCTATACTTTTCTTTAATAAGGAGAAGGCTTTATTCCTTACGCTGTCCGGTAGGTAATCGGCCGCGCTAACAACCGCCAATGCCCAAAGAGCCCGGCCGTTAGCATCATCAAGACTGTCCTTTTTGTTAAGCTCGATATCTATTGACCTGTCGGATCTTAGATAATTACAAAACATGTAATCATCGCCTGAAACAAACTCGATGAAGCGTAAATATACCTCTATGCGCTTGAGCAATTCGCTTTTCTGCTTATCAGGATAAACCGCCTTAAACGCTCCTCCCAGTTCGCCATAATATAAACACACAACTATCAGGGCGCGCGCATTATCATCAAGCGTATAACCCGATGAGATATCCGGTAAAGATAGCCTGGCGAACTGTATGACCCCAAAGTCATCTGTAAGACGAAGAATGTGATTAAGGTTAACGCGGGGGATTTTCTTGTGCTCGCTTACTTCGGAGATATCGCTGGAATATTTTGAGAATAATTTTGAATACTCAAGGGCAACATTTTGCCATGTCATATTGCGGGTCCTAAAATACGCATTCTTTCCAAGCTGCTCTCTTAAGGAAGAATCTTTCAAAAGCCTCATGATGGCTTCGGCATAAGAACCGGAGTCCCTAAAATTAACTAATATCCCTGCCTCCGAGGTGATGAGCTCCCTGGCCTGCGCGAAGGAAGTGGAAATTACCGGCCTTCCCGAACCCAACGCATAAGAGAATGTCCCTGAAACGGCCTGATTCGGGTCAAGAGAAGTTGAGATGTAGATATCCGCGGCCCTTAAAAAATGAAGGAGCTTATCTACAGAAACATACTCATTATAAAAGTTCACGTAGGAAGAAAGCTTAAGATCGTGGACCTTTTGGATTAAGAATTTACGGTAGTTTTCCCCTTCTTCTTTTAGGACATTCGGATGAGTAACCACTAGAACTATATACAAAATATCCGAGTGGGCATTAACAACTTTAGGCAGCGCCTCTATTACATATTCAATCCCCTTGCCTCTACTTAGTAATCCGAATGTCAAAAGGCTTACCTTCTTTGAAAGACCTAAAGCAGACTTAGGTTTTGCGCTGGAGGTATAGGACATAGAATGGATACCGTGAGGAATCATTGAAATTTTTTCTTCAGCTATTCCATATTCGCGGATAAGGATCTCTCTTGAGAGATTAGTCATCGCCACTAACCCGCTTGCTTTTTCGGCTATCGAACAGACTATTGCTTTAAGCTTAGCCTCAGGCGAAGGCAAGACGCTGTGAAAAGTTACAATTGAAGGTTTCTTGAGCGCCTCCAGGAAAGAAATGATGTATGAGCCATATTCGCCTGCGAAGATGCCAAATTCATGCTGAATATTGACGAGTTTGACCTCGTCCATAGCGTTGATATTTTTAGCAGTCTTAATGTATTCCTGCTCAGAATACTGGTTTATTTGAAAAATGACTTTTCTTGAATAGCGGTAACGCGATATATCGTCAAGATTAACCGCGGCCAACCTTGACTCGATGGCAGGTTCAAGCAAATCATCCATCGCAGCCGTAAGGTCTGCGGTAAAGGTAGCTATGCCGCACTCTCTGGGAGGGAAAGTGGATAAATAAATAATTTTAAAGGTTTCATTCATTTAAATAAACAGCTTCCGATTATTATTTTTTGAGTTCTGTCAAAAGCTCCTGCATATCGACAGATTTAGCCGCTATGAGTTTATCGGCTGCGCCATAATAGATATATAACCTGTTGTCTTTCAGTACGGCTCCTGTGGGAAAGACAACATTGTCGACATCTCCGCGCTTTTCCCACTTCTCAGTCGGAGAAAACAAGGGCCGCTTCAAACGTCCGATAAGTTTAGTAGGATCGTTGAGGTCTAGTAATGCGGCTGCCGCATGATAAATTCTGCCTTGAGGCGAGCCCTCTATGCCATGATAGATTAAAAGCCATCCCTCCTTAGTCTCAATGGGGGGACATCCGCCACCGATATTCCTACTTTCAAACCTGTATTCGGATTCGAGCAGAATGTAGCTGCCTAAATTCCTAAGATACTCTCGCCAATAATCATCGGTAAGGTCTTTAAAATCATCAAAATAAATCACCTGAATCCCCGGAAGGATACGGTGAACCAACGCGAATTTATTGTGGCTTTGGCTATCGGAAGCCAAACCACTGCCCTCTAGCTTGTGGCTTTGGCTATCGGAAGCCAAACCACTGCCCTCTAGCTTGTGGCTTTGGCTATGGCTTTGGCCATCGGAGGCCAAACCATGGCCTTGTGGCCTATCGGAAGCCAAACCACGGCTTTCTGGCCTGTTAAATTTCTTAGGAAAGATAAAGGCATCCTTCTCCCATAATAGAATGTCAGCACCTTGCCTGTCTTTTATATATGATTCAAAGATAAAATACTTCTCCCTTACCCTTATCTTTGAGCAACCAAGGAGTTTGCCTACTTCGGCATAAGTAATGCGCGGAGATATTACCCCGTGCTTTACGAAATTGATAAGGTCGGTGCTTGTAGCGTAAGCGAAAATGGCGTTTTTACCGTCATAAGCAGTATAAAAAAGATAATATATCCCGTTTAAAAAAACAATCCGGGGGTCCTCTACGCCTTTTTTCTCGTAATCATATTCTGGAAAAAGGACAGGCTGGTCAAACCTCTTTACGACCTTATTAGCGACTAACTGACAATAGCCTATTGAAGAAACCATATCACCCTGCCTTACGCCCCTGTAAAACATGTGAGTTACGCCGCCTACCTCGACGCAGGCGGGATTTAAGACTGCTTGAGCATCAAATGCATTGCGTGAGCTCTCAAGTATTATACCTTCACTCTTGACTTCAATCATTTGGCCTCTTTCTTTGTTAAATGAAATGTTGCCTCTTAAAGTTTAGGAAAGGATCTCTTTCCCTCATACTTCTATTATAGGCTCAATACCACACTTTATCAATGGTTTTAAAAATTAAAAAATTTCGTAGAAATTCCTAAGAGATATATAAGACTGTAACTAGCTGTTATCGAGAAAGTTCTGGGCTTAAAGAGGCAATTTCCTCACTATTTGAGGGTGGTGTATAATTTTTGCACCGGTTGAGGAATTCCAAGCAGAGATTCATAATCAAAGAAACAATGGCAAATAGAAAACCGCAAGGTCAAGTATCTTGACCTTGCGGTTTTAGACTTCTACGCTATTATTGTATTTATTGTATCACTCTGCTACAGTTAACGGCCTTCGTTCTTGCGCTTTGAATAACAATCCTTGCAGTATATCGGACGATCATCTCTGGGTTTAAACGGGACTTCGCACTCTTTCTTACACTCCGAGCAAACTGCCTTATGCATCTCCCGTGGCCCGCCGAATCCACCACCACCTTGATACCCCATGTTTCCTCCTTTTATTTTTGCTAAAGATTTAGCCTTGAGTTGTAATTATAGGGCTTTTAAAAAAGATTGCAAGTATTTATTTATTCTAAGGCGACTTGGTCATTGGGGACCTGCCCAGACTCAGGCGTGGCCTCCATCGCTTTTTTCTCCAGTTTTCTTTGTTTCTTTTCCTCTGCCTTCTTTTTCCTGGCTAATTCTTTCTGATGCTTTTTATATGAATAATTATCTCTGGTCACAATGCGCTCCTTAATCCCGCTTATGATACCGCGGTGGTTTGTTATCCAAAAACTCACTGCAATATCTACGTTTAATAGCTTTTTCTTGAATTTCCTCTGCGCAAAAAGGGCATTTTTTCATCTTTATAATTTTGCACAGGAAGAGCCCCTCTCGTATCAGCCAAGGAAATACCTCTTTCTATTTACAGGTATATATTATAAGGCTGAAGAAGACGATTATCAAGTAAATTCGGTGATTAGAGAGGGTATTTCCTCACTATTTGAGGGTGGTGTATAATTTTTGCACCGGCCGCCGGGGTCTCTTCAGAAACTTGATCTATCCTGATAATTTTTGGAATACAGGGGTTGTCCATGGTTTATAACTACTCTAAAACAATCCTGTCACATTGCCATTTTCATCTAAGTCAATATGTGTTCCTGCCGGTTCCGAAGGCAGCCCTGGCATCGTACGCATCTGGCCGCACAAGGGATACAAAAAACCAGCCCCCGCCGCCACCCGTATATCGCGGATGGGAATGGTAAATCCTGTGGGCCTGCCTTTTAATTTGGGATCATGAGAAAGAGACAGATGCGTCTTTGCCATGCAAATAGGAAATCTATCATAGCCCAGTTTGGCATAAAGCTCTATCTTCTTCGCTGCCTCAGGCAAATATTCGACTTTAGCTGCGCCGTAGATACTCTTGGCTATCTTTTCAATCTTTTGTGTAATAGATTCATCCAGCGAGTATAGAAATTTGAACTGAGAGGGCTTATTTGCAGCCTTTATTACTGCCCGGGCCAAATCTATCCCGCCCTCTCCGCCTCTTGCCCAAGCTTCGCTTACCACCGCATCATCAGCACCGGCAGCTAAGGCCTTTTTTCGCACCGCTTCTATCTCTTTATCCGTATCTGTGGTAAATCTGTTTATCGCCACGACTGCAGGCACCCCAAACAACCGTATATTTTCAATATGTTTCTCCAAATTTACCGCACCCTGTTCAACCGCATCGATATCTTCCTTTAACAAATTTTCGCTCATAGGCTTTCCTGCCACTACTTTGAAACGCCCGCTATGCATCTTCAATGCGCGGATAGAACAGACGATTACCGCTGCATTAGGCACCAATCCGCTAATACGGCATTTGATATCAAAGGCTTTCTCCGCGCCGCAATCAGCGCCAAAGCCGCTCTCGGTAACCACATACTCGCTCAGCTTAAATGCGATCCTATCGGCGATAATAGAACTATTTCCGTGGGCGATATTTGCGAATGGCCCCGTATGCACAAAACACGGAGTATGTTCGGTCGTCTGCATCAACGTAGGCTTGATCGCGTCTTTTAAAAGCACTGCCATCGCTCCGGCCACTTTTAAATCCTCGGCAGTAACCGGCTTCCCGTCATAGGTAAAAGCAACCACGATCCTGCCTAACCGCTGCCGTAAGTCTTTGAGATCGCTGGTAAGAGCAAGAATAGCCATTACCTCCGATGCCACGGTAATATCAAAACCGGTTTGGCGCGGGATACCGTCTTCCGGAGACCCCTGGCCGATAGTAATATAACGTAAGAATCTGTCGCTGATATCCACGACTCTTCGCCAGAGTATCGCCGAAGGGTCTATATTTAATTTATTGCCTCTATAGAGAGAATTATCCAAGAATGCCGCGCAGAGATTATGCGCCAGGCCGACCGCATGCACATCGCCGGTCAAATGCAGGTTGAAATCCTCCATCGGCACAACCTGAGAATACCCGCCGCCTGCAGCACCCCCTTTTATGCCGAATACAGGCCCGAGCGATGGCTGCCGTATACAGGTAGAAACCTTTTTGCCTAACTTGGCCAGCCCTAGCGACAAACCAATCGTAGTAACGGTCTTGCCCTCGCCTAGCGGCGTTGGTGTTATAGCAGTAACATCTATATATTTCCCGCCAGGATTATCCTTTATCCGATGCAAAATAGAAAGTTCCACCTTTGCCTTATACTTGCCATGAAGCTCTAGCTCATCTTCGCCAATACCTATTTTCTCAGCGATCTCTACAATAGGCCTTAGTTTTACCTCTCGAGCAATCTCGATATCAGTCTTCATATCTACCCTTTCTTTCCTGGAGCTTCTCGTAATGACATAACCATCTGATATTAATAAATGAAGCTCCGCGTTTAAGACACCAGTCGGATTTTTTCTAAATCATTTGTGGCTGAACGCGGAGTGATTTTCCAATATGTTATTGCGGAAAAATCAGGGTCGCTCTCCTATTAGCCGAGGGAATACCTCTCGCTATTTACAGGGATGTATTATAAGACTGGATAGCGTGATTATCAAGGAAATTCGTGGTTTAAAGAAGCCATTTCCTCGTCAAAATGTCCTTTTTGGCCGGCATTTTCTTCCCTGCCCCCCCCTGAAAACTTACCGAATCGCGGGAAAAACATACTTTAAAGATTTTATGTGGAGCCAGAATTTCTTACAGAAAAACAGATGGGCCAGTCCGTTAATCAACAGGCCTAATCTGCGTTTCACTTTATCTCCCATGAACGGCAACGATGCTTGCTGCGAACAGTTATTCTAAGCCCTAACTATTTTGTCAAGTGTTTAAATTTAAGGCGTTAAAACAACCTTTAAAGAGTCTTTAGCCTCTGAAGCAATTTTAAAACCCTCCTGAATTTTATCTAATGGCAGGATATGAGTTATCATGTCTCTAACATTTATTTTTTTACTTTTTATCAAATCCAGGGCCTCTTTTAAATCAGCAGGGGCTGCTCCATAAGAAGATGTAACTGTTATTTCATTTCTCCAGAAATCCTCAATAGGGATTTCAATGTTTTTGTTTGGGATTGCAAAAAACTGAATAATACCTTTTCTGTCTATGCAATCAAATGCCTGCCCTACAGCCGTGAAAGCGCCTGTGCATATTATTACTCTATCTGCCTTAAGCGAAAGTTTTTCGCGCGCGTCTATTACCTTGTCTGCGCCGGCCTCTTTTGCTTTTTCTAGCCTGTACGTATCTATATCGGTTGCTATAACCTCTGCGCCCTTTAACTTGGCTAATCTAATATTCAATAAACCCGAAACGCCGCTGCCAAGAATCAAAACAATCTGCCCCCGTGCTACGTTAATCACCCTTTGGCCTCTTACTGCGCATGCTAAGGGCTCAACCATCGTGCCCTCTTCGTAAGAAACATTCGGCGGCAATACATATGTCCCGATATCGACGTTCATCTTCGGAACTTCGACAAATTCACTGTATCCGCCCGGGACATAATTGCCTTTATGCAGTGCCTCGCAGGCTGTATGATTACCCGTAAGGCAATATTTACATTTATTACATGGAACGTGGTGGCTTACAAAAACCCGCTGGCCTATTTTATATTTTTGCGACTTTGATACAACCACGTCTCCTGCTATTTCATGGCCTAATATACGAGGGGCCTTTTTGATCCTGTACCACTCCATAACATCAGTGCCGCAGATACCCGAAGCCTTTACCTTAACCAAAATTTCGCCTTCTTTTGTAGTGGGTTTTTGAAACTCTTCTATCCTGATATCGTTGTTATTATAGTAAACTGCGACTTTCATCTCTTTTTATATATTTTAAAAACCTCTTCGATAGATGCGCCCTCGTGGACAATAGAGCGCACCGCCTTTATCATCCCTATGGGGTTATCTGACTGGAATATATTTCTGCCCATATCGACGCCTACAGCCCCTGCGTCAATCGCATCTTTTGCCATTTTAAGCGCAGCGCGTTCCTCTATTTTTTTCCCACCAGCAATAATAACAGGCACGTTTCCGCAGGCCTCAACAATCTTGTCAAAGTCTAATTCGCAATAATATGTCTTTACCATATGCGCGCCTATTTCTACACATATCCTGCAGGCAAGGCCTAAATATTTTGCATCGCGCACCATCTCTTTGCCCACGGCTGTCACAGCAAGCACAGGGATCCCGTAATTTTGGCCCTCGTTTACAATCCTTGACAAATTCTCAATCGACTGCTTCTCATATTCCCCTCCAATATATACAGAACATGTAATTGCTGAAGCATTTATCCTAATCGCATCCTCGATGGATGTTGTAATTATCTCATTGGATAATTCTTTTAGAATACTCTGGCCTCCAGAAACCCTCAAAACTACAGGCTTATCCATCTCTGCCGGAATCCAATTTCTTAAAGCGCCTCTTGTTATCATTAATGCATCTGCATAGGCCAACAAAGGATTAACAGTCTCGCCTAAATTCTTCAAACCAGTTGTTGGCCCCTGAAAATAACCGTGATCCACAGCCAGCATGACGCAGCGCCCTGTTTTTTTGTTGATTATTCTCGATAACCTATTCTTCATTCCCCAATCCATTTTACCTGCCTCCTTTTGTGATCATGCTTAGTCTTGCGGGTTAGGCACATTATAAAGTGCGGCGCGATTTTCTGAAGCGAGTCGGTCCGAACTTCAAGCTCTATAACTCAGCCCCGTTAGTTTCTTATACTTCTACGTTCAAAATTCTTGCCGAAACGCACGGAGAAAATCTGGTGTCCTTCTCATATTTCATGAGGAGAAACCTCTCGCTATCTACAGTTATGTATTATAAGGCTGAATACAGCAGGTATCAAGGGAATTCAGGAGTTAGAGGAGGTCGTTTCCTCGCGTAATTTTGAGCAGATTAAGCTTTTTGAATACCTAAAGCTTCTGTCTAGTGAAATCCCGCAAAGCGGGATATCTAGCGTCCCGCTGCGCGGGATTTCACTGAATGCGCCGCAGGTGCATTATTGTGTTCAAAAATCCCTTGCTATTACGAAGC
>Ga0163199_1000150_pt1 | contig 43888 bp, 37 predicted proteins | sample PL_2010_150m_FD_113537 | JGI IMG/M metagenome (GOLD analysis project Ga0163199, IMG submission 113537) | Freshwater microbial communities from Powell Lake, British Columbia, Canada to study Microbial Dark Matter (Phase II) - PL_2010_150m | ecosystem: Environmental > Aquatic > Freshwater > Lake ...
CGCGAATTCGACCAGTATGTGAATCTGCGCCCGGTGCGCCTGATGCCCGGCGTCGCCTGCCCGCTGGCGGGGCGCAAGGTCGGCGACATCGATTACTACGTGGTGCGCGAGAACACCGAGGGCGAATACTCCTCCATCGGCGGTCGCCTGTACGAGGGGACGGAACGCGAGATGGCGCAGCAGATTTCAACCTTCAGCCGCAAAGGCGTGGATCGCATCATGAAGTTCGCGTTCGAACTGGCGATGACACGCCCGCGCAGGGAAGTTACCTCCGCCACCAAGTCGAATGGCATCTCCATCACCATGCCCTATTGGGACGAACGATTTGCCGCAATGGCGAAGAACTATCCCTCGATAAAGACCAGCCAATACCACATCGACGGTCTCACCATCCAGATGGTGCTCAATCCGCAGCGCTTCGACGTCATCGTCGGCTCCAACCTGTTCGGCGACATCCTGTCCGACCTTGGCCCGGCAACTGCCGGCACGATCGGCATCGCGCCTTCGGCCAACATCAATCCGGAGCGTATCTTCCCGTCGCTGTTCGAGCCGGTGCACGGATCGGCGCCGGATATTTATGGCAAGAACATCGCCAACCCGATCGGACAGATCTGGTCGGGTGCAATGCTGCTCGATCATCTGGGACACAAAGATGCCGGCGCCGCGATATTTCACGCGATCGAACAAGTGCTGCTCGATGGTCCGCGCACGCCGGACCTGGGCGGAAAGGCCAGTACCGGGGATGTCGGCAAGGCGGTTGCCGCGCTGATCTGACCAACGGCATCAATCAACATGAGAAAAGAGCGCAAATGAAGCAATACAGAATCGCGGCCATCCCCGGCGACGGCATCGGCCAGGAAGTGATCGGCGAGGGCATCAAAGTCCTCAATACGCTGGCGCGGGAATCGAAGCGATTCAGTTTCAGTTTCCGGCATTTTCCGTGGAGCAGCGACTACTACCTTAAGCACGGCTACTACATCCCGCCGGGCGGCCTGGAGGCGTTGAAAGAATTCGACGCCATTTTTTTCGGCGCCGTCGGCAGCCCCAAGGTGCCCGACCACATCTCGCTGTGGGGTTTGCGCCTGCCGATCTGCCAGGGGTTCGATCAGTATGCCAACGTGCGCCCGGCGCGGGTGCTGCCAGGCGTACAAAGCCCGCTAAGAAACGGCCAGGGGATCGACTGGGTGATCATCCGCGAAAACACCGAGGGTGAATATTCGGGCTCGGGCGGCCGCGTGCACCAAGGGTTGCCCGAGGAAATCGCCACCGAAACCTCGGTATTCACCCGCACCGGCGTGGAACGCATCCACCGTTACGCGTTCGAACTCGCGGCGAAGCGGCCGCGCAGGAATCTGACGCTGGTGACGAAATCCAACGCGCAGCGCCACGGCATGGTGCTGTGGGACGAAATTTTCCACGAGGTGGCCAAGGATTTTCCGCGAGTAAATACGCAGCGCATCCTGGTCGACGCAGTGACTACCGTGATGACGCTCAAACCACAGTCGTTGGATGTGATCGTCGCGACCAACCTGCATGCCGATATTCTTTCCGATCTGGCCGCCGCGTTGTCTGGCAGCCTGGGCATCGCGCCGACCGCGAATCTGAATCCGGAGCGCAGGTTCCCGTCGATGTTCGAACCGATCCACGGTTCGGCCATCGACATTGCCGGCAAGGGTATCGCCAATCCCATCGCCACCTTCTGGACCGCGGCGATGATGCTGGAGCATCTGGGCGAGACCCAGGCGGCGACGCGCCTGATGTGGGCGATCGAAGCAGTGACGGCGGAAAAGATATTTACCCCCGACCTGGGCGGCACTGCGCGTACCGCCGAGGTGACCCGGGCAGTGCGCAATTTTCTGCGACAATAACGAAACGCGAGCCGGAGAGTGGCCGCCAAAGGAGGAGCAACCGTGAACATTGCCAACCACGTCGAACGCATCGCGCGCCAGGCCCCGGGGCGCAAGGCCATCGTATTCGAGGGTCAGCACATCAGCTACGCCGCGCTCGACGCCTGCGCCAGCGCCCTGGCCCGCTCGCTCAGGACCAACGGCGTGCGCCGCGGCGACCGCGTCGCGCTGTTCCTGCCCAACATTCCCGCGTTCATGCTCGCCTACCTCGCCGGGCAGAAAGCCGGCGCCATCGTGGTATCGGTCAACAGCATATTCAAATCCGAAGAGGTCAAGTACATTCTGAACGACTCCGGTGCGGAGGTGGTGTTTACCACCGCCGAACTGTTGTCCAACATTCCGCGCGAGCAGTGCCCCGCGATTCGGAAAACCGTGATCTGCGAAGGTCAAGCCGCAAATGAAATCCTGCTCGGCGACTGGCTCAGCGCGGGCAGGCCGCCGCTCAAGACCGAAGACATGGCAGCCGGCGATGCGGCGGTGCTGCTGTATTCTTCCGGCACCACCGGCTTCCCCAAGGGCGTGACGCTCACCCACGACAACGTCATCACCAATGTGCGCGCAGCGGTCAATTGTTCCTCACATAACAGCAAGGACAGATTGGCGATCTTCCTGCCGCTGTTTCACGTGTTCGCACAGAACTACATCATGAACGCCGGTTTCGAGGCCGGCGCGACGCTCGTATTGTTCCGCCGCTTTGTGCCGGACGCCGTGCTCGACGCCATCGAGCGCGAGCGCGTCACCATGTTTTTCGCCGTTCCGACCATATACATTGCGCTCCTCGGCGCCAATGTGCCGAAGGAAAAACTGGCTTCGGTGCGCTACTTCTTTTCCGCCGCCGCGACCATGCCGCAGGAGATATCGCGCCGCTGGACCGAACTCTACGGTCCGCCCGTGCATGAGGGCTACGGACTGACTGAATGCTCGCCCTGCGCCGCCTACAACCACGTCAGCAAACACAAATTCGGCAGCGTCGGCACGGCGATCGAGGATTTCGAGGTGAAGATTTTCGACGAGAACGACCGCGAGCTGCCGCGCGGCGAATGGGGCGAAATCGTCATGCGCGGACCGGGCGTGATGAAAGAGTATTGGGGCAAGCCCGAGGAAACGGCGCAGGCGCTGCGTGGCGGCTGGCTGCATTCGGGCGACATCGGCAGAATGGACGACGAAGACTACGTGTTCATCGTCGATCGCGTAAAGGACATGATCAATGTGTCCGGATTCAAGGTCTGGCCGGCCGAAGTGGAGAATTACCTGTACCAGATTCCGCAGATTAAGGAAGTCGCCGTCTACGGTGTGCCTGACGAACTGAAGGGCGAACGCGTATGCGCCGCCGTGGTGCTGAAGGACGGTGCGCAGCTCGACCCGGAAACGGTCATCGACTGGTGCAGGGAAAAGCTGGCTGCCTACAAGACCCCCGCCCGCGTCGATATCGTAAAAGAACTGCCCAAGAGCGCGACCGGAAAAATCCTCAAGCGCATGCTGCGCCAGCAGCAATAGTGGTCTCGCCGCCGGGGCCGGCGTGAGCAGCGTAACCCTGCCGCTGTGGCTGGTCGTACTGGCCGGCCTTCTTGCCCTCGTCGGGCTGCTAGACCGGCTGCTGGTGCCGAGCGTGCGCTGGTTGATCCGCAGCCGCGCGAACAAGGTGCTGGACGAAGTCGCGTCGAAGCTGAAGATCGAAATTCGCCCGTTCCAGCAGACGCGCCGCCAGGTGCTGATCGACCGCCTGCTCTACGACGAAAAGGTGCAGCAGGCGGCAGCCGCGTATGCGCGCGCGCAGAACATGCCGCGCGAAGTCGTCATGGCGCAACTCACCGGCTATGCGCGCGAAATCGTCCCGGCGTTCAACGCCTACTTCTACTTCCGCGTCGGCTACTGGATCGGGCGCAAAATCGCGCAGACCTTGTATCGGGTGCGCGTCGGCTATACTGACAGCGAGGGACTGGCGCGCGTCTCGCCCGACGCCACGGTGGTATTCGTGATGAACCACCGCAGCAACATGGACTATATTCTCGCCGCCTATCTGGTGGCGGACCAGGCGGCGCTGTCCTATGCCGTGGGTGAATGGGCGCGCATCTGGCCGCTGCAGCAGCTGATCCGCTCCATGGGCGCCTACTTCGTGCGCCGAAACTCGCGCGATGATCTTTACCGCCGCGTGCTCGAGCGCTACATCGGCATGGCGACCGACGCCGGCGTCACCCAGGCGCTGTACCCGGAAGGCTCGCTCAGCCGCGACGGCAGCTTGCGCGCGCCGAAGCTGGGGGCGCTCGATTACATGGTCCGTGGTTTCAATCCCGAGGGCGAGCGCGATCTGGTATTCATCCCGCTCGGGATCAATTACGACCGCACGCTTGAAGACCGCAGCCTGCTGCTCGGCCTGGATCAGAGCGCGAAGCGTCCGGGCACGCTCAAGGCCACCTGGAACACGCTGGCGTTCGCCGCGCACCAGGCCGGCCTGAGGCTGCGCAGCGATTGGCACCGCTTCGGCTATGCCTGCGTCAATTTCGGCACGCCGCTGTCGATGCGCGAGCATCTGAAATCGCAGGGCTTCGATTTTCGCAAACTGGACAAGGATCAGCGTCAGGCGCGCGTGGCCGAACTCGGCGCGCAACTGATGCAGCGCGTGGGCAAACTGATCCCGGTCCTGCCGGTTCCGCTGGTGGCACTGGTGTTCGTGCGCAACGCAGGGAAAGCGCTGTCAGAACTGGAGTTGAAATCCGAGGTGGAATCGCTGATCGAGCGACTGGAAGCGGCGGGCGCGCACATCTACATCCCGCGGCGCGACCGCGACTATGCCATCACCACCGGACTGCGCATGATGCTGCTGCGCCACCTGGTGGTGGAGCGCGACGGCCTGTACACAGCCGATCCAGCCGAATCGGCGCTGCTTGCCTACTACGCCAATTCCATCGCGCACCTATTGCCGCGGTGACGCTGCGCGGCGTGGCTACAATGGCGGCATAAATACACGATCCTAGCTGATGACAGACCGAATGCACGACGTGATCGTGATTGGCGGCGGCAACGCCGGCCTGTGCGCGGCGCTGACGGCGCGTGAAAGCGGCGCCAGCGTGTTGCTGCTCGAATCTGCGCCGCGCGCATGGCGCGGCGGCAACTCGCAGCACACGCGCAATCTGCGCTGCATGCACGACGCCCCGCAGGATGTGCTCACCGATGCCTATCCGGAAGAGGAATACTGGCAGGATCTGCGCAAAGTCACCGGCGGTGTCACCAACGAAGCGCTGGCGCGGCTGGCGATACGCGACTCGGCGCATTGTCGCGACTGGATGCGCCGGCACGGCGTGCACTTCCAGCCATCGCTCTCCGGCACGTTGCAGCTCTCGCGCACCAACGCGTTCTTCCTCGGCGGCGGCAAGGCACTGGTCAACGCCTACTACCGCAGCGCCGAACTGCTCGGCGTGCATATCCGTTATGACGCGCCGGTGGCCCGGCTGGAACTCAGCCAGGGCCGTTTCGTCGCGGCGCATACAGGCGACGAGCGCATCGAAGCAAGGGCCTGCGTCGTCGCTAGCGGCGGTTTCGAATCGAACCGCGAATGGTTGCGCCAAGCCTGGGGCCAGAGCAACGGCGAATGGGTGGCCGACAATTTCCTCATTCGCGGCACGCGCTTCAACCTCGGCGTGTTGCTGAAATTCCTGATCGAAGCCGGCGCCGACACCATCGGCGACCCGACGCAGTGCCATGCGGTAGCCATCGACGCGCGCTCACCCTTGTATGACGGCGGCATCTGCACCCGCGTGGACAGCGTGTCGCTCGGCATCGTGGTCAATCAACTCGCCGCGCGCTTCTACGACGAAGGCGAGGATTTCTGGCCCAAGCGATACGCCATCTGGGGCAGGCTGGTCGCAGGGCAACCCGGACAAATCGCGTATTCAATCATAGATGCCAAAGCGATCGGTCGCTTCATGCCGCCGGTGTTTCCCGGAGTAAAGGCGCAGTCGGTTCCCGAACTTGCTCGCGCGCTCGGCCTCGACGCGGCAGCATTGGTGCGCACGGTCAGCGACTACAACGCGGCCTGCCGCCCGGGCAGTTTCGATCATGCCACGCTCGACGACTGCGCCACCTCGGGCCTCACGCCGCCGAAGACACATTGGGCGCGCCCGATCGACACCGCGCCGTTCTCCGCCTATCCGCTCAAACCCGGTATTGCGTTCACCTATCTCGGGGTGGTGGTGAACGCACAGGCCGCCGTATTTTTCGACGGACAACCGAGCCCCAATCTGTTCGCTGCCGGCGAAATCATGGCTGGCAATGTACTCGGCCAGGGTTACACCGCCGGCGTCGGCATGACCATCGGTACCGCCTTCGGGCGCATCGCGGGCACCCAGGCCGCAGCTGCCGCCGTTCGAGGCAAAATGCATGCAGCCGCTTGATCCTCTGCTGAGGGAAGCCGGCGCCGCAACAAGCGCGGCAGCGCGAGGCACTGCGGCTGCGGAAGTGGCGCGCCAGCTGCAGATCTGCAATGCCTGTCGTTACTGCGAAGGTTTTTGCGCAGTGTTCCCGGCGATGACCCGGCGGCTTGAATTCGGCAAAGCCGACGTCGACTACCTGGCCAATCTGTGCCACAACTGCGGCGCCTGCCTGCATGCCTGCCAATACGCGCCGCCGCACGAGTTCGCGGTTAATGTTCCGCAGGCGATGGCCAGGGTGCGCGTCCAGACCTACTCGGACTACGCCTGGCCGCCGGCTCTTGGACGCCTGTATCGGCACAACGGCGTCGCAATTGCGCTCGCGCTGTCCTCGGGCCTGGCGCTGTTCTTGGTGCTGGTGATCGCTCTCACCGGAAATCTTTGGCATGAGCCCATGGCGGGAAACTTCTATCGCGTGTTTCCGCACAATCTGATGGTGTCCATGTTCGCCCCTATATTTCTGTTCGCGCTGCTGGCGCTGGCGCTCGGCGTGCGCCGATTCTGGCGCGACATATCGCCCGCTGATCGTGCGCAGGACGCGCCGCGCGCCGCGGTGGCCGAGGCAACGCAAGCCGCCTTGAGCCTGAAGTATCTCGACGGCGGCCATGGCGAGGGCTGCAACGAAGCGGACGATAGGTTCACACTCTGGCGCCGGCGCTTCCACCACCTCACGTTTTACGGCTTCCTGCTGTGCTTCGCTTCGACCTCGGTGGCGACGCTGTATCACTATCTTCTAGGCTGGTCCGCACCTTATGCGTTAGTGAGCCTTCCGGTGCTGCTGGGAACTGCGGGGGGAATCGGCTTGCTGATTGGCCCTTCCGGGCTGCTATGGTTGAATCTTCGCCGCCATCCGCTTCACGGCGATGCGGCGCAAAGGCCGATGGATCTTGGCTTTATAGCGCTGCTGCTCCTGGCCAGCGCCAGTGGCATCGCCTTGCTCGCCTGGCGTGACAGCGGCGCCATGGCACTGCTGCTGGCGCTGCATCTCGGTATCGTGATGGCCCTGTTCCTGACGCTGCCCTACGGCAAGTTCGCGCATGGCGTTTATCGCACCGCGGCGCTGCTCAAGTGGGCGATCGAAAAAAGGCTGCCGAGCCGTCTGCAGCTCGAATCCGAGTGAGTTCCTGCCTCGGCCATAATCTCCGGCGGTGGCGAGATTCACGCTCTTATCGGTCGGAATGGCGCCGGCAAATTGGGCAACCGGCGAGGTGCAGTTTCTGCACCCGGCCGGTGCGTGAATCAGCTGGTGCAGACCTGCCAGATCTCACTGATCTGCGCCGACAGCGTCATCGGATCGAACGGCTTGGCGATGACATCGACTGCGCCCAGGCTCTTGTAATGCTGGATTTCGCTGGGCTGCACCTTGGCGGTCATGAATATGACTGGCGTCAGCGCCGTCTGCGGGATCTGCCTCAACGCGGCCAACGTTGCCGGTCCGTCCAACTCCGGCATCATTACGTCGAGCAGGATCAGGTCCGCATTCGCGGCCGGCGCCGCCTCGATCGCTTTCTTGCCGGAGTCGCAGGCGACGACGGCAAATCCTCCCACGGCCTCGAGCACGGTAACCGCGATGGTACGGATGCTGGCCTCATCCTCGACGTAAAGTATGCGCTTCAATTCGCTACGCACGGCCGCTCCTTTGGTTCATTCCGCTGCTCTCACCGCTTCCCGGATCACTTCGATCAGGCGCTCGTCCGATGTTTGCGACTTCACCAGGAAAGCGCATGGCGGGTTCTCGCTGCCATGCACTACGTCCTGGGCCGAGAATACCACGACGCGAACAGACGGCTTTAGACCATTGATTATCGGCAGCAGGTCCCAACCTGACCCGTCCGGCAGCCCGAGATCAAGCAATACCAAGTCGAATTTCTCACGCGCAAGCCTGACGCGCGCCTCCGCTACCGTTCCTGCCGCCACGAATTCTGCGACATCCCGCGCGATCGTGGCAACAACGTGGCGCACATCGGCATTGTCCTCGACATGCAGTATCCGCGGTCGGGCCCCTCCCGCGCGCTGAACCGACCGGACGGCGGTGACAAGGCGCGCTTCGTCGACCGGTTTGCTCAACCAGTCGACCACGCCGATCACGCCGTTTCCGATCTTCTGTTTTCCTTGTTCCCATTCCGCACACAGGGCGATTACGGGAAGATCGGCTGTTTCCGGATTGGAACGCAGTTCGAGCATCAGCGCCGCTGCATCCTGGCCGTAACGGTCGAGATCGAGGGTCATCGCGACATAACGTCGCTGGCGCAGTAACAACCTCAGTTCGGCTGTACTACCCGCCAGGTCCGAGTCGAAACCCGCCTTGTCCGCAATCGCCTGCAGCCGCCTGCCGACCTCGGCGTCCATCTCGCAAACCAGCAGCCGCGTGCGCTCCAAACGCGCTACTGCCTGCTGTGCGCCCGGTTCGCTCCATTGGGGAAGATAGAAGTAAAACGTGCTGCCCTTACCCACTTCGGTCTCGAATCCGATCTCGCCGCCCAACCCCTCGATTATTGCCTTGGAGATCGACAGGCCCAGTCCGGTGCCGCCCTTCTGCCGCATATCGGAGGAATCTTCCTGCGAGAACTTCTGGAAGATACGATTACGGAATACATCTGAAATGCCCGGCCCGTGGTCGATGATCTCGACAAAACACCGCTCGTCGTGTCCGCTCACCCTGATATCCACACTGCTTTGCGCCGGGGAAAACTTGCATGCGTTTGATATCAGGTTGGTCAGAACCTGAGTCAGACGGTCGCCATCGGCCTTTACTTTTACGCCCGGACGCGCCGACACGATGTGCAAACGTACCTTGTGCTGAGCGGCAAAGCCTTCGTTTGCCTTGACCGTCTGCTCTATCAATTGCATTAGATCCAGTTCCCGCAGCTGAAACGTCATTTTGCCCGACTCGATCTTCTCGATATCGAGAATGTCGTTGATCAGCCGGATCAGCCGTTCGCAGTTGTCTTTGGCGATATCGATGAACCCCCGCACCTTGTCGCTCAGAGGACCCGCCACGCCGCCGGCGAGTATTCCCAGAGAGCCGCGAATCGAAGTGAGCGGCGTGCGCAACTCGTGACTCACGGTAGACACGAACTCGCTCTTCATTCGGTCCAGACGCTTGAGTTCGGTGATGTCAGTCAACAGCGCATAGAATCCATCGGCCTCGCCGAGCGCGCCGCGGCGCGGTATGTAGGTCACATCGAGATCGACCGCTACGCCATCCTGCCCGGTCTGCCTGCGCTGAAACTGCACCCTCTCCCCTGCCAGAGCGCGTTGCACATACGGCTGCAGTATCCGGTAAACCTCTTCCCCGTAGAGATCCCGCAGCTTCCGCCCGATCATGTCCTGCGGCTGCGTCCCAACGAAAGTCGCCAGCGCCTTGTTGCAGAACCTTACTACTTCATGGGCATCGGCATAGCTGATAAAGGCCGGCACCGAATCAGTAATCAGCCGCAATTCGCGTTCGCTCGCGCGCATTGCCTGTTCCGCATGCTTGATCTCCGATACATCCTGCGCGACGCCGATCACACGTGCGGCGCTGCCTCCGACTCCGCGCACGACGTATCCGCGAGCAGAGACCCAAACGATAGTCCCGTCTGTGCGCAGAACGCGGTATTCGTCTCTATAGGTTTCACCGTCCCGGGTAGCCTGGTCCAGCGTGCGAATGAAATGCACCAGGTCCTCCGGATGAACCATGTCCCGCAGGCCCATATAGCCGTTTCGCGGGGCGGCGCCCACCACTCGCGCGGGATCCTCGGGCCAGACGAATTCGTCGGCGATAACGTCCCATTCCCATCTCACCATTCCCGCTGCCGCCAGCGCAAGCTGCAGCTGCAAGTCGTGCTCCTTAAGCGCCAGTTCTATGGCTTTGCGCTCGGTTACTTCCTGATTTATACCGGTAATGCGCAGTGCGCGCCCGCTGCCATCACGCTGCACCACCGTGCCGCGGCTGAGTATCCATATCCACCGGCCGTCTGCGCTTCTGACGCGATGCTCCTCACGGTAATCCGGAGTTTTACCGCTTAACGCGCTTTGGATCGCCAACTGTACGCTGCTGAGGTCATCGGCATGGACCAGGCCAAGCAAGGCCGCGGGCGTTATCGCCATTTCCCGCGCCTCCCCTCCCAACATCCGCGCCCAGCCCGCGCTCAGGTAGATTTCGTCTCGCGGCAAGTCCCAATCCCAAGCGGCGCTGTTTGATCCGTCGAGCGCGATCGCGAGCCGTTCCCGCGCTTTTCCGAGGTCGCTCTCGGTATGCATGCGGTCCCGCTCGTACCGGTTGATAACGGAGATGGTCCATACAAGCAGCCCTAACGCGATCGTTCCGCACCAGAACGCGAGGAGAACGAGCGATCTGATCAGGTTCTCCACGCGTTCTGCGCTCTCCCTGGCAAGCGTTCGCTGGTATTCTCCGATCGCATCGACCGTGTTTTCCACTCCGCGTCCTGCCGCAGCGTCGAGTCCGCCGCGCAATGGCGCCTTACGCGCGCCGCCGGCGCCGCGCTCCAGCATCGCCTCGCCCAGCGCGCCGAATCGCGTCGCTACGGCGCGCTTGAGTTGATCCAGCCGTGCGATCTGCTCGGTCGCTGCCAGCATGCCGCGCAGAGCCTCAATCTGGCTGAAGACGCGCACGCTCAATTCCGGTAATTCGTTCCGATCTGCAGGATCCCCGGTAAGCTGATACCGAAGCTGAACCAGTTCCGTTCGCTCGATATCCCGGCGCAGCACCTCCAGATTTCCTCTCACCTGCAGCAGGTGACGTACCTCCCGCCCCGTCTTGAAAAACTCGCCGACGCCATAAAGCCCGAATGCGCCGAGCACGAGCAATATGCCGACACCGATGGAAAGCCCAAGTGTGACTTTGGTACTGACCGAAAAGCGCAGGTATTCCGGCAATGTCGGCATTTAGCGCGATACTGCTGCTTGCCTTAGCGCGGCTAGCAGTGCCAAAACCGTTTCTTGCTCAGCCGGGCCGGGTAGCACGCCGCTCATCCCGAATGGATCCAGAAACAACTCCAGCGCGCGCGCCGCCCGGCTCACGCCGGGAATTCCGAACGTCGTTCCGGAGCCGCTGATGCTGTGTGCCATGCGGATGAGTTCCGCCTGCCGTACCAGCGGTGCTTCCGCGGCGACGATGCATCGCCACAGGTCCTCCATCTGCGTAACTGTATGCGGCAGTTGCGCGGCGTAATCAGCGCGCAGCTTGTCAATGGCGCGCCCCAGTTCGTCGTCGTTCACGGCTTGCTCTTCCCCGGTTGGGATGCAGAGTTGAACTGCCACCGGCTGCCGCGGCGGCTAACCATCATCGTGAACGCTAAGCCTATGCTGGCCATGGATCGCCACTTTCCCGCGCGGACTGTTCGCCCTCGGACAGTCCGAGCACGACATTGACAGCCCTGATCAGCACATCGATCTCGAACGGCTTGGTAACGTATCCGTTGGCGCCGCCCGCAAGCCCCTTAAGCACCGCATCGCGTGTGGCCTTCGCAGTGAGCATCAACACCGGCATGGCCTTCAGAACCGGATGAAGTCGAATCCGCTGCAGCACGTCGAAACCATCCGCATCAGGCAACGTGACATCGAGCAATACCAGGTCCGGACGCGGTGGTCGGCGAAATTCGGCAACGATCTCGTCCCGATTTTTTGCCACTCGCACAGTGAATCCTTCGTCCGCAAGAACATGCTTGAGTAGATTCGCGAGGTGCGGTTCATCTTCCACCACCAGTACCGTCAGCGTGCCGGTTTTGTCAGCGCTTTCCCTGGTCTTGGCCCGGCGCGCGATGCGCACGAAGTAGCCGTGCTGCTGCAACAGCGCGCTAGTCGCGGCAGATTCCTTTTTTGCCTTGGCCGTCGCCGCTACAGAATGCTTGACTGGCCCTTTGGTCTGGAAGAAATCGACGAAATCGAGCGCGCCGTCCTGGCCCTGGACGAAGTCGATCAACCCATCGTACAAGAGATTTGCGAGCATATTTGTAACCGATTCATTGTCGGTGGTCCTGGTGCGTGCCGCGGTCTCGCTAACGGTAGATACGCCGTCTATTAGAATCAGCAATTCGAGCGTCGACGGCGCAAGCGATGTCGCCGATCCGCGAAGCTCGTTCTGCCCCTTTTCGGTCAGCTTGAATACATCATCGCCCAGAATAACGCGGCTTTGATCGGCAGGCATTGCACGGCATCCTATCGGTTGAATCGATGGCGAGTGCGTCAGATTTTACGCTTTCGGATCACGATTTCACATTCTATCTGCGCGGTGCATCAAGCAGCGTTCGACGGTTTGGAGCAACTGCTCGCTCTGAAACGGCTTGGTGAGATAGCCCGCCGCCCTCAGCGATTCCGCCTCCGCCAGAGTCTTCGCATCTCTTTTGGAGGAAGCAAATATCACCGGAATCGTTGCTGTTTCCGTCGACGCGCGCAGCAGGGACACCAGTTCAAGACCGCTCATGAACGGCATGTTTATGTCGCATATTACGAGATCGAAATCCGGACGCAGCAAAGCCTTGCCACCCTCCACAGCGTCCTCGGCGACCTGCACCGCATAGCCCGCGTGAGTCAGGTGCACGCGCAGCAGAGTGCGAAAAAACGGGTCGTCGTCGATGACTAGAATGCGCGCTACGTGACCGTCGTCCATGCGCTATTTTCGAATGCCGTTCCGAGCCGAAGCCTCAACTTTCACCAGCATACACGCTTTGTGCCCGGCGTTTGGCGGCGTCGGGCAGCCCGCGCACGCGCTGCGGCTGTGTAGGTTGCGGCACGCGCCTTCAGTATGCCACGGGCGGACGTTCCCTTCACCCTCCGACCGCCGTTGTCGACCTGACAAAATCAATTTCAATTGACTCAGGTCAACAACGCTGGACGGAACGCGCGCAAAATTTCTTGCTACAGGCCTGCAGGAGCATATCCGGCATGACGCCGGCCGCGCCCTGCGTCCGCAGGCTACGACAGGAGAAATTGCCATGGCTCAATTTACCTTGACTGACGATCTTCACACCGGAAGCAGATTGATCGACGGCGATCACCGCCGCCTGATCGGTCTGGTCAACCTCTTGCTCAAAGCCATGGAGGGCGTCCAAGGCCCCGAGCGCACAAGCGAGGCGATGACTAATCTGGTTGCGTATACCGAAGAACACTTCGGCCGCGAGGAAGCCGAAATGGAACGGATACAATACGTCGCGTCGCTCGCGCACCAGACCGAACATGCGAAGCTGCTGAAACAGCTGGTCGAACTGAAGGCGATACTCGATGCGGGCGGAAGAATCAACGAACCGGCCGTAGCGGAATTTCTTGGCGAATGGCTGCGCGATCACATTCTGTCGACGGACATGAAACTGGCCGCCGCGCTGAAGCTGCCTTCGGCCCCAGCGCCGCTGGCGCAGCTGCACTGATCCAAATCGCCTCTGATCGATTAAGTCCCGCCGCATGAACTAGGTGCCGGGGACGTCGAACGCCGTCTTGCCCTGGGGTCAGCGACCGCCCCGCTCCCATGTCCGAAAACGGCGAGACAGGCCGCGCGACCGGGTCTACACTGCGCGCATGGAACTCGATGCCCGCCGTTGTTATTCCGCCCTGAAAGCGCGCGATGCGCGTTTCGACGGGCGCTTCTTTGTCGCGGTGTCGACCACCGGCATCTACTGCCGCCCGGTGTGCACCGCGCGTACTCCGGGACAGGACCGCTGCAGCTTTTTCGCCAACGCCGCCTCGGCGGAGCGCGCCGGCTTTCGCCCCTGCCTGCGCTGCCGGCCCGAACTCGCGCCCGGCCATGCGCCGACGGATGCAGTGCGCACTGCGGCACACTGGGCCGTCGCGCGCATCGACGCAGGCGCGCTGAACGAGGGCGATCTGGAACGGCTTGCCGCGGAATACGGCATTTCCTCGCGCCAGCTGCGCCGCGTGGTGGAGACGGAATTCGGCGTAACGCCGGTCGAGCTGGCGCAGACGCGCCGCCTGCTGTTGGCCAAACACCTGCTTACCGATTCGGCGCTGGGCATGACCGAACTCGCGTATGCCAGCGGCTTTTCCAGCGTGCGCCGCTTCAATCATCTGTTCAAAACCCGCTACGGCCTGAACCCGACGGCGCTGCGCCGCAGGGGCGGGCCGGCAGCGCTCGGGGACGCGATCACGCTCAAACTCGCCTACCGCCCGCCGCTCGACTGGACGCGCCTGCTCGCCTTCCTTGCAAGCCGTGGCGCGGCCGGCGTGGAATGCGCCGCGGGCCGGCGCTACCTGCGCACTGCCAGCATTGCGGTTGCGGGAAAAACGCACCGCGGCTGGATCGCGGCGGAGCCGCTGCCGCAGCAGCACGCGTTGCGCCTGGAGATCTCCCCGTTGCTGATGCCGGCGCTGGCGCCGCTGCTTGCGCGCGCGCGCCGGCTGTTCGATCTGGATGCGAATCCACGCGTCATCGAAGAACATCTCGGGCGCGATGAGCGCCTGCGAAACATCGTGCGCCGCCAGACCGGGCTGCGCGTGCCAGGGGCGTTCGACGGCTTCGAACTTGCGCTGCGCGCGGTGCTGGGACAGCAGATCAGCGTAAAGGCGGCGAGCACGTTGTTCAGCCGCTGCGCGGCCGCTTTCGGAGAGCCCGTATCTGTTGTGTCGGATGTCGCGCGGTCCGCAGCTATGCCCGACGCACGACTGCAGTTGTATGCACCCATGGCGGAACGTCTGGCAGGTGCGCACCTGCGCGAACTCATCGCGATCGGGCTGACGCGGAAACGCGCCGAAACCTTACGCGCGCTGGCACGCGCCGTCACTGAGGACGGACTGGTTCTCGAACCGGGCGCCGATGTCGAGGCGACGATGCGGTCGCTGCAGGCCCTGCCCGGGATCGGTGCATGGACGGCGCATTACATCGCCATGCGCGCGCTCGGCTACCCCGACGCCTACCCGCACGCCGACCTGGGCCTGATGAAAGCGCTCGGCCTGCGCAAAGCCGGCGACATGCTCGCCGCCGCCGAGCCCTGGCGTCCGTGGCGCGCCTACGCGGCACATCATCTCTGGGCCAGCCTGAAATAGCGACAGATCGATCCAGCCATCCAATGAGGAGAACAACAGACATGACGACCACGACCTGGTACACCACAATCGTCAGCCCGATCGGCGAACTGTTGCTGAAGTCTGACGGTGAATCGGTCACCGGCCTGTACATGCACAAGCACAAACGCGGTGCTACACCGACCAGGGAATGGCGGCGCGACGATGCAGCGCTGAAACGGCCTTGCGCGCAGCTGCAATCGTATTTCGCCGGAGAACTGCACGAATTCGATCTGGCGCTGGCACCCGAGGGGACGCCATTTCAGCAGCGCGTATGGCGCGCGCTATGCGATATTCCTTTCGGCGAGACCGTCAGCTATGGCGAGCTTGCGCGGCGCATCGGCCAGCCAACCGCGTCGCGCGCAGTCGGCCTGGCCAATGGCAGGAACCCGATTTCCATCGTCGTGCCCTGCCATCGCGTAATCGGCGCGGACGGATCGCTCACCGGTTACGGCGGCGGCCTTGCGCGCAAACGCTGGCTGCTGGCGCACGAAGCCAAAGGCAGTCTGATCTGATGCGAAACGCGCCGCTATCTGCGGCGCTCGCGCCGCGGCATTTGCCGGTCACGTTGATAGATGTCTTTGCCGGCGTCCTGGATGTCGCGGCGCAACTGCCGCCGCTCATCCGGATTCATGCGGCCTCGATCAGCTTCGCCGGGAGCGCGCTGTTCGCGCTGCGGCATGGGCAACTGTGCCTCGCCTTGCCTGCCCGGCTGAGAGCGTTGATCCTGGATCGAAGGCCTGAATCCCATGCCGCGCTCGAACGGATCGGCCAGCACCGGCTGCACGCTGCCGGCTGCTATCAGGCCGATACAAAGGATAGTCGGGAGTTTCATCGCGCCGCCTGGAACTGAATCTATGCACGCATACTAACGCTCTGACGGACAGAATGTGACGGTCCGGGGGCACAATTTGTAATAAATTGTAAGCAACAGGGGCGTTGACATGGATTCTTACGTCTGGCCCCGCTCGAGCGGGCGAAATTGAGTACGATGGGCGCATGACAAACACGAAAACCAGATTACTTGTAGTCGATGACGACCTGCGCCTGCGCGATCTGCTCAACCGCTATCTGTCCGAGCAGGGATTCGGCGTGCACGTCGCCCAGGACGCGGCGGCCATGGACAAGTTGCTGGCACGCGAAAGATTCGACCTGATCGTGCTCGACTTGATGATGCCGGGCGAAGACGGTCTTTCTGTGTGCCGGCGCCTGCGCGGCGCCAAGGACACGATCCCGATCATCATGCTGACCGCAAAGGGCGACGACGTGGACCGCATCGTCGGCCTGGAAATGGGCGCCGACGATTACCTGCCCAAACCTTTCAATCCGCGTGAACTGGTGGCGCGCATCCATGCCGTGCTGCGCCGGCGCACCGCGCGGCTGCCGCCCGGCGCGCCGGCGGCGGAAGAAGGCCAGATGAGCTTCGGTCAGGTTAGAGTCGATCTGGCCACGCGCGCCCTGACCCGCGCCGGAAAGTCGGTTTCGCTCACCACCGGCGAGTTCGGCCTGCTCAAGGTGCTGCTGACACATCCGCGTGTGCCGCTGTCGCGCGACAAGCTGATGGAGCTTGCGCGCGGTCGCGAATACGAAGTATTCGATCGCGCCATCGATGTGCAGATCTCGCGCCTGCGCAAGCTGGTCGAACCCGATCCGGCGCATCCGGTGCACATCCAGACAGTATGGGGATTCGGCTACGTGTTCGTCCCGGACGGCAAGGTAGACCAGTGACCTTCGCGCCGCGCACGCTGCTGTGGCGCTCCTTTCTGCTGATCAGCCTGTTGATGGTGATTTCGGTCGCCGCCTGGTTCCAGATTCTGCGCAGCTACGAGCGCGAGCCGCGCGCCCGGCAATCGGCGCAGATGGTGGCGAGCGTGGTCAACCTCACCCGCGCCGCGCTGGTCACGGCTAACGCAGCCAAGCGGCGCGAGCTGTTGCTCGATCTGTCGGATCGCGAGGGCATACGCGTTTACCCTGCCGAGCCCGGCGACAAATTGACGCCGTCGCCAGACTCGGCGTTCGTCGGCATGCTGCACGCGGAAATCCGGCGCCAGCTGGGCGACGAAACCCGCTTCGCCTCCGCAATCGGAACGCAACGCGGATTTTTCATCAGTTTTCATATCGACGACGACGAGTACTGGGTGATGCTGCCGCGCGAGCGCGTCGAGCGCCAGTTTCCCTGGCAATGGCTCGGCTGGACCGCACTCGCACTGCTGCTGTCACTGATCGGCGCCTGGCTGATCGTGTCGCGCATCAACCGCCCGTTGAAGGCGCTGACCGTCGCCGCGGCCGATATCGGCGGCGGCAAAATGCCCGCGCCGTTGCCCGAAACCGGTCCGGTTGAAATCCAGACGCTGGCGCGCGCATTCAATCAGATGACGCAGGATCTGGCGCGCCTGGACGCCGATCGCGCGCTTATCCTCGCGGGTGTGTCGCACGATCTGCGCACGCCGTTGTCGCGCCTGCGTCTGTCAACCGAAATGAGCGCGAACGATGTGGAACTGAAGCAGGGCATGATCGCCGATATCGCGGAGATGGATTCTATCATCGGTCAGTTCCTTGAATTCGCCCGCACCCAGAGCGAAGAACCGCTGACGCCCACCGATGTCGCCGCCCTCGCGCGCGAGGTGGTCGAACAGCAGCAGCGCCTGGGCCATGCGGTGCACGCGAAAATCGAGCCCGTGCCCGAGCAGCCGCTGCGCCGCTTGGGCATCAGGCGCCTGATATCCAATTTGCTGGACAACGCGCTCGCCTACGCCGGCAAAGACGTGTGCATCGCCACGCGCAGCAAGGACGGAATACTGATACTCGAAGTATTGGACCGCGGACCGGGCATCCCGCCGCACGAGACCGAGCGGCTGAAGCAGCCGTTCACGCGCCTGGAAGCCGCGCGCAGCGGCAAGGGTGGATCAGGCCTGGGTCTTGCGATCGTCGATCGCATCGCGCGCCATCACGGCGGCACGCTGGAGCTTCTGGCGCGCGAGGGCGGCGGGCTGATCGCCCGCGTCAGCCTGCCGTTGCGGGAAAGCGCTGCAGCACCTGGTAGCTGATGCGTCCGTCGACACGGGTCGAATTTACCATCGCGAAATCCGCAGCGTCCCAGACCAGTGGGACCCAAACCGATGCTGGCGAAATACCGGTGGCGTTGCGCACCAACGTCACGTGTGACACGAATGTCCTGCGGTCGTAACGAATTCCGGCCGCATCCAACTGGGTGCGCAGGCCCTCGACCAGATCGTTGAGCGCCTGCGGCTCTTCGCCGGCACCGCACCAGATGATGCGGTTGTGCTTCCAGTAGCCAATTCGGTCCAATGGCAGGCGGAAAGGGACAAAGCGCACGCTGGCCGCGCGCGAAGTAAGCCCCGGGAGCCGCGCTGCGTCGGTATCACCGAGGAATGCAAGCGTGAGATGCAGATTTTCGCGCGGCATTACTCTGCCTCGGCCTGCAGCATCTCCGGCCCAGGACGCGAGCCTGCCTTGAATATCCTCAGGCGGCCACAGCGCGAAGAACAGGCGCACCGTGGCGGCGGCCTCGCCCACGATTTCAGCCGGTCAAACGGCGGAATACCAGACACGCGTTGGTGCCGCCAAAGCCGAAGCTGTTCGACATTACCGTGTTGAGACCCGCGTTATCGACGCGCTCGCGCACGATGGGCATGCCTTCGGCCGCGGGGTCGAGCGTCTCGATATTGGCCGAGACACAGGCAAAGTCGTGTTCCTGCATCAGCAGGGAGTAGATGACTTCAGTGACGCCGGCCGCGCCTTGCGCATGCCCGGTAAGTGATTTGGTCGAGCTGATCAGCGGCAGTTTGTCGCCAAATACTTCACGCACCGCTTCGAGTTCCTTGCCGTCGCCGACTGGCGTACTGGTGCCGTGGGTGTTGAGATAGTCAATCGGCGTATCAACGCCCGCAAGCGCCATGCGCATGCAGCGCACCGCGCCTTCGCCCGAAGGCTGCACCATGTCATGGCCGTCGGAGGTCGCGCCGTAGCCGACGAGTTCGGCGTAAATCCTGGCGCCGCGCGCGCGCGCATGCTCCAACTCCTCCAGCACCACCACGCCGCCGCCGCCGGATATGACGAAACCGTCGCGCCCGGCGTCGTAGGCGCGCGAAGCCCGCGTCGGCGTGTCGTTGTACTTCGACGACAGCGCGCCCATCGCATCGAACAGCATGGTCAGATAGGGATGCACCTCTTCGCCGCCGCCGGCGAAAATCACATCCTGCTTGCCCCACTGGATCAGCTCGCTCGCATGGCCGATGCAATGCGCGCTGGTGGAACAGGCGGAACTGATGGAATAGTTCACGCCCTTGATGCGAAACGGCGTAGCCAGGCAGGCAGAGGTGGTGCTCGACATCGTGCGCGGCACCATATAGGGTCCAATGCGCTTTACGCCCTTTGCGCGCAGCAGATCGGCGGCCTCGACCTGGTTCTGCGGCGAGCCGCCCCCAGAGCCGACGATCAGGCCGGTGCGCTCGTTGGATACCTCGCTCTCGGGCAGTCCCGAATCGGCGACCGCCTCCACCATCGCAAGGTAGTTGAATGCCGCGGCATCGCCCATGAAGCGCAATAACTTGCGGTCGATCAACTCCTCGCGCTTCACCCGGACCGGCCCGTACACCTGCGAGCGAAATCCCAGCGTCCGGTATTCTTCGGAAAATTCGATGCCGCTGCGGCCCTCTCGCAGCGAGGACAGCACCTCAGCCTTGTTGGTACCGATGCTGGAGACGATCCCCACCCCGGTGACAACGACGCGACGCATGATCCTACCCTCCGAACTCGTCAGTGGAGGTGAACAATCCCACCTGCAGGTCCTTGCCTGCATAGATATCGCGGCCGTCGACCTCCATCACAGCGTCGGCGATACCCATCACCAGCTTGCGCAGAATCACGCGCTTCATGCTGATACGGTAGGTGATCTTTTTTGCGCTCGGCAACACCTGGCCTCTAAACTTGACTTCGCCGCATCCGAGCGCGCGCCCTCGGCCCTTGCCGCCCATCCAGCCGAGATAAAAGCCGATCAGCTGCCACATCGCATCCACACCCAAGCTGCCCGGCATCACCGGATCGCCCTGGAAATGGCAGGCGAAGAACCATAGGTCCGGGCGCAAATCGAGTTCTGCAATGATCTCGCCCTTGCCATAGATGCCGCCCTTATCGGCTATCCGCGTGATGCGATCGAACATCAGCATCGGCGGCAGAGGCAACTGGGCGTTGCCGGCGCCGAACATTTCTCCGCGCCCGCAGGCGAGCAGTTGTTCGTAGCTAAAACTGGATTGTCTGGTCAAAGCGTCTGTTTCCCCACAGAACTCCGCAGCAACGCGGGCGGCTGGTCCGGATTCGTACATAAGTATAAAGGCTTTCTTGGCGAAAACCGACTCAGACCGCCCAATTCAACAACACCACCGCCTGCGCGGCAATGCCTTCGGCACGGCCGGTGAATCCCAGGCCCTCGGTTGTCGTGGCCTTGATGTTGATCTGTCCGCGCGACAAGCCCAGATCGGCGCCGATGTTGTTGACCATCGCCAGAATGTGCGGCGCCATTTTCGGCGCCTGCGCGATGATGGTGGCGTCGATATTGACGATGCGATAGCCGGCCTCCTGCACCAGCGCATTCACTGCGCGCAGCAGTACGCGGCTGTCGGCGTCCTTGTAAAGCGCATCGCTATCCGGAAAATGCGCGCCGATGTCGCCCATCGCCGCGGCGCCGAGCAGCGCGTCGCACAGTGCGTGCAGCAATACGTCCGCATCCGAGTGTCCCTCCAGGCCCTTCGCGTAGGGAATGTGCACGCCGCCGATGATCAGTGCGCGCCCGGGCACCAAGGCGTGAACGTCGAATCCCTGCCCTATTCTCATGTTTGCGTCTCTCGGCTGCTGAGGATGGTCTGCGCCAGTCGCAGATCCTGCGCGTAAGTCACTTTCAAATTCGCCGCGCTACCCTGGATCAGCTTGGGTTTCAATCCCATTGCCTCCATGGCACCGGCTTCGTCGGTCACTTCGCCGCTGCGGCCCAGGGCCTGCAGCAGCAATCCATGGCGAAACATCTGCGGCGTCTGCGCCAGCCACAGCTGCTCGCGTCCCTCGGTCGCGACGATGCGCGCATCAGCGTCGGAGCGCTTGAGCGTGTCGGCTACCGGCACGGCAAGTATACCGCCGACTTCGTCGGCGGTGAGCGCGTCGAACATGCGCTGCAATTCGTCCCGGCCGAGGCAGGGCCGCGCCGCGTCGTGTACCAGCATCCAGTCGTCCGCCTGCACCGTGGACGAGGCCGCGACCAGGCCATTCAACACGCTGTCGCGCCGCGTCGCGCCACCGCAAAAAAGCGGAGCAATGCGCTCGCCGAACTCAGTCCAATCGTGCCGCTTGAATTCATTGTCGGCGGGGGCCAGGACCACGAACACGATGTCGATGCGGCCGCTCGCGAGCAGCGCTTTCACACTGTGGTAAAGCATCGGCCGACCGGATAAGTCCAGGTACTGCTTGGGTCCCGCCTGGCCCATGCGCTGGCCCGCGCCGGCTGCCGGAATCAGACCGAAATATCGCTCGGACGTCATTGTTTTTTCGTAATAAGGCGCTTCTGAAGCCGTTATAATACAGCTTAGTCAATTTATGATGTCTGCTGAATCCTCCTTCCCGGCGCGGCACTCCCCAGGTCCGCGCCCGCGGGCTCTATTTCTCCGATGAATTTCACTCCGCCCCAGGCGCAGTCAAAGCGCCGATTTACCCATTTGCACGGATCCGGCGACGCGCTGGCGCTGGCGCGTCTGGCGCAACAGGCGAAACCGTTGATCGTATTCTGCGCCTCGGCGCTGGATGCGCAGCGCCTGTGCGAGGAAATTCCCTATTTCGCGCCCGGTTTGGCGGTGAATCTGCTTCCCGATTGGGAAACCCTGCCCTACGACAGCTTCTCCCCGCACCAGGATCTGGTGTCGGAGCGCCTGGCGACGCTGTACGCGATCACCCGCGGCAGTTGCGACCTCACCCTGATTCCGGCGAGCACCGCGCTCTACCGACTGGCGCCACCCGCCTATCTCGCCGCCTACACCTTCTTTCTCAAGCAGGGTGAAAAACTCGACCTGGCGTCACTGCGCACCCAACTCACACTGGCCGGATACAGCCATGTCACGCAGGTGGTGGCGCCGGGGGAATACTGCGTGCGCGGCGGCCTGATCGACCTGTTTCCCATGGGCAGTGCCCTGCCCTATCGCATCGACCTGCTCGACGAGGAAATCGAATCGATCCGCACCTTCGATGTCGATACGCAGCGCACTATTTACAAGGTGAACGACGTGCGCCTGCTGCCGGCACGCGAGTTTCCCCTGGATGAAGCCGGCCGCACCCGGTTTCGCGCACGCTTTCGCGAGACCTTCGAAGGCGATCCATCGCGCAGCAACATCTACAAGGATGTAAGCAACGGTGTTGCGCCAGCCGGAATCGAATACTACCTGCCGCTGTTTTTCGAGCACACCGCGACGATTTTCGATTACCTGCCGCAGGAGGCGACGCTGTGCCTGCATCGCGACGTCGCGGCGAGCATCGAAGCCTTCTGGAACGAAACGCGATCGCGCCATCAGCTGTTGCGCGGCGACCGCACGCGGCCGCTGTTGTCGCCGGTCGACATGTTCGTCCCGGCCGAGGATTTCTTCATTGCGACCAAGGCCCACGCGCGCATCGATATCACCGAGGCGCAGGAAACGAGCGCGGCGGCGGAAGGCGGACTGGTCGCGACTGCATTGCCTCCGCTTGCGGTCGAGCGCCGCGCCGCCGACCCCGTCACCCGGCTGAAACAGTTCCTCGCGTCCACGCCGGCGCGCGTGCTGCTGCTGGCGGAATCAGCGGGCAGGCGCGAGACCATGAGCCAGTATCTGGCCGAATACGGGCTGGCACCCGCGCCCTGTGCGAGCTTCGCCGAATTTCGCGCGGGCAGCGCGCGCACCATGCTCGGTACCGGAACGCTGCACAGCGGCTTCGACCTGCCGGAGGAAGGCATTTGCATCGTCACCGAAGCCGAGCTCTATGCCGGCACGGTGCGCACGCGCAATCGCACCGAGGCCCGCGCGACCTCGATAGAGGGCATGGTGCGCGACCTGTCGGAGCTGCGCGTCGGCGATCCGGTAGTGCACGCCCAGCACGGCATCGGCCGCTACCTCGGCCTTGCCAGCCTGGATCTGGGCGAAGGCGAAACCGAGTTTCTGCATCTGGAGTACGCCGGCAAGGACAAACTCTACGTGCCGGTGGCGCAGCTTCACCTGATCAGCCGCTACAGCGGCGTCGCGCCGGACCAGGCGCCGCTGCATAAGCTCGGCAGCGGAGACTGGGATCGCGCCAAGAAGAAAGCAGCGCAGCAGATCCGCGACACGGCGGTCGAGTTGCTCGATCTGTACGCCCGGCGCGCCGCGCGCCAGGGGCATCAGTTCGAACTCAAGGCGCACGATCTGGAAGCGTTCGCCGAAGGCTTCGGCTTCGAGGAAACCACCGACCAGGCGGCCGCGATCACGGCAGTCGTCGCCGATATGTGCAGCGGCAAGCCGATGGACCGGCTGATCTGCGGCGACGTCGGTTTCGGCAAGACCGAAGTGGCGTTGCGCGCCGCATTCGTCGCCGTGTGCGGCGGCAAGCAGGTTGCCATCCTTACGCCGACGACGCTGCTCGCCGAGCAGCATTTCCAGACATTCTCCGACCGCTTCGCGCAGATTGCAGACGAGTGGCCGATCAAGATCGCCCAGCTGTCGCGCTTTCGCACGGCGAAGGAGCAGACACAGAATGTGAAAGCGCTGGCCGACGGATCGGTCGATATCGCCATCGGTACGCACAAGCTGCTGCAGCGCGACATCAAGTTTGCGCGCCTGGGGCTGGTGATCATCGACGAGGAACACCGCTTCGGCGTGCGCCAGAAGGAAGCGCTCAAGGCGCTGCGCGCCGAGGTGGACGTGCTCACGCTGACCGCGACGCCGATTCCGCGCACCCTGGCGATGTCGCTCGAGGGCCTGCGCGATTTCTCGGTCATCGCCACCGCGCCGCAAAAGCGCCTCGCCATCAAGACCTTCGTCAGTCGCGAAAGCGCGGGTCTGATCCGCGAAGCGGTGCTGCGCGAGCTGAAGCGCGGCGGGCAGATCTACTTCCTGCACAATGAAGTACACACGATCGAAAACATGCACCTCAAGCTGGCGCAGCTACTGCCCGAAGCGCGCATCGTGGTGGCGCACGGCCAGATGCGCGAGCGCGAGCTCGAGCGCGCGATGCGCGAGTTTCATCAGCAGCGTTACAACCTGCTGCTGTGCACCACCATTATCGAGACCGGCATCGACATCCCCACCGCCAACACCATGCTGATCAACCGCGCCGACAAATTCGGCCTGGCGCAGCTGCACCAGTTGCGCGGCCGCGTCGGCCGCTCGCACCACCAGGCCTATGCCTACCTGCTCACCCACGGCGAGGAGACGCTCTCGGCGCAGGCAAAAAAGCGCCTGGAAGCGATACAGATGATGGATGAACTGGGGTCGGGCTTCTTCCTCGCCATGCACGACCTGGAAATCCGCGGCGCGGGCGAGGTGCTGGGCGAATCGCAGTCGGGCGAAATGCAGGAAATTGGATTCAATCTCTATGCGGACATGCTGAATCACGCGGTGCGCTCGCTCAAAAACGGAGTCGAACCGGACCTGATTTCGCCGCTTGCGATCATCACCGAAATCAACCTGCACCTGCCGGCGCTGCTTCCAACCGATTATTGCAGCGACGTGCACGAGCGGCTGACGCTGTACAAGCGTCTGGCCAACTGCGACACGCCGGACGCGCTCGATCGGATGCAGGAGGAATTGATCGACCGCTTCGGCCTCGCCCCGGAGCCGGCGCGGGCGCTGATCGAATCGCACCGCCTGAGAATCGACGCACGCGCGCTGGGCGTGGCGCGCATCGATGCCGATGGCGATACGATCCGATTGCAGTTCATCGAGCGACCGCCGCTGGACGGGGCGCGCATCATGCAGTTGCTGCAGCGGCACCGCCACTGGAAACTGTCGGGTCCGAGCAAGCTCAGGGTACAGACACCGAGCGAAGGCCTGGCGCCGCGGGTGCAGACGGTGAAGGAGTTGCTCAAAACCCTGCGTGGCGCGATGCAGCCGGCGCACGTTGCCGAAGCCGCTTTGGCTGCGGGAAAAGCATGAATCTTGTCATCCAGGGCGGCGTCGTGGCCGAACACGATCTGCTGCAGATCGCGCATCTGGCCGGCGCGCGGCATATCGCGCGCCTGAGCGCCACGGCTTACCGGCTGACAGGCGCGCAGCAGCGCCCCAGCATCGCCGAATATTGCATCCGTGCAGGCCTGGATTGCGGCTTCGTGCCCGAGGAGCGCAAGCTGGCGGACATGCGGCTGCTCGCGATCGACATGGATTCCACCCTGATCACCATCGAGTGCATCGACGAGGTCGCCGATCTGGCCGGTCTCAAGGCCGAGGTGGCGGCGATCACCGCTGCCGCGATGGCAGGCGAACTCGATTATGCGCAAAGCCTGCGACGCCGTGTCGCCCTGCTGCGCGGCATGGACCAGGAAGCGCTGCTGCGCGTCTACGACGAACGCCTGCGGCTTTCGCCCGGCGCCGAAACCATGCTGGATTCGATGCATCGCGCCGGGATCAAGACGCTGTTGGTATCGGGCGGCTTCAGCTTTTTCACCGAGCGCCTGAAATCTAGGCTCAGCCTGGACTACAGTTATTCAAACGTGCTTGATATCGTGGGCGGCCGAATCAGCGGCAGGGTGAACGGAGACATCGTTGACGCTGAAGCCAAAGCCGCGAAACTGCGCGCTCTGCGCGACGAACTGGGAATCCCACGGAGCGCAATTATTGCCATCGGCGATGGCGCCAACGACCTGGCGATGATGGCCGAAGCCGGTGTGTCCATCGCCTATCGCGCGAAACCGGTGACACGGAGCAAAGCCGGCTACGCGCTCGACTACACGGGCCTGGATGGAGTGTTGAACCTGTTTTCCTGATTTCAGAATCGGGATCGACAGTTACTCAGCTTCGTCGATCCAGGCCAACTGGATCGCCTCGAGGATTTTCTCGCCGCTTTTCTTAGGGTCGTCGTCGAACCCTTCCAGTTCCATCACCCAGCGGTGCAGGTCGGTGAATCGCACGTACTGCGGATCAACCTCGGAATGTTTCTCCGACAGCGCGATGGCAATGTCGTTTATATCGGTCCATTTCATCTAAGCGAATCTCCAACCATTGTCATTCTGAGGCCGACGGCCGAAGACTCTGCTTCATGCACTTGATGAAAAGCAGATTCCTCGCTTCGCTCGGAATTACAGTATCGGGACAAATCGGAGATATCCATTAGTGGTTGCTTTCACTCACCATGTTGATGGTGTATTTCGGAATTTCGATGACCAGATCGCCTTCCGGGACCAGCGCCTGGCACGAAAGCCGCGACGACGGCTCCAGGCCCCAGGCACGGTCGAGCAGATCGTCCTCGGTTTCGGTCGAAGGCAGCAGCGTATCGAAGCCCTCGCGTATCACCACGTGGCAAGTGGTGCAGGCGCAGGATTTTTCACAGGCGTGCTCGATGTCGATACCATTGCGCAACAGCGTGTCGCAGATTGAGACACCCGGCTGGGCGTCGATCAGTGCGCCCTCCGGGCACAGTTCCTCGTGCGGCAAAACGGTGATTTTCCGCATTTCAGATCTTCATGTCTTCGAGCTTCTTGCCCGCGAACGCCTGGTGGATGGAACGATCCATGCGCCGCGCCGCGAACGGTTCGGTAATTTTATTGACGCGTTCCAGCGCCGTGGTAATCGCACGCCGGTCGTCGCCGGCGGCAACTCCGACCAGCGAATCGAGCGACGCGCGGATTTCAGCAAGTTCCTCCGGCGCGAGCAGGTCGGCGTCGGCCGCCAGTGCCGCCGCGACGGCTTCCAGCATGCGCTGCGCTTCGACGCGCTGTTCGTTCAGCGCGCGCGCCTGCGCATCGTCGCCCGAATGGGCGACCGAATCCTGCAGCATTTTCGCAATCTGCGCATCGGACAGGCCGTAGGACGGCTTCACCGCGACTGAGGCCTCGACGCCGGTGGTCGCCTCGCGTGCCGACACCGACAGCAGGCCGTCGGCGTCCACCTGATAGGTGACGCGGATACGCGCCGCCCCGGCGACCATCGGTGGAATGCCGCGCAGTTCGAAGCGCGCCAGCGAGCGGCAATCTGCCACCAGTTCGCGCTCGCCCTGCACCGCGTGGATCACCATCGCAGTCTGTCCATCCTTGAACGTGGTGAACTCCTGGGCTTTCGCAATGGGGAGCGTGGAATTGCGCGGAATGATGCGCTCGACCAGCCCGCCCATGGTTTCCAGACCGAGCGACAGCGGAATCACGTCGAGCAGCAGCCAGTCGTCGCCGGCGGCACGATTGCCGGCAAGCACATCGGCCTGACTCGCCGCGCCCAGCGCCACCACTTTGTCCGGATCCAGATTGTTGAGCGGCGCCTGTTTGAAAAACTCCGCCACCGCCTGTTGTATTTGCGGCATGCGCGTGGCGCCGCCCACCATCACCACGCCATTTACGTCCTCCACCGACAAGCCGGCGTCGCGCAGCGCCTTTTTCACTGGTGCAATGGTTTTTTGTACCAGGGTGCGCGTTACCTCGGCATAGGTTTTCAGCGACAGCGTCTGATCGATCAGCTCGCCCGTGCTCAGCCGCGCTGTTACACGCGCCTCGCTGTGTGAACTGAGGTGCTCCTTCGCCTCGCGCGCTTCGGTCAGCAACAGGCGCGTGTCCTGATCCGACAGCGGCGCCGGCCGCGCCTGTTCCATGATCCAGCAAAACACGCGCTGATCGAAGTCATCGCCCCCCAGCGTCGCATCGCCGTTGGTCGACAGCACTTCGAACACGCCTTTGGACAGGCGCAGAATTGAAATGTCAAACGTACCTCCACCGAGGTCGAACACTGCATATACGCCCTCGGAAGCATTGTCGAGGCCATAGGCGATCGCCGCTGCGGTCGGCTCGTTGAGCAGGCGCAGCACGTTCAGGCCTGCGAGCCGCGCCGCGTCCTTGGTCGCCTGGCGCTGCGCATCGTCGAAATAGGCGGGAACCGTGATTACTGCGCCGACCAGTTCCCCGCCGAGCGAAGCCTGGGCGCGGTCGCGCAGCGTGCGCAGGATTTCAGCCGAAATTTCCACCGGACTTTTGACGCCGGCGCGGGTACGCAACTGCACCATGCCGGGCGTGTCCAGAAAATCATAAGGGCAGTTCTCGGCGTAGGCGACGTCCTTCAACCCACGTCCCATGAAACGCTTGACCGAGACGATGGTGTTGCGCGGATCGCAGGTGAGCTCTTCCATGGCGGCATAGCCCACCGCGGTGGTGCCCTCGGGAAGATAGCGCACCACCGAGGGCAGCAGCGCATGACCCTCGGCGTCGTTCAGCACGATGGCAATGCCGCTGCGCACTGTCGCCACGAGCGAGTTGGTCGTGCCCAGATCGATACCCACCGCGAACCGGTGCTGGTGCGGCTCGGGCGACAACCCGGGTTCGGCGATCTGCAGCAGGGCCATCAGGTTTCCGCTCGCTCCAGAGCGTCGCCGAGCTCTTCGCGCAGACGCTCTAGGAACATCAGTTTGCGCACCAGCGCGCCTGCCTGCGCATAGTCGCCGTCACTGTCGAAGCGGCGCGCGAGTTCGGAGTAAAGATCATTCATCTCGGCTGCGAGGCGCTGTGCCAGGGCGGCAAGCGCGTCTGGTTGATCCGCAGCTTCCTCGACCGATTCGCGCCAGTGCATCTGTTGCTGCAGGAATTCCGCCGGCATGGCGGTGTTGCTCTCGCTCTCCACATCCACGCGTTGCAGCGCGAGCAGGTAGCGCGCGCGCGCCAGCGGGTCCTTCAGCGTGCGATAGGCCTCGTTCACCTGCGTCGCCGATTGCATCGACGCGCGGCGTTCGGCGTCGCTCGCGTTTACGTGGCGGTCGGGGTGCACTTCCGACTGGATGCCCCTGTACGCCGCCTCCATCAGCGCCAGGTCCAGCTGGAAGCGCTGCGGCAGACCGAACAGTTCGAAATGATTGTGCTGAAAGTTGATCATGCGCGGAATGAATCGATGAAACGCAGGAACGCAGTTACGCTCACCTGCGCCCTTCTCTGCCCAAGGCTAGATGTTAAAGCTTTCCCCGCATCCGCATTCGTCTTTCACGTTGGGGTTCCTGAACTTGAAGCCTTCGTTCAGACCCTCGCGCGCGAAATCGAGCTCGGTGCCCTCGAGGTAGGGCAGGCTTTTCGGATCCACGATCACCTTTACGCCGTGGCTTTCGAACAAGGCGTCGTCGTCGTTGACGGCGTCGGCGAACTCCAGCTTGTACGCCATTCCCGAACACCCGGTGGTGCGCACACCCAGGCGCAGGCCGACGCCCTTGCCGCGCTTGGCAATGAAATTTGATACGTGCTTTGCGGCTTTTTCAGTCAGCGTAACGGGCATCGCGACCTCAGGCAGTTTGTGGCGTCGAGGCAGCCACGTTTTCGGTCTCGCCCTCTGCCAGACCGTGCTTGGTCCTGTAATCGGCGATGGCGGCTTTGATCGCATCCTCGGCCAGGATGGAACAGTGGATTTTTACCGGCGGCAGCGCCAGTTCCTCGGCGATCTGCGTGTTCTTGATGCCCATCGCCTGATCCAGGGTCTTGCCCTTGACCCACTCGGTGACCAGCGAGGACGAGGCGATGGCAGAGCCGCAGCCGTAGGTCTTGAAGCGCGCATCCTGAATCACACCGTCCGTACCGACGCGAATCTGCAGTTTCATCACGTCACCGCAGGCGGGCGCACCGACCATGCCGGTTCCGACCATGCCGTCCCCCTTTTCAAACGAACCGACGTTGCGTGGATTCTCGTAATGATCGAGTACTTTTTCGCTATATGCCATGGTGTTTCTCCTTCAACGCTATCTTAATGTGCGGCCCACTGCACGGTATTCAGGTCGATGCCTTCCTTGTACATATCCCACAGCGGCGAAAGTTCGCGCAGCTTGGCGATTTTTCGCTTGAGCAGGTCAATGGTGAAATCGATCTCTTCCGCGGTAGTGAAGCGGCCGAGGGTAAATCGAATGGAGGAATGCGCCAGTTCGTCCGAGCGACCCAGGGCGCGCAGCACATAAGACGGCTCCAGACTGGCCGAAGTACAGGCCGAACCCGAGGATACGGCGATTTCCTTGATGCCCATGATCAGCGACTCGCCTTCGACGAAGTTGAAGCTGACATTGAGATTTCCGGGAATGCGGTGGTCCAGATCGCCGTTGAGGTGCACTTCCTCCATCTCGCTCAGTCCCGCCCACAAGCGGTCGCGCAAGCCGCGGATACGCTCGTTCTCGGCGGCCATTTCCAGCCGCGCGATGCGGAACGCCTCGCCCATGCCTACGATCTGGTGCGTGGCGAGCGTGCCCGAGCGCATGCCGCGTTCGTGTCCGCCGCCGTGGATCTGCGGCTCAATGCGCACCCGCGGCTTCCTGCGCACATACTGCGCGCCTATGCCCTTCGGCCCGTACACTTTATGCGCGGTAACGGTCATCAGGTCGACTTTGAGTTTCTGCAGATCGATCTCGATCTTGCCCACGGCCTGAACTGCGTCGCAGTGAAAAATGATGCCCTTGGGGCGGCAGAGTTCGCCGATGGCGGCAATGTCCTGGATCACGCCGATTTCGTTGTTGACCATCATCACCGACACCAGAATGGTATCCGGGCGTATCGCCGCTTTCAGTTTTTCCAGATCGAGCAGGCCATTCGGCTCCGGGCTGAGGTAGGTCGCCTCGAACCCCTGGCGCTCGAGTTCGCGCACCGTATCCAGCACCGCCTTGTGCTCGGTCTTGACCGTGATGATGTGCTTGCCTTTGCCCTGGTAAAAATGCGCCGCGCCCTTGATCGCCAGGTTGTCGCCTTCGGTCGCGCCCGATGTCCAGACGATTTCCTTGGGGTCGGCATTGAGCAAAGCCGCGACATGCGCACGCGCCTCCTCCACCGCGGATTCGGTTTCCCAGCCGTAGGCATGCGAGCGGCTGGCAGGATTGCCGAATTTCTCGGTCAAATAGGGAATCATTTTCGCGGCGACGCGCGGGTCCACCGGCGTGGTCGCCGAGTAGTCGAGGTAAATGGGTTGTTTCATGATGATGAATTCATTCTAGAAGGAATAGGCTCGATTCACGCCGGCAGCGCAACGCCCTTGCGCGCAGCCGCTGGACGCCGTTCCATCACGATGGTCGCATTGCCGTTTTTCGCCAGTTGCTCACTCACCAAATGCTGCAACGTCACCGAATTCAGGTATTCGTATAGCTTGTCGTTCAGCGTGGCCCACAAATTATGCGTCATGCAACGCCGGTCTTCTTTGCAGTTTTCCAGACCGCCGCACTGGGTCGCATCCAGCGGTTCGTCCACTGCAACGATGATATCCGCCACCGATATTTTCTCTGTCGGGCGCGCCAGACAATAACCGCCGCCTGGACCACGCACACTCTCTACCAGTTCGTGCCGGCGCAGTTTGCCGAACAGTTGCTCCAGATACGACAGTGAAATACTCTGGCGTGCACCAATGCCGGCAAGCGTCACCGGTCCGTTGTGGTGGCGCAATGCCAGATCCAGCATCGCGGTTACGGCAAATCTGCCTTTGGTTGTCAGTCTCATCCTGTCCTCCTCTTTAATACCTGATCGATATAGTCAAGTATAGCCAAACCTGACTGATTTAGTCAACTATTTGTCTGACTCGACCTGCGACCTGGCGGAATCGAAACGCTCGACAACGGCGAGATCGTTATCTCTGCGCGCCTTCAGGGCCGCGATTTCCCGCTGTAGTTGCTCCAGGCGATGGTCCTGCTCCATCGAGTGGTCAAGCAGGCCCTGCAGCGCTTTCGCTATCGGATCGTCCGCCGCCTTGGCAGTGATTGCATAAGCGGAAAAGCCCAGCTTCGCCGCCTTTTCCTCGCGCGAGCGGTCCTGATCCTCAACAATTACACGCGCCGGAATGCCGATAGCTGACGCCCCGGGTGGAACGTCCTTAACCACCACGGCATTTGAGCCTATTTTCGCTCCTTCACCCACGACTATGGGTCCCAGTACCTTTGCGCCGGCACCGATGACGACGCGGTTGCCGAGCGTGGGATGGCGCTTGCCCTTGTTCCAGGAGGTTCCACCCAGCGTGACGCCATGGTACAGCGTGACGTCGTCGCCAATCTCGGCGGTTTCGCCGATGACTACCCCCATGCCATGATCGATGAAAAAACGCCGGCCGATAGTGGCGCCGGGATGAATCTCGATGCCGGTCAGGAAACGCCCCAGATGCGACACTAACCGTCCCAGCCAGCGCAGATTCATGTGCCACAGCCAGTTCGCGATGCGGTGTATGCGCAGCGCGTGAAAACCCGGATAGCAGGTAACGACCTCCCAGGTCGTGCGCGCCGCCGGGTCGCGGTCGAAAACACTGGCGATATCTTCACGGATACTGTCAAACATGGGCGCGCCTGGTTTTAACCCAGAACTCCGAAAGATTGAGCGTTCATACGATGATAATGTAATTTATTATATATATCACGCAATATATTGTTTTATAACAAAATACAATGTAATTTCTATTGCAATTACAAGGCTTATATTACTAATCCCTAGTCTTTTGGTCAAGTATTTTTATCAAAGGAACTCAGCACCCCCCGCAGGATATTGACCTCCTCCTGTTCCAGGCCAACGCGCCCGAACAAACGCCGCAGGCGGGGAATCAGGCGCTTGGGATTGGCCGGGTTGAGAAAACCGCTTGCCAGGAGGCTTTGTTCGAGGTGAACGAAGAAATTCTCCACGTCCTCGTGCCGTGCCAGCGGGTGCTCGGCCGCTGGCAGTGATTGAGCACCGAGCAGCGCGACCCGCGTCTCATAGGCGAGCACCTGCACCGCAGCCGCCAGATTGAGCGAAGAATAGCCCGGATCGGCCGGGATATGCGCCACCGCCCCGCATTGCAGGATTTCCTCGTTGGTCAGCCCGGATTTCTCCGTGCCGAAGACGATGGCGACTTCGCCTTCCTTCGCTGCGGCTGCCAACTGCAGTGCAGCGCTGCGCGCGTCGCTCGAGACGTAGCCGAGTTCGCGCCCGCGCGCGCTTACCGCCAGCGCATAGACCGTACCGTGAAGCGCTTGTGCCAGACTGGCACAGACGCGGGCGCCCGCCAGCACATCCGCCGCGCCGCTTGCCATGGCCTCGGCATCGGCATCGATCGGCTTCTTCGGGTTGACCAGATAAAGCGTGGCGATGCCCATGGTCTTCATCGCACGCGCGGCCGCACCGATGTTTCCCGGATGCGAGGTGTGCGACAGCACCACACGAATTCGCGACAGCAGGTCAGTGCTCATATTAAAATCCACTCTTCCCGCGCATTCCGCGAAATCAGGCAAAGACCCCACATCCTATGCATCCCATGCTCAATATCGCGGTGAAAGCCGCGCGGCGCGCCGGCGCCATTATCAACCGCGCCGCGATGGACATCGACGCCCTGACGGTATCGACCAAGCGCCATAACGATTTCGTCACCGAAGTCGACCAGGCGGCGGAGCAGGCGGTAATTCAGATTCTGCTGAAGGCGTTCCCGGATCATGCGATTTTAGCAGAGGAGTCGGGCGCTCAAGGCAAATCGGATTACCTCTGGATCATCGATCCGCTGGATGGCACCACCAATTTCATTCACGGTTTCCCGCAGTATTGCGTATCGATCGGACTGCGGCACAAGGGCGTTGTTACGCAGGCGGTGATCTACGACCCGGGGCGCAATGAGTTGTACACCGCTTCGCGCGGGCACGGCGCCTATCTAAACGACCGGCGCCTGCGCGTATCCAAGCGCAAACAACTGGACGACGCACTGATCGGCACCGGATTTCCGTTCCGCGAGATCGGACAAATCGCCGACTACATGCCGGTATTGCGCCAGGTGATGGCGCAGACCGCTGGCGTGCGCCGCGCAGGCGCCGCTGCGCTCGACCTTGCCTATGTCGCCGCGGGGCGTCTGGACGGTTTTTGGGAAATCGGCCTGGCGCCCTGGGACATGGCCGCGGGCAGCCTGCTGATCCAGGAAGCGGGCGGCCTGGTGAGCGATTTCGACGGCAATGGCAATTACCTCGATGCCGGAAATATCGTCGCCGGCACACCCAAAGTGTTCGCGCCGCTGCTGCAGATCGTGGCCGCACACCATAAGAAGTAGTTGTTCATGTCCCTGCTGCGCACGCTGCAGGCATGGTTCGGCGGCGGCAGCGCCGCGCGGCTGGAGATGGCGATCCGGTTGCACGAAGCAGGCGATCTCGCCGGCGCCGAAGCGCACTACCAGACGATCCTGCACACCGACGCAAGCAACGCCGACGCCACCCACCTGCTCGGGCTGATCGCGCACCAGCGCGGCGAGCATGTGCGCGCGGTCGCGCAAATCCGCGCCGCAATCGCGCTCAACGCCGACAAGGCGATCTATCACTTCAACCTGGGCAATGCGCTGGCCGCGCTTGAACAGCCGCAAGCGGCGATTGCCAGCTTTCGTACGGCGACCACGCTTGCGCCCGGGCATATCGGCGCGCGCGCCAATCTGGCACACGCGCTCACGCTGACCGGCCAGCACCGCGATGCCGCGGTCGAATTGCGCTACCTGTTGCGCCAGCAACCCATTGCCGCCACGCGCGATGCGCTCGCAGCGGCGCTGATCCGCTGCGCCGACGCCGACCCCGCCGCGGCCGAAGCATACGACGAAGCCGCCGCCTTGCTGCAGCTGACATTGGAGGGCGCGGACGCTCCGGCCGAGACCAGGCTAGCGCTAGCCCACTGCCTGCAACAGCGCAAGCACTGGAGCGAAGCCGCCGATCAATACCTCGCAGTGCTGTTGCTGCAACCGGCCAATCCGCAAGCACATAACAGTCTCGCCAACTGCTACAACCAGCTGGGCCGGATTGCGGAGGCGATCCGGCATTACCGCGAAACTTATCGGCTGGCGCCTGATTTTCCCGAGGCGCTGGCGAGCGTGCTCGCATGCCTGAATTACGATCCTGAGTGCACACCGGCACAATCGGCTGCCGAGCACCGGCAATGGGCCGAGCAGGTGGCGGCGCCCCATTACCCAAGGACGGTGCAGTTTGATTACGACCGCGATCCCGAGCGCCGCCTGCGCATCGGTTACGTGTCGCCGGACCTGCGCCGCCATCCGGTGAGCGCGATTTTCGCCCCAGTGCTGGACGCACATGACCGCGATCGGGTCGAACCGATCTGCTACTACAATTTTGCCGGCGAAGATGCCGTCACCGTGCGCCTCAAGTCACTCGCCTCGCGCTGGCGCCCGGTCGCGGGTCTGAGCGACGACGCACTGTGCGAACAGATTCGCGCCGACCGCATCGACATCCTGGTCGACCTGGCCGGCCACACTGCGCACAACCGCCTGCTCGCGTTTGCAAGAAGACCAGCGCCGATACAGGTGAGTTGGCTCGGCTACTTCAACACCACCGGCCTCGCCACCATGGACTATTTCCTGAGCGATCCCTGGTGCTCACCGACGGGACAGGAAAGCCATTACGTTGAGCGTCTGCTGCGCCTGCCGCATACGCGATTTTGCTATCAGCCGCCGGAATATATGCCCGGCGTCGGCCCGCTGCCGGCTGAGAGCAGCGGCCACATTACGTTCGGTTGTCTCAACAACCTGTCCAAGCTCAACGTAAACGTGCTGGCGTTGTGGGGAGCAGTACTGTCCGCCATACCTAAGTCACGGCTGCTGCTGCAGGCCGCCGCATTGGACGATGCGCCCAACCGCACGCGCTTCGGCGCACTGTGCGCCAAACACGGCATCGCGCCGGATCGACTGGAACTGCGCGGCTTCGTGCCGATCGAGCAGGCGCCAGCGAGCTACGCCGAAATCGACATTGCCCTCGACCCGTTCCCCTTCTGCGGCGGCATGACCAGCCTGGAGGCGCTGTGGCAGGGTGTCCCGCTGGTGACGCTGGCGGGCGAGACCATCGCCGGCCGTCAGAGCGCGAGCATGCTGATGAACCTGGGACTGGCGGAACTGATTGCTGAAAACGCAGCGCAGTACCTGGAAATTGCGACACATCTCGCGCACGACCTGCCGCGCATAGCCGCACTGCGCTCCGGCCTGCGCGCGCGCGTCGCCGCATCGCCGCTGATGGACTATTCGATGTTCACGCACGCGCTCGAGGCGGCCTACCGCGATATGTGGCGGCTTGACCCAGGGTAGAAAACCGCCCGGCAACGGCAGGCTTGGCGCTCTACGGGCGGTTAGCCAGCCTGTCGACCAGTCGGCTCATGTTGCTTAGCGAAACCAGGTGCGCGTAGATCCAGCCCAGCTCCCCGGTCTTCAGCAATGCCTGCGTTTTGGTTTTGTCCAGTGACAGCAGTTTCTGCTCGTCCACCGCCATCAAACCGTTGAGAAGATAGTTGCGCCCGTCGGCCATTTCGGCCTTGGCACTCATCTGCGTGAACAAACTCAGCGTTTCGAGGTGCTTTACAAAGGCCTCAGTGCGCCGGAATTGCGCCTGGTAGGCATTGATGAAATTCAACGCACTTTCCAGAAATGCTGAATTATTACCTTTAGCGTCAAACAACGCTTCTCCGGCTTCAGCGTTGAACGCCGCGCTGGCCTCATCGATGCAGACGGTCAGCTCATCACCGCCGGTTTCAGCAAGGACAAAGGGATAGCGGCGCACAAATGCAGGAATGTAGCGTGCATCCCATTTTCCTTTGATATCGACAAAAACGTTTTCATCGTCCCGAAGCCCGAGCAGCGCAACCGGCACGACCTTATCGCCGGCCCGCGCAAACACCACCGGATATTCCTTGCACGCTTCCACGAATTCAACGCTGGTGAGCATCACTGAATTGGTCTTCGCCGCAAACAGAAAATCGCTTACCGCACCCACCTTGGCGCTCTTGTGTGCGGTCCGGTTCAGTGCCACCGGTTTTTCATAAAACATCAAACTAGGCATACATCGACTCCCTCTCGGTCTGGACGCAATTTGATAATTGATCGATACTAGCAAAGAATGTTTGTCTTGACACTGAATTGACCATTCCAGGAATGCACTTTACCGCTCCCCTGATCGCCGCATCGATTGGCTTTCTATTGTCCTCGGGCATGCTTCAGGCGGCGGAAATCCCGCCGTCGGTATCGGCAGTTTCCCCACCGGCCTGGTTGCAACGAGGTGGCTCGACCACTGCGCTTCGCGCCGGTACTCCGCTGCAGCCGACCGACGTGATAAGCGTCGGCAGCACCGGTGGCGCGGTAATTTTGTTTGATCAAATTCGTCTTACGCTGCAGGAAAAAACCACCTGGATTTTTGCGGCCGATGCCGATAACGGCGCGACGGCGCGACCAGCCGGAATTCTGCTGGAAGGTGGCGCCAGTATCGACGCCTCACACACCTTGACCGGTGCGGCACCGCTGAAGCTCGCACTTCTCGATCTTTCTGACAAGCCGGCAATCATCGAGCCGGGCTCGATCGCCGGCGCGCTGGTTAGCGCGCAGGAAGCAACGCTGTGCCTGGAACGAGGAAGCGCGGCGTTCGACGGAGCGGTGCTGAGCGGACGCGCCGAGCACCGGCGTACCGCAAATCCGGCTGACCCCCGCGTACCCGATGGCGCGTCGCAATGTCCGTCCCTGGCTACCGGCGGCGCTGAAGGTCTATGGATTTCCCGCGAAGGCCGATGGCAGGTAAACCTGCATTCAGACCTGGATTCGAACGTCGCGCAGGGGCTGTTCAATCATTATCGAAACAACGGATATCCGGTGAACATGATCGGTGTCTTTGTCGGCGGGAAGGATTATCAGCGGATCTATATGCCCGGCTTCGCCTCGCAGGCTGCGGCGGCGGCAATGGCCTACCAGTTGCGCGGCAGGCTGCCGGGAGTGGATAAACCCTGGGTCCTGGCATCGCCACAGGTCTCCAAGGACTCCGTTCGTGCGATGGGCAGTTCGCCGGTTTCTGCAGCGCCGCGGGCATCGCCAAAGTCGCCCTCATCAGGTACGAAGCGGACCGTGGCAAAGAAAAAAATCCCGCAAAAGAAAATCAAGCCTGTCGCCAAACTTCGCGCGAAACAGCAGTAGTCCCGATTGCCGTCGGGACGCGCCTAGGCGCATCCGTTCATTGCTGTCACGACGCCACCGCCTACACAGGGCAGGATGGAATCTCCGCCTGCGTCGATTCAGAAATTCTGAAGGCGCAGGTGGACGCGCCGCTTACCTGCGCTTTTTCAGATTCCGCTCATCCTCTTCGCGCCGCTGACGTCCGAATGCGTTCGCGACGTCGCCAGGCACGTTCACGCCGATGCCCTCCAGCGTCAGCAAGGGGTTCAGCATTCCGACAATTCCACCGCCGAAGGTCATCTGGAAGCGCACGTTGTCGCTCGGATACGCTGTTTCCAGGAACGACGCTGCGACGCTGGTAGGCGCCGGCGGCAGCAACTCGCCGTTGCCGGTCATCGGCACCTGCCCGGCGACTGCCAGAGCCACCCGACCAGCCACCGGGTTGACCCCAGGGACCTGAAGATCATTGAGAATTCTGCCGTTCAGCATCACCAGGCCCGGCGTCGCCCCCTGATTGATCAGGTCGATGTTATTGCTTGGAACGGTACCGATCACGTTTATCGAGAAGCCGCTGCCATCCATTGCCCCTGCCTGGGCCTGAAGGGCGGTGGTCGCCGAGCTGCTCAGCACGACGCTGATCGGGGCGCTCGGGCTGTAGGTCCCAACCGTGCCGCTGGCGAGGAGTTTCGCGCTATTGGAGGTGATGGTGCCACCATTGCCGAGAATCGAGCCACTCTTGGCATTGACCGTGACCATGCCCGCAGCACCGCCCGTGCTGATGCCCTTGGTCAGCGTGATATTGCCGGAAGTCGAAGTCACAGTGATGTTGGTACCCGCCGTGGTTACGCTGTTTGCCGCTGTACCGCCAATCACGATCGCCCCGGTATTGGTAACCGTGCTGGTGCCGCTACCGGTGTTGTTCATTCCGGTGATCGTGAGCGGGCTCGCAGTATTGGTAAGTACAAGATTGCCGCCAGCTGTATTGGTCGCGTTGAAGTTGCCGACCGTGTTCGCGCCTGCAAGCGTTGCACCCGCGGTCGCATTCACGGTGAGCAACCCGCTGGTGCCGATTGCGCCGATACCTGCTTCCGTTACGGCGCGGCCGGCGGTCACATTGATGGCGCCGCTGATGCTTCCGACCGGCGCATTGATGAGAACGTCGCTCGACGCCCCGTTGGCGGTCAGCGTAACCGTACCCGAACCGCCGGCGGTAACAACTGCGCCGATGGTTTCCGTGCCGCTTGCCGTCAGGCCGATGTTGCCGTTCGCGGCGGCAGTGATGCCGCCGGTAGTAGTGATCGCACCGGTGTTTGCTACCGTGACGTTGCCGCCGCCGAGTTGGGTAATCCCCGATATCGTCAGCGTCGGTGCGGTATTGGTCAGGGAAATATTGCCTGCCGCGCCCGATCCATTGTTGGATGCGTTGAAGCCACCGACCGTGTTGGCACTGGCAAGAGTCTGGCCGGCATTCGATTGCGTCGTCAGCAATCCGCTGGTGCCGAATGTGCCCGGAGCAGTTTCGGTGATCGCGCGGCCGGCAGTGACATTGATCGCGCCGCTGGTGCTGCTCACCGCCCCGTTGATCAGGACATCGCTGGCCGCGCCGTTTACGGTCAGCGTCACCGTTCCGGAACCGCCCGCGGAAAGCGCGGCAGCGACGGTTTCGGTACCTCCGGCAGTCACGCTGATATTGCCGTTGGTAGCGGCGTTGGTCGACATCGCGTTTAGCGTCACCGCGTCCGTCTCACGGATGACAATGTCGCCAGCCGCAGACGTCGTCGCCGCAATGCTGGCTACGTTGCTGTTAAACGGCGCCGCGGTGGTGCCGATTCCGCCGGCGGCTGTCATGGTCAGTGCGTTGGCATGCACGTTGGTGCTGCCACTGTTGGCGTCGCTGATGGCGCCGCCGGCCTTTAGCGTTACATTGCCGCTGCCGCCGCTGCTCGAGCCGTCTACCTCGATCAAACCAAGCGGCATCGCGCCAGGCGAAGACAGGTACGCATTGCGTGCCGCATTACCCGTGCCTGAAAGCGTGGCATTGACCCGCGTCGCGGCCGCAACCCTTGCCGGAGCTGCCGCGGCGCCGACCAGATCGCCCCCGGCAGTGTTAATGACATTCAAAGTGACAACGCCGCCCGTGACGTCCTGATTTGCTGCGACAGTCTGAGTCGACGTGATCGTTCCCGCAGGAGTCGCTCCGGTGCCGGCATTCAAGGTCACTGCCGCCGTACCAGCACCGATAGCGAAGTCCCGCAGTGCGATCGAGGGGCTGTTTACGAGGATCGCCCCGGTGCCGCCGGAATTGGACAAAATCGCGCCGGTCGTCGCATTCGCCCCCGCTACGTTGAAGGTGACCGAACCCGCGCTGTCCAGATCGTGGTCGGCGTTGACCGTGATCGTGCCGGTGCCGCTGGTAATCAACTGGCCGCCGGTCTTGAATGCAATGTTGCCGTCGGCTTCATAGAAGATGTTGCCACCAGCCGCGTTGGTCACCGCGTTGACGTCGATGTCCGTCGGGTCGACTACGATCTGGCCGCCGCCGGAGGAAATGTTGTCCCATTGCGTAACTTTGCCGTGCGCGATGACGTCGATGCGGCCTCCGCTCGAGGTGATCACGTTGGCGCCGTCGTTCCCGCCGTTCGCGCCCGAGTCGAGTATCAGGTCCCGCGTATTGGTCTGGTTGAAATACACGCGCTTGCCGGCGCCCGAATTTTTAAGCTGTGTGACGATCACCCCGGTCTGGCTGAAATTCGCCGGGTTCTGCGGCGTGCTGAGGATCGCCAGGTCGCCGGCGGTCGTGCTGACATCCACCCGCGCCGAATCCATGGTGATCGGATTGATCGTCGTACCGACAATGGTGCCTACGCCGGTTGCGGCGGTGATCGTGGTCGAATAAGCATTCTTGATCAGGCCGGTGCCAAGCGGATCCGTGAGTGCACCGCCGGTCTGTATCAAGACAGTGTTGCCGCGCAGCGCATTGTTTGCCGCATTGGCGTTGACCGTGCCGTTCAGTGTGACATCACCCGTTGCATACACCTTTAGCGACGATGCGCCGGCGCCGAGCTGCCCGTTGCCGTTGGCATCGACGGTCACGTTGTTCAGGTTCACAAAGCCCGCGAGCGGTGTACCCGCTGCGCCTATCGTCAGGCTGCCGTCGACCGAGATATTGCTGGTCGCCCCCTGCATGTCGACGCTCTTGGCGTTGGTGATGATCAGGTCACCGGATGTTGTCGCACCTTCGGTTACGGTAATCTTGCCGCCGTTTTGGACGATAACCGAGTTCGCTGATCCCGGGCTAAGGGTCAGAACACCGGAACCCACCAAACCTGCGGGCGTGATCACGATGTTCGCATCCGAACCAGCAAGCGCGCCGGCGCGAGCTGAGCGTATCGTGAACGAGCCGCCGTTGATTGTTACATTGCCCGAGAGCGTCGCAGTACCGGTTACAGGATCGCCGGCGTTGTTGTAGCTGGCGACGCTTGCGTCGCCGTTGATGGTGACGCTGTGGTTCGGGGTTTGCGCGCCAAGATTGATCGCGTCGAGAATGATGTCGCCGCCGATCGCGTTGATCGCCGTATCTGCGCCGCCGGCGCCATTGCCGACGCTGATCGTACGCGTCGCGCCCGCCACGTTATCGAGCAGGATGCGGACCGAAACCTGGCCCGTATTCGTACCCGTCACTGCCGTGCCCAAGCCGCCTGCCGCACTCTGGTCGACGCTGTTCGTCGACGTAATGGTGCCGGAATCCATGATGAAGTTGCCGCCATTCACCGCGATGTCGATCAAGCCAGCGCGCGCGCCGTTGGCGGTCAGGTCGGACGCTTGCAGGTTATTCAGCACGGTCAGATCGCCGCCGTTGACAGTCAGCGTAAAGTTGCCGTTCTGGACGCTGACAGACTGGCCGTCGCCGTCCACGTCCTTGACCACCAGCGGACCGGTCTGTGTCACTGTCAGATTGTTGCCGGTCCCGTTCACCGTGCCATCGAAACCGCTGACCGTCGTGGTCAGGGTTTCGCTGCTGCCGGATTTCATCAGCAGGTTGTTTGCCGTCACCGTACCCAGATTGACGATGTCGGTCGAACCTTGGAGATTGAGATTCCCGGTTCCTACGTTTATCGCCGCCGCCTGGACCGTCAACGCGCCCGTGCCGGAGATAAAACCGTAGTTGCTCTTGTCCTGCATGGTGTAGGCCGAGACATCCAGGCCTTGGCTGTTCTTCAGCCAAACGTTGTTAAGACCGGTAGTTGCGACACCCAAGCCGGCGGCGTTATTGACCGCCATCGTCAGGTTGCCACCCGCTGTTAAGGTACCGCCGGTATTGTCGACGGCGATCTCGGTGCCGGTTGCGCCTGTCGTGGTCAGGTTGAGGTTGGTCACCGCGGTTTCTATCGCGTCGGTCGGTCCCACGAGAACGCTCTTGCCTCCAGAGGTGACATCCCCAATCTTGGTGTCGGCGCGCGCGTTGAGTGCCAACGCCGTCACGTTGTTTGTAGCACCGTTGCTGTCCAGAATGGTCTTGCCTGCCGCGGTGGCCTGCAGATATACGGTTCCGGCAGAACCTGCCTGCACCTGCCCCAGCGCGATATTGCCGCCAGTTGAAATGACTTCCGCGCTATTGGCTGCCGTCGTCGTGGCCGTGATTCCCGCGGTGGACCCGAAAGTTACGTTGCCGGCAGCCTGAATGGAGACCGCAACCGCGTTGTCGGCTGCCGCGCTTGTTCCGCGACCGGTTTGCGTCCCCGCACCCGTCGTCGCGACAGTAGAACCACCATAAAGATCGACCGTTCCGGACGCAGTCATTTTGACTTGGCCGGTAACCGCGATCGCGGTCGTTGTGGGCGTCGTCGCACCGACCTTGACATTGCCTCCGGTGATGTCCAGATTTTGAACATTGAAGCCACCCGCCGCGTTCATGTTGCCAAGCACGGTGACATCGCCAGTTCCGGCCGCAACTGTCAGGTTGCGCACAGCGCCCGTGGACGATTCCGATCCGCCCAGGAAACTGACTGCACCGCCACCGGTCGTGGTCAGCGTCGTGTTCGCGCCAAAAGTCACCGCATCGTTGTAGGTCTGCGCTCCGGTCGTTGTCACCGTGCCGCCGTTGATCGCCGTCGTCCCCGCCGCGTTCGTCGTCACACTCGTCAGCGCCGTCGTCCCGCCTACCACGCCACCAAAGATCGTCGTGCCAGAGTCATTCACGGTCAACGTGTTCGCGCCGTCTACTGTCGTCGCGAAGGTCACACCAACACCGGTCAGCGTTGTCGCCGCTCCCAGCGTCACCGCGTCGTTATACGTCTGCGCTGCGGAGGTCGTCACCGCGCCGCCATTGATCGCCGTCGTCCCGCCTGCGTTCGTGGTCAGCGTCGTCAGTGCCGCTGTCCCGCCCACCGCACCACCGAAGGTCGTCGTGCCGGTGCTGTTCGCCGCCAGACTGAATAGTCCATCCAGTGTGCTCGCGAAAGTAATCGCGCCCGCACCC